>Ga0065178_100023_pt1 | contig 189958 bp, 191 predicted proteins | sample FECB22metaG_FD_59210 | JGI IMG/M metagenome (GOLD analysis project Ga0065178, IMG submission 59210) | Cyanobacterial communities from the Joint Genome Institute, California, USA - FECB-22 (version 2) (version 2) | ecosystem: Environmental > Aquatic > Thermal springs > Hot (42-90C) > Microbial...
GCCCATCTCCTCCTCGCCGCATTCGCCGAGCGTGCGGCCGTCGAAGCCGATGATCGCCGAATGGCCGAAATAGGAGTAGACGCCGTCGAAGCCGGCGGCATTGGCGACGGCGACATATACGTTGTTCGCCCAGGCCATCGCCTTGGCCATGATGACCTGCTGGTCCTTGGCCGGATACATGTAGCCCTGGCAGCGGACGATCAGTTCGGCGCCCTTCATCGCACAGTCCCGCCAGATCTCGGGATAGTTGCCGTCATCGCAGATGATCAGGCTGATCTTGAGGCCCTTGGGCCCCTCCGAGACGTAAGTGCAGTTGCCCGGATACCAGCCCTCGATCGGAACCCAGGGCATGATCTTGCGGTATTTCTGAACGATCTCCCCCTTGTCGTTCATCAGGATCAGCGTGTTGTAGGGCGCCTTGTTGGGATGCTCCTCGTGCCGCTCGCCGGTCAGCGAGAACACGCCCCACACCCCGGCCTTGCGGCACGCCTGCGCGAAGATCTCGGTCTCCTCGCCCGGGCAGGTCGAGGCCGTTTCATACATTTCCTTGGAATCATACATGATTCCGTGGGTCGAATACTCGGGGAAGATGACGAGATCCATGCCCGGGAGGCCGACCTTCATGCCGACCAGCATGTCGGCGATCTTTCGGGCATTCTCAAGAACCTCGGCCTTGGTATGCAGCCGTGGCATCTTGTAGTTGACGACCGCCACGCCGACCGTGTCGTTACTCGAAGAAATGTCACCATGAAGCATTTGGTACCTCCCACTTGCATGATCTGGGTTCGAAACGCCCGCCCGAGAGCCCTCACACGGCCATGTGGCGGTTGACGAGGTCGTCGGTCAGGTCAGTGACCGGCCCGCCGGCGACCACGCGTCCCTTGTCGATGATGGCGAAACTGTCCGAGGCGGAGCGCGCGAACGCGATGTCCTGATCGACGAGGACGATGGTGATGCCGAGCTCCTTGTTGAGGCGCCGGATCACCGTCTCGATCTGTTCGACGACATTCGGCTGGATCCCCTCGGTCGGCTCGTCGAGCAGGATGATCCTGGGACTGCTCAGCAGCGCCCGGGCGATCGCGAGCTGCTGTTGCTGGCCGCCCGACAGATTGCCGCCGCGCACCCCGAGACGCTCCTTCAGGACGGGGAACAGCGAGAAGATGAACGCCTCGTCGACCGGGGCGCGCGTCTCGTCGCGCGCGAAGGTGCCCATCCTCAGGTTTTCAGCGACCGTGAAACGGGGCAGGATGCCGCGGCCTTGCGGCACGTAGCCGATGCCCGCCCGCGCGCGCCGGTAGGTTGGCATGCCCGAAATCTCGACACCATCAAGCCGGATGCTGCCGCGGGTGCGGTCCATGAGCCCCAGGATCGCGCGCAGCAGTGTCGTCTTGCCGACGCCGTTACGCCCGATGATCGACAGGAAACCGCCGTCCGGAACCCGGATGTCGACGTTCTGCAGCGCCCGGGAATTGCCGTAGTAGGCATCGAGCCGGCTGATCTCAAGCATGACCGATCCCCATCGACCCGAGATAGACTTCCCGCACCTTCTCGTTGCGCTCGATCTCGGCGACGGTGCCCTGCGCCAGCAGACGGCCCTGGTGCATCACCGAGATCACATCGCCGATCTCCTTGACGAAGCCCATGTCGTGCTCGACCACGATGATGGTGTGCCGTCCCTTCAGCCGGTTGCAGATTTCCGCGGTCTTGTGCGTTTCCTGGACGGTCATGCCGGCGGTCGGCTCGTCGAGCAGGATCAGCTCACTGTCCTGTGCGAGCAGCAGGGCGATCTCCAGCCACTGCGTCTGTCCGTGCGAGAGGTAGCCAGCCTGCCGGTCGAGCACTTCACCAAGGCCGACGAACTCGGCGAGCGTCTCCAGCTCCCGTCGCCCGGAGATGCCCGGTCGGAACAGGTTTGCAAACACGCCGGTCTGCTTGCAGTTGGCGACCTCGAGGTTCTCCCGCACCGTCAGCTGGCGCAAGACGCTCGGAACCTGGAACTTGCGACCGACTCCGGCCCGGGCGATCTGATACTCGTCGAGATTGGAGATCACCTTGCCCGCGTAGCGGATTTCGCCCGAACTCGGCCGGATCTTGCCGCAGATCAGGTCGAGTGCCGTGGTCTTGCCGGCCCCGTTCGGCCCGATCAGACAGCGCAACTCGCCCTTGCTGACGGACAGATTCAGGCCCTCGATCGCCTTGAAGCCGTTGAAGCTCATGACGATGTCGACGAGCTCGAGATGGCTCTCGTTCATTGTGCCGCTCCCGCCGTCTTCGCCGCTGCGCCGTCGCCGGCGGACTCCTCGTCGTCGACCGGACGCCCGCGGGCGCCGGCGATCCGATCGCGGACGATGTCGACAAGCCCGGCCAGTCCCTTGGGCAGGAACAGCACGACGAGGACGAACATCGCGCCCATGATCAACGTCCACGTGTCGAGGAAGGTCTCGGACTCCGAGAGCGCGCCCTGCATGCCGGCCACCAGGATGGCGCCGAGCATCGCGCCGAGCAGGCTCTGCCGTCCGCCGACCGCGACCCAGATCACCACGGCGAGGCTGAGCGGCACGCCGAGGAACGTCGGCGAAGCGAACTCCATGACCACCGTGTAGAGCATGCCGGCCAGGCCGGCGATCGCCGCCGAGACCGAGAAGGCGAAGTTCTGGTAGGCGGCGACGTCGTAGCCGAAGAACCGGACGCGGTTCTCCTGATCCCGGATCGCCTGGAGGATCAGCCCCGTCTTGCTGCGGGTGATCGCCAGCGCCGTCAGAAGGCTGATGGAAAGGCCGCTGGCGACCAGATAGTAGGTCGAGCTCGAATAGGCATCGAATTCGAAGCCGAACAGCTCCAGCTGGGCAAGATCGGTGATCCCGTTGAAGCCGCCGGTATAGGGCTGCTGGTCGATGATCAGCAGGTTGCCGACAACGAGGGCCGCGAGCGTGATGATCGCGACATAGACGCCGGTGATCCGGCCACGGAACATGAACCAGCCCAGCACCGCCGCGCAAAGCGCCGGCACCAGCAGTCCGGCGATGATGGCGAATGTCAGCGAATAGAACGGTTGCCAGAACAGCGGCAGCGTCTCGATGTTGTTCCACACCATGAAGTCCGGCAGCCCCTCGGCACCGGTATGAACCGGCACCGTCCGAAGCTTGAGCGCCATCGCCATGCAGTAGGAGCCGAGACCGAAGCTGAGCGCCTGACCGAGGTTGAGAATTCCCGCGTAACCCCAGGACAGGGCGAGCGCCATCGCCAGGATGCTGAGCACCAGATAGCGCGCGATGCGGTTGAGCAGGAAATCGTTGTCGATGAAGCTGGGCAGCAGGAACACGGCGATGCAGACCGTCACATAGACGAGGACCTGGATGTGGGCCCTGCCGATGCGTATGGAGCGCGGCTTCGCGGCCATGGACTGAGTTCCCCCGATCGTTGTCATGACCGCACGCGTACCGCGAACAGGCCCTGCGGGCGGAACCGGATGAGGACGACGATCGCCAGCAGCACCAGCGCCTTGGCGATCGTGTCGTTGCGGATGTAGGCGATCACCCCGGTCAGTTCGCCGAGCAGGAAGGCGCTGCCGACCGTACCGAACAGGCTCTGCACTCCGCCGAGCACGACGACGAAGAAGGCATCCACCACGTAGCCGGTGCCCATCTCCGGCGACACGCTCTTAAGCGGTGCGACGAGCGCGCCGGCGAGCCCCGCCAGCCCGGCACCGTAGGCGAAGGTGAGCCCGAACACGCGGCCCGAATTGATGCCGAAGCAGTTTGCGATGCTGCGGTCCTGCACGATCGCGCGCAGCTTCATGCCAAGCGTCGTGCGGTACATCAGCAGCCAGGTGACGGCGAACAGAACAACGACCGTCAGGAAGATGAAGACGCGGTAGGCGGAGACGTCGACCCCGAGAATCGTCGTCGAGTGGCCGAGCGCAGCCGGCATCTGCACGTAGCGCAGTTCGCCGCCGGCGGTCAGCCGGACGATCTGCTGCAGCATGACGCCGATCCCCCAGGTGGCCAGGATCGTGTCGAGCGGGCGTTCGTAGAGATGGCGGATGACGCCCTTCTCGACGAGCCAGCCCAGTATCGCAACGCCGAGAAAGACCAGCGGCAGACTAGCCAGCAATCCCAGTCCGAAATAGGCGTTGAGAACCCATGCGCCGTAAGCGCCGAGCATCACGAACTCACCGTGCGCCAGGTTGATGACGCCCATCGTGCCGTAGATGATCGCCAGCCCCAGCGCGACGAGCAGCAGCACCGCGGCGATGCCAAGCCCGGTAATCAATTGCTGAAGAACGATGTCCATCGTGCCCCTCTCCGAATTCGTCGCCACGACCGCGGCAGCGCTTCTGCCGCCGCGGCCGACCGAGCCGTGGCTCAGCTCTCGACGAGTCCGGATGCCGTGCACTGCTGGTTGGGATAGGCGGCATAAGGGTCCGGGGCGATCCACTCGGAGGACTCCACCAGCACCTCGAACTGGCCGTCCGACTTGGCCACCGCGATCTTCGGCCACAGCCATGTGTGCAGGTTCTCCGGCTCGATGCGGACCCGGCCCTGCGGCGCGATCATCTCCTCGCCCTTGACGGCCTCGCGGATGTTCTCGGGCATGATATCGCTCGGGGCGAGCTTCTCGACCGCCTGCTTGAACAGATAGACCTGGAAGTAGGACGGCTCGGAGACGAAGTGCGTCACCTTGTCGGCGCCCCAGCGCTTCCGGTAGGCCTCGACGAACTTCTCGTTCTCCGGCGACTGGTGGACCATGAAGTAGGGAGCCGAGGTGAAGTGGCCCGCGGCCGCATCACCGCCCATCGCCGCCACCTCGTTCTCCGACGTCGTCAGGCTCGCCATCGGCATCTTCTCAGGATCGAGGCCGGCAGAGCGGTATTGCCGGTGCAGCGCGACCACCGAATCGCCGACGACGGTCGAGAAGATCACGTTCGGTTGGGTCGAGCGGATCTTGTTGATGACCGAGCTGAATTCGGAATGACCGAGCGGCACGTATTCTTCCTCGACCACCTCGCCGCCGAGCTCGGCCAGCAGCTTCTTGCAGTAGTTGTTTTCCTCCCGTGGATAGATGTAGTTCGAGCCGATCAGATAGAATTTCGGCCCGAAGTTCTTGAACAGCCAGGGGATGAATTCGTCCTGCTGCTGGTTCGGCACGGCGCCCGTGTAGATGACATTCTTCGAGCACTCGCGGCCTTCGTAGAGGGTCGGATACCAGTAGAGATTGTTCCGACGCTCGAACACCGGCAGCACCGCCTTGCGGCTGGCCGAGGTGTAGGAGCCGAACACGCTGACGCACTGGTCGCTCACCACGAGCTTGCGCGCCTTGTCGGCGAATGTCGCGGGATCCGAAGCCGGATCCTCGACAATCGGCACGATCTTCATGCCGTTGATGCCGCCCGCGTTATTGATCTCCTCGATGGCAAGGATCGTCGCCTTGTTGAGCGACTCCTCGATGATCGCGGTCGTTCCGGTCAGCGAGAACAGCACACCGACCTTGATCTCGCCGTTCGCGGCCCGCGCCAGCCCGTAGTCCTTGATCCAGATGTGCGGGAAACCCGCCGCTGCCGCGACCGCACCGGTCGCTGCCGTAGCCTTCAGGAAGTCGCGTCGTTTGATGGCCATGTCCGAACCCCTCTCGTGAACGCAAAAAACCCCGCGACAGACCGGAAAGTCTGTTGCGGGGCAATGTCGCCCGTATCTGATTTTGGCGGCGCTGTTGCCGCTTGCTGGTCACCCAAGCGTGGGAACGTTATTTCAGCAGTTCATGGCTGTCAACAATTGCGCGCGCCAATGTGACGATCGTCACGCGGCGTTCCATCGCCTGGTTGCGGATGAAGGAATAGGCACCGTCCTCGTCCATCCCGCGCTGGGTCATGAGGATGATCTTGGCGCGCTCTATGTCCCTGATTCCCTTGACGTTTTCATCGAGCCGCGCGATCCGGGTGCGCAGTCGGCGGATATAGCCGTGCTGGTTGCGGGCCACCGCGAGGGTGGTGGCGAACTCTGCCGCGCCGAACGGTCGGAACAGCACTGCATCAGGCGAGCAATCAAGCAGCTGCTTGCGGTCGAACCCGCCACGCTCCGGCAGCAGCACCATAAGGGTCGCCGTCGACTCGCCGGGCATCCAGGGCAGACGTTCGCCCAGCCCGTCGATCATGTCCGTCACGATCACATCGACGTCATAAGGAAACCTGTCGGGCGGTGGCCACACATGGGTGACGATGCCGCGGCGCGACTGGAGTTCCCGCAGCAAGGCCTCACCCGTCGCATCGCGCTCGCAGGCGACGAAGGCCGAAAGTCGGGGCTGCAGCGATGGATCGTGTCGCATGGCAGGCGTGCAATCGTTCAGGTCTCCACGCCCGGCGACCTGACGAGGCACTGCAGGAAGGGATCCGCATCGACCGACGAATTGGACTCCCAGAGCAGGTCGAACTGGCCGCGGTCGTTGGCGCGACCAATGCGGGCCCAGACATTGGCGTGGCTGCAGCCCGGATTGATGGCAATCGGCCCCTGCGGGGCGTCGAACGTGGTGCCGAGCACAGTCGAACGCAGCACATCGGTGTCGAGCGTGTCGGTCAGCTCGAGGGCGCGGGCGAACATGTGTACCTGAAAATAGGCAGCCTCCACGCACATGTTGGTCGGCTCGTCCTCGCCGAACCGCTGCTTGTAGCGCGAGACGAAACTCTCGTTACGCGAACCCGGCAGCCCCTGGAAGTAGGGTGCAGCGGTGATGTGACCAAGACCGACGTCGAAGCCCATCGCCTTGATCTCGGCCTCGGTGGTGGTCAGGCTCGCGATCGGCATGGTACGCGGATCAAAGCCGAAATCGGCATAGGTCTGATACAGCGCAACGGTCGAGTCGCCGACCACGGTCGAGAAGATCACGTCGGGCTGGGTGCGCCTGATCTCCTGCATGATCGGCAGGAAATCGGTCCGGTCGGCACGCAGGCTGACATAGCGCTCGCCGACCACCTCGCCGCCGCGCCGCGACAGCAGCTCGCGCATGATGCGGTTCGATTCCCTTGGATAGACATAGTCAGACCCGACGAAGAAGAATCGCGTGCCGTAGCGCTCGGTGAGAAAATCGCACAGGGCGAAGCTGTTCTGGTTTGGCGCGGCACCCGTATAGATGATATTCGGCGAATATTCGAACCCCTCGTAGAGGGTCGGGTACCATAGCAGTCCGTTGAGCCGCTCGACGATTGGCAGCACTGCCTTGCGGCTGCTCGAGGTATAGCAGCCGAAGATCGTGCTGACGCCATCCGCCACCAGCATCCTGCGCGCATAGCTGCGGAACAGCGCATTCTCCGAGGCCGGATCGTAGATCACCGGAACGATCTCGCGTCCATTGACGCCGCCGGCGGCGTTGATCTCCTCTATGGCGATCAGCGTGCCGCGCAGCTGCGTCTCCTCGATCACCGCCATGTAGCCGGTTCGCGAGAACAGCACGCCGACACGCCACGGTTCGGACGTCTGGGTGCTCGAATACATCTCCGGGGCCCCCTTATCGGTCGGCCGGAAGCTCCGCCGTCCTCGCGACGACGCTTCACACTTCGGGAAAGCCCTTCATTGGCGTTTTCGTTTTATTTGGAATAGTGCAACGTGACTTGAAGGCTTGTCAACGAAATGCAGGGCTGATCATTGGGGCGCAACACGCAGGGCGCGAATCGTCGCGCCGGTCAGCGCCAGGCCCAAGGTCAAGGTCAGCACCGGCACGCCTGTTCATCTGAGAGCCTGCTCGAGATCCGGCCACGGCATTGCCGGGAGGAGGAGACCACGCCGATGTCGGTCCTGTCGCTGTTCGACCTGTCGGGGCGCCGCGCGCTCGTCACTGGCGCAAGCCGCGGCATCGGCAGCGCCATCGCGGTCGCGCTGGCCGAGGCCGGGGCCGATGTCGCGGTCGCCGCCCGCACCGAGGCGGCGCTCGGCGACACGCTGGCGGCGGTGTCCGCCACCGGACGGCGCGCCGTGGCGGTGGCCATGGACGTATCGGACGTCCGTCATTGCCGGATCGGTACGGAAGCCGCCGCAGCCGCGCTCGGCGGTCTCGACATCCTCGTGAACAATGCCGGTATCGAGGAGGTCCGCCCCTCGCTCGAGGTCGACGAGGCATTGTGGGACCGCATCCTCGACACCAATCTGAAGGGCGCCTTCTTCTGCGCACAGGCCGCCGCGGCGCGCATGAAGCAGCAGGGCCATGGCGGCGCGATCCTCAACCTCTGCTCGCTGACCTCGGAGGTGGGCGTCCCGACCGCAGTGCCCTACGGCTCCTCCAAGACCGGGCTGCTCGGCATGACGCGGGCGCTCTCGGCGGAATGGGCGCCGCTGGGCATCCGGGTCAACGCCATCGCGCCCGGCTACTTCCATACCGCGATGACCGACGTGTTCTACCGCAACGAGGGCTGGCGTGAAGCGATGCTCGGCAAGATCCCGCTCGCCCGCTTCGGCCGTCTCGACGACCTGGCTGGTGCGTCGGTGTTCCTCGTCTCCGACGCTGCGGCCTACATCACCGGACAATGCCTCGCCATCGACGGCGGCTACCTGGCATCGATCTGAAGAGGGTCCGTGCGGTCAGACGGCGGGGCCCTCGGATGTTGGCACGATACGGACGCTGGGTTGTATATACGTCTCCTTGACTCGTTCCCCGAGGTTCGGTGAACTCACCGCAACAGCGGGGTCCAGCATCCGACCATGACGACGCCAGCGACAGGCATCCCGGTCCGTCCCGGCCGAGACCGCGACGCTGCGGCCGTCGCCGTTTCGGTGAAGGACGTCAGCATGGTGTTCTCCGGCACGATTGCCGTGGAGAACGCGTCGTTCGACCTCGCGAAGGGCTCCTTCCTCACGATCCTCGGGCCGTCGGGATCGGGAAAGACCACGCTGCTGCGGATGATCGCCGGCTTCCTCAGCCCCACCAGCGGCGAGATCTTCATTGGCGGCACGCCGGTCTCGGCAATGCCGCCGCACCGGCGCGCGATCGGCATGGTCTTTCAGCGGCTGGCGCTGTTCCCGCACATGACGGCGGCGGAGAACGTGGCCTTTCCGCTCAAGATGCGCCGCTTCGATGCGCGCACGATTCCCGAGAGAGTCGAGCGATATCTGGAGCTCGTGCGGCTCGGCGGACTCGGCAGGCGGCGCGTGCACGAACTCTCCGGCGGCCAGCAGCAGCGCGTGGCGATCGCCCGCGCGCTGGTCTTCGAGCCCGATTTGCTGCTGCTCGACGAGCCGCTCGCCGCGCTCGACCGCAAGCTGCGCGAGGAGATGCAGCTGGAGTTCCGCCGCATCCAGCGCGAACTCGGCGTCACCACGATCAACGTCACCCACGATCAGCGCGAGGCGCTGGTGATGTCCGATGAGATCATCGTGATGGACAAGGGCCGCATTCAGCAGAAGGCGCAGCCCGCCGCGACCTATCGGCAGCCCGCCAATCCCTTCGTCGCCGGCTTCATCGGGGTGACCAACTTCCTGCCCGGAACCTTCGTTGGCTACGGATCTGGTCGCGCGACGATCGCGCTCGGCGACGTCGAGCTTCCGGGCCGTCCGGCCGGCGACGTTGTCCCCGCCGCGGGGGGGCCGGCCCAGGCGGCGCTGCGCGCCGAGCAGGTGCGCCTGGCCGCGCGTGCCGACGATCTGGCGAACCTCGACACGGTGCTGCCGGGCGTGGTCGAGGATGTCATCTTCGAGGGCGAGCGCGTCGTCTACGAGGTGCGGCTCGCTAAGCCCGACGATCTGCTGCTGCGCGCCTTCGACCACGATCCTGCCGAGCACGCGCAGCATGATGCCGGGTCGGCGATCTTCGTTGGCTGGAATGCCCGCGATCTGCTCGTCTTCCCCGGATAGCCTGAACAAGACCGCCAACAGAGGAGTTGACAGCATGTCGAACCGAAAATTGCCCCTGACCACGCCGCTGTCGCGGCGCAGGTTCCTCGCCGGAACCGCCGCCGCCGGCTCGCTCGCCGGCCTCTCGTCGCTCGGGCTGGCCGGCCGGGCACTCGCCCAGGAGCCGCCGAAGCCGGCCGAGTTGATCGTGCGGGCCTGGGGTGGCGTGTGGGTGGACTCGCTGAAGGCCGGTGTCTCGGATCCCTTCACTGCCAGGACCGGCATCGCCATCCGTCACGACCTGACCGAGGACAACGAGATCCAGCCGAAGGTCTGGGCCGCCGTCGCCCAGAACAGGGTGCCGCCGATCCACATCAACTGGGACACGACCGCCAACGCGACCAAGTCGGCGCTGCGTGGCGTCACCGAGGATCTGTCCGACCTGCCGGGCCTCGACGACCTTCTGGACCTGGCCAAGCCGGTCGGGCTCGAAGGCTACCCGATCGTCAACACCTACGCCTACGTCTATGTCCTCGCCTATCGCGACGAGGCCTTCCCCGACGGTCCGCCGACCTCGTGGACGGTCATGCTCGACCCCAAGTTCAAGGGCCGCATCGCGCTCTACAATGACGGGATCGGCTTCCAGCCGCCCGCCCAGATCGCCGGCGGCGGCAGCTTCGCCGACATCCCGGACAACATGGACGCCTGCTGGGAATTCATGCGCAAGATAAAGGCGCAGAACCCGCTGCTCGGCGAGGACCCGGACTTCACCGCCTGGTTCCAGAACGGCGAGATCGACCTTGCCTGCACCATCAGTTCCAACGCCCGTGAAGCGAAGAAGAACGGTATCGCGGTAAGCTGGACTGTCCCTGTCGAAGGAGCCAAGGTCGATACTGACGGACTCTGGATTCCCAGGGGGCTGCCGGAGAACGAGCTGTACTGGGCCAAGCAGTACATCGCGTTCGCGCTGACGAAGGAGGCCCAGCAGGTCTGGCTCGACGGTCTCGGCCTGCCGGGCGTCTATCCCGGCCTGACGCCCCCGGCCGACCTCGTTGGCGACCCGTCATACCCGGTCAAGCCGGAGGATTTCGAGAGGCTGCTGCTGGTGCCGCCGCAGGTGCAGGTCGAGCACCAGTCCGAATGGTTCGCGAAGTTCAAGGAGATCATGCAGAGCTGAGCGGCGACGCCAGGGCGGCAGCCGGCGCGCGCCCACGCCCGACACCGGCATCGTGCCGGCGTCGGGCAATCCTTGTGAGCGGGCACGGCCAAACCCGAAGAACCGAAAGGCGACAACAGGCCGATGCGCAGATCCGCCCCCTATCCGATCCGCTGGCACATCCTCGACTTCCTCGAGGTCGCCGCCGACCGTCTTTGGCCGCGGCGCTTCGCGCCGGCCCTGCCCTACCTCATGCTGCTGCCGGCTATTCTGCTGATCGGGCTGCTGGTGGCGGGCCTCGTCGAGATGGCCGATACCAGCCTGAGGACACTCGACCGCACGACCTTCCTGTTGTCCGAACATTACACGCTGGAAAACTTCCGGCGGGCCGTGACGCAGCCGCTGTTCACCAATGTCTCGATCCGCAGCCTGCTCGGTGCGGCCCTCGTTACCGCGATCACGCTGCCGCTGGCCTTCGTCTATGCCTACGTCATGGTCCGCACCGTCTCCGGAGCGCTGAGGAAATTCCTGCTGATCGCACTGTTCCTGCCGTTCTTCATTGGCCAGGTGGTGCGCGCCTATGGCTGGCTCATCATCCTCGGCAACCAGGGGCTGGTGAACGAGGCGCTGGCGCTGGTCGGACTCGGCCCCTACCGGCTGATCTACAATTATCCCGCGGTGATCTTCGGCCTGGTGCAGTACATGCTGCCCTTCGCCGTGCTCATGCTTGCACCGGCGCTGACCGCGATCCCCGAGGAGACCGAGCAGGCGGCCGAATCCCTCGGCGCGAACTGGGTCCGCACGTTCATTCACGTCATCATTCCGATGGCAAGGCCCGGCCTGGTCGGCGCCGGCATCGTGGTGCTGACGCTGTCACTGACCGACTTCGCCATCCCCGCGATTCTCGGCGGCGGCGGCAACGATTTCATCGCCAACGCGATCTACGACCAGTTCTTCCGTACGTCCGACGCGGGCCTCGGCGCGACGCTGGCGCTGCTGCTGGTCGCCGTCGGCTCGACGCTGGTCGGCATCGTCTTTGCGCTGGTCGGCACCGGCACGCTCGGCCTGCGCGGACGGAGCTTTCCATGACCTCGGCGCGCGGCAAGGCCCTGTTCCTGTGGAGCGTCGTCGCCATCTGCGTCGTCGTGCTGTCGGCGCCGACCGTGGTGGTGCTCGGCGCCTCCTTCACCGCGGGCAACATCATCACCTTCCCCCCGCAGGGCCTGTCGCTGCGTTGGTACGAGGCGATCCTCGGCGCGGCCGGCTTGCGGCAGGCCTTCCTGCGCTCGCTCTACGTGGCGACGATCTGCGTGATGATCGCACTGCCGGTCGGTACGCTGGCCGGCATTGCGCTGTCGAGGTACCGGATCCGCTTCGAGAAGACGATCCAGATCTACCTGCTGCTGCCCTTCACCATACCGCTGATCGGCTCCGGGATCGGGCTGATGCTGATCTTCGGCGAGATGCGCCTGCTCGGCCAGCTCTGGCCGATCGGCATCGCGGTCTGCGTCATCAACCTGCCGTTCATGATCTGGCCGGTGGTTGCGAGCGTCAACGCGCTAGACATCGACATCGAGAACGCTGCCGCCAATTGCGGCGCCCCGCCCGTGCAGACTTTCCTGATGGTGACGCTACCCGCCGTGATGCCCGGCGTCATCACCGGATCGCTGCTGATGTTCATCCTGGCGCTGAACGAGTTCCTGGTGAGCCTGCTGCTGGTCGATGCCCGCATCGTCACGCTGCCGGTGCAGATCTACAATTCGATCCGCTCGATCATCACGCCCGACCTCGCCGCGATCTCGGTCGTCTTCATCGCCGTGGCAGCACTCGCCATCGCCCTGCTCGACCGGCTGGTCGGCCTCGACATCTTCCTGCGATCCAAATGACCGGAGGCCGGACCATGCGCGCGGCACGACTCCATGGGATCGGCGACCTGCGCGTCGAGGACATCCCGACACCGGGCGAGCCGGCCGAGGGCTGGGTCCGCTGTCGCGTCACGGCGGCCGGCATCTGCGGCTCAGACCTGCACAACTTCCGCACCGGCCAGTGGATCAGCCGGTCGCCCTCCGTTCCCGGCCATGAACTGGCCGGCATCGTCACGGCGATCGGCGCCGGCGTCTCCGGCCTCGCGGAGGGCGACGCGGTCGTCGCCGATTCCCGCTTTTTCTGCGGCGCATGCCCGGCCTGCATCGCGGGCCGCCACAATCTGTGCGCGACCCTCGGGTTCGTCGGCGAAGTCTGCGACGGCGGCTTCGCCGAGGAGGTCGTGCTGCCGGCCCGCCTGCTGCACAAGGTCGATCCCGGCCTCGATCCGGCGATCGCCGCCACTGCCGAACCGCTGGCGGTCGCCCTGCATGCGGTGCACAGGCTTGGGTGCGGACCGGGAGACCCGGTCCTCATTGCCGGCTGCGGGCCGATCGGCGGGCTGGTGGCGCTCCTGCTGCGCGACATGGGCGCAGGGCGCATCCTGATCGCCGACCGCAATCACCACCGCCTGGCAAGCGTCGCGGACGCCGCCGCAGCGGAACCCGTGTCCCTCGACGGTGACGCGTCCGCCCTCCCGCCCGTCCGTCATGCCGTGGAGGCGACCGGCAGCGTCCACCTTCTCCCGAACCTGATCGATCGTGTCGATGCCGGCGCACGGATCGCCCTTGTCGGCATCTTCCACGGCAGGCTTGATCTCGATCCGAACCTGATCGTCGAGCGCGAGCTGTCGCTTGAAGGATGCAGCGTTTTCGCCGACGAGCTGCCGGAGGCGATCGCGATGCTGCCGCGCCTTGCTCCCGCGATCCGCCGAATGATCGACACGGAGATAGCCATCGAGGATCTCCCGGAAGCCTATCGCCGGCTGCTGGCGGGCGAGGCGAAGGGACTGAAGACGATCGTGCGGCCGCATCTACCCCGGGCCGGTGGGGACGCATGATGACCGCGCTGTCGGATACCGACGGGCCGCTCTACGAGCGGGTGAAGGGCTTCATCCTGCGCAACATCGGCGCCGGCGCCTGGGCGCACGGGCGCCGCCTGCCGTCGGAGAACGAGCTGGTCTCCTCGCTCGGCGTATCGCGCATGACGGTCAACCGGGCACTGCGCGAGCTCGCGGCGGCTGGCATTCTGGTGCGCATCCAGGGCGTCGGCACCTTCATTGCCCCGCCCAAGCCGCGGTCGGCCCTGATCGAAATCCGCGACATCTCCGAGGAGATCACGGCCCGCGGCAACCGCCACCGCGCTGAAGTGCTGGCGCTGGAGCGTGTCACCGCCACGCCCGATCTGGCGGCCGCCTTCGAGTTTCCGCGCACCCGGCCGGTGTTTCACTCGGTGGTGCTGCACTTCGAGGATGACCTGCCGGTCCAGCTCGAGGAGCGGCACGTCAATCCGGACTTCGCGCCGCACTATGGTGACCAGGACTTCACCGCCATGACGACCTTCGAGTACCTGCAGGCGCAGACCCCGGTCACCGAAGTCGAACACATCATCACCGCGATCGCGGCCGATTCCCAAACCGCCGCCATGTTGCAGCTTCCCCGGGGCGAGCCATGCCCGCTTCTCTACCGGCGCACATGGTCGGGAACCGCGGTCGTCACGGTTAACCGGTTCATCTATGCCGGCAGCCGCATCCCCCTCGGCAGCCGCTACCGCCCGGTCGACGCCCCCCGATCCGGCTGATTCAGCTGGCCGGTCAGATCAGGCCGCCGGCGCACGCGGCGGAAAGCCGTTAACCGCTTCCAACGCCGCCGCGCAGCGGATCATGGCTCAATCTGCTATCCGGCGCGCGCCCGAGCCTCAGCCTCGTCGCGGAGCAGCTGGGCCGCCGCGCGAGCGACCTGGCTCAACCCTGCCCCGCCCGACTCCAAGATCTCCATCAGTTGCCGGCGCATGCGCGGATCCCAGAACTGGCGGATATGGTCGGCCGTCGCCGTGACGGCCTGATCGTGTGGATAGGCTGCGAAGAAGGCGGCGATCTGGTTGGCCATGCGGACCAGATTGGCGGCTTCCATGTCAGGCAACACGTTGCGGATGGGTGTAGAGATTGATGCGGTTGCGGCGCGCGAATGCGGCGATCGTCAGGTTGCTGTGCGCGGCAAGCTCGATCGCCAGCGATGTGGGAGCCGAGATGGCGACGATCATCGGGCAGCCGAAGGTCGCCGCCTTCTGCACCATCTCCATGCTGCAGCGGCTGGTGACGACGATGAACCCGCAGGCAGGGTCGAGCCCGGCGCGCGCGGCCGCGCCGATCACCTTGTCGAGTGCGTTGTGGCGGCCGACATCCTCGCGCACGACGAGCAGGTCCCCGTCGCGAGACGCGAAGGCCGCCGCATGCAGCGCGCCCGTCGCGCGGTTCAGGATTTGTGCGGCCGGCAGGTCGGACAGCGCCTGCGTCAATGCCGCGAGCCGCACGGGCTCGGTATCGGGGGCCGCTGGCAGCGGTCGCAGGGCCTGGGCGATGTCGGCGATGCCGCACAGGCCGCAGCCCGTGCGACCCGACATGTTGCGGGCGCGGCCGGCGATCGCCTTGCCGCGCTCTTCCGGAATGTCGATCGCGAGACTGTAGCCGGCGCCCCTGGGGATCGCGCGGACCGAGAGCACCTCCTCGACCGCATCGACGAGCCCCTCGGCGATCGAGAAGCCACAGGCGAAATCCTCCAGGTCGCGCGGTGTCGCCATCATCACCGCATGGCTGTGTCCGTTGTAGACCAGCGCGACCGGCACCTCGACGGCGACCTGATCGTCGGCACCCAACCACAGACCATCCTCGATGCGGTCAATGACCGCGGTGGCCACGGCCGGCCGTTCGAGGATCGCGCCCATCGCTATTCCGCAGCCTCGATGTGAGTGGTGCGGGCGCGGAAGTCCTCGTGGTCCATCTGCCAGTCCGACCAGCGATTGGTCGGTCGCACCTCGACCGCCGTTACCTTGTACTCCGGACAGTTCGTCGCCCAGTCTGAGAATTCGGTCGTGACCACGTTGGCACCGCTCTCGGGATGATGAAACGTGGTGTAGACGACGCCCGGCTGAACACGTTCCGAAATCCGGGCGCGCAGGCTGGTCTCGCCGATGCGGCTGCTCAGCGCCACAAGGTCGCCGTCGCGGATGCCGCGTTGCTCCGCATCATGCGGATGGATCTCGAGAACGTCTTCGTCGTGCCAGGTGACATTTGCGGTGCGGCGTGTCTGGGCGCCGACATTGTACTGCGTCAGGATCCGCCCCGTTGTCAGCAGCAGCGGGAAGCGCGGTCCGGTCCGTTCCTCCGTCGGCACGTAGGCGGTAACCATCAACCTGCCCTTGCCGCGGACGAACCCGCCCATGTGCATGACCGGGGTTCCCTCGGGCGCCGCCTCGTTGCACGGCCACTGGACGCTGCCGACTCGGTCGAGCAGTTCGTAGCTGACACCGGCAAAGGTCGGCGTCAGCCTGGCGATCTCGTCCATGATTTCCGAGGGGTGGCTGTAGTGCATCGGGTAGCCCATGGCGTTCGACAGCGCCATGGTCACCTCCCAGTCGGCCATGCCCGACAGCGGCTTCATCGCCTGGCGCACCCGGTTGATGCGCCGCTCGGCGTTGGTGAAGGTGCCGTCCTTCTCGAGGAACGAGGCGCCGGGCAGAAACACATGGGCAAAGGACGCGGTCTCGTTGAGGAACAGGTCCTGCACCACGACACATTCCATCGCCCTCAGGGCCGCCGTCACGTGCTGCGTGTTGGGATCGGACTGGGCAATGTCCTCGCCCTGCACGTAGAGCCCCTTGAACGAGCCGTCGAGCGCGGCGTCGAACATGTTGGGGATGCGCAGGCCCGGCTCCGGATCGAGGGGCACGCCCCACTCTGCCTCGAAGGCGCGGCGCACCGCGTCGTCGGACACGTGCCGGTAGCCAGGGAATTCGTGCGGGAAGGATCCCATGTCGCACGACCCCTGGACGTTGTTCTGGCCGCGCAGCGGATTGATCCCGACGCCGGGCCGGCCGAGATTGCCGGTGATCATGGCGAGGTTCGCCATGCCCATCACCATGGTCGACCCCTGGCTGTGCTCAGTGACGCCGAGGCCGTAGTAGATCGCGGCATTGCCGCCCGTCGCGTATAGCCGGGCCGCCGCCCGGATCTCCGCCGCCGGTACGCCGGTGATGGCCGCAACGGCCTCCGGCGCATTCTCCGGCCGCAGGATGAATTCGCGCCAGATGCCGAAATCGACCGGGTCGCAGCGCTCGGCGACAAAGGACTCGTTGACCAGGCCCTCCGTCACCACCACGTGGGCGAGCGCGTTGATCAGCGCCACGTTGGTGCCGGGACGCAGTTGCAGATGGTGCGCGGCCTCGACATGTGGCGTGCGCACCAGGTCGATGCGGCGCGGATCGACGACGATCAGCCGGGCGCCCTGGCGCAGGCGCCGCTTCATCTGCGAGGCAAACACCGGATGGGCGTCGGTCGGATTGGCGCCGATCACCATGATGACGTCGGCCTGCATCACCGAATCGAAGTCCTGCGTGCCGGCCGAGGTGCCGAACGCGGTCTTCAGCCCATAGCCGGTCGGCGAATGGCAGACGCGGGCGCAAGTGTCGGTGTTGTTGTTGCCGAAGCCGGCCCGGATCAGCTTCTGGACGAGGTATGTTTCCTCGTTCGTGCAGCGCGAGCTGGTGATGCCGCCGATCGCCCCGCGCCCGTATTTCGCCTGGATTCGCTTGAACTCGGAGGCGGCGTGGGCGATCGCTTCCTCCCACGTCACCTCGCGCCAGGGCTCGTCGATCGAGGCGCGGATCATTGGCGTCGTGATGCGGTCCCTGTGGGTGGCATAGCCCCATGCGAAACGACCCTTCACGCAGGAATGGCCGTGATTGGCCTTGCCGTCCTTGTAGGGCGTCATGCGCACCACCCGGTCGCCCTGCAGTTCGGCGACGAACGAGCAGCCGACCCCACAATAGGCACAGGTCGTCAGCACCTCGCGCTGCGGCTGGCCGAGCGCGATGACCGACTTCTCGGTCAGGGTTGCGGTCGGGCAGGCGGCAACACAGGCCCCGCAGGAGACACATTCCGAGCCGAGGAAATCCTCGCCCATGCCGGCGGCGATATGCGAGGCGAAGCCGCGTCCATCGATGGTCAGTGCAAAGGTGCCCTGCTGTTCCTCGCAGGCGCGCACGCAGCGCGAGCAGACGATGCATTTCGACGGATCGAAGGTGAAATAGGGATTGGATTCGTCCTTCGCCTGCCCGAGGTGGCTGGCGCCGTCATAGCCGAAGCGCACCTCGCGCAGGCCCACGGCGCCGGCCATGTCCTGCAGTTCGCAGTCGCCATTGGCCGCACAGGTCAGGCAGTCGAGCGGATGATCGCTGATATAGAGCTCCATCACGCCGCGCCTGAGCCTCGCCAGGCGGTCGGTCTGGGTCGAGACTTTCATACCGGCCTCGGCCGGCGTGGTGCAGGAGGCCGGAGTACCGCGCCGGCCCTCGATCTCCACGAGGCACAACCGGCAGGAGCCGAACGGCTCCAGCGTGTCTGTGGCGCACAGCTTCGGGATCTTGATTCCGGCGAGGGCCGCCGCCCGCATCACCGAGGTACCTTCGGGCACACTCACCGTTAAGCCGTCGATCTCGAGCGTCACTGTCCGCTCTGAGGTCCGGGCCGGCGTGCCATAATCGTGATTCAGGGACGCGGTCATGGCGATCTCCCCCTATTCGGCAGCCACGGCAGGCTGGCGGTCGAAATCTTCCGGGAAATGGTCGAGGGCGCTCAGCACCGGCACATGTGTTAGCCCGCCGAGCGCGCACAGCGATCCGTCGCGCAGCACCTCGCAAAGGTCACGCACCAGCGCGAGATTGTCGGCAACCCGGTCGCCGCGGGCGATCCTGTCCATCGTCTCGACTCCTCGGGTTGAGCCGATGCGGCAGGGCGTGCACTTGCCGCAGGATTCGAAGGCGCAGAACGCGAAAGCGAAGCGTGCCTGACGCAACAGGTCGACGCTGTCGTCAAACACCACGACGCCGCCATGCCCGATCATGCCACCGCGGCTCGCGAACGCCTCGTAATCGAACGGTGTGTCGAACAGACTCGTCGGCCAATAGGCGCCGAGCGGCCCGCCGACCTGTACCGCCCTGACTGGGCGCCCTGTGCGCGTACCGCCGCCATAGTCCTCGACGATCTCCCGCAGTGTCAGGCCGAACGCGCGCTCGATCAAGCCGCCGCGCCGGACGTTTCCGGCGAGCTGGATCGGCATGGTGCCGCGCGAGCGGCCAACGCCGAGATCGCGATAGTACTCCGCGCCCTCGGCGAGGATCGTGGGGACGGCGGCCAGCGACAGCACGTTGTTGACGACCGTCGGTCTCCCGAACAGCCCGTGCAGCGCGGGCAGCGGCGGCTTGGGGCGGACCTGCCCGCGCTTGCCTTCCAGGCTCTCGAGCAGCGAGGTCTCCTCGCCGCAGATATAGGCGCCCGCCCCGAGTCGCGCCTCGAGATCGAAGCGGCGGCCGCTGCCGAGGATGTCGCGGCCAAGCATTCCGGCCGCCTGCGCAATTCCGATCGCCTTGCGAAGCTTGCGAAAGGCGTGCGGATACTCGGAGCGGACATAGACGAATCCCTTCGTCGCGCCGACGGCGAGCCCGGCGATCACCATGCCCTCGATCAGCAGGAAGGGATCACCTTCCAAAAGCATCCGGTCGGCGAAGGTGCCGCTGTCGCCCTCGTCCGCATTGCAGACGACGTACTTGCGGTCGGCGGCTGCCGCCGCGACCGTGCGCCATTTGATGCCGGTCGGGAATCCCGCCCCGCCGCGGCCGCGCAGGCCCGAATCCGTCACTGCAGCCACGATGGCATCGGGGGCCAAGTCGAGCGCGCGGCGCAGGCCCTTGAGCCCGCCATGTGCCTCGTAGTCGGCAAGCGACAGCGGATCGATGATGCCGCAGCGGGCGAAGGTCACGCGCTGCTGGCTTTTCAGCCAGGGCAAATCCTCCACGAGGCCGATGCACCGAGGGTGATCCGCACCGGCGGCGAGAATGCCGGGCACATCCTCGACGGTGACCGGTCCGAACCCCAGCCGGCCGTCGGGCGTCTCGATCTCGAGCAGCGGTTCCAGCCAGAACAGTCCGCGCGAGCCCGTCCGCACGATACTGACATCGGCCCGGCCGGCGGCTACCTCGGCCTCGACCGCCCGGGCAACGTCGCCCGCACCGACGGAGAGCGCCGCCGCATCTGCGGGGATGTAGACACGCCGGATGGTCATCTACGCACCAGCGCAAGCACGGAGTCCGTCGTGACCCGGCCGTAGAGCTTGCCGTCGACCAGCGCCGCCGGCGACAGCGCACAGTTGCCGAGGCAATAGACGGTCTCGACCGTCGCGTCGGTGCCCGTGCCGAGCGCTGCGTCGAGCTCCTCGGCAAGGCGGTCGGCGCCCAATGACTGGCATGCCTCGGCCCGACACAGCCGGACGATGTGGCGCTTCGCCGGTTCGCGGCGGAAATCGTGATAGAACGTCACCACGCCGTGCACCTCGGCCCGCGACAGGTTGAGGACATCGGCGATGATCGGCACGGCTGCCTTGTCGATATGGCCGAACCGGTCGTTGATCTCGTGCAGGATCGGCAGCAGTGCGCCGTCCAGCGACCGCAGCGCCTCGGCGATCTCGCGGACTTCGGCAGCGTCGAATTCGGACATCGGGGGACCATGTCGCGTCGTCACCATGACGCAAGTATCCGTCACGATATCATCGGAAACAAACGATATAATCTGATTTCGTAATCGAGAACTCCGATTATGATGATCCGGGTTTGATCCGCGCCTCGATGCCGGAGGCGAGCGCAGCCTTGACGAAGGCATCGACCAGCGGCGCGACCGGATCCTGCCGCCTGACGACGACGCCGATGGTGAACGTCCGCTCCGGCTCCACCAGCGGCAGCGCGATCATGCCGGGTGGCGTGCCGAATACCCACAGAAAGTTGTGCGGCAGCACGCTGGACCAGACGCCTGCACGGATGTGCGAGCACAAAGTCATCACCGAATTTGTCTCGGCGTGAGCATTGGGGACGCGACCGACGCTGGCGAAGATCGCATCGAGGATGCGCCGGTTCTGCATGTCGCTGGTCAGCAGGCACAGCGGCGTATCCGCCGCCTCGCGCCAGGAGACCGACCGGCGGCCGCGGAACGGCCCGTCCTGCGGCGTCAGCAGGATATAGTGCTCTGCATAGAGCGGAAAGACGTCCACCCCATGCAGAGGCTCGTTGTCGAGATACGTGATGCCGACGTCGAGCATGAAATCGTCGAGCATCTGCTGGATCTCGTTGGAGCTGCGCGACAGGATGCGCAATGTGACGTTGGGATGGGCCTCGGCGAGCGGCGTCGTCACCAGCCCGATCGTCGGCAGGGCCGTCGGGACGACGCCGATCGAGAGTTCGCCCGACAGTTCCCCACGCAGCAGCCCGATCTGCTGATCAAGAGCCTCGCGTTCGGCCACGACCCGGGCTGCCCAGGCGAGCAGCACCTTGCCTTCCGCCGTCAGCCCCTTGAAGCGCTTGTCCCGTTCGATCAGCGGCGCGCCGATCTCGAGCTCGAGCTGGCGGATCGCGGCGGAGAGTGTCGACTGGGTGACATTGCAGGCCTCGGCCGCCCGGCCGAAATGGCCGATACGTCCCAGAGCGATGAAATAGCGCAGATGGCGCAGCTGCATGGCGACGTCTTAGCCCGAATCCATAGCCGCTGCATCCGCCACTTCGTCGGGACATGGCCCGACCCTGCATACCGTCACCAACGCGGACAGCCGGCGCAGACGAGTCAAGCTCGAAGGGTGGTGGGCCCGGCAGGACTCGAACCTGCAACCAGACCGTTATGAGCGGCCGGCTCTGACCATTGAGCTACGGGCCCGGCGCGCGGGCGCGGGCGTCCTTATCGCAAGAGCAAGGCACCTCTGCAACTGTGGCGCACCGACGTGCCGCCGAGCCGGTCGGTCGGCTGCCGCGGTCGTGCCGGGCCGGGGCCGGCCGCATTGCCGACGCATTTGCGTGGTGATCCTCGCCGCCATCCGAAGCTGAAACGGAAGGATGCGATGCATCTCCCGATCGTACTGCGGGCCAGCCTGGTTGCCGGCGGCCTCGCGCTGATTGCTCTCATGGCCCTGCCCGCCCGCGCCGACGACAACAGCCCCCGCCAACGCCCAGCCACCATCAGTCTGACCGGGACCGGCGAGATCGCCATCATCCCCGACGAGGCGGTGATCTCCTCGGGCGTCGTCACGGAAGCCAAGACCGCGCGCGAGGCGCTCGACGCCAACAACGCCGCCATGGCCCGGGTGACCGCCGCGATCAGGGAGGCGGGTATCGAGGCCCGCGACATCCAGACTGCCGGCATATCGGTCACCCCGCGCTACCGCTATCCGCGCAACGACGGCCGCGAGGAGAGCGAGACGCCGCGCATCATCGGCTATACCGTCAGCAACACGGTCAGCGTCCGCGTCCGCGACCTCGCCAAGCTCGGCCAGGTCATGGATCAGGTGGTGAGCGTTGGCGCGAACCGCATCGACGGGATCAGCTTCGTCGTTTCCGATGCCGATGCCCGCCTTGACGAGGCCCGCGGCGCAGCCGTGCGCGACGCCCGTCGCAAGGCCGAACTCTATGCCGAGGCTGCCGGTGTGAAGCTTGGCCGCCTGGTGTCGATCAGCGAAGGCGGCGGCTTCGTCCCGCCGCAACCCAAGGCCGAGATGATGATGGCGCGGGCCGATGCGACGTCGGTGCCGGTCGAGATCGGCGAGGAGCGCCTCAGCATTCAGGTGAACATGACCTGGGAGCTCGACCAGTAGGGACACCGTGTCCCGTCTGTCTGGACAGACTGCCGGTTCCGCGTTGGCTTACAGGTCCCGCATCCAGACCTGCAGATCCTTGCTCGTCTCGCCTGCGTCACCGACGTCACGCCATGAGAAGCGGCAGATGAGGCCGGGGACGGGCGCATAGCCGCGCCTTTGCCAGAAGCCGTCAAGCGGGCGATAGGCGGGCGGGCGAAGCGGGTGATCGTCGGGTCGGACCACGGCACAGAACGCCGCCCTGTGCAGACCGAGCGAGCGGGCATGGGCCTCGCGGCCATCGAAGAAGACATGCCCGAAGCCGCGCCCGCGATAGGCTGGTTCGAGGACCGATTCACCAAAATAGCATATGTCGCTGACATCGAGCCCGGCCCGCTCGAACGGCAGCCGGAACGCCTCGACCTCACCGGCCAGCGGCGCGGCCGTTGCCGCGCCCACGAGCCGGCCGCCATCGCGCAAGGCAATTACCGCCGCATCGGCTATCGCGGCAAAATCACCGAGATAGCGGGCCTCGTAGACCAGACTGCCGTCATAGAGATAGGGATAGTCGCGGAACACGCTGATGCGCAGCCGCGCCAGATCGTCGATCACGCCGGCCAGTGCCGGCCCGGTAAGCGTCTCGACCGCAATGCTGCCCGGATGGCCTTCGGCCGGGTCCGGCATACCCGCCCTCATAGGCCCTTCACCTGGGCAATCCAGTCCTGAAGGTTGTAGTAGTTGGTGACCCGTGCGATCCGCCCGCCCTTCACCTCGAAGAAGGCTCCAACCGGCAGCCGGTAGGTCTGTCCGCGCGCCTCGGGAAGCCCCTCGTCAGTCTGATGATAGGCCCCAAGGATGACGAATTCCGCGGCCGCGCGCGTCCCTTCATCGTTTGCCATCACCACGAGGTCGACCGCCTGTTCGGCATAGCAGCGCTTCATGTGCTCCAGGAAGGCGCGGAAGGCCTCCCGTCCATGCCGCCGGCCACCCTGGTTGACGTCGTGCACGACATCCTCGCGCAGGCAGGCGAGCATGCCCTCCACGTCGCCGGCGTTGAACGCCGCGTAGTATCGGGAGACGAGATTGATCGTCGACTGGCGCGTATCGGTCATGCGGTCGTTAGGCCGCATTCGGGCGTGTCCGTCAAGGTCGGCGTGCGGCAGGCTGCGAAACGCGGCCGGTGATCCTGGAGCACCAGCCCCGCAGCCGCGACGAGCGGCGCACGGGTCCGGCTAGTGCCTGACGATCCTTGCCAGCGGCAGGTCCTCGGCGTCCTTGCGCGGCCGCGACAGCCGGAATTCGGCATGATACCAGCCGTCCGCCTCGCGCCCCGCCGGATCGAGTCCCAGCGCCGACAGGTTGTCGAGCACGTGCTCACGCTCCTCCGCGGACGCGAATCGGCGCTGCCGGAACGTCACCGGCAGCGTCTCGGTGACGTAGCCGTGTGCCTCGAACATCGCATCGAACGGCTCGGGCGGAAACATCCGAAGCACGAAATGCGCCATCCATGGCGGTCCCTCCCCCGCCTCGCCCAGTTCGATCAGCCGCTGAAGCGTACGTTCCGTCACATAGCCGATGCAGCCGGTCGAAATGACCATGGCCGCACCAGCAATCGCCTCGCCGTCTCGGGGCGGCAGCGGCCCGGACTCCAGGTCACGTGCCAGCCCGTCGTCGAGGATGCTGGCGGCGACCGCGTAACCGACCGCGCGCTCGGCGACGTCGAGTCCCTTGATCTCGAGATGCGGATCGGCAACCCGAGCCGCGTAGAACTCGTGGTCGATGGCGGCGAGCGTGCCGGGATCGACCTCGCGCAGTTGCGCGTCATCATAGCGCCGGTACAGCGTATCGAGCGCCACCCCGTGCTTCAGGATCGCGGCGTTGACGCCGTAGGAACAGCCCAGATCGAGCAGCGAGAGCTCCGGCGATCCGCGCATCTGCCGGCGCGCGGCAACAAGCTCACGGAACACCGGGGCGGCTTCGTCGGGAATGACATAATCTAGCTGCCTGAGTGTCGAATAATACGCGCGCGGATCGGGCTCGTTGTAAATCTGACCCAGAACGATCTTGCCGTTATTGTCGTATCTCAGACTCTCTGACGACATTTCGTGACCCTCCAGGCATTGAGTCGATTTCCATCGACCGACCGGAATGATCGAACCGATCGAAACATTCACTTTTTGATGATCTGCTGTGCCACCCCGATATAGTCGATCCGGGCTGGAATGCAATTCGACGGACATGGCGGCCGCTGGCGCAGCGGAACGCCACGAATGGGATCGGGGAGGGGCGGACCGGAATTCCGGTGCGGAAGAAGGAAGGCGGCGGCTGCCGCGGGAATGCAGCCACCACCCGATTGAACCATGCCGGCCGGCGGAGGACTGGGTCGTCGACCGATGGCCTGAGAGGGTCAGGATGTCGGTCGCGGCGGGCGCCCGGGCGGGCGAGGCGCGGGGGACAGGGGGAGGGTCAGCGCCGGCTCGACCGGCCCCGGAGTCATGGCTCCGAGAAGATGCGGCGGACCAGCTTGGGGGAACCGATGTCGCCTGCCGGCACCGCCGGCGCTGTCTTCACTCCCGCTCGCGGCGCTTCACCGCGACCGACATTCACGAAGATCGGACCAGGAGGTTTCAGACGAACGGCACCCCGCAACCAATACTGTTTCGATTGTTTCCACCGCCGCCTCGCACCGGCCGATCGGGTAACATCCGCGTGATCGGAACCCCTAGCGGCAGGCATCCGGCGGCATCAGGCTGGCTCGCCCCGACGGCGACCGCCGATGCTCGACGAAGAGGCACGCCGAACCGGCGGGCTAGCCGGCTACCTGGCTGACCATCCCGACACGCCCCACTCCGGCAATGCCGGCAGCGCGATGGATATCGGCATTCCCGTCACCATGTGGGACGCGCTCGCGCGGCTTGAGACCGCCGCAATCCTGCCCGGCTTTCTCCGCTCGGACTGTCCCCGCATCCATGCCGCCGTGAAGCGCGCCGACTTCGATGCCTTCATGGCCGAGGCGTTCCCGAGGGAGTTCGAGTGGCATCTGCAAGGGAAATCACCAACGGCACCCGGAATCGTGGTCATACCCTTCGGCTGCATTCTCGTGGCTGCCACATCGGTTTCGCGCGAAGGTACAGCCGGCAGCGCGTCGCAGATCCTGCGCTGAAGTCGATCGGCGCGGCGATCAGACTGCCGCCTGTTGGGCTCAGCGCAGGGCGGCAACCTCGACGACGACCGAGCTCCGGTCAACTCCGGGACAATGGTTGGGCAAGAGCTTGGGCGCCATCGCCGCCCCCCCTGCGAGGGGCTCGTCGCGAATCGACGCAGCGGCGGCTGGCGGGTGGTTGCGATGCCATGTCCGAACGGAGCTGTGCTTCTCCCGGACGGCCGACGCAGTGAAGTCCGCCAGCGACAAGATGGCGTGCCGAGCCTGGCCCGCGCCGGCACACCCTCCCCGTCAGTTGTCGAGGAAACTCCTCAGCTTGCGCGAGCGGCTCGGGTGCTTCAGCTTCCGGAGCGCCTTGGCCTCGATCTGCCGGATGCGTTCGCGAGTCACCGAGAACTGCTGGCCGACCTCCTCCAGCGTGTGGTCGGTGTTCATGCCGATGCCGAAACGCATCCTGAGCACACGCTCCTCGCGAGGGGTGAGCGAGGCAAGCACCCGGGTCGTCGTCTCGCGCAGATTGGCCTGGATCGCCGCGTCGATCGGCAGGATGGCGTTCTTGTCCTCGATGAAGTCGCCGAGGTGGGAATCCTCTTCATCGCCGATCGGTGTCTCCAGCGAGATCGGCTCCTTGGCGATCTTGAGCACCTTGCGCACCTTTTCCAGCGGCATCGCCAGCTTCTCGGCCAGCTCCTCCGGAGTCGGCTCGCGGCCGATCTCGTGCAGCATCTGGCGTGACGTGCGGACGATCTTGTTGATCGTCTCGATCATGTGCACCGGAATGCGGATGGTGCGGGCCTGATCGGCGATCGAACGGGTGATCGCCTGCCGGATCCACCAGGTCGCATAGGTCGAGAACTTGTAACCGCGCCGGTATTCGAACTTGTCGACCGCCTTCATCAGGCCGATGTTGCCTTCCTGGATCAGATCCAGGAACTGCAGGCCGCGATTGGTGTATTTCTTGGCGATCGAGATGACGAGGCGCAGGTTGGCCTCCACCATCTCCTTCTTGGCGATGCGCGCCTCGCGTTCGCCCTTCTGTACCATCTGGACGATGCGGCGGAACTCGCCGATCTCGAGACCCGTTTCGGTGGCAAGCTGCTGGATCGCGCTGCGGATGTCCTTGGCGGTCTCCTTCTCCGCGGCGATGAACTCCTTCCAGCCGCGCCCCCCGAGATTGGCGACACGGCGGATCCAGTTCGGATCGAGCTCGTGGTCACGGTACTGGCGCAGGAAGTCCTCGCGGTCGACACCATAGGACTCCGCCAGCCGCAGCAACCGGCCCTCGTAACCCATCAGCTTCTTGTTGATGTCATAGAGCTGCTCGACCAGGGCCTCGATGCGCTGCTGGTTGAGCGACAGCGACTTGACGTCGGCGACGATGTCTTCCTTGAGCTTCTTGTAGCGACGCTCCTGGCTCGGCGACAGATGGGTGTTCTTCAGCCGGTTCTCGACATGCTGGTCCTGCAGGCGGCGCAGCTTCTTGTAGTTCTCGGCAATGTTGTCGAACGTCGCCACCACCTTCGGCTTGAGCTCGGCTTCCATCGCCGCGAGGGAGATATTGGATTCGTAGTCTTCCTCGCCGTCGCCGTCACCTTCAGGCGCATCCTCGCCCTGGCCGACCTCCCCGCGGCCCGCAGGCTCGCCCCCGGCGCCAGCCGTTGCACCATTGCCGACCGCCGGCGCCTTGGCGTCGGGGCCGGCATAGGTGGCCTCCAGGTCGATGATGTCACGCAGAAGGATCTTGCCTTCCGCCAGTTCGTCGCGCCAGATGATGATTGCCTGGAAGGTCAGCGGGCTTTCGCACAGCCCGGCGATCATCGCCTCGCGGCCGGCCTCGATCCGCTTGGCAATGGCGATCTCGCCCTCGCGCGACAGTAGCTCGACCGACCCCATCTCGCGCAGATACATGCGGACCGGATCATCGGTCCGGTCGGACGGCTCTGAGGACTTCTCGGACTTGGCGATCTGGCTGCGGGAGGCGGCGACGAGTTCACCGCCGTCCTCGTCATCGCCACCTTCGTCGGCGCTGTCGTCCGCCTCCTCGGTCTCCACGACGTTGATGCCCATGTCGGAGAGCATCGCCATCGTGTCCTCGATCTGCTCGGAGGTGACTTCCTCCGAGGGCAGAACCTCGTTCAGCTCCTCGTAGGTGACATAGCCGCGCTTCTTTGCGGCCTTGATCATCTTCTTGACCGCCGCATCGGACAGATCGAGCAGAGGACCGTCCGGGCCCTCCGGCTGGTTCTCCGGAGCCTCATCCGCCTTGGTTGCGGTGGTGGCCATGTACAAATCTCCCGACAAAGGCTCCGGACCGTTCGGTTCGCGGCGTTGCGGCTGCTGCGCCGTCGACCTCGCCCGCTCCGTGCTACCTTGCGCCTCTTAATCCGCGATTAAAGTTAACCCGATCCCAGCCGCTCTCCGGTCGCGAGCCCTAAAACGCCCGCACCGGGCGGCCGGACGCCTGACCGAAACCTTCCATCAACGCCTCCGTACCATCGGCGTTCGAGAGCTGTGACTGGATGTCGAACAGCCGCGCCAGATTTTCGTCGCTCGGCTCCGCCTGTAGCGCCATCTCGGCTGTCTTCAGCTCTCTATGTAACGTGACGAGCTTGTGATGCAAGGCCGCCGTATGGTCCCAGGCGCGCGAAACGTCAACCTCCGCGGCCTCCGGCGCCACCCACCATTCCGCCCGACCCCCGGCCGACCACATCCGCTCGATGCGTCCGATCAGGTCACCCAGCGGTCCGGTCGCGAGCCGCGCGCGCGCGGATGCGGCGTCGACCACATCGTCGGCGGCAAGGTCGAGCAGGGCCGAGCGCAGCGCGTCGAGCTCTGCACTCGACAGGTCGAGTCCGCACAGCGTCTCGGCCCGCTCCGGGATCAGTGCAGGATGGTTGACCAGCGCCATGAGCATGATCGCCTCGCGCCGCGGCAGCGCCTGTCCGCTCGACAGGCTGCGTACCAGCGACGCGCTGGCCGAAGCCGCGCCGGTCGCCCCTGCCCGACCGCCATCGCCGCGGCGGGACCAGCTACCACTCCGGCGCTGGTGGATGGCGCGCCGCGCCCCGCCGCGACCGAACAGGCCTGCCAGCCGCTCGCGAAACTGCTCCTCGTAGTGTTTGCGCACGCGGGCATCGCCGATCGCCGCGAGCGTACGCGCCAACCGCGCCTCGAAGGCTGCGCGCCGCTCCGGCGTATCCAGCGGCGAACTTTCGACCTCCCGCGCCCACAGCATCTCGGACAGCGGCCGAGCGCGGGCCAATGCCTGCTCGAGCACTGCCTGGCCGCCGGCGCGGACGAGGTCGTCCGGGTCCTGGCCCTCGGGCAGCAGGGCGAAACGCAGGCTCTTGCCCGGCGCTAGCAACGGCAAGGCGAGGTCGACGGCGCGGTTGGCCGCCCGCAGGCCCGCCTTGTCGCCGTCGAAGCACAGAATCGGCTCGTCGGCGACTCGCCACAGCAGGCCGAGCTGGTCGGCGGTAAGTGCCGTGCCGAGCGGGGCAACGGCGTTGGCGAAACCGGCTCGCGTCAGCGCGATCACGTCCATGTAGCCTTCGGCGACGATCACTGTGCCGGTCTCGCGCGCTGCCTGACGGGCGGCTGACAGGTTGAACAGAACGCTGCCCTTATGGAACAGCTCCGTCTCGGGCGAGTTCAGGTATTTCGGCGCCTGGTCGGACCGCAGCGCGCGCCCCCCGAAGGCGATGGTCCGCCCGCGCAGGTCGGCGATCGGGAACATCAGCCGGTCGCGAAACCGGTCGAAGGGGACCGCTATGTCGCTGCCGGTGACCAGCAGGCCGGCTCGCTCGATCGCCTCCCGGGCGATGCCGAGCTGGCCCAGATGCTCCTTCAGTCCGTACCGCGCAGACGGCGCATAGCCGATGCGGAACCGCCGGACCATGCCCTCGTCCAGCCCGCGCGAGGCAACATAGGCGCGCGCCTCGCGGCCCTGTGGGCCGTCGAGTTCGGCCTCGAAATAGGCTGCCGCGGCCTCCAGGACATCGTACAGGCTGTCGCGCTGCCGCTCCCGCTCGAGGCTTGCGGGATCGGGCCTGGGCAGCGGAACGCCAGCCTCCGCGGCGAGCCGCTCGACCGCTTCGGGGAAAGTGAGCCCCTCGGTCTCCATGAGGAACCGGAAGATGTCTCCGTGCCTGCCGGAGGAGAAGCAGTGATAGAAGCCCTTCTGGTCGTTGACCGTGAAGGAGGGCGTCTTCTCCGCATTGAACGGCGAGAGTCCGATGAACTCACGGCCCTGGCGGCGCAGCTTGACCCGCCGCCCGACGACGTCGGAAACCGGCAGACGGGCTCTTATCTCGTCGAGCAACGAGGGCGGAAAGCGCATGGGGCCTTGGGCGGTTCAGGGACCGGACAATTATATCGGCGCGACCTCCTTGAAGCGAATCGATTCGCTTGCTGGCGGCTGAAAGTTCGCCGCCCAGGGCCCGGTCAGCTCAGCATGCCCTTGACGACGGCACTGGCACGACCGAAATCGAGCTGCCCCGGAAAGCGCTCCTTGAGCGTCGCCATGGTGCGCCCCATGTCGCGCAACCCCGCCGCGCCGATTTCCTTGACGACGCTGGCGCAGACCGAGCGGATCTCCTCGTCGGACAGCTGGCGCGGGAGGAAGCGCTGGATGATCTCGATCTCCTCCCGCTCCTGGGCAGCGAGTTCGGGACGACCGGCATCCATGTAGGTGGCGGCCGACTCCTCGCGCTGGCGAATCATCTTGGCGAGAATCTGCCGGATGTCATCGTCGCTGACACAGTCCTTGCCGCTGGTCCGGGCGGCGATATCGCGGTCCTTGATGGCCGCGTTGACCAGCCGCAGGGTCGCCATCGACCGCCTGTCCTGCGACTTGACCGCAGCCTTCAACGCTTCGTTGATCTCGTCGCGCAGCATGTCCTGTCCATCCACTTCGGTCCCAATGGGAACAATACCGCACGCGCCCCGCTGCACGCAACCGGCGGCACAGATTCAACCCATTGAAATTTCTAGATTAATTACTTCACCTCGTTACTTGACGAGGCAAGGTGCGTACCCTAGCTTCCGCCTGGTCTCCGGCCGATCGCCTGACATTCGCCGTCGAACCCGCTCACGAGGTTCGATCCGGCCGGTCTCGGCGCGGGCATATAGGAAGCTTTCGATGACAGTGCAAGCCCACGATCAGGGTCCCGGCCCCTCCCCTGCTGATGCCTGGAACGATCCGGTCCCGACCGCGGTGGTCGTGCTGGCTGACGGCAGCGTCCTTTATGGCCAGGGCATCGGCGCAACCGGCCATGCGGTCGGCGAGATCTGCTTCAACACGGCGATGACCGGCTATCAGGAGATTCTCACCGATCCCTCCTATGCAGGCCAGATCATCACCTTCACCTTTCCCCATGTGGGCAATGTCGGCACGAACGAGGAGGACATCGAGACGGCCAACCTCGCCGCTGCATCGGGCGTACGCGGCTGCATCCTGCGGGCGCCCGTCACCGGCCCGTCCAACTGGCGCGCCACGCACCACTTCAACGAGTGGCTGAAGCGGCGCGGCATCATCGGCCTGACCGGCATCGACACCCGCGCGCTGACCGCCATGATCCGCGACAGGGGCATGCCCAACGCCGTCATCGCCCATGCCCCGGACGGCGTCTTCGACCTGCCCGCGCTGAAGGCCGAGGCGGCCGCCTGGCCCGGCCTCGAAGGGATGGATATGGTTCCCGACGTAACGACCGCGCAGAGCTACGTCTGGGACGAGACTCCCTGGGAATGGGGCGAAGGCTACGGCCGCTTGGCCAACCCGTCGCTGCACATCGTCGCCATCGACTTTGGAGTGAAGCGCAACATCCTGCGCAAGTTCGCCGGTCTCGGCTGCAAGGTCACCGTCGTCCCTGCGACGACCGAGGCTGATCGCATCCTCGAGATGGCGCCGGACGGGGTATTCCTGTCGAACGGACCGGGTGATCCGGCCGCGACCGGCGAATACGCGGTCCCGGTGATCCGGCGACTGATCGACACCGGATTGCCGGTGTTCGGCATCTGCCTCGGCCACCAGATGCTCGGCCTCGCGCTCGGCGCGACCACGAAGAAGATGCATCAGGGTCATCATGGCGCCAATCATCCGGTGAAGGATCACACCACCGGCAAGGTCGAGATCACCTCGATGAATCACGGCTTTGCCGTGGACCGGGAGTCCCTGCCCGACAATGTGGAAGAGACGCATGTCTCGCTGTTCGACGGATCGAACTGCGGGCTGCGGCTGAAGGACCGACCCGTGTTCTCGGTCCAGTACCATCCCGAGGCATCGCCCGGCCCGATGGACAGCCACTACCTGTTCACGCGCTTCGTCGACCTGATCCGCGAAAGGAAGGGCGCGACGGCGAAGGTGGGTAGCTGACGGCCGAAGAAGGTACCCGTCCCTCTTCGGGTACAGCGCCCGCCCGTGCCCAGTGCGCGGCGGCCTCAGGGGACGGCGGCCTCAGGGGGCGACGCCAAGCCTCATGCCGACGACATTCGCATAGGCACGACGAAAGCCGAACAGGCCGACGATCGTCGAGCGGTCCTCGCTCAGACGGGCTTCGACGGAGACGGTACCGTACTTGCCCTTTACGGCTGCCGGGTGAGCGGTTCTTCGCTTGGACGCTGGCGCAAATTCGAGGTCGCCGGTGATGTTGCAGGCCGCGTCGAGGTCAAGCGTCCCCGCGAGCGTCTCGCGCAGCACCCGCTTGTTCTGTGCGGCGCAGGTGGACGCGGTAATCAGGCCGTCCGCGTCCACTGTGATCCTGCAGTGCTCGGAGCCGCGGAACTGATAGAGCAGCAGCCAGGTCCCCGCGAGTTCATCCCCCACACACGGCCTCTGTTCGACGGCCGCAGCGGGCGACATGGTCGCTATTGCCGCTGCGATTGCCAGACCTGCAACAGGAGCAACGCGCATGCAATCCTCCTCCCTTCTGATCGCCCCGGATGGGCCGAGGGGCAAACAGCTGTGGCATGGGCCCGTTGCGGAAGGATTGCCGACTTCGATTCAACTGGACAGGTCGGGTGGGGTTCTATCGCCAGAGCTCTGCCAGCGGGCCGTTCGGCCCCTGCACCGGGTCGCAGTCCGGCCGGGCGACGGAGGCGATGTTGTGGTCGGCCGCCGGGCGTTCGCCAGGCTCGCCGCGCTTGAGATCCCAATGCTGACCAGGTGGATAGGCGCCGACGACCAGGAAGTTGCCGCTTGCCTCGATCAGCTTGTGTCCCACGCCGGCCGGCAGCACGAGCGCATCGCCGGCCGCGATGTCGAACGCGCGCCCATGGGTGCCACCGAGCAGTACCCTCGCCCGGCCTGAGGCGACGCCCAGCACCTCGTGGGCCGTCGAATGATAATGGTGGAACGGATAGATGCCGGCGCGCCACGCCGGCTCCCAGCCATTGCGCCGGAACAGCGCCTCGAATGCCTCGGCCGTCGCCACGCGCGGCTCGATCGCGGCATGATAGATCAGCGCGGGGAGACGGCTGTTGGGGATGTCCCGCCCCTCCGCCAGATGAACGGCGGTAATCGGCGGTACGATGACGAAATCCTCGACGGCCATTGCACGCGACCTTCGGAAATGGGGCGGTGCATGTTGCGACGCAACAACGTGCGATGTCCAGACCGATTGCGGCTCCTGGTGAATTCGGGCGCCTCGACGACTAAAGCCGCGCAGCCGAAAAGGTGTCGCAGGCCGAGATCGAGCCCGCCTCGTACCCGGCCCGGAACCACCGCACCCGCTGGGCCGACGAGCCGTGATTGAAGGATTCCGGGACGACATAACCCTGCGTCCGCTTCTGGATCGCGTCATCGCCGATCTGCGCCGCGGCGTTGAGCGCCTCATCGATGTCGCCCTCGTCGAGAAGGCCCTTCCGGGCAGTGTCGTGGGCCCAGACACCGGCAAGGCAATCTGCCTGCAGTTCGATCCGCACCGACAGTTCGTTCGCCTCGGCCTGGGAGACGCGCTGCCGGATCCGGTTGAACTCCGTCAGGATGCCGGTGAGGTTCTGCACATGGTGACCGACCTCATGGGCTATGACATAGGCCTGCGCAAAGTCCCCCGGCGCCTTGAAGCGCCGCTTGAGCTCCTCGTAGAAGGACAGGTCGATGTAGATGCGGCTGTCGCCGGGGCAGTAGAACGGGCCGCTCGCCGCCTGCGCAAAACCGCAGGCGGAGCGGATGCCACCCGCGAACAGGACCAGTCGCGGTTCGGCATAGGCTTCGCCGAATTCCTGCTCGAACACCTTCGACCAGGTGTCCTCTGTATCGGCCAGCACCACCCGCACGAACTGGGCCATCTCGTCGCTTGCCGGCGGCAGCGGCGCCTGGCTCTGCGCTTGCTGCCCACCGCCCGGACCCGCATCCAGCCCTTCGAGGAGCGTCATCGGGTTCACCCCGAACAGCAGCGAGACGACCACGATGACGATGAGGAACCCGATACCGCCGAAGCCGGCGCGGCCGGCGCCGCCGGCAGGGATGCGCAGCCCACCTCCGACGGTTCGGCGATCCTCGACATTGGTGCTGCCCCTGCGTCCGCGCCACTGCATCGCCGATCCGCCCCCTTGCTCCGGTCAATGGTAGGGCGGCGAAGCAGCCCGTTCAACGGCCGGCGCCAGCCTGTCGCGAAGCATCGGGGGCGCGGTTCCGCTGCCGCGCCCCTTGCCGCATGGGTCGATGAGACCTGCCGTCAGCCAAACAGCCGGCCGGCGCGCCGCAGCAGCGCCCGCAAGCGGCAGTTCAGCGTTGCAGAGCGATGCATGTCGAGCTGTCCCGGTCCGCGTGCCGCGCGGGATATCAGGAGATCGACCAGCATGGCATCCTCCCTTCTCGAAGGAGGCGGCGGGGGCGCCCGCCTTGACACCCACGCCGCGAGTGTTAGTGCATTCAGTGCGCCCAAGATGCGCACTCCGTGCGAGTCTGTCAAGGATTGTACGCACGGAGTGCATGTCAGCTTGATGAATCTTGCGTGAACTGAGTGTCAACAGCGTTAACGGGGTTACGATGGCTAAACAGGACCAAGCGCAAACGCCGATGACCTCGGGCCAGTTCCGCGCCTGGCGCAAGTCGCTGGGCATGAAGCAGAAGGAGGCGGCCGAGCTGCTGGGCCTCAAGAAGCGCATGATCCAGTACTACGAGAAGGGCGAGCGCGACGGGAGGGCCGTCGAGATTCCGAAGACCGTCCGCCTCGCCTGCTATGCCCTGAGCCAGGGGATCGTCGATTTCGACGGAACCGATGCCATGGCTCGGCCTTCCGATAAGAGCCTGATGGGCTCGTGAGGCCCGCCGCGCCGTTCAGACCACCATCCGGGCGATCGGGGCGAAGGCGCGGACGAGATCGCGATCAAGCTTCGTCGGCATGCCCTTGATGGTCTCATAGGCCTCGGCGCCGGAGAGCGGTCGCTTGTAGGATCGCGGTTCGATCAGCGCCCCGAACACATCGCAGATCGTCGCAAATCGCACGTAATCCGAAATCTGCTGGCCCTTAAGCCCGTTCGGATAGCCCGATCCATCGAGGTGCTCATGATGGCTGAGGACCACATCGAGCACCGCCTCCGGAACATCGCCTGCCGCGCGCAGCAGGTCATAGCCGGCCTGCGGATGAACCTTCATGCGTTCCCGCTCGGCCGGCGTCAGCGCAGACGGCTTCTCGAGGATGCTTATCGGTATGACGACCTTGCCGATATCATGCAGCAGTCCGGCCGTCGCCATGAGTCTCTGGTCCGTCAACGATGCGCCGAGTTCCTGCGCGAATGCCACCATGACGCCGGTGACGACAAGGCTGTGGCGCAACGTTCTGCTGTGGTGCGATTCAACCGCTTCGAGCCATCGCTTCAGACCGATATCAGCAATCGCGCTGACGACGGTCGAACCTGCCGCCTCGATAGACGCCAATTCCGGGGGCAGACCGCGGGCGGCATTGCCAATTGCCGCACCCAGCGCATCGACGGGCGTCAGAACGCAGTTCATGAAGGTGTCGACGACGATCGGCGACCGGTCGCAGACTCGGCCTGCCTGTTCGATGATCCTGCGAGCGAGGCGCTCGGGCTCGACGGGACGGGGGAGGACGCAGGTCGCGCCCAGCGCGTAGGCCTGGATCGGCTCCGCAACCGATCGGTCATTCACGAAGAACGCGACATGCGTCCCGGTGATACCACCTTTGAGCCAGGGTCTGAGGGTCTTGACAGTGGAGCGATTGCGCAGATCCACGTCGACAATGGTCAGCGGTGCCGGTCCGGTGCGGGGCAGGCTTGCCGGCTGATGCCAATCTACGCTGATCGGATCTGGCAAGCTGCGCTGCAAGGCGGTGGCGAAATCGCTGGTGTCAGCGACAACCGCGACCTTGTTCATGACAGATGGCTCATCGCAGACGTCGAATCCGGCCAGGGGTCGGTTCGATGCGGTCGCCAGGTTGCCCCTCGAGGCAGCAGCGAGCCGGCACTCAACCTCGCTTTCCGTCGATTTATGACAGCCCGATATTGTTTCGCGGTTAACTTGCTCCGCACCAGCTCGTTAACCGGCGGCAACCATCCAGGCGGCGCGACACAGGATCGTCGAGCGGTCGGCAACAACGCCTGTCGATGGGCTTTCACCTGCCGGCGTTTTCCCCTATGTATCGCGGCCGGCCAGACAGACACCCGTATCCCCAGCGAGCGAAACGCGCTGCCGTCGCGGAGCGTGGAGCGCCCGCGCAGCCCGCGCGCCCGAAACGATGCCGAAACGCACCGACATCCAAACCATTCTGATCATCGGCGCCGGTCCGATCGTCATCGGCCAGGCCTGCGAATTCGACTATTCCGGCACCCAGGCGGTGAAGGCGCTGAAGGAGGAGGGCTACCGGGTCGTCCTGGTCAATTCCAACCCGGCGACGATCATGACCGATCCCGATCTCGCCGATGCCACCTATATCGAGCCGATCACGCCCGAAGTGGTGGCCCGCATCATCGAGAAGGAGCGCCCGGACGCGCTTCTGCCGACGATGGGCGGCCAGACCGCGCTCAACACCGCGCTGTCGCTCAATCGCGACGGCGTGCTCGAGAAGTTTGGTGTCGAGATGATCGGCGCGCGGGCCGAGGTCATCGACAAGGCCGAGGACCGCGAACTGTTCCGCGAGGCGATGAAGGCCATCGGCCTCGAGACGCCGCGCTCGATGCTCGCCCACTCGCTGATCGAGGCTCTGCCGGCGCTGGACGAGATCGGCCTGCCGGCGATCATCCGCCCCTCCTTCACGCTCGGTGGTCAAGGCGGCGGCGTCGCCTACAACCGGGAGGAATTCCTGGAAATCGTCGAACGCGGCATCGACGCCTCCCCCACCAACGAGGTCCTCATCGAGGAATCGGTGCTCGGCTGGAAGGAGTACGAGATGGAGGTCGTCCGCGACAGGGACGACAACTGCATCATCGTCTGCTCGATCGAGAACATCGACCCGATGGGTGTTCATACCGGCGATTCGATCACCGTCGCGCCGGCGCTCACGCTCACCGACAAGGAATACCAGATCATGCGCAACGCCTCGATCGCGGTGCTGCGCGAGATCGGGGTGGAGACAGGCGGCTCCAACGTCCAGTTCGCGGTGAACCCGGCCGACGGGCGGCTGGTGGTGATCGAAATGAATCCACGGGTGTCGCGCTCCTCCGCGCTCGCGTCGAAGGCCACCGGCTTTCCGATCGCCAGGGTCGCCGCCAAACTCGCCGTCGGCTACACGCTGGACGAACTTGAGAACGACATCACCGGCGGCGCCACGCCGGCGTCCTTCGAGCCTGCCATCGACTACATCGTCACCAAGATCCCCCGCTTCGCCTTCGAGAAGTTCCCCGGCGCAGAGCCGGTGCTGACCACGTCGATGAAGTCGGTCGGCGAGGTGATGGCCATCGGCCGCACCTTCGCTGAATCCCTGCAGAAGGCGCTGCGCGGGCTCGAGACCGGCCTCACCGGCCTCAACGAGATCGAAATCCCCGGGCTCGGCCAGGGCGACGACAAGAACGCGATCCGCGCCGCGCTGGCGGTCCCGACGCCCGACCGCATCCTGAAGATCGCCCAGGCGCTGCGCCTCGGCGCCACCCATGAGCAGGTGCACGCCTCCTGCCGGTACGATCCCTGGTTCATCGAACGCATCCAGGAGATCGTCGACATGGAGGCCAAGGTGCGCAGGCTCGGCCTGCCGCAGTCGGCCGCCGCGCTGAGATCGCTCAAGGCGATGGGCTTCTCCGATGCCCGACTGGCCGAGCTCGCCGGCACCGACGAGGCTGCGGTGGCTGCGCTGCGGGCCCGGCTCGGCGTCCACCCGACCTACAAGCGCATCGATACCTGCGCAGCCGAGTTCGCCTCGCCGACGGCCTACATGTATTCGACCTACGAGGCCCCCTTCCTCGGCGCCCCGGCCGACGAGGCCGCGCCGAGCGACCGGCGCAAGGTCATCATCCTCGGCGGTGGCCCGAATCGCATCGGCCAGGGCATCGAGTTCGACTATTGCTGTTGCCATGCCGCCTTTGCGCTCGCCGACATCGGCCTCGAGTCGATCATGGTCAACTGCAATCCTGAGACCGTGTCGACCGACTATGACACTTCGGACCGGCTCTACTTCGAGCCGCTAACCGCCGAGGACGTGCTGGAGATCATCCGCGTCGAGCAGTCGAGCGGCACGCTGCTCGGGGTTATCGTCCAGTTCGGCGGTCAGACGCCCCTGAAGCTCGCCCAGGCGCTGCAGGCGGCGAACGTGCCGATCCTCGGCACCTCGCCGGACATGATCGACCTCGCGGAGGATCGCGACCGCTTCAAGCGCCTGCTGGAACGGCTGAAGCTGCGCCAGCCCAAGAACGGCATCGCCTATTCGATCGAGCAGAGCCGGTTGGTCACCGCCGAACTCGGCTTTCCGCTGGTCGTCCGGCCCTCCTATGTCCTCGGTGGCCGGGCAATGGCGATCATCCATGACGAGAAGATGTTCGACGAGTACCTGCTCGGCACGCTGCCGGCGCTGGTACCGGAGGAGATCAAGGCACGCTATCCCAACGACAAGACCGGCCAGATCAATACGGTACTGGGCAAGAACCCGCTGCTGTTCGACAGCTATCTGGCCGACGCGATCGAGGTCGATGTCGATGCTCTCTCCGACGGCAAGGACGTGTTCGTCTGCGGTGTCATGGAGCACATCGAGGAAGCTGGCATCCATTCCGGCGACTCCGCATGCTCGCTGCCGCCCCATTCCCTGCCGCCCGCAACCATCGCCGAGCTCGAGCGACAGACCCGCGCCCTGGCGCTCGCGCTCGAGGTCGGTGGACTGATGAACGTGCAGTTCGCGATCCAGAACGGCGACATCTACGTGCTGGAGGTCAATCCGCGGGCAAGCCGCACCGTGCCCTTCGTCGCCAAGACCATCGGCCGGCCGATCGCCAAGATCGCCGCCCGGATCATGGCTGGCGAGCCACTCGCCTCGTTCGGACTGAAGCCCGCCGAGATCGACCATATCGCGGTCAAGGAGGCGGTGTTTCCCTTTGCGCGCTTCCCCGGCGTCGATACGGTGCTCGGTCCGGAGATGCGTTCGACCGGCGAGGTGATGGGACTTGCCCGCAACTATCCTCTCGCCTTCGCCAAGTCCCAGCTCGGCAGCGGTACCCGTGTCCCGACGGGCGGCACGGTATTCGTCTCAGTCCGCGACAAGGACAAGCCGAAGATTCTCAAGGCGGTGCGGATCCTCGCCGAGCTCGGCTTCGACATCGTCGCCACCAGCGGCACGCAGCGCTTCCTCGAAGGCGAGGGCATTGCCTGCACCAAGATCAACAAGGTTCTGGAAGGCCGCCCGCACATTGTCGACGCGATCAAGAACGGCAACGTGCAGCTCGTCTTCAACACGACGGAGGGCGCGCAGGCGCTCTCTGATTCGCGTTCGCTGCGGCGGACCGCATTGCTCAACCGTGTGCCCTACTACACCACGGTGTCTGGCGCCCTCGCCGCTGCGGAAGGCATTCGCGCCATGAAGGTCGGCACCCTTGAAGTCGAGCCGCTGCAAGCCTATGTCGGCTCTCGGAGCGGCGCCGGACCGTCGGGCGGGGTGGATAGAGCCGCCGGCTGATCCGGCCGCTCGGCGCACACCCAACAGGGGCATTGCGCTTTTCGAGCGCGTCATTGAACATGCGAGGGACATTGCGGCGGTCGCGCCGGGGGGCGCGGCGTCCGCACTTTGGTGCAAGGGTTCGATGAACAAGATTCCAATGACCGCCGAGGGCTATGCGGCCCTCGAAAATGAACTGAAGCGGCTGAAGTCGGTCGAGCGGCCGAGGATCATCCAGGCGATCGCCGAGGCGCGCGCGCATGGCGACCTGTCCGAGAACGCCGAATACCATGCCGCCAAGGAGCAGCAGGGCTTGAACGAGGCCCGCGTCGCCGAGATCGAGGACAAGCTCGGCCGCGCCGAAGTCATCGACACCTCGAAGCTTGCGGGCGATACCGTGACCTTTGGCGCCACCGTGAAGCTGCTCGACGAGGACACCGAGGAGGAAAGGGTCTACCGCATCGTCGGCGATCTCGAGGCCGACGTGAAGGCCGGCAAGATCTCCATTTCCTCACCGATCGCCCGTGCGCTCATCGGCAAGAAGCCGGGTGACGTCGTCGAGGTCGCCGCCCCCGGCGGCGCCCGCGGGTACGAGATCCTCGAGGTCAGGTTCCAGTAGCCGGCGCGCGTCGGTCGAGTTCTAGCCCGACCGCTGACGCCGGTCCGGCGCAACCGCGGTATCGATGCGCTCGATCGACGCCCCGAGCGCATTGAGGCGGGTATCGATGTTCTCGTAGCCGCGCTCGATCTGGTCGGCGTTGTCGATGATGCTGCGCCCCTCCGCGCACATCGCTGCGATCAGCAGCGCCATCCCAGCGCGGATATCCGGCGAGGTCAGCCGCGCGCCGCGCAGCCGTGTCGGGCCGGAGACGATCACCCGGTGCGGATCGCACAGCACGATGCGCGCCCCCATGGCGATCAGCTTGTCAACGAAGAACAGCCGCGACTCGAACATCTTCTCGAAGATCAGCACCATTCCCTCGCACTGGGTGGCGGTGACCACTGCGATCGACATCAGGTCGGCGGGAAAGGCCGGCCATGGCTGATCCTCGATCTTCGGAACATGCCCGCCGAGATCCGGCTTGATCTGCAGGCGCTGGCCTGGCCGCACCAGGATATCGTCGCCCTCGACCAGGCATTCGACGCCGAGTCGGTCGAAGCCCATGCGGATCATGCGCAGGTGCTGGACGCCGGCCTCGGCGATCCTGAGGTCTGAACCGGTCACAGCCGCAAGGCCGATCAGCGAGCCGACCTCGATATGATCCGGGCCGATGCGATAGGTCGCACCGGACAGGTTTTCGGCACCCTGGATAGTCAGCGTGTTGGTGCCGATCCCGTCGATCCGTGCCCCCAGGGCAACCAGGAAATGGGCTAGGTCCTGGACGTGAGGCTCGGATGCGGCATTGCGCAGGATCGTCGTGCCCTGCGCCAGCACGGCCGCCATCAGGGCGTTCTCGGTGGCCGTGACGCTGGGTTCGTCGAGGAACACGTCGGTGCCCCGCAGCCTGGCGGCGGTGAACCGGTAGGTATCGCCGCTATCCACCGTCGCGCCGAGCTGCTCGAAGGCGAGGAAATGCGTGTCGACCCGCCGCCGGCCGATCACATCGCCGCCCGGAGGCGGCAGATCGACATGGCCGCAGCGCGCCAGCAGCGGCCCCGCCAGCAGGATCGAGGCGCGGATGCGGGCGCATAGTTCGGCGTCGAGATCGACCACCTGGATTTCGCGGGCATGGATGTCCAGCGTGTGCGGGCCGCTCCAGTCGGCCGCCGCGCCGAGCGAGCGCAACAGCCGCACGAGCGCCTCCACATCGCGGATGCGGGGCACGTTGGTGAGTCTGACCGGCTGGTCGGTCAGCAGGCTCGCCGCGATGATCGGCAAAGCGGCATTCTTGTTGCCGGCCGGCCTGATCGTCCCGGCGAGCGGACGCCCCCCCTCGATGACGTAGCGGATCCCTGTCATCCCGTGGTGTTCCCTGGCTCGTTGTGGCGGATCGGCTCAGTCGAGGGGGACAGCCGGCTCGTTCTTCGACTGCCGTATCGTCAGTGACGTCTTCACGCTCTGCACGTTCGCCGCACCCGTCAGCTCGATGATGAAGGTCTGGAAGGTGCGCAGGTCATCGGAGACGCATTTCATCAGGAAATCCACCTCGCCCGACAGCATGTAGCATTCGCGGACGATCGGCCAGCGGGCGATCTGCTCCTCGAAGGCGATCAGATCGGCCTCGGCCTGGCTGGCGAGGCTGACGAAGGCGAACGCGGTGACGTCATAGCCGAGACCCTTCTCATCCAGCATCGCCCGGTAGCCACGGATGATACCGGCCTCCTCGAGGGCCCGCACACGGCGCAGGCAAGGCGGCGCCGAGATGCCAACGCGGCGCGCCAGCTCCACATTGGTGATGCGGCCGTCCGCCTGCAGTTCATGCAGGATCTTCCAGTCGATCTGATCGAGTCGCACCTTCACGGCCTCACCCCCTCGGCACCCCGGCAGTCTGATGCACGGAGCGACTTCCGAATAATCGTTGCACGGCCACGACACAATATGTCGCGGCCATCGCCGATCGACCCGCCGACCCGCATCGGAACGCGCATTTATTTGACAAAGACAAATAATCCTGATGCTGTAGGCAAATATGGGAGAGCGCCATGGTCGAGGCCGAGCCCGATCCTGTCCCCGCGGTCCGCCGCTTCACCCGCTTCTACACACGCCGGATCGGCCTGCTCAACGGCAGCCTGCTGGACAGCCCGTTCACCCTGTCGGAGGCGCGGGTGCTGTTCGAGATCGCCAACCGTGATCGGGTCTCGGCAAGCGACTTGACCAGCGATCTGGGGCTCGACCCCGGCTATCTCAGCCGCATGCTGAAGCGGTTTGAGTCGCGCGGGCTGGTCGATCGCCGGCCATCCGCAGACGACGGTCGCCGGCGCGATCTGCGGCTCACCGCGGCCGGTCAGGCCGCCTTCGCCAGGCTCGACGAAGGCTCCCGTCGCCAGGTCGCCGAGATCCTGTCGTCGCTCAACGCGATCGACCGACGCCGCCTGGTCGAGGCCCTGGAAACGGTGGAATTCCTGCTCGGCGGCGGTGCTGCAATCAGCGAGCCCTACATCTTGCGGCCGCATCGGCCCGGCGACATGGGTCACATCGTGTCCCGCCACGGCGCGCTCTATGCGCGCGAGTACGGCTGGGACGAGACGTTCGAGGCGCTCGTCGCCGAAATCGTCGCCAGTTTCATCCGCAACTTCGATCCGAAGCGCGAGCGTTGCTGGATCGCCGAACGCGGCGGCGCGATCCTCGGCTCGATCTTCCTCATCCGCGAGAGCGACGAGGTGGCCAGACTGCGCCTGCTCTACGTCGAGCCGGCAGCGCGCGGGCTCGGTCTGGGGCGCCGGCTGGTCGCCGAATGCCTGGCCTTCGCACGCTCCTGCGGCTACCGAAAGGTGACGCTGTGGACCAACGACATACTCCACGCCGCGCGCCGCATCTATCAGGCGGAGGGATTCCGCCTGGTGCGGGAGGAGCCGCATCATTCCTTCGGCAAGGACCTGGTCGGGCAGTATTGGGAGCTGGAGCTGTAGGAGGAATCCGTGTCCCTGTTCCTGCGGTCGGGACCGCTTCCGTCACATGCACGACGTCACGCCGTTCCCGACGGCGGGCCTGGAGTGAAAGCCGCCCGAGCCGCACCTTGCGGTACGAACCGGCGGATGACTTCGGCACCGCGACAGGCTATGTCGCGCCAGCACGACAATCGCCGGACGGGTCCGTTGAGCGCGACACACTCCGTAATCGACCCCTCACAGCTTACCGGATGGAGCCTGACCGCCGGCGGCGCCGGGCACGAGGTACAGTGTCTCGGCGTTCTGGAGGCGCTTGGCATCGAGCCGGTCGCCAAGCGTGTCGCGCCCTCGAAACTGTTCCGTGCCACCGCACCGTGGGGACCGGCAGCGCCGCATCCGAACGTACGACCGCCCTGGCCCGACATTCTGGTCGTCTCTGGCCGCCAGTCGATACCCTATGCGCGCATGATCCGGAGGCGATCGAAAGGCAGGACGATCACGGTCGTTCTCCAGAGCCCTGGGCTGTCGCCACGCAATTTCGATCTTGTCTGGGTGCCCGAGCACGACCGCCTGCGCGGAGACAACGTGCTGGTCACGCTGACCTCGCCGCACCGTCTCACCCATGCCCGTCTCGCCGCCGAGGCCAAGGCCCACGCCAACGACGTCGACGGCCTGCCGCGTCCGCTGGTGACGGTGCTCGTCGGCGGCGCCAGTGCCGCCTACACCTTCACCAGCCGTGAGGCGGAGGCGCTCGCCGCCGATCTGCGCGGCTTCGCCGACCGCCATGGCTGCTCGCTGCTCGTCACGCCCTCACGGCGCACGGGTCAGGGCAAGATCGCACTCCTGCGCCAGGCGCTTGCCGGCACGCCGGGCGTGGTCTGGGACACCACTGGCGAAAACCCCTACTTTGCCTATATGGGTCTTGCCGATGCCTTCATCGTCACCTGCGACTCGGTGAACATGCTGGGCGAAGCGGCGTTTACCGGGAAGCCGATCTACGCATACCGGCTTCCCGGCGGGACCGCCAAGTTCGATCGGTTTCAGGAGGCGCTGGTGCAGCACGGAGCGGTCCGCTGGTTCGATGGCGGCCTTGAAAGCTGGACCTACCGACCGTTAGATGCAACAAGGGAAATTGCCGATGCGGTACGCGAACTGATCGCCGCGCGCATCCGGCATGACCAGATCATGGTGTGACTGCGATGTCGCTACTCGATTACGACGCGCTGCGCGCGACCGAGCTCCAGCGCGAGCCATATGACTGGCTGATCGTTCCCGACTTCATCCGCCCGGATGCCTTCGAATCGATCGTTGCCGACTACCCGCGCGTGCCCGGTCCGGGCTCGCATCCGCCGAGCGAACTCGATATCCGCGGTCGGTTCGCCGAACTGATGGCGGAGCTGGATGGGCCCGCCTTCCGCGAACTGATCGAACAGAAGTTCGGCATCGACCTGTCGGACAAGCCGACAATGTATACGGTGCGTGGCTTCTGCCGGAAGTCCGACGGTAAGATCCACACCGATTCCGAGACGAAGATCATCACGGTGCTGCTCTACATGAACCAGCGCTGGGATGCCGACGGCGGTCGGCTGCGCATCCTGAGGAACGGCACCGATCTCGACGATTACGTCGCCGAGGTCCCCCCGCATGGCGGAACCCTGCTGGTGTTCCGCCGCTCCGACAATTCCTGGCACGGCCATGAGCCGTTCGAGGGCCAGCGGCGCGCCGTGCAGATGAACTGGGTGACGAGCGCCGATGTGGTCAGCTACGAGCAGCGTCGGCACCGCATTTCCTCGACGCTGAAGAAGCTCAATCCGCGCAACTGGCGCGCCTCCGCCTGAACCGATCGGCCCGCCCCCGTCAGATTGAGGGTTTTCCCGAGGCTCCCATGGCCACGCATCATTCGGCACTGATCATCATCGGGTCTGGACCCGCTGGCTATACGGCCGCCATCTATGCCGCCCGCGCCATGCTCGAGCCAATTCTGATCGAGGGCCTGCAGCCCGGCGGCCAGCTCACCATCACCACTGATGTGGAGAACTATCCGGGCTTTGCCGAGGTGATCCAGGGCCCCTGGCTCATGGACCAGATGCGCAAGCAGGCCGAGCATGTCGGAACCCGCATCGTCAGCGACTACATCACCGCCGTGGACTTCTCCCGCCGCCCGTTCCGGCTGGCAGGCGATTCAGGGGACGAGTACCTCGCCGACAGCGTCATCATTGCAACCGGTGCGCAGGCGAAGTGGCTGAACCTGCCCTCCGAACAGAAGTTCAAGGGCTTCGGCGTCTCCGCCTGCGCCACCTGCGACGGCTTCTTCTACCGCGGCAAGCAGGTCGTGGTGGTTGGCGGTGGCAACACCGCCGTCGAGGAGGCTCTGTTCCTGACCAATTTCGCCTCGAAGGTCACGGTCGTGCACCGGCGGAATTCCTTCCGCGCCGAGCGCATCCTGCAGGACCGGCTGTTCCGCAATCCCAAGGTCGAAGTCGTCTGGGACACGGTGGTCGAGGAGATCCTTGGCTCGGAGCAGCCGCTGTCGGTGACAGGTGTGCGTCTGCGCAACGTGCTGACCGGCACCGTCAGTGAACGGGCGGTGGACGGGGTATTCATCGCGATCGGCCACGCGCCGGCCACGGACGTGTTCAGGGGCCAGGTCGAGATGCGACCGAACGGCTATATCGCGACCGCCCCGGGAACCGTGAACACCAGCGTGCCCGGCGTCTTCGCCGCCGGCGACGTCACCGACGAGACCTACCGGCAGGCCGTTACGGCTGCCGGCATGGGCTGTATGGCCGCTCTCGACGCCGAGCGTTTCCTCGCCGGGATTCACGAGCGGGCGGCCGCAGAATAGAGTACCGTGCCGGACGCGGATCGGGGGATTTGTCTGTGATGGACTGGGACAAGCTGCGCGTCTTCCATGCGGCGGCCGATGCCGGCAGCTTCACCCATGCCGGAGAGGCCCTGGGCCTCAGCCAGTCGGCCGTCAGCCGCCAGGTGAGCGCACTGGAGCAGGAGCTCAAGGCACCGCTGTTCCACCGCCATGCCCGCGGCCTCATACTGACCGAGCAGGGCGAGCTTCTCTACCGCACTGCACACGAAGTCTTCATGCAACTGGAGGCGGTGCGCACCCGTCTCACCGATTCGCGCGACAAGCCGCGCGGAGACCTCCGCGTCACCACCACGCTCGCGCTCGGCACCACCTGGCTGACGCCGCGGCTCAGGGAATTCATCGAGCTCTATCCGGACATCCACCTCCAGATGATCCTGGATGACACGGAACTCGACCTGTCGATGCGGCAGGCCGATCTGGCCATCCGGCTACGCCATCCGGTGCAGCCGGACCTGATCATGCGCAAGCTGTTCACCGTCCACTTCCACGTCTATGCGTCGCCGGAATACCTCAAGCGGTTCGGCACGCCGCGATCGGTCGCCGACCTCGACCGGCACCGGATCGTGTCGTTCGGCGATCCCGCGCCGGCGTATTTCCGCGACATCAACTGGCTGGAGACGGCTGGCCGCCCGGCCGGCGATCCGCGACCGGCAATCCTGCGCGTCAACACCACCCACGGCATCCGGCGGGCGGTCGATGCCGGCATCGGCATCGGCGTATTACCGGACTACCTGATCGACGCCAACTCGAGCCTCGTCCTGCTGTTGCCCGACGAGGAGATCCCGAGTTTCGACACCTACCTCGTCTACCCCGAGGAACTGAAGGATACCGCACGGATCAAGGTGTTCCGCGACTTCCTTCTGGCCAAGGCACGCGGCTGGAAGTTCTAGGCGCCGCGCGTCCAGCGCTGCACAACCTTTGGTCACTGTCGCTAGCCATGTGCCCAATACATGGCTGACATGCACCCCCGGACATTGTGCAATGCCGCATGAGACGGCATATGTCTGGTCAAGCTGTAGGCAGCAAGGACGTCACTACCTCCTCCCGGTGACGTTCGAGATGCGGTCAGCTGTTCCCCTCTGGAAGGCGATTTCCCGCATATCCCCCCATGCGGGAATCGACTCTTAAGGCCGGATCGCGAAAGCGATCCGGCCGTTCTTTTTTCATCGACCGAAGTCGTTTGCCCTGGTCGGGCCATATGCGCCATCCGGAACCAAGCATGGAGGTGGACGTTGGCCGAATGCACCGGCAATTCAGGAACAGGCTGCCCCATCCGATCGCCCGGCCCTGGCCGCGGCGGCACCGGCGCACCGAGGACCGCCGAAGTGACCTTGGGGAAGCTCGGCATTGACGATTCTTTCGGGAATGCCGAGAAGTGTAGAAGGCTATGGACGACCGAGCGAACCTTAACGGAACACGAGTCCTGGTGGTGGAGGACGAATTCCTCATCGCCATGGAGATCGAGGCGGCCTTGGAGGCCGCCGGGGCAATCGTCGTCGGACCGGCGCCGTCCCTGGAAGCCGCATGCTCACTGGCCCGCAACGGCGATATCGACGCGGCGATCCTCGACGTGAACCTTGGCGACGAGCACGTCTTTCCGGCCGCCGAGCTTCTGGATCAGCGCGGCATCCCGTACATATTCCACACTGCCTATCCTCCCAAGGAACTGGAGGGTCGGCCGGTGTGCGTAAAGCCGGTCGAGCCGGTCCGGCTGATCCGCATCCTGTGCGACCTGCGCCGCGTCGCGCCGGTGGCGGCGCCGCGCGGCTGAGCGCGGCCTGCGCGTACGGCGGCCTCCCGGTCACGCATTCCCGGTGCCTCACATGAACAGCTTCTCGCCGTCCATGTTGCGGTAGAGATCCGCGACAAGCGCGCCATAGCCGTTGTAGATCACCGTCGGCACCCGCTCGCCTGTGCCGAGGATCTTCTCCGTCGCTTGGCTCCAGCGGGGATGCGGAACCTCCGGATTGACGTTCGCCCAGAAACCGTATTCGGCGGGCTGGATCGTCTCCCAGAAGGTTTTCGGCCGCTCCTCGGTGAAGGTGAACCGCACGATCGACTTGATCGACTTGAAACCGTATTTCCACGGGACGGCGAGCCTCAGCGGTGCCCCCATCTGCCGCGCCAGCGGCTTGCCGTAGGCACCCGTCACCAGGAAGGCGAGATCGTTCGCCGCCTCCTCGATCGCCAGCCCCTCCACATAGGGCCAGGGATACCAGACCTGCCGCTGGCCCGGCGCCATTGCGCTGTCCAGGAACGTTTCCATGCGCACATACTTCGCCGAGCCGAGCGGGCGGGCGAAATCGAGAAGCGCGCGCATGGGAAAGCCCGTCCAGGGTATCGCCATCGCCCACGCCTCGACGCAGCGCAGGCGATAAAGTCGCTCCTCCAGCGGAAACCTGCGGATCAGTTCGTCGATCCCGATCGTCCGCTCGGCCTCGACCAATCCGTCGATGCTCACCTCCCAGGGCCGTGTTCGCAGCGCCTGCGCGGCAGCGGCGATCTGCTTGTGCGAGCCGAACTCGTAGAAATTATTGTACGCGAGGTTGAGCGCCTCCGGGGTGATCTCGCGGTTCAGCACGTAGCCCGGATTGGGCGTTGCGGGATAGAGGTCGGACGTCGGATCCTCCTCGCCGGCGCGTGCCGCGATGCAAGGCACCACCGCCCCCGCGACAGCGAGACCGCCCGCCGCGATCACCGCGCGACGACTGAGGAAGACCGCTTCAGGTGTCGCCTCGCGCTCGGGGATCGACCATTCCGGCGTATGTCGGATGAGCATGCCAGCCGCTCCGCATGGTGATGCCGAGAGCTTCGCCCGGATCGCCGTGACTGGGCAAATCACCTCTTGGCGACCGCCGCAGGCCCGGCGGTCAGACGTTCGCCCTCACAGCGCGTGCCCGTCCTGCCGGCTGCCGTCGAGCTCAGCGGTTGTCGCAGCCCCACACCCGGATTGCACAGTTGCGACCGCCATGGGAGCGGCAGTAGCCGAGCGCCGCCCCTTCCGCCGCCGACCTGCTCGACGCACGCGCCCAGCCGTAGACCGTGCTGCCAGCCGTCCGGTCCACCGCATAAGCAGCACACGCCCCGTTGAAGGTGACAACGGCGCGACAGCCGTGGCCGCATTCGCCGACAGCGCGCCGGATCGCGGCGGACTCCGACGTGTAGCCATAGGAATAGCCCCAGCGGCTGCCGTGGTTGGAGTCGATCGCCAGCGCCCCCCAGGCGAACGCCGGCGCAACGGTCGGAACCGACACGGCGAGTGCCACCGCTGCGGCGAGCACGGCATGGGACTGCAGCATCCTGCCAGCCTCCCCCGAACGCGCCGCAGCCGGGCACGGCGATCTTGGGTGCACCGTCACGCCGCCTCGCGCCGATGCGACTCGATCACCTGGTCGGCCAGGCGGCCGGTCAGTTCGGCCAGATGGTCGAATCGGCAGACATAGCTGCCGACGCCCGCGGTGGCCGATCTCAGCTCGACGATCAGATCGCGCATCTCGGCTTCGGGCATCTGCGCCTGCACCACGTCCCAGCCGGGCCAGCCGGGCCGCGCATCGAAGCCGAGGATCTGCCCGCGCCGCTGCGACACGATGGTGTTGACCTTGGACGTCGCATCGGACGGCACCATGATCTCGACGTGCAGGATCGGCTCCAGTAGCACCGGCGAGCATTGCGCCATGCCTTCGCTCATGCCGATCCGCGCCGCTGTGCGAAACGCCATGTCGGAGGAATCGACCGTGTGATAGGAGCCGTCAGCCAGATTGACGGCAATATCGACCACCGGGAAGCCCAGCGGGCCCTGCCGCAGGTAGTCGCGGCAGCCCGCCTCGACCGAGGGAATATACTGCTTCGGCACCACGCCGCCGGTGATCGAGTCGGTGAATTCGAAGCCGGAGCCGCGCGGTAACGGCTTGATCTCGAGTACGACGTCGCCGAACTGGCCGTGGCCGCCGGACTGCTTCTTGTGGCGTCCGCGCACCGTCACCGCCTTGCGGATGGTCTCCTTGTAGCCGACATGCGGGTCGTGGGTGGCGACATCGATGGCGAACTTTCCGGTCAGCCGCGCCAGCGCCACCCTCAGATGCATCTCGCCCTGCCCCCACAGCACCATCTCGCCGGCGTCCTGGTTGTGGACCAGCGACAGCGAGGGATCCTCGTCGATGATCTTGCCGATCGCGGCCGTGAGCTTGACCTCGTCCTTGCGCTCCTTGGCTGCCACCGCCTTTCCGTAGACCGGCGGGGGTGGGGCGATCGTCACCAGATTGGCGATCGGCCGGTCGGCTGCGAGCGTGTCGCCGGTCGCGACCTTCTCGAGACGGCCGAGTCCAATCGTATCGCCGGCCCGCGCGCCCGAGGCCTTCGCTGCCTCCTGACCGCGCAGCGTGAACAGGCCGGAGATGCGGTCCTCTTCGCCATTGGCGCGGCGCAATGTCATGCCGTCGGCGATCTCGCCCCGCAATACGCGGGCCACCGACAGCTTCCCCCCATGCGGGGTGTGGAAGGTCTTGAGGATCTGGGCGACCGCTCCGCTTCCCTCCGGCAGGCCGAGGCGCTCCACGGTGTGGGCAATGGTCGGGGCATCGTGGCGGAGCGACTTCATCAGCCGCAGGATGCCATTGCCGTGTTCGGCCGAGCCGGTCAGCACCGGCACGATCAGTCCTTCGCGCATCTCGCGCCTGAGATCGTCGAACACCCGGTCGCGCGGCGGCTCGATGTCGCTGAGCAGTTGCTCCATCAGTTCATCGTCGTAGTCTGCGAGCTTTTCCAGCATGGCGAAGCGCGCCTCGACCTCGTCGGCCTTTGCCGCGTCGGGCATCTCGATGACCTCGCTGGGCGCATGCTCGCGGTAGACGAAGGCCCGCTCCAGCGCCAGGTCGATGAAGCCGGTGACGATGCCGTTCTCCCAGATCGGCAGCTGCCGCAGCACGACCGGCTGGGCGGACGCCCGCTGCAGCATCTCCAGCGCGGCGCGCAGCCCGGCCTCCGCCTTGTCGACCTTGTTGAGGAAGATCAGGCGGGGAACACCGAGATCCTCCAGTTCCTTCAGGATCAGCTGCAGCGCCGCCAGCTTCTTCTCGTCGGGCTCGGCCACGACAACCGCCAGATCTGCCGCCGGCAGCACGCTGCGCGCCTCGTGCAGGAACTCGATCGAGCCGGGACAGTCGATGAAGGTGTAGGTGTCGCCGAGAAACTCGGTGGTCGCGATGTTCGCCTCGACGCTCATTCCGTGGCTGCGCGCCTCGGGCGAGGCATCGCCCACGGTGTTGCCGTCCGCCACCTTGCCCTGCCGGGTGATGGCGCCGGTGCGTGCCAGGATGCTTTCCAGAAGTGTCGTCTTGCCGCTCAGATACGGGCCGACCAGCGCGATGCACCGGGCGGCCCCGCCTGCCTTGCCACTTGCTTCAGCCATCCAGCAACCCTCCCTCTGTTATGGGCGGACCGCCGGGCATCCGAATATCTGCGCGCGAGTGCCGGTGGCCGCGCCTGTCATCGCATGGTCACAGGCATTGGGCCGGGGCGCAAGGGGCATGGCGGCGGGACCACGGCCGATCATGCCGCCTCGGCGGTTGACGCCGTCCTGTTTCGGGCGCATGTCATGCGCTATGACTGTCCATGCCGCCGCCCCCGACACCATCGACACGCCACTGGGGCCCGTCCCGGTGTCGCACCGGCCCTGCCCGGCCTGCGGCACCGACAATGACGATCGCGCCGCCGGACCATTTTCGCGCCCGCCCTGGTCGATCAAGGACTGCCGGACCTGCGGCTTCGTCTATCTCGACCCGGTGCCGCGCTACGAGGCGCTGCACGGCACCCTCTCCTGGGAGAAGAGCCGGGAATCAGAGAACCGCCGCCGCGCCGCCGAGCGGCCGGTCTCCTACAGGGTCAGCCAGGCGCTGCGGAAGCGCAACCGGCTGTTCCCGCGCCGTGACATCGCCCGCATGGCCGAGGACTCCGCGCCGCCCGGCAACGTGCTCGATATCGGCTGCGCGGAGGGTGGGCGCGCGATGACGCTGGCCGAGGGCTACATCCCCTACGGCATCGAGATCTCCGCTGACCTCGCGCGGGCGGCCGATGCCAGCTTCGCGACCCGCGGCGGCGCCTGCATCCATGCGCCGGCCCTGGACGGGCTGAAGCAGTTTCCCGACGGCTTCTTCACGGCCGCCATGCTGCGTTCCTACCTCGAACACGAGGTGCAGCCGGCCGAGGTGCTGCAAGAACTCGCTCGGGCGCTGGCGCCCGGCGGCGCCGCCATCGTCAAGGTTCCCAACTACGCCTCGCTCAACCGCCGCGTGACCGGCCGGCGCTGGTGCGGCTTCCGCTATCCCGACCATGTCAACTACTTCACGCCGGCAAGCTTGCGGGCCATGGCCGGGCGGGCGGGTTTCGCCGCGGATTTCGGCCTTACCGGGGCGATCCCGACCAGCGACAACATGTGGGCGGTGCTGAGGCGCAGATGACCGGGCGGACCTTGACCGGATCACGTGTGGTTACGGCTCGACGCTGAACTCCAGGTCGGCGTCCTCCTCGACGCCGTCGGGCGTCAATATCCTCGAGACGTATCAGGACACCACGAACGCCTGAGACCCGCACCAGGTCTCCACGGTGGCGAGGGCTCGCTCGCGACTCGGTGCGCCGCACAGCGTGTCGGGTCCGCGGAATTCGGCGGTGCGCACCGAATGGACCGCGCCCCAGCGCCCCCGGGTCGCACCAGTCGGCGCGATAGCAGCCGCCCGCGCCGGCATCGCGGCATTTGAGCCGGGCAATGGCGAAGGCAGCATCGGCGTTCGGCCTGGCACCGCCGTAGACACCGCACTCGGGCGCGATCGCGATCGCCCTGCCGGTCGGATTGCCGTTGCGTTAGATGACCCGATTTGTTGGGCACGAGCGACTCGGCCCGCATGCAGGCTTGGCGCCGGCCGCGCAAAGCGGCTAGTGTTCGGGCAACCTGCCCAGCCGGTGGGCACACACCCGGCCGGAGTCCCCGCACATGATGATCCTGCGTTCGTCGCCAGCCTCTCCATTCGGCCGGAAGGTGAAGATCGCGGCTAAGCTGCTCGGGCTCCAGGACCGCATACGCGTCGAGACCACGGACACGGTCGCTCCGGCCGACGGATTTCTCGCCGAGAACCCGCTCGGAAAGATACCGACGCTGGTGCTGGAGGATGGCAGCACGCTCTACGATTCCCGCGTCATCGTCGAATATCTCGACCACCTTGCCGGTGGCGGCAGCCTCATTCCGACGGGCGAGCCCCGGTTCCGCGCCCTGAAGATGCAGGCCTTGGCCGATGGTCTGATGGATGCCGCGCTGCTGATCGTCTACGAGAGCCGGTTCAGGCCACCGGAGATGCATCACCGGCCCTGGCTCGACCGCCAATCCGCCAAGATCGCCCGGGCGCTGCTCGCATTCCACGCGAGTCCGCCGCCGCTGACCCCGAAGGTCGATATCGGCCACATCGCGCTTGCCTGCGCGCTCGGCTATCTCGACCTGCGCTTCGATGGGCGCTGGCGGTCGGGCCATCCAAGGCTCGTCGCCTGGCTCGACGCCTTCGGGGCACAGGTTCCCGCTTACGGAGAGACGACGCCGGTCGTCTGAGGAGCTCGCGGTCGATGATCCTCGACGTGGTGAAAGTCGCGACTGGTCCTTGCCGCGTCGACAGCGGCTATTCGTGGTTCCGGCTGGCGATCTCGATGATGCTCGGGACGATCGGCGGCGTCGGCATGTGGGCAGTAGTCGTGGTGCTGCCGGCGGTGCAGGCGGAGTTCGGCGTCGACCGCGCCGATGCCTCGTTGCCCTATACGCTGACCATGGCCGGCTTCGCGCTCGGTAACGCCCTCGTCGGCCGCCTCGTCGACCGCTACGGCATCATGCCGCCGATCCTCGGCTCGGCGCTGGCGCTCGGCGCCGGTTTCATCCTCGCCGCGATGAGCCCGCAGCTCTGGCTGTTCGCGCTGGCCCAGGGCGCGCTGATCGGCATCGGCACGGCGGCGACCTTCGGCCCGCTGATCGCCGACCTGTCGCACTGGTTCCGTCGCCGCCGCGGCGTCGCGGTCGCGGCGGCGGCGACCGGCAATTACCTTGCCGGCGCCATCTGGCCGCCCATCATTCAGCCGATCATGGCGGCCGACGGCTGGCGGACGACCTACATGGTCATCGGCATCGTCATCCTCGTCGCGATGGTGCCGCTGTCGCTGCTGTTGCGCCGTCGCTTCGTCGAGGAGGTGATCCCCGGCACCGAGAGGGGCCATTCCGGCGGGCCGCTGAAGCCGATCGATCTGTCGCCGCGCGCGCTGCAGATCCTGCTGGTCGTGGCGGGGCTGGGCTGCTGCGTGGCGATGTCGATGCCGCAGGTGCACATTGTCGCCTATTGCGCCGATCTCGGCTATGGCGTCGCACGCGGCGCCGAGATGCTCGCCCTGATGCTCGGCGCCGGCGTGATCAGCCGTCTCGCCTCCGGATTCCTCGCCGACTGCATCGGCGGCGTGAAGACGCTGCTGATCGGTTCGGTCTTGCAGGGTCTGGCGCTGGCACTCTACATCCCCTTTAATGGGCTCGCCTCGCTCTATGTCGTGTCGCTGGTGTTCGGACTGTCGCAGGGCGGCATCGTGCCGTGTTACGCGCTGATCGTGCGCGAATACCTGCCCGCCCGCGAGGCCGGCCAGCGGGTCGGCACCGTGATCATGGCGACGGTCGTCGGCATGGCGTTCGGCGGCTGGATGTCGGGCTGGATCTATGACCTGACCGGCTCGTATCTGGCGGCCTTTCTGAACGGCATCGCCTGGAACCTGCTCAATGTGTCGGTCATGCTGTACGTCCTGTTCCGCAGCCATTCGGCGGCCACACGGCTGCGGCCGGCCTGACACGGTCGCAGCCGGCTCCGAGCCGGCCCCTCGCCACCGTTCGGCAGCGCTTTTCCCTTTCCCCGGTCGTGAGACCGGCTAAACTTCCCCGATCGCGCACACGGAGGCCAGCAAGATGGGACTGTTCTCGTTCCTGAAGGACGTCGGCGAGAAGCTCGGCATCGGATCGTCCGACGCAGCACCGCCGGCCGAAGATCTGAGGAAGTCTGTCGAGAAGCTGGGACTCGAGGCGGAGGGCCTGGAGATCAAGGTCGAGGGCGACAAGGTCAAGGTGACCGGCATGGCCCCCTCCAGCTCGGTCCGCGAGAAGATCATCCTGGCGCTCGGCAACGTCACCGGCGTCGGCGCCGTCGACGAGGACATCGCCGTGAAGACCAGGGAGCCGGATGCGATCTTTTACGAGGTGAAGAAGGGCGACACGCTCTGGAAGATCGCCGAAACCCATTACGGCAAGGGCAAGGGCGCGTCCTATACCGTCATCTTCGAGGCGAACAGGCCGATGCTGACCCATCCCGACAAGATCTATCCGGGTCAGGTGCTGCGCATCCCGCCGATGTGAGGGGCGCCCACGCGGTCACGCCCCCTCCACGGACTGATCAGGGTTCAGCAGGAGATCAGGGTTCAGCAGGAGAATTGCCGGACAGCTTGGCCATTGCATGGCGCAGCCTGGATACCGGCGAGCCCGCGTGCAATGACCTCAATCCGGAGGGCTGAGCTTAAGGATCCGCCCGTCGCCTGAATCGGTGAGCAGGTAGATGTGGCCATCCGGCCCCTGGCGAACGTCGCGGATTCGCATGCCCAGATCGCCAAGCAGCCGCTCCTCGCCCGTCACCCGCTCGCCGTCGAGTTCGAGCCGGACCAGCACCTGTCCCGACAGACCGCCGGTGAACAGGTCGCCGCGCCAGTCCGGAAAGACGTCGCCGGTATAGAACATCAGCCCGGACGGCGAGACCGACGGGTCCCAGTAGTGGATCGGCTGCTCCATGCCCTCCTTCTCGGTGCCCTCCCCGACCGTCCGGCCCGAGTAGTGGACACCGTAGGAGATCACCGGCCAGCCGTGGTTCGCCCCCCTCCGCGGTATGTTCAGCTCGTCGCCGCCGCGCGGCCCGTGTTCGACCGTCCACAGCGCCCCGGTGTCGGGGTGGATCGCGGCCCCCTGCGGATTGCGGTGGCCGAACGACCAGATCTCCGGCGCCGCGGCGGCACCGTCGGCAAAGGGGTTGTCGGGCGGAACAGCGCCGTCATCGGCGATCCTCAGTACCGAGCCGGCATGGTCGGTGGCAACCTGGGCCCGCTCCATCTCTCCCCGGTCACCGATGGTAACGAACAGTGTCCCGTCCGTGGCGAAGGCGAGCCGTGAACCGAAATGCCGGTTGCCGCTCGACTTGCGGTTCATCCTGAAAATCGTCTGCAGCCCCTCGAACCGGGGCGGAGCGCCCTCGGTCCGGACCAGTCGTGCCCGCGCCACCGCGGTACCGGCGGAACCGCCGTCCAGTTCGGCGAAGGTGAAGTAGACGAGGCCATTGGAGGCGAAGTCCGGATGCAGTGCAACATCGAGCAAGCCGCCTTGGCCGAAGGCCCGCGTCTGCGGCGCCCCCGCAATCGGGTCGGACATGCTGCCGTCGGCTGCCACAAGTCGCACCCGGCCCGGCCGCTCGGTGACCAGCATCGCCCCGTCGGGCAGGAAGGTCAGCCCCCAGGGATGCTCGAGACCGCGCGCGACCGTCTCAACGCGCACCTGACTGGCACTGGCGTCGGCGATTGGGGCTGATGCCATGGCGGCAGCAATCGCCACACCCGCCACTGCAACGACGACGGCATATGGTTGAAAATCACAGTTCGACATGGCCCTTCTCCTGCCGAGATCGTATCTAGGGGCTCGGGCCGAGTCGGCCGCCGGTCTCACGCAAGCGTGAAGTCCCGGGCGTCCCGGAGCGGGGCCGGAACGAGTCATTGCGAATCCCAAGAATCGGCAACAATGCGTTCGATCGTGCGCTACATCGTCGGAGTGCTCATCGTCGTGGCGCTGGGGCTGATCGCCGGCCTGCTGCTGCCCCGACACGTCGACGTGAGCCGCGCCATCGTCATTGACGCGCCGTCCGGCGCCATCTGGCCGCTGGTGTCGGATCTGAGGCGCTTCAACGAATGGTCGCCGTGGGCGTCGATCGACCCGGAGGGCACCACCTATCACTACGAGGGTGCGAAGGATGGCGTCGGCCAGCGTATGGTGTGGCGCAGCGCGCACCCGGATGTCGGGTCGGGCAGCCATGAGATCACCGAGATCGATCCGGGCCGCTCGGTCACCGCGCAACTGCGCTTCGGCGAACTGGGCAAGGCCGAAGCGAACATCATCCTGACGCCGGCCGGCCATGGCACGGAGGTCACCTGGGACTTCGCCACCGATCTGGGCATGAACCCGGTGCGACGGTGGCTCGGACTGTTCATCGACGGATGGGTCGGCAAGGACTACGAGGCGGGGCTGGAGCGACTGAAGCAGCTGGCGGAACCCCCATCGGGCCGCTGAGAGCCTGTCCGCCCGCGATGACCTTACTGCAATTCGACAAAAGGCTGTTTCCGCTCCTTAAGGTAAAGGAACGGAAAGGTTTCCGCTCGCTGAACGGATTGCGTATTGTCGGCTCCGCTCGCTCTGCGGGCGCTTCAATCCGAGACACCTGCCGACAGCCAGATGACTCAGACGATCTTCGCGGACTGGCAGCCCAGGTACACGAGCCTGTTCGGTCGCCACACGATCAAGTTGCAGCACCGGCTGGCCGAGACCGGCCTGTTCGAGGATGAGGCGCTGGCCGAGCTGATCGATCGCGCCGATCCTGCCGACTACCACATCTGCACGATGGGCACCGATCATCGCCGCCGCAACTGGCGCGCCGGCGACAAGGGCACCCGCAGCGGCGCCGAGGTGATCGAGGCGGTCAGGACCGGCCGCATCTGGATCAACCTTCAGCGCGTCAACGCCACCGATGCCCGATACGGCGCCCTGCTCGACCGAATTTTCCGCGAGATCGAGTCCAATGTGCCGGGGCTGTCGACCTTCAGGCGCAGCCTTGGCGTGCTGATCTCGTCACCGAATGCGCAGGTCTACTATCACTGCGACATACCCGGTCAGATGCTCTGGCAGATCCGCGGCCGCAAGCGGGTCCATGTCTATCCGGCCGCCGAGCCTTTCCTCAACCCGGCGGACATGGAAGGGGTGATCCTCGGTCTGACCGAGGAAGAGGTACCCTACGAGCCCTGGTACGACGACTACGCCGAGATTCACGATCTCGAGCCGGGCCAGATGCTGCATTGGGCGCTGAATGGCCCCCACCGCGTCGTCAATCACGACTGTCTCAACGTATCGGTGACGACCGAACACTGGACGAGCGAGATCCGCGCCTCCTATGCCATGAACTACGCCAATGGCCTGCTGCGGCGGATCGGCGTCCGCAATCCGTCGCGCGCCACGTCCGGCCCGGTCTTCCTGGCCAAGGCGGGTCTTGCTGCGGCGGTCAAGTACAGCGGGCTGATGAAGAAGCATCGCTACGCGCGAATCACCGACTTTCTCGTCGATCCAGCCGCACCCGGCGGTTTCGTCGACGTACCGCGCTGACCGCACGCATCATCAAGGCTTTCTGACGATCGCTCCAAACGCAGACTTCGACGCCGCCCCTCGGGGCGGCGTTCCTTTCTGAACCGGGGTGCAACCCCCCGGCCGGATGCTATAGTCCCGACATGGACACGAGCGCAGATCCCGCGATCGAGCCCTGCATCATCGGCCGGGCACACTGGAGCGTGTTCCTGCCGCCGATCATCCTGACGGTGGTGCTGCTGGCCGTCTGGGGCATCGCAGAGATCGTCGGCGGCCGCGGACGGACGGTGGGCCTGTATGCGTTCATCGCCGCTGCCGTGGTGGTGCCACTGCATCTGCTGGTCGTCTTCCTCCGCTTCCAGACGACGCGCATCGCCCGCACCTTCGACGGCATCTGGATCGAGCGGGGGTGGCCGACCATGACACCGCGCCACCTGAGGTGGGACGAACTTGCCGGGATCGCGGCGGAGCCGTCGGTAATTGGCCGGCGCTTCGGTGCGGGGACCTTGTCACTGTCGATCGTCTCGGGCGAGACAATCTTGGTACACGGTCTGGCCGACGTCGAGGACCTCGCCCAGGAGTTGCGGACCGCCTCCTGACCGGCTACGGAGCGACCGGCTCAGCCGTGCGGCCGTAGCCTGACGTCCACGAGCATGTGGGCGGGCGACACGAATCCCTCCCTCTCGTGCACCTTGAGCCGGAGGCCGTCGGCAATCAGCATGATGCCGATCACCACCAGCACGGCAAAGATCAGCACGGCGACCGCGTCGCCAGCCTCGGTCCGTCCGATGAGACGCTTCAGCGAGATGGACATCTCACCGCACCCGAGACCGTATGCCGAGCTCGCGCCACATCAGCGCGGTCAGCCCGCCAAATCCTGCCAGCAGCAGCAGGATGCCACCCGAGATGATCTTGCGATCCGAGATCGTGGTGAAATCGGGCGGCGGCAGGCCCGGCGCGAGCGCCGGCCTGGGAAGCTCGAGCATGAGCGCCGTTTCCCCGGAATGTACCACCCCGACAGCCTTCCCGGCTGTACCGAAGTCGGTCTCGATGCCCGACGCCGCCAGCGCAGCCACTGGCGGCAGCAACGCCAGCGCAAGTCCGAGTACCGCGGCGCTGAGGACGCAGCGCCAGCGCGATGCCGTGACTTGATCCCGATCCTTAACCCCGTCGACCATACTCTAATTCCCCGTCTTGTCCGCGCCGCGGCGGGCGCTGTTGGGGCATAGGAGAACGGATCAATCGGGCGTCCGATGGCCGGAAATCTGGCCTCGTCGGACAGAAACCGGGGCGACTTCGTGGCTTTTCCGTTACCGATTCGTTAACAATCGTGTCCGCCCTGCTGCGCGCGCCGGCGCGCTCTGCACGCGCCGTTCATATGACCACCTTCTCGTCGATGATCCTGTGCAGCGTCCGGGTGATCGCGCCCAGCCGCAACCCCTCGGACGCAGCCTGGAACGCGCGGAGATGGGGCTGACGCGTGTGTTCGGCCAGCGCCTCCTCGGAGGCCCAATGCTGGTGGACGAGAACCCGGCCGGGTTCGAACATCGCCTCGTAGACCTGGTATCGCAGACAGCCCGGCTCTGCCCGCGAGGCGGCTTCCATCGGCCTCAGAAGCTCCATCATCCGGTCCCTGTCGCGGGGATCGAACTGAATCTCGACGGTAAGGACGATGGTTGCCATGGCTGCTTGTGACGGCGGTCTTCCGTGCCGGCGCGATCTGCGTTCGGCTACACGTCGCCAAGCAGCTTCTCGTGCTCCTTACGCAAGGTCAATGTCGTGCTGTCGCCAAGGCTAACGTCTGCGAAACGGACCACCGCCCCCGCCGGGACCGGTCCGGTGAGCGTCACGCCGTGGGCGAGGCCGATCGGAAGGGCGCCGATCTCGACGCTTCTGGCGGCCGGCATGAGCTTGCCCCAGACCGTGTAGCCGCCTTCCCCGTCGAGCCGCTCGCCGGGCTTAAGGTCGCGCTTGGCGACCGCCACCGCATCGCCGACAAAGGCACGGGTCGCCCCGGTCGGCTCACCGCGCAGCGCAGCATTCAGCACCGAGACGTTGAGCTCGAGCCCGATCAGGTGGAACGGCTTGTACATCGCCGCGTAGCGCCCGGTCTCGTCGGTCTTCAGGCCGTACTGCCTGAAGCAGGCGGCCGCATAATCGTTCGGGGCCTCCAGGACCACGTAGACGCCCCATCTGAGGTCGCGGAACACCGGCCGCCCATCGCGCTCGAGGCTCGAGACAACTTCGACCATGCCCGAGCGCTGCAGCATCCCGCCTGCGGACTTCGGCCGCAGCACATGGGCGAGATCGTCGACTCCGCAGGGCGGGAAGGACAGACCGTCATCCGGCACGCCGAGGCCCGTGGCATTGGCGATGGCCGCCATCTCGATCGCCGACTTGGTGCCGTCGAGGAAGGAGTTGAACATCTGCGGGTTCATGCCCGCAGCGGCAGCTTGCTCCGGCGTCAATCCGTAGTGCGGCCAAACGTTGTCGGGCGTGACGGTGTGGAACTCCGGAAGATACTTGGTCCCCTTCCCCGCCGCGACGACCGAAAATCCGCAGGCGCGCGCCCAGTCGACCATCTCGCAGGTCAGCGCCGGCTGGTCGCCATAGGCCATCGTGTAGACGACACCGGCGGATTTCGCCCGCCTGGCAAGCGCCGCGCCGGCCAGCACGTCGGCCTCGACATTGACCATGACAATGTGCTTTCCCGCCTCGAAGGCCGCCAGCGCATGCGCGATCCCGGCGCCCGGATGCCCGGTAGCCTCGATCACCACCTCGACGTCGTCGCGCGCGCAGAGCTCCCTGCCATCCGCGCAGAACACGGTGTGCGCCACGCGCTCCTCGTCCCAGCCGACGGTCCGGCACGCAGCGCGGGCACGTTCCACATCGAGATCGGCGATCGCCGCCACGTCGAGGCCGGGCGTGGTCGGCACTTGCGAGAGAAACATTGATCCGAACTTGCCGGCACCAATGAGCCCGACCCGGACCGGCCGACCTTCCTCCTGGCGACGGGCCAGCAATGCCATCAAATTCATGCCGTCTCCTGTTCGTTGTTCCGCCCGTGCAAGCGAACCGGCCGAGACTATTGCCAGGATTCGCCTCCGGCAGCACCCTCGGTCTGATTCTCGCGCACGTCCCTTGCAAGCCCCTACCATTTCGGTGAACAATGGCTATCGTATACACAAAACAACCAACCTGGGAGAGACGCATGCTTGGGAGAGTGCTTCGTGGCGCCCTGTTCGTCGCTGCGGCCGCCATCGTCCTGCCGCTGGCAGGACCGGCCCATGCCGAATATCCGGACCGCCCGATCACCATGGTCGTGCCCTGGGGCGCCGGCGGCGGCACGGACGCGACCGGCCGCATCATCGCCGCGATCCTCGAGAAGGAGCTCGGTCAGCCGGTCAACGTGGTGAACCGTACCGGCGGATCCGGCGTCGTGGGCCATTCGGCGATCGCCGAGGCGGCGCCTGACGGCTATACGATCGGCGTGGCCACCGTCGAGATCGGCATGATGCATTGGCAGGGTCTCACCGATCTCACCTGGGAATCCTACACCCCGATCGCGCTGGTCAACGAGGATCCGGCGGGTCTGCAAGTCGCTGCCGATTCGCCGTACAAGACGGCTGCGGAACTGGTCGAGGCGATCAAAGCTAATCCCGGCCAACTGAAGGCATCGGGAACCGGTCAGGGCGGCATCTGGCATCTGGCGATCGCCGGCATGCTCGACAGCATCGGCGTCGATCCGGCCTCGGTGCCATGGGTGCCGAGCCAGGGCGCCGCGCCGGGCCTGCAGGATCTCGTGGCAGGCGGCGTCAACATCGTTCCCTGCTCGCTGCCGGAAGCCCGTTCGCTGATCGAAGCCGGACGCGTCAGGTCTCTGGCGATCATGTCGCAGACGCGCGCCGACCTCTTCCCGGATGTCCCCACGCTGAAGGAGGCGCTCGGTTCGGATTGGACGATCGGCGCCTGGCGCGGCATCGTCGGCCCCAAGGGCCTACCCGACGATGTCACCGCCAAACTCACCGCGGCGCTCGAGAAGGTCTACAACAGCTCCGAGTATCAGGATTTCATGAAGGAGCGCGGCTTCGGCATCCGCTGGGCCTCCGGCCAGGAGTTCGCGGATTTCATGAAGCAGTCGAACGAGAATCTCGGCGCGGTCATGAAGGCCGTGGGCATCGCCCAGTAGGCGGGACCCGCGCAGGGATCCCCGATGCGCCTCGGCGACACCATGCTCGGCGGGCTGCTGCTGATCCTGTCGGCAGCACTCGCCGGGTATTCTCAGACCTTCCCGGCGATTCCCGGCCAGACCTACGGGGCGGCGACGTTTCCGATCGCCGTGGCGATCGGACTGGCGGGCTGCGGCGTCCTGCTGATGATCGGCGGCATCCGGGCCGGGCACCGGCATCTGGAGGCGGCGGAATGGATGCTCGACCGACGGGCGGTGGTCTCCGTGGCGCTCACCGTGCTGGCCATGATCGGCTACATCCTGCTGGCGCCGCGCCTTGGCTTCATTCCCGTCATGGCGGGAATGCTGCTCGGCCTGTTCCTGCTGTTGCAGGTCCACTGGCTGATGGCGATCGTCGCGGCGGCGGCGACGACGATGGTCATTCACGGCCTGTTTGCCGGTTTCCTGCTGGTCCCGCTGCCGATCGGCATCTTCCCCCGGGTATCCTGGTAGCCGCGATGGCCCCCGGCACCGCCTGCGAGCAAAAGGCTTTACGCGCATGAGCGCCCTCGGCCAGGCCTTCGAGCTGGTGTTCCAGTGGCAGGTGATCGGCACGGTGTTCGTGGCGGCGATGTTCGGCCTGATGGTTGGCGCCATCCCGGGTCTCACTGCCACCATGGCGACCGCGCTGCTGGTGCCGCTCACCTTCTTCATGGATCCCGTTCCCGCCGTCGGCGCGATCGTGACCTGTGCGGCGATGGCGATCTTCGCCGGCGACATCCCCGGCACCTTGCTGCGCATTCCCGGCACGCCCGCGTCCGCCGCCTATACTGACGAGGCCTATGCGATGACGCGCAAGGGCCAGGCGGAAATCGCACTCGGTGCCAACCTGCTGTTCTCGGCGATGGGCGGGCTGTTCGGAACCTTCGTTCTCATCTTCGCCGCGCCCACGCTGGCGGAAGTGGCGCTGAAGTTCTCGTCCTTCGAGTATTTCTGGATGGCGCTGCTCGGACTGACCTGTGCGGTCTTCATCGGCGCATCCTCGCCGCTCAGGGCCTTCGTCAGCCTGTTCATCGGCCTGTTCGTCTCCACCATCGGCCTCAACAACCCCGCCGGCGTGCCACGCTTCACCTTCGGGTCGACCGATCTTCTTGCCGGGATCGACTTCATCCCGGCGATGATCGGCCTGTTTGCGGTGTCCGAGGTGCTGCGCTCGGTGGCGGCGGGGGTGCCGGCGATCGGCCGGGTGCAGGCGGCGACCGGCCACATCTTCTCGCACTGGGGCAACCTCATCCGCACCTACTGGCGCCAGCAGATCCGCGGCAACATCATCGGAACCTCGATCGGCGCGCTCCCCGGCGCGGGCGCCGACATCGCCGCCTGGGTCGCCTATGCGCTCAGCCGGAAATTCTCGAAGACGCCGGAGAAATTCGGCACCGGCCACGTCGAGGGCATTGTCGAGAGCACGTCGGCCAACAATGCCGCGCTGTCCTCGGCCTGGATCCCGGCGCTGGTGTTTGGCATCCCCGGCGATACCATCACCGCAATCGTGATCGGCGTTCTCTACGTCAAGGGTCTCAACCCGGGGCCGACGCTGTTCCTGTTCAACCCGCAGGCGATCTACGCGGTGTTCATCATCTTCATCCTTGCCAATCTGGTGATGATCCCGTTCGGCTGGCTCGCCATCAAGGCGGCCAAACGGCTTCTGCTGGTGCCGCGCAAGCTGCTGATGCCGATCATCCTGGCGTTCTGCATCGTCGGTGCCTTCGCCTCCAACAATGCGACCTACGGCATCGTGGTGATGCTCGTCTTCGGCGTGCTCGGCTTCATCATGGAGGAGAACCGCATCCCGATCGCCCCCTGCATTCTCGGCATCGTCATCGGACCGATGCTGGAGGACACCTTCGTCACCTCGATGATCAAGGCCGACGGCTCCTTCCTCGCCTTCTTCGAGCGTCCGATTGCCGCGGGCCTCGGCATCGCCACGATCCTGATCTGGCTCTCGCCCCTTATCGGCCGTGCCATCCGAAAGTCCGGCGCGCCGGGCGAGGCCGGGCAAGGTTAGGTTAGGTTAGGTTGGGTTGGCTTGGGCCGGGCCGGCAGCAGCGCGGCCGGGGCCGGGACGGGTCAGGGGTTGGCGAGATGGCGGCAACGGCGGAGCGGGCACACGGCCCGCTCGCCGCGCCCTGTCATGCCCGGGCCTCACACGGGCACCTCGCGTCAGACCAGCGCGACAGCGCCGGGTCGGGCCCGGCAATGCAGGCGTGGACGCGGGTTCGCGCGTCCGCGCCTGTGACAGCGAAACAAGCCTGCGCGCCTATTCCGCCGCCTGCCGCTTCGCCTCGGCCAGTTCCATCAGCGCGTCGTCGGCGAGTGGCGTGATCGGCGTGAAATCGCGGTGAGCGATCCATTCGGGCCGGGTCGGCTTGCGGATGTAGTTGGAGACCGCACACAGCGTCAGATAGACGATCTTGCGCGGATAGGGCGTGATGTTCGGCGGGCTGGCATGGACCAGATTGCCGTGGAACATCAGCACCGAGCCGGGCTTGCCGGTCGGCGCGACGATGCCGCCTTCCTCGGCGAGCCTTGTCACCGTCTCCTTGTCGAGCGTCCACAGCGGATAGGACGTCGTCTGAACGTCGTGGCCTGCCTCGAGCACGCCGGACTTGTGGCTTCTGGGAATGAACATCAGCGGCCCGTTGATCGCCATCACCTCGTCGAGGAAGACGGCGATGTTCATGGCCCTCGGCTCCGGCATGCCGTCATCGCGCGCCCAGGTGCCATAGTCCTGGTGCCACTGCCAAACCTCGCCGTCGAACGGCGCCTTGGCGTTGATCTTGAACTGGTGCATGTAGACCGGTTCGCCGAACAGCTGGGATACCGGCCCGACAAGGCGGGGATGCGCGCCGAGCCGCCGGAACGCCTCGTTGTAGGTATGCGCGGCGAACGCGGTGCGAGGCGCTCCGGATTTCTCCCGCCACACCTCCTCACGATCCTCCGTGTAGATCTTCTCGGCCTCCTCGCGCAGCACCGCCACCTCGGCGTCCGAGAAGCAGTCCGGCAGGAACAAATAGCCGGTCTCGTCGAATTCCTTCAGCTGGGCGTCGGTCAGTCTCATGGCGTCTCTCCTCTTGCGCAGTCCGTTGTTCGGGCGACGCCTGCCGCTGCGCCTCAGGCAGCGTCGTCCTTCAGGAGAAGCCTCGCGACGAGCGCCGCGCCGGCTTGTTCGGTGTGGGTGCGGGCACGGCGGCCCGCCTCGTCCGGGTCGCCTGCCTCGACAGCGGCGAGGATGCCAGCATGTTCCGCCCAGACCCGGCGCCGGATCTCCCTGTCGCCCAGAACCGCACCCATCGAGCGCTTGAAATGCGGCCACTGAGCCGCCACCGTCTCGACGATCGCCATATTGCCGGACAGGCGGTGCAGGGCCGAATGGAACCGCACGTCGGCAGCGATCCAGTCGTGCATGGGATCGGCGCCAGACAGCGACTGACCTGTGGCCAGCGTATTGCGCGCAGCAAAGAACGCAGCCGGATCGGCCAGGCCTTCGGCGACGGCGCGCGCGGCGCGGCTGGCCGCGACCTCTTCGAGCGCGGCGCGCACCTCGTAAAGATCGGCGATGCGCCGGGGTTCGATCGGCGCAACGGCAACGCCGCGCTTGCCCTGCTCGATGGCGAGCCCTTGCCGCTTCAGCATGTGCAGCGCATGGCTGACCGGCTGGCGCGACACGCCGAGCCGGGCGGCAACCTCTTCCTGCCCGAGACGCGCGCCGGGCTCGAGTTCGCCCGCCGCGATCGCGTCGACGAGGCGCTCGTACACCTGGTCGATCAGGTTCGGGACGATGCCGAGCGGCTGCACGCGGGTCCTCCGGGTGAGCGGATGCCCGGCGGCGCGCCGGGTCATCTCTGAATTCTGAATTCAGAATGCTGCAGGAACTGCGCACCGTCTATGCGCGGCGCAACATCGCTTGCTCGCCTCAGTGGCGGTGCAGCGCAAATCCGACCGCCCGTCCCTGCCTGACGCTTGCGTCGCGCGCGCGGCTTCACTAGGGTCCGCCGCGCTTCTCGACCCCTTTGAACCGGAGCTCCGGACATGGCCTTCCTCGCCGACGCGCTCGGCCGCATCAAGCCGTCCGCAACCATCGCCGTTACCAACAAGGCCCGCGAGCTCAAGGCCGCAGGCCGCGACGTCATCGGGCTCGGCGCCGGCGAGCCGGATTTCGACACGCCGGACAACATCAAGGAGGCCGCGATCCGCGCCATCCGCGACGGCAAGACCAAGTATACCGCCGTCGATGGCATCCCCGAGCTGAAGGCGGCGATCGCCCGCAAGTTCGCCCGCGAGAACGGCCTGACCTACGAGCCCTCGCAGATCACCGTCGGCACCGGCGGCAAGCAGGTGCTGTTCAATGCGCTGATGGCGACCCTAAATCCCGGCGACGAGGTGATCATGCCGGCGCCCTACTGGGTGAGCTATCCGGAGATGGTCGCCCTGTTCGGCGGCGTGCCTGTGCCGATCGAAACGTCCGTCGCCACCGGCTACAAGTTGACCCCGGCCGCTCTCGAGGCGGCGATCACCGCGAAGACCAAGTGGGTGATCTTCAATTCGCCGTCCAACCCGTCCGGCGCCGCCTATACGCGCCAGGAACTCAAGGCGCTGACCGACGTGCTCATGCGCCACCCGCATGTCTGGGTGATGAGCGATGACATGTACGAGCATCTCGTTTATGACGGCTTCGAGTTCACCACACCTGCCCAGGTCGAGCCCGGCCTCTATGACCGCACGCTGACGGTCAACGGCGTCTCCAAGGCCTATGCGATGACCGGCTGGCGCATCGGATATGGCGCGGGACCTGCCCAGCTCATCAAGGCAATGGGCACCATCCAATCGCAGTCCACCTCCAATCCGACCTCGATCTCGCAATATGCGGCAGTGGAGGCGCTGGACGGGCCGCAGGATTTCATTCCCAGGAACGCCGCGCTCTTCAAGGGGCGCCGCGATCTCGTCGTGTCGATGCTGAACCAGGCCAGCGGCATTGAGTGCCCGAAGCCGGAAGGCGCCTTCTACGTCTATCCGAGCTGCGCCGGCACCATCGGCAAGACGTCTGCCGGCGGCCGGCGGATCGACAGCGACGAGGATTTCGTCACCGCTCTGCTCGAGGAGGAAGGGGTCGCGGTGGTGCAGGGCTCCGCCTTCGGCCTTGCCCCCCATTTCCGCATCTCCTATGCGACCTCGACGGAGGCACTGGAGGAGGCCTGCCGGCGGATCCAGCGGTTCTGCGGAGGATTGCGGTAGGCGGACGCGGAATGCGGCAGCCATCGCGACGTAAGGCCCACGGGCCCGTCGGTCCCAGGTCGCGAACGCCGTGCCACGCCATGCCCGGGCTTGACCCGGGCATCGCCGCCTCCACTTGATCGCGGGCATGTCCATCGAGCCCTGCGCCATGCCCCTCGCCCTCTCCGTCCTCGATCTCTCCCCCGTCACCACCGCGACACCGCCCTCGCAGGCGCTGAGGAACTCCATCGACCTGGCGGCTCATGTCGACAAGCTCGGCTACACCCGCTACTGGCTGGCCGAGCATCACAATCTCGCCAGCGTCGCCACCACCTCGCCGGCGATCATGATCGGTCAGGTGGCGGCCGCGACGCGCCGCATCCGGGTCGGCTCGGGCGGCGTGATGCTGCCCAACCATGCACCGCTGACCGTTGCCGAGAACTTCCGCACGCTGGAGGCGCTGTTTCCCGGCCGCATCGACCTCGGGATCGGCCGCGCGCCGGGCACCGACCAGCTGACCGCCGCGGCGCTGCGGCGACGGATGGACAAGCCGGAGGACGACGATTTCATCGAGCGTCTGCACGAACTGATCGCCTTTGGCACCGACGCCTTTCCCGAGACGCATCCGTTTCGCCGCGTCGCTGCGATGCCGACCGATGTGGTGCTGCCGCCGGTCTGGATCCTGGGCTCATCCAACTATGGGGCTCATCTCGCCGCCGCGATGGGACTCGGCTATTCCTTCGCCCATCACTTCGCCTCGTTCCCGGCGGCCGAGGCGATACGCATCTATCGCGACAGCTTCCGGCCCTCGGCGTGGATGGATCGCCCGTACGCGATCCTGGGTGTCTCGGTCGTGGTGGCGGAAACCGACGAGGCCGCCGAATACCTCGCCGCGACCGTCGATCTGGCCTGGCTGCGGATCATGCGCGGCGAGCGTGCGCCGCTGGCGAGCCCCGAGGCTGCCCTGGCGATTCCCTACACCGAGGCCGACCGCGCCCAGATGCGCCGCACCCGCGACCGTCACGCGGTCGGCAGCCCCGGCACCGTGCGCGCGAGGCTGGAGGAACTTGCGCATGCGTGCCAAGCGGACGAGCTGATCATCACCACGACGATCTTCGACCACGAGGCGCGCAAGCGGTCATACGCGCTGCTCGCCGAGGCATTCGGGCTCGATCAGGCGGGAGCGGCGCGATAGCCGGCCCTTACCCTTGCGCCTGCATGTCATCACCGCTCCTGCGCGGGCATCCCCGGCCTGTCTGTCGTTCCGGAGACCACAAGACGTGGATGGCCGGGACAAGCCCGGCCATGATGGCGGAACGGACATCACGGACCGCGGCGAAGCGGACAGCTGCGCTCGTCGCAGCCCCTACGGCTTTACCCGCTCCGCCGGCGCAAGCCACTTGCGAGGCGGGGCGACATAGGCACGGAAACGCGCGATGATCGCGGCGGGCTCGGTCTCGAAGGCGAGCATCGCCCCGTGCTCGGGCGCAAGGAATCCGGCGGCGATCATGTTCGCCACCATCTCCCGCACCGGGGCGTAATAGCCGCCGACATCGAGGAAGCCGCAGGGCTTGGCGTGGATGCCGAGCTGGCCCCAGGTCCACTGCTCGCAAATCTCCTCCAGCGTCCCCGCCCCGCCCGGCAGCGCGACGAAGCCGTCCGACAGGTCGGCCATCAGCCTCTTGCGCTCGTGCATCGAACCGACGATGTGCAGTTCGCTCAGGGATCGGTGCGCCAGTTCGCGATCGACGAGGGCCTGCGGAATCACGCCGATCGCCCGACCGCCCGCCGCCAGCACCGCATCGGCGGTGATCCCCATCAGTCCGACATGGCCGCCGCCATAGACAAGCTCGATGCCGTTCTCCGCCAGCGCACGCCCCATGGCCCGCGCCGCATCGGCATAGGCTTCGTCATTGCCCGGCTTCGAGCCGCAGAACACGCAGATCCGCATGGCCGCAGTTTGAATCGGGAATCACGGCGAAGTCGAGTGACGGTTCAATGGCGGCTTGACTCCCGCCCCCTGCGCGCCGCCCTCTCGGACACACGCCACACGCCTCGGAGGATACGCGCCATGACCGACTACCATTCGATCCGCTACACGGTCGTGGGTCGGATCGCCACCATCACGCTGAACCGCCCGGAGCGGCTGAATGCCATCGACCGCCATATGCCGCAGGAGATCGAGGCGGCCGTGCGACAGGCAAATGACGACGATGCGGTGCATGTGATCGTGGTGCAAGGTGCCGGACGCGCCTTCTGCGCCGGCTACGATCTGCAGGAGTTCGCTGAGACCCCGGGGCAGAATCCCGGCGTGCAGGACATGCCCTGGGATCCGATGCTCGACTTCCGGTTCATGTATGCCAACACCCAGGCCTTCATGAGCCTCTACCGTTCCTACAAGCCGACGATCGCCAAGATCCGCGGTCACGCGGTAGCCGGCGGCTCCGACATCGCCACCTGCTGCGACCTGATCGTGATGGCGGAGGATGCGCGAATTGGCTACCCGCCGGCGCGCGTGTGGGGCTGTCCGTCCGTCGGGCTCTGGGTGTTCCGCGTGGGACCGCAGATCGCCAAGCGGCTGCTGTTCACTGGCGATCTCATCGACGGTCGCACCGCGGTGGATTACGGGCTGGCGCTCGAGGCGGTACCGGACGCACACCTCGATGCGGCGGTGGATGCGCTCGCGGGACGCATCTGCGGCGTGCCGAAGAATCAGCTGATGATGATGAAGCTGATGGTCAACTCGGCCCTCGACAACCAGGGGCTGACCACGACCCAGCAGATGGCGACCCTGTTCGACGGCATCGCCCGCCATTCGCCCGAGGGTCTGTGGTGGAAGGCCCGTGCCGAGACGGTCGGCTTCAAGCAGGCCGTGGCCGAACGCGATTCCGGCGCCCCGATCGCGGCGGAAGCGGAAAAGCGGCTGCCCGCCTGGCCAGTGCCCTAGCACGTCGGATGCGGCCAGTTCAGCGCGTCTCGATAACCCCGCATTGACCGAGACGGCTGCAATATCGGGATAGTCTCCGCGAATTGCCGGAACGCTCGCGGCGAGGTCGGCGTTGGTGCAGCGCAACTGCCGACCAACGACACGAAACCCGATCGGGAGAGATTGAGATGCATACATTTGCCAAGCTTGCCGCAGCCGCCGCCGTGGTCACGCTCGTGGCGATCCCGGCATCCGCCCAGGACCGCGTCGAGGCTGGCCTGCTCGAGTGCACGGTCGCCGCCGGCACCGGTTTCGTCGTCGGCTCGTCGAAGGACTTGAACTGCACCTTCAAGAAGGCCAACGGCGGAACCGAGACCTATGTCGGCCGCATCAGCCGCTTCGGGATCGATATCGGCCACACCTCCCAGACCCAGATCGTCTGGGCCGTGCTGGGCCCGGCTGCCGACATCCCACCGGGCACGCTTGCCGGCAATTACGGCGGCCTGTCCGCCGAGGCAACCGTCGGCGTCGGCGTCGGCGGCAACGCGATGATCGGCGGCAACAACAAGGCGATCGTGCTGCAGCCATTCAGCGCCCAGGCCCAGACCGGTATCGACCTCGCCGCCGGCGTGTCGGCGATGGAGCTTCGCCTGGCCAACTGATCGGCGTGACGTTGGCACGGCAACAGCGGCGCCTCCCGCAGGCGCCGCTCCTTCTTTCGACTTACCGGCCAATTGCCACTTGTGGCGCAGGGGAAGGCCCTTAAGATCGAGAAGGCCCTTAAGATCGAATCGTCAGTCAGCGGCGCTTGTCGGTCAGCGGCGCTCGGCTGCCCGTTTTGACCAAAACCCATTCCTCGATCGACCGTACCGGGCGCTGTCCGTCAGCTGGCGGCGGAAGCGCGGCGCGGCGGGTACGTGCCCCCTGTCCCGGCAATGTCGAATCGCCTGCCGATGTATCGACTGCCCTATATTGTGCGGGACGCGTCGCCTGCGACGCGGGGCAGACAATCCGGACCGGACATGTTCCGCTACTTCGAAACCATCATCAAACCGACCGCGACACCGCAGCGGCCACGGCCTCCGGAGGGACTTGTCGCCTTCTACTGGCATTTCGCCCGCCAGGCGAAGGGGCTGTTCGCGCTGCTGCTCGTTGTCGAGGTCCTGCTGGCGCTGAGCGATGCCGCGGTGCCCTGGATCATCGGCCGACTGGTAACGATGGTCACCACGATCCCTGCCGACCGATTTCTCGCCGAGACCTGGCCGACGTTGCTCGCCATGGCGGCACTGATCCTGATCGCGCGGCCGGCGGCCACAGTCGCGCGTTCGGTCGTGTCCAACCAGGCGCTGTCGGCCCCGTTTTCCAGCCTCGTGCGCTGGCAGAGCCACTACCACGTCGTGCGGCAGAGCTGGGGCTTCTTCCAGAACGATTTCGCCGGCCGCATCTCCAACCGGGTGATGCAGACCGGATTCGCGCTGCGCGAGAGCCTGACATCGGCGATCACGGCCGTCTGGTACATCGTCGTCTACGGCATCACAGCGATCGTCATGCTCGGTGCCGCCGACCTGTGGCTGGCGCTTCCGGTCGTTCTGTGGTTCGCCGCCTATGTCGCAATGCTCGTCTACTTCGTCCCACGCATGCGCGAGCGGTCACGGCGCCAGTCGGAGGCGCGCTCGGCGCTGATGGGGCGGATCGTCGACAGCTACACCAACATCCTCACTGTCAAGCTGTTCGCGCGACCGCGCGAGGAGGACGACTTCGTGCGCAGCGGCGTCGACCGCCATACAGACCGCGTTGCCGAACAGCTGCGCCTATTTACCGGCTTCAGCGGCGTCCTGTCGCTGATCAATGCCGCCCTGATCGCCGGCTCGGGGGCGCTGTCGATCTGGCTGTGGACACTGGGCAAGGTCGAGGTCGGCGCCATCGCCACGGCATTGCCGCTCACCTTCCAGCTTACCAACATGTCGCGCTGGATCGCCTTCCAGATCACCTCGATCTTCGAGCAGATCGGCGTCGTGCAGGAGGGCATGCAGACCATCGCCCGCCCGATCAGCCTGACCGACCGCCCTGGCGCCGCGGAACTGAAGGTGGAGCGCGGCGAGATCGTCTTCGAGAACGTCACCTTCGGCTATGGCCGCGACAACGGCGTCATCGAGAACCTGTCGCTGGTGGTCCGGCCGGGCGAGAAGATCGGCATCGTCGGCCGGTCGGGGGCCGGAAAGTCGACACTGGTCCACCTGCTGCTGCGGTTCTTCGATCCCGAGCAAGGCCGCATCCTGATCGACGGGCAGGATATCGCCGCCGTCACGCAGGAATCGCTGCGCGCGGCAATCTCGATGGTCACGCAGGACACCTCGCTGCTGCACCGCTCGATCCGCGACAACATCGCCTATGGTCGCCCCGGCGCCAGCCAGGCCGAGGTCGAACGCGCCGCGCGGCTGGCGCATGCTGATGAATTCATCCGTTCGGCCGTGGACTGGAAGGGCCGCACCGGCTACGACGCCCATGTCGGCGAGCGCGGCGTCAAGCTCTCTGGTGGCCAGCGCCAGCGCATCGCGATCGCCCGCGTGATCCTGCGCGACTCCCCGATCCTGGTGCTCGACGAGGCGACGTCCGCGCTCGATTCGGAGATCGAGGCCGCGATCCAGTCGAGCCTCGAGACCCTGATGGCCGACAAGACCGTGATCGCCATCGCCCACCGCCTGTCGACCATCAACCGGATGGACAGGCTGGTGGTGATGGATGCCGGCCGGATCGTCGAAGCAGGAACCCACGCCGAACTGCTCGCCCGCGACGGACACTATGCCCGTCTGTGGCGCCGACAATCCGGCGGCTTTCTCGGCACCGGCGAAGAGGCCGATCCGGCAGCTGCGGCCGAATGAGAGTCCTGGAGCCACACAGGCGCATCAGCAAGAAGGCCGGGCTCGGATCAAGGCGCCCCGCCGGCAGCTGGGGAGTCCCCTTCGCCCAGGGGATCCGGCCCGGCCGACAGGACCGAACCCGCTGGCCGGCATCGGCGTTTATGATGATGCGGATACCGCACCTGCATCGAGGAGACGTCCCATGCGGACAGGAATGCTGGCTCTCGCCGCCTTCGCAGGCGCCCTGGCAATGTCCTCGGCGGCCGAAGCGGCCAACGGCTTTACCACAGGCAATGTCAACATGCGCAGCTGCGGCTCGACCCAGTGTCGGGTCATCACAACGATTCCCGCCGGAGCGCCGGTAGAGATCTACGGCTGCACGCAAGGCTACCGTTGGTGTGATACCCGATATGGCGGCTTGCGCGGCTGGGTGTCCGGCTCATATCTGCGCGCCATCGCGCCCGGCTATGCCACGCCGAGCCCGCTGCCGACGATCGGCGCGCTGCTTGGTATCGCCATCATCGGTGGGGCGATCGCCGGCAGCTACTACGACGACTATCCCTACTATCGCTACGGCTACTACTATCCGGGCTGGCGGCCGCCGTACCCCGGCTGGCGACCGCCCTATCATGGGGGTGTGCCCGCCTATCCCGGCCGCCCGCGGTTCGGCGGCGTCCCGATCCGTCCCGGCGGTGGACTGCCCGCCTGGAATGCTCCGCTCGGTGGCGGCGGCGTTCCCGGCGGTCGCTGAGCAACATGGACGGAGACGGTCCCAATTCACGCCCACTTCGCTGAAGGGGCGGCGCCAGCCGCTCCTGACGGCTGCAGGCGAGCGGCTGCCTGGCAGCGGGAGTCCGCCGAGGCTAAGGATACCGAAGGAAGCTCCCCTCGGCACAGCCGCCCAAACGAAAGCAGCGGCCCCTGTGGAGCCGCTGCAATCGATCGAGCCGGCCGCCCTGGCGCCGGGGCGGTACCGCCCCGGACGCCGGTTCGGCAGGATCAGAACCTGTAGTTGACGCCGACCTTGGCGGTGTGCGCGGTCACGTCGAAGTTCTGGCTGTACGCCAGGCCGTTCGAGGCCACGCCGGCGATGTCGAAGTCACCGAAGTCGAAGTACATGTACTCGGCCTTGATGCTCCAGTTCGGCGTGAACGCATATTCGAGACCGCCACCGAGCGTCCAGCCGACCATGGTGTCGCTGCCGGTGGCGTTGATCAGCAGCGCGCCGCAACCGCCGACGTTGCACGAATCGTTCGTGGTCGCGTCGGCATTGAGGAACGCCACACCGCCCTTGGCGTAGAGCAGGACCTGATCGGCCGCGAAGCCGATACGGCCGGTCAGGGCGCCATAGAAGTCCGAGTCGAACTTGGTGTAGGTGTCCGGAACCGGCAGGAGCAGCGAGTTCGGGTCAAGACGGCTGTCCTTCAGGTCCATATAGCCCAGCTCGCCCTCGATGCCGAGCACGAACTGGTTCATCTGCCAGTTGTAGCCGGCCTGCGCACCACCGAAGAAGCCGGTGCCGTCGAGGCTGTAGTTGGCCCCGGTGCCGTTGTAGTAGGTCAGTGTCGGGGCGTTGAACAGCTCGGTCGCCTCGACATCGCCCCATGCGGCACCCGCGAACAGGCCCATGTAGAAGCCCTGCCACGACCAGACGGGAGCGGCCGCCATCGGCGGCGGCGGCGTGTAGCTCGGCATGTCGGCCGCCATCGCGCCGGCAGGAGCGAGAACCGCGAGCGACAGGGCGCCGGCGGCAATCAGAGAACGCTGGTAGGTCATCAATCTACTTCCTTCTGCATCGGCCCAATCAGGAAACACGGTCGTTGCCTGTTGGTTTCACGGGTTGGCCGTACACGCGGGCAGAATTTGGGCAGCTCTCGATGAATCGGGCGTAAACTCCGCCCCGCCACACAAGAATGAGTCAGCGCCGTTGCAGTTCCGCAACACTTTGCCGCCCGTCGGCTGGTTCGTGTCGCTGCCTGCCGTCACGGTAACGTAACGGAATCCGTTAACCCGATTAGTGATAGAGGGGAACCGACAGTTCAGGGGAGTAGGCCGATGGCGATCCCAGGCACGCGCTTTCCGGTTCCAGCACTGGCGCTCGCCGCGGCGCTGCTCGCCGTCGTGACCGGCAACATGGCCCATGCCGCCCAGTGCCAGCCGCCGGGAGGCTTCAACGCCTTCCTCGCCCAGTTCAGATCGGAGGCGAAGCAACTCGGCGTGTCTGCGAAGGCCCTCGCCGCGCTCGACGGTCTCACCGAGGACCGGAAGGTGCTGTCGCTCGACCGAAACCAGCAGCACTTCCGGGTCAGCTTCGAGGAATTCGCCCGCCAGCGCGTCACCTCCGGGCGAATCAGCAAGGGCAAGGCGCTGCTCAAGCAGCATTCTGCCTTGCTGACGCGGATCGAGCAGCAGTTCGGAGTGCCTGGACCGATCCTGATGGCGATCTGGGCAATGGAGACCGACTTCGGCGCGGTGACCGGCAACATGAGCGTCATCAGGTCGCTCGCTACCCTCGCCCATGACTGCCGCCGCACGCAGATGTTCCAGAACGAGCTGCTTTCGGCGCTGCGGCTGATCGACCGTGGCGATCTGTCCGCCGCCGAAATGCGCGGCGCCTGGGCTGGCGAACTCGGCCAGACCCAGTTCCTAGCGTCCAACTATGTCCGCTTTGCCGTTGACTACGACGGCAACGGCCGCCGCGACCTCATCCGCAGCGTGCCCGACGTGCTGGGCTCCACCGCCAACTACCTCAAGGCATATGGATGGCAACGCGGACAACCCTGGAACGAGGGAAGCGTCAACTTCCCCGTGCTCGCGCAGTGGAACAAGTCGACCAACTACCAGAAGGCGCTCGCGCTGATGGCGACCCGCATCGCCGCCAACTGAGCCCGTCGGCATGCGCAAGGACACGCAGGCGCCATCCGCAACGCCGCCGTGCCGACCCTAACGCCGACCTGGCGATGCCCCTCTGGCGATGCCCCTGTTGCGGCAAACCCGTCGCTCCGGACGAGGCAAGCGGCGAGCGAGTTCCCGAGATGACAACAAAAGACCCGGTGCATCGCTGCCCGGGTGTCTAATCCTAGCTCAATTTCCCTTGCTGAATTTTGAGGCAGGACACGCCGCCACTTTGGGCTTGTAGCGTGCAAGCCGAGCCCCTATCTTTTGCAGTGCAGCATCGCTCTGCCGTTTGGTGATGCTGCAGCCCTCCTTGGGCGTTTCCTCCCTAGACTTGGGCCGTCCGGCGATGCCGGGCGGTCTTTTTTTCGGCGAGTTGAGACACTAGCGCGACATTCCGCCGCGCGCAAGCGGCAGGCGCCGATTCGACCCACGATTGCCGCGAATTTGTGCGCTGACGCGGCACCCTGCACGCGGTCCTGCCGGGGGCCATCGTACCCGCTCCCTGAGCCGGCGCATGTCCGCGCGCTGCGCCCTCCGAATCGCCCCGGCAGCAGCTTGCATGCGTCAGGGCTCACCGTGATCCTTGAAATCGGTCTGAGTCCGCAGCAGCGGGCTCGCGAGCGCAGCGCGATCAACCGACCCCACCTCTCATCCCCTGCCGCAGTCCGCGCCGGGCCTCCTGACAACGCCCTGTCAGCAGTGCCGCCACGGGCGCAACCGCCCCCCTCGCCATGCCACCGGACTCGGCCCATATTGCCGCCATGACCAGACGCAAAAGAACTGCCGCGCCGCGCGGCCTTGGGGAAGCCCCGCAGGCGGATCTTGAGGGGTCGCCGCTCGACCTCGACGACCTGCTGCCGCCGATGTTGCGCGACGGCGAGGCAGGGCGGCGCGCGCGCGCAGCCGGCGCCAACATGAACTCCGGAAATCCCAGACCTGCGCGCACGCCCCGCTCCAGGGCGGCACGCCCCGCCCGAGCTCCCCGCATCGAGGGAACCGAGGGCGTGGACCTGATGGACCCCGCCACCGGCATCGCGCCGACGGCGGGCGCGGAGGACCACGAAGCATCCCTGGCCGTCGTCGCGGCACGCAGCAACCTGGAGGCGTTGCTGGCGCGCGGCCGGCCGTTCTACGTGCCCGACGACGCGCCCGACTGGGTGCCGCATCGTCCTGCACGCCCGGAGAAGTCCGAGGGAGGCGTACCGTTCAGACTCGTTTCGGACTTTGAGCCACGCGGCGACCAGCCGAGCGCCATCGCCGAACTCGTGGCGGGCATCAATGCCGGCGAACAGACCCAGGTGCTGCTCGGCGTCACAGGATCCGGCAAGACGTTCACGATGGCCCAGGTGATCGAGCGCACCCAGCGTCCGGCGCTGATTCTCGCTCACAACAAGACGCTGGCCGCCCAGCTCTACGGCGAGTTCAAGTCGTTCTTTCCGGACAACGCGGTCGAGTATTTCGTCTCCTATTACGACTACTATCAGCCGGAGGCCTATGTCCCGCGCACCGACACCTATATCGAGAAGGAATCCTCGATCAACGAACAGATCGACCGGATGCGCCACGCCGCCACCCGCGCCCTGCTCGAGCGCGACGACGTGGTGATCGTTGCCTCGGTGTCCTGCATCTACGGTATCGGTTCGGTCGAGACCTACACCGCGATGACCTTCGGGCTGAAGCGCGGCGAGCGGATCAGCCAGCGTCAGTTGCTCGCCGACCTGGTGGCGCTTCAGTACAAGCGCAACGATCAGGCCTTCCAGCGCGGGACCTTCCGGGTGCGCGGCGACACGGTGGAGCTGTTCCCTGCCCATCTGGAGGACCGCGCCTGGCGCATCTCGCTGTTCGGCGACGAGGTTGAATCGCTGACCGAGTTCGACCCGCTGACCGGCCGCAAGACCGACGAGTTCGAGCAGATCCGCGTCTACGCCAATTCACACTACGTCACCCCGCGCCCGACGCTGCAGCAGGCGATCAAGGGCATCAAGATGGAGCTGAAGGCGCGGCTCGAGGAACTCAACCGCGCGGGCCGGCTGCTGGAGGCGCAGCGGCTCGAGCAACGCACCCTGTTCGATCTCGAGATGCTCGAGGCGACCGGATCCTGTGCCGGGATCGAGAACTATTCGCGCTATCTGACGGGCCGTGCTCCGGGAGAACCGCCGCCGACGCTGTTCGAGTATCTGCCGGACAATGCGCTTGTTTTCGTTGACGAGAGCCACGTCACCATCCCGCAGATCGGCAGCATGTATCGCGGCGACTTCCGCCGCAAGGCGACGCTCGCCGAGTACGGCTTCCGCCTGCCCTCCTGCATGGACAACCGGCCGCTCAGATTCGAGGAATGGAACGCCATGCGGCCGCAGACCATCGCGGTGTCGGCCACCCCCGGTCCGTGGGAGTTGGCCGAGACCGGCGGCGTCTTCGCCGAGCAGGTGATTCGCCCGACCGGGCTGGTCGATCCGCCGGTCGAGGTGCGTCCGGCCCGAACCCAGGTCGACGACCTGCTCGACGAGGTGAAGCGCGTCGCACAGGCCGGCTACCGCTCGCTGGTCACCGTTCTGACCAAACGCATGGCCGAGGACCTGACCGAATATCTGCACGAACAGGGCGTCAGGGTACGCTACATGCACTCCGACATCGACACGCTGGAGCGCATCGAGATCATCCGCGATCTGCGGCTCGGCGCCTTCGACGTGCTGATCGGCATCAACCTTCTGCGCGAGGGGCTCGACATCCCCGAATGCGCCCTGGTCGCCATTCTCGACGCCGACAAGGAAGGCTTCCTGCGCTCCGAGACCTCGCTGATCCAGACAATCGGCCGCGCCGCGCGCAACGTCGACGGCAAGGTGATCCTGTATGCCGACACGATCACCGGCTCGATGGAGCGGGCGATGGCCGAGACGAACCGGCGCCGCGAGAAGCAGCTGGCCTGGAACGCCGAGCATGGCATCACGCCGGAATCGGTGAAGAAGAACATCGCCGACATCCTCGGTTCGGTCTACGAACAGGACCATGTGACCGTCGATGCTGGTCTCGCCGACACCGGCGCCACCTACGGCCACAATCTGCGCGCCGTCATCGAGGATCTCGGCAAGCGGATGCGGGAGGCGGCCGCAAATCTCGACTTCGAGGAGGCTGCCCGCCTGCGCGACGAGATCCGCCGGCTCGAACAGGTAGAGCTCACCGTTGGCGATGATCCCCTGGCGCGTCCCGAGGACACCGGCGAAGGCCGCGCCCGGCGCGCCGGATCGTCCGTGCGCGCCGCCGGGGCCGCTCTCCCCTCCTCCTCGCCGGGCGGGGTTGGGGGTGGCGGCACGACCGTATCCCGTGCCCGCAAGCCCACCCTCGACGAGATGGGCCCCCATGCCGAACGCCCCGCGCCGCGCACCCCGGACGGCTGGACCAAGCCGGAACGCAAGCCGCCGATCGGGACGAATACGAAGGGGCGGTCATCGGGCGGCCGTCCGGGAACGCGAACCTTCAAGGGGAAGGGGCGGTAGGGAACGGCACGAGGCCGTGGGGGGACCCTTGACGACGTCGGGGAGCGCTCCCAAATCCGACGTGGATCCAGAAATCCAATGCACCCTCAAGCGCGCGGCGGGACAGTGCCCTGCGGGCGCGTTCCGCCTCGATTCGAAAGGGAGTCGAAACGATGCGGAGTTACGTCGGACTTTTCCGGAGCAATCGGTCGGGCAGCTGGACGGTCAGCTTTCCCGATCTGCCGGGCTGTACGGCCGAAGGGGCGGATTTCCGTTCCGCGCTCGATCATGCCGCCGAGCAGCTGGCCAGCCATCTGGCCGGAATGGACCGCCCGCCGCGTCCTCGATCCGCAATGGAACTTACCCTCGACGCCGCCGGCGACCCGGCCCTCGCCCGCAGCTTCGTCAATGCCGTGATGCACACGGTGGTGGCGCTTGATCGGCCAGAGGTCCCGCCGCCGGCCATGCGCCGGGGATCGACCCCCGTCCCGGCGATGCACGCCTGAGACCCGGGCCGGGCACGGGCGGGCGCACGGGCCCCGCCCGTCAGCGCCAGCCGAAAGGGACAGGCCGCCATCGGCAGCGGCCAAGTCCATCGTCGCAGATCGCTGCAGACCCCGACCAGGACATACCGCGCCTGTCCGCGGGCCGACCTTCCGACATTACCCCGGAATTGCTGCATTTCCGCGACCATCACATCGCTCCCGAGGGGTCGGATGGTGCGTCGCCCGACCGGGCAGAACCCGCATCCGGGACTGCGTGGTCCTGAAGGAGGGGTATGCGGCCGCGCGGCCGTCGCGCGGAGGCCTGCCACTTCGCCTCGCATGCCTTGCGCAATGCGCTTTCGATGCCCCGCGCGGCCGTGGACCGTTCATGTGCGGTTCAGCCGCCGCGCTTCATAAGGATTCCGGACAGTCGGGAACGGCGCGGCGGAAGATGGGCTTCCCCGCTTCGCCCGGCGCAACAGGCAGGACACGTTATGAGGACCACGTTCAAGACGATTGCCGCCGCCGGCCTTGCGCTCGTTCTGGGCGCGGCTTCGCTTCCCTCAGACGCGAATGCGGGCGGCTACCATTACCGCCACTATCATGGCGGCGCCGCTGCGGCCGGCATTCTCGGCTTCGCCACCGGCGCCATCCTCGGCTCGGCGCTCGCCCAACCGCGCTACTACGCGCCGCCGCCCGTCGCCTACTACCCGCAGCCGGTCTACTATGGCGCCCCTGCGCCCTGGACGCCGGCCTGGTACGCCTATTGCGCGTCGAAGTACCGGTCGTTCAACCCCTCGACCGGCTACTTCCTCGGCTATGACGGTCGCTATCACTTCTGCAGATAGCGCCTTTTGCGGTACCGACCCCGACCTGAGGATCGGTGGCAGAGACGGCCGCGGCGCCGGGCGCCGCGGCCATTGGCGTTTGCCTCGCCGGTACCCTCGAAACCTGCGGCGCGGCCGGATCGCACCATCGCCCATTTCGCAATGACGTCCCTCCTCGCAATGAGGACGGTCGCCCCGACAGCGAACGGTTGCCCATCAGACCGAAAGCGGATCCGCCCCGAACGGGTTTGCCGGACCCGCCGCCGGCGCGGCCAGATCCGTGCCCATCAATCGACGGCGGACGTCGCATCTGTTCGCTCACGCCTCGCGACCAACCGTTGCTGGTTCGCTTCATCTCCTGAAGCAACTGAAACACGCGGCGTAATAGGCGTGAAATATCGTCTTCCCACCTTCCCATGACGACGCCCAGCCCCCGTACCACCCAATCCCGGATGGTGGCGCCGGAACCTTTCGGAGACGGGACGCCGGCAGGGAACAGCCGCGGAGACAGGGAACATGATCCGATCCAGCACCATTGCCGCCGCACCCGAAAGACCTCGCCGGAGCGATCGTCCTGACCAACGCCGCGCCCAAGGCCGCCGTCAGCCAGAGCCGAAGCCCCACGTGATTTTCCTCGGCCATGACGCCCATCACTACCTTTGCCGCCAGGTTCGCCCGTCCCGCGCCCGGTCATGTCTGCGACGAGCGCGGAACATCCATGAACCGTTCATTGCTCCGGTACCTCGGAAGTTTGTAGTCGTTTGAGGCCCGGACCCGTCGGCGGCGGTCGCGACATTGCCTGTCGCGGCCGTCGTCACGTGATGAGCCGGCGCCAAGAAGCGCCGCATGCCATGCCGGCGGCATGATCGCCCACAAGACCCGCCTCCGGCTGGTGCTGTTGGATCTGCGATCGCAGCGCATGGTTACCGTCGGTCAACCATACATCCAACGACAGCACCCGGCGAAACCAATGAAACAGCCTCCGCAATAACTGTGAAATCAGGCGCTGTCAGAAAGGTCGGCATCGGCCGGCCGAGACGCCGACCACGGCCCGACGAGACATCCGGACACACGCCATGACCACTGCCCCGTTCGACCGCCACCATTACCGCCGGGCCGCTCTGGTGCTGGCCGTGGCGCTGGTGATCGCCCCGCTGCCCGGCATCTCCCGTGCCGGATGGCGTGCCACACCGGTATGCGAGGCGCATCTGGCGAAGGCGGACCGTGCCTTCGCCGCGCTGGCCGGGCAGGATGCGGGCCTCCTGGACTGCGCCGCCCTGCACGGACAGGTGCGCGCGATGCTCGAGATCCGCAACATCTACATGCGCTGCACTACTGGTCCGATGCGCACCGAGCGTGTAGGTCAGGCGGACGCATCGCTCGATCAGGCCACCGCCCGGCTCGACTCGGTCTGCCCGATCGCGCAGGCGTCCAATTGACTGCCTCCAACCGAACCAACCAGCCGCGACCCGTTCAGACGCCGAGGATTGCGAGAATGTCCAACACCCGCGCCACTTCGCCTCGTCTTGCCGCCATTCTCGGCGTTTCGCTGCTGATCGCGACGGGCATGGTTGCGGTCAGCTTCGCCGTCGCACCGCAGCCGATCGGCGCGGCGACCGCCGCCGGCTCGGGCGCCGTTGCGCACGCCACCGACTGCGCAGACAGGCTTTCTGCCGCCGAGCGCAGCCTCGTCCAGACGACAGAGAGGTTGCGCCATGCTGCGGGCGCCGACCAGGCTGGCCGCTGCGCAGCCTATCGCGCCCATGTCGCGGTGCTGGTCGGCGCCGGGGAGACCTATTCCATGTGCATGTCGGGCTTCGCCCGCCAGGACACCGTCGCGCAGATGCAGCTCGCCGCGGACAACTGGCGCGCGACCATCGCCGACAGCTGCGCCCGCTGAACGACCCGCACCCGCCACCCTCGCCCCGGCACGGCCATGACCCAGGCGATCCACGACGTTCTGCTCGCCTACGCCCTGCCGCTGTTCCTGTGGCTCGGCTGGCCCGGGCTGATGGCCGGCGGCATCGCCGGTGCGGCCATGTTCCCGCATTGGCGCATCGCTGGCGCCGTCGCGGGCGCGGCCACCGGCGGGCTGATCTGGCTGGCAAGCTGGCTGGCGGTCGCTGTCGGGCTGCGGATGATGACAGTCCTCTCCACCTGAGATCAGGTCCGCCGGCCCCATCCGCCGCAATGCCGCAACGCACGATGCACGCGCGACGATGATCGGCCGCAGCCACCTTCTTGCCAATATTCTGCGGCTCAACACCACGGTGGGGGGTCTCGGAGACTGGCCGCCATGCCCCTTTCCCCCGGCCGCCGCGCAGTTGCCGCGCTCGCGTTCATGGCCCCCTTCGTCCTTCCCGCCTCCGCCAAAGCCGCCGAATGCGGTCGTGCATCCTGGTACGCGATGACGAGCCGCACCGCGTCCGGCGAGCGGGCCAACCCCGCAGGATTCCATGCCGCGCACCGCACCTTGCCGTTCGGTACAAGACTGAAGGTCACGAACCTGGCGAACGGCCGCACCGTGACGGTCAGGGTCAACGACCGTGGCCCGTTCGTGCGCGGCCGCGTGGTCGATGTGTCGAGGGCGGCAGCCGAGGCGCTCGGCTTCGTCAACGCCGGCACCGCGCGCGTCCGCATCGAGGCCGAGGACGGCAGGTGGGTCGGCAAGGGCTGCTGACCGACTCCGAGCGGATCATCCGGAATCGATGAACCGTTCTAGCGGACCGGGGGCATCACCGCCCGGTCGAGGCGGCAGGCGCGGCTGTCGACAGCCGGACAGGCGGCGTAACGGAGCGTGCGGTCGAGGCAGATCCTGACCTCGCGCAGCCGACGGTGATCGCAGGTCACCGCGATCGCGTCGGCGGGAAGACCGGGATTGGCGGTCCGGAAGGCGTTCTCCACGTCCTGCGGTGCCACCATCACGTGGCGGTCGATCGACTGGAAGGCTGGCGGAATGGCAATGCGCTCGCGGGCCCGTCGGACCAGGGCGAAATAGCTCTCGGCCGACAGACCCGAGCAGGTGCCGTGCTTCTGCCACTGATGGCGGACCAGATCGGGGCTCGGCATGATATCGAGCATGTTGCGCACGGTCTGCTCCGGTACGGCCAGCTGGCCGCTGCGACAGAATTCCGGCCAGCCGCGGTGATACTGTGGCCATAGTCCGTGCACCACGAAATGATAGGGTCGCCCCCCGCCGCATTGCAGCCGGTCGGCGGTCGTGGCCTCCGCCTCGCAATAGGAGGGCGACCACGACAGCGCCAGGACATAGTAGTCGAAGTCGCCGGGGACGTTCGGCCCGACGCGCTGTGCGGATGCCGGACCGGCGACGATGACGGCGAACAGCAGCAGGGCATGCAGCACCATCCGGTCCCGCGTCGCAGCCGCCGCCCGGACGGCCGTCCGCAACACCGGTCTCAAAGCGGTCGCAGCATCTTGCAGGCCGGCGCGTAGGCATAGTCGCGGTCGCGGCCGACGAGGCAGTAGTCGACGCCCCAGCTCACCCCGGCAAAGCCCTGTTCGCTGCGCAGCCAATAAACCAGCTCGTAGCGGCGCCCATCGGTCAGATAGGCGACCGCCGAGCAGTAGCGCCGCGCGATGATGGTCGGGTCCCAGTCCTTGAAGCCAGTCTCGCGCGGCTCGACGATCTGCGCCATCCGCACGCCGGTCTGCCAGTAACTCGCCTCGGTCTCGTCGAAACGCCGATGGATCCGCTCCAGCACCGCTGGCTGGTCGCAGGCCGGGCCGACCCACGGCCCCGTCCGGTCCGGCGAGGCATGGAAGGTGAAGTTCTCGGCCATCGCGGGCGCCGCCGCAATTGCCCACGTGCCGGCGAGCGCCAGCACCGCGAGGGCGCGGACGAAGAGGGCGGTCGGGCGCGGTATCACCATGGCGCACTCCAGGATGACGCATTCCAAGCCGGTTCTTGCGCAAGGATGCGACCGCGGTCGGACCGGGTCAAGCACCGCGCCGGCCGCCTCGCCGCCGCGCCAGCATCAGACCGCTGCCGTGGCAGACGGGCCACTCTGCGCGGTTTGCCGGTTTCGGCCGATCAGCTGGGGGCGGCCGGTTGCCACGCCGCATCTTCCGGGCTAACCCGGAACATCCGCCGACAGCATCCGGAAGCGCCGCATGTGGCTCAAAGGCTTCGCATTCATCGCCGCGATGCTCGCATCGTCGCTGGCCACCGCCCGGCAGTCCGAGACCTTCCGAGGCTGGCAGGCCGCCTGCACGGCCGAACTGGTATGCCTGCTGTCAAAACGTGCCGGCGGCGGCGCCGACGTGTCGGTGGCGCTGCGCCGCCTGCCGGGGGCGGACGAGCCGTGGCAGCTCGTGGTCACGCCGAACGAGCCAGCCGCCTCGCTCACCGACACCCTTGCCGTCAGCGTGGACGGCCGGGCCAAGCTGACATTCAACCCGGCCTCCGACTATCTTGCCTATGGCGGCCCCACCCACCTGTTCCTCATCAATGCCGGACTGGCGACGCGGCTGCTCGGCGAGATGGTGGGGGGACTTCTGCTCGAGATATTCTACGAGCCGGCGGGCGGCGGCCGCGCCACGGCCACACTCGATCTGGCCGGGCTCGTTTCGGGCATGCAGTGGATCGACTCGCGGCAGGGCCGCACCGACCGCGACCGAATCGTCGCGGCCCCGGTCGATCTCCTCCCCGATCCGGCCATGGCCGATGTCCGCGCCCCCGTCGATGGCGGTACCGGCGACCGTGGCCTGCCCCGTCGCCTCGTCGACCACCACTATCTCGCGACCGGTTGCGAGCAGCTCGACAGCACGTTGCTGGCCGGTATCGACGTGGTCAGCGGGCGCCTGTCGGAGTCCGCGCTCCTGTTCGCGCTGCCCTGCGTGGCGACCGGGGAGTCGGTGGGCTATCGGCTCTACGTGATGGAAACGGGCGAGATCGGTGGCATCGAGCCGCTCAGCTTCGCAGCCTTCAGCCCGACACATGGCTGGATCGGCACCGACACCTTGACCAATGTCGCCTTCGACCCGGGCACGGGCCTGCTGACCAGCGTTCGGGCGGCGCGCGATGAAGACGGCTGCGGCCGTCACGGTACCTGGCGCTGGATCGGCTGGCGCTTCGCCATGGTCGAGTACCGGTTCCGTCGCGACTGCGACCGCACGCAGCCGCGCAGCTGGCCGGTGGTTTTCCGCCTGGGGAACTGAAACGAGGGCCGTCCTGCCGCCGCGTTGCGTCAAATTGCACCGTTCGCCGCCATGCCGCGGCAAGGTCCGCATGATAACAGGCTGCTCATGCGTGCCGTCGACATCGTCTTCATCGAGCGAATTTCCCGGCCCCTGTTCTGGTGCTACGGGCTTGCCTATGCGGGAATGTGGTGGTTCGCCCTGCTCGGGCTCGACCGTCAGGGATTCTTCACCGCCCAGCCGGACTGCATGATCGTGCCGACCATGCTGGCGCCCCTGTGGTATTGCGGGCCGTCCGGACCGCTGTGGTTCCTCGCCTCGCTCGCCGACGCGGCGATGATCCTGACGGTCTGGTCGCCGGTATTTGCCGCCGCCGCCTGGGTCGATCCGGCCCACATCGCCGCCTTCCTGCCCATCGTCATGGTGCATGCCGTCGGGCTCGTCGCAGCGACCTACATACTCTACAAGGTCGTCTCCAGCCTGGTCCTGACGCTTTCGTCGCGGTTGCAGCGCTTCGCGGTCCGCATCCGCCCGGCATAGGGCGGGCAGCTCACCGGCACGGACTGCCGCGGTCAACCGGACGTGCGGGTCGGCGGAACGCCGCCGCAGCGCAGTCTAGCGGAATTGATATGTGATGCCGGCTCGGACGGTGTGGCTGTCGAACTCGCTGGCGAACGGAACGCCGCCCAGCGTGCCATCGGTCTTGCCGAGATCCGTATAGAGATACTCGCCGCGCAGGGTGAAGTTGTTGGTGAGCGCGGCCTCGAGGCCTGCCCCCAGCGTCCAGCCGACGCGCGTGTCGCTGGCCGACAGGCCTGCCCCCGACACCGCGACATTGCCGACGGCGAGACCGCCGGTACCATAGAGCAGTACATTGCCGGCAGCATAGCCGACCCGGCCGCGCAGCGTCGCGAACCAGTCGTTCTCGGCAGTCACCGGCACGCCGGCGATCACCCGCGTCTCGTCGCCGGTGTTGAAGTTGACATCTGCCTCCGCACCATAGACGAACCGATCGCTTTGCGCCTGGATGCCCGCGAAGATGCCGCCGGTGAAGCCGGTCGCGTCGAAGGCGCCGGGAGTCGGCACGAAGCCGAAGGCGGCGTCGAAGGTCTGCCAGGACGCTCCCGCCGAGAGCCCCGCATAGGGCCCGGAGAAGTCGTAGACGACGGGCGCAGCGGGCGTGAAGGCTTCCGCCGCCTGCGCCCGTGCCGCAACACTCGCCCCGGCGACAGCCATCGAGGCAGTCAGCAGGACCGCGGGGGCGAATGATCGGATCGACATTCCGATACTCCAAACCGACAGTCGATACGGCGTCAGTCCGTCGCGACCGCGCCCCCGCGCGGTCTCGCTCCCGGCGACGAACGTGACGGAGAACTCCTGAAAATTCTGTTCATTTCATGGCTTGCCGAGCCGCGCCTGTACTGGCGGATAGATGGGATGACATCCGCCGATTGGAAGGCCGCGGACGCACCGGCCACCATGCCATGGCGAGATCCGACCCTTCCTGCCGGCCGTAGCTGGGCTATACCGATGCGTCCGGCCAACGCGGCCGGCACGCCGGAGTTCCCACCGGAGACCGTCCAGGATGCCCCGTGTCGTCCTCGTTACCGGCGCCGCGCGCCGCATCGGCCGCGCCATCGCGCTCCATCTCGGTGCGCATGGCTTCGACGTCGCCGTCCACTATCGCAGCTCGGCCGCCGAGGCAGAGGCGGTGGCCGACGCGATCCGCGCGGGCGGGCGGCGGGCGGCGACCATCGCCTGCGACCTCGCCGACGCCGAGGCCCTGCCTGCCCTGCTCGACCGGTCGGCCAGCGCGCTCGGGCCGGTCACCGACCTCGTCAACAACGCGTCGCTGTTCGAGCCCGACGACATCGCCACCGTGACGCCTGCGAGCTGGGATGTCCATCTCGACGTCAACCTACGCGCGCCGGTGCTGCTTGCCCGCCATTTCGCCGAGCGGCTGCCGGGCGGAACTCCCGGCGCCATCGTCAATATCGTCGATCAGCGCGTCCTGAAGCCGGTGCCGCATTTCCTGTCCTACGGTATTGCCAAGGCCGCGCTCTGGCAGGCAACCCGCATCCTCGCTCAGGGGTTGGCGCCACGCATCCGCGTCAATGCGGTCGGGCCCGGCCCGACCCTGCCGAACGTGCGCCAGCGCCCCGAGGATTTTCGCCGCCAGCAGCAGGCCGTGCTGCTCGGCCGCGGTCCGGATGTGCAGGAAGTGGCCGAGGCCGTGCGATACTTCCTTGATTCTCCGTCGGTGACGGGCCAGATGCTGGTGGTCGATGGCGGCCAGCATCTGGGTTGGGAGACGCCGGACGTGAAGGACATTCCGGAGTAGCAGGCGGTCGGCGCGGCCGTGCGCGGCGGATCGCAGCAGCGCCGGGAATCGCTCCCGAGCGATGGCCTCATCCCCGCCGGCCGTCAGCTCCGTCCGCGATCGGGAGGACACGCCGGCACCGTGGACATTTCCCGATCCCGTCGTCCGGCCCGCGGCCACCCGTCGGGGATGATATTGAGCGAGAATGAGCACAGACGGCACCGGCACTGACCCGATCGACAGGACCACCGGCGACTCCGCGGGGGCCGCCCGCACCGGGCCGGCAGTGATCGCGGCAATGGTGAAGCGCCTGCCGAACGGGCCGGGCGTCTACCGGATGATCGATGCCGCCGGCGAGGTCCTCTATGTCGGCAAGGCACGCAGCCTCAGGAAGCGCGTCGCGAGCTATGCGCGGATCGGCGGCCAGACCAACCGCATCGCCCGGATGATCGCCGAGACGGCGGCGATGGAGTTCGTCTCCACCGCCACCGAGACCGAGGCGCTGTTGCTGGAAGCCAATCTGATCAAGCGGCTGAGGCCCCGCTTCAACGTGCTGATGCGGGACGACAAGTCATTTCCCTACATTCTGATCACCCGCGATCACCCAGCCCCGCAGATCCTCAAGCATCGCGGCGCGCGCAGTCGCAAGGGCGACTACTTCGGCCCGTTCGCGTCTGCCGGCGCAGTCGGTCGCACCATCAACGCGCTGCAGCGCGCCTTCCTGCTGCGCTCGTGCTCGGATTCGGTCTACGAGAGTCGGACGCGACCCTGTCTCCTGTTCCAGATCAAGCGCTGCTCTGCGCCCTGCACCGGCGAGATCTCGCTTGCGGACTACGCCGCGCTGGTCGGCGAGGCGCAGGCATTCCTGTCGGGCAGGAGTGGTGCGGTGCGCGAGGAACTCGCCCGCCAGATGGAGGCTGCCTCCGAGCGGCTTGACTTCGAGCAGGCCGCCGTGTTCCGCGACCGGCTTTCCGCACTCAGTCACGTCACCTCGCACCAGGGCATCAACGTGCCCTCCGTGGAGGAGGCGGACGTCTTCGCCGTCCACCAGGAGGGCGGCCAGACCTCGATCCAGGTGTTCTTCTTCCGCACCGGCCAGAACTGGGGCAACCGCGCCTATTTCCCCCGCGCCGACAGGTCCCTGACCGCGGCCGAGGTGCTCGGCCCCTTCATCTCGCAGTTCTACGACGACAAGCCGGTGCCACGGCTGATCCTGCTGTCGGAACCGGTCGAGGAGATGGAGCTCCTGTCGGAGGCCCTGGCCCTGAAGGCCGGCCGCAGGGTCGAGATCGCGGTACCGAAGCGCGGCGACAAGAAGATCCTGACCGACCATGCCCTGTCGAATGCCAGAGAGGCGCTCGGCCGCCGCCTCGCCGAAACCGCCTCGCAGGAACGTCTCCTTGCCGCCGTCGCCGAAGCCTTCGGCCTGGACAGGCCGCCGTGTCGCATCGAGGTCTATGACAACAGCCACATCATGGGCACCAGCGCCGTCGGCGCCATGATCGTCGCCGGCCCGCAGGGCTTCGAGAAGGGCCAGTACCGCAAGTTCAATATCCGCGACCGCGATCTCACCCCCGGCGACGACTACGGCATGATGCGCGAGGTGCTGCGCCGCAGGTTCACCCGCCTGCTGAAGGAAAGCGGACGCGACGTGCCGGGAGCGCCGATCGCCGGCGCCGCCGATGAGGATCGTCCAGCCGACACCCGACAGGTCGCCCCACCCCCGGCAGGGAAAGGCGGCGAACCACTGCACCTGGCGGCCGGGGACGACCCGTCGCCAGACTTCCGCCTGGGGCATGCCATCGACGATGGCGATCGCGGGGACGACGATCCCGCCCCTCTCGCCGACGATCTCACCCCCTGGCCGGATCTGGTGCTGATCGACGGCGGGCCGGGGCAACTCGCCGCCGCACGGGCGGTGCTCGCAGAGCTCGGTATCACCGACATCCCTCTTGTCGGCATCGCCAAGGGGATCGACCGCGACGCCGGGCGCGAGGTGTTTCATGTGCCAGGGCGCCAGCCCTTCCGCCTCGCCCCGCGCGATCCGGTGCTCTACTTCGTCCAGCGCCTGCGCGACGAGGCACACCGCTTCGCCATCGGCTCGCACCGCGCCCGTCGCAAGAAGGTCATGGCGCAGAACCCCCTCGACGAGATCCCCGGCATCGGCCCCGCCCGCAAGCGCGCCCTGCTGCGCCACTTCGGCTCCGCCAAGGCTGTCAGCCGCGCCGCACTGGCCGACCTCGAGGCGACGCCAGGGATCAGCGCGCAGATGGCGAAGACGGTGTACGAGCATTTCCACGATGGCGGCGGGTAGAACCGGACGGACCGCACGGTCGAGGCGCAACGCGCAGTCGCCGGCCATATCCCTCGGTCGGTCGATCTTGCGACTGCCGCGCAAAATTTCCTTCATCCCGCACGCATAGAGTGGTACGCGGCGATTGACGCGACGGGGGCCGGCATGGTCACTGACGGCATGACGACTTCGACCAGCCCGGCGCGCGGCCATGCCCTGGCCGTGCCGAACCTGCTGACCTACGGCCGCATCCTCGCGGTGCCGGCACTTGTGGCCTGCTTCTATGCCGAGGGCTACTGGTCGAACTGGCTGGCGCTTGCGATCTTCCTCGCCGCCTCGATCACCGACTTCCTCGACGGCTACCTCGCCCGCGCCTGGCATCAGCAGTCGGCGCTGGGGCGGATGCTCGATCCGATCGCGGACAAGCTCCTGGTCGCCGCCTCGCTGATGATGCTGGTTTCCGCGGGCACGATTGGCGGCTGGTCGCTGCTTGCGGCCGTCATCATCCTGTGCCGCGAGGTGCTGGTCTCGGGCCTGCGCGAGTTCCTCGCCGAGCTCAGGGTCTCGGTGCCGGTGACGACACTGGCCAAGTGGAAGACGACGCTGCAGATGGTCGCCATCGGGTTCCTGCTGGCGGGCCCGGCGGGCGATGCGATCGTGCCGGGCGTCTCTCTGGTCGGGTTGTCGCTGCTCTGGATATCGGCGATTCTCACCCTTTATACTGGCTGGGACTATTTCCGCGCCGGCATCCGCCACGCCATCGAGGAATGAGCCGGCCCCGGGAGGGTTTGGGGAAGGCTTTGAAACTGCTCTACTTCGCCTGGATCCGCGAACGTACCGGCCGCGCCGAGGAGGACGTCGAGCTGCCCGCCGACGTGACGACGCTGGGCGATCTCGTCGCGTGGCTGCGCCAACGCGGCGAGGAGTTCGAACATGCCTTCGCCGATCCCGCCGTGGTGCGCGCGGCGATCGACCGCACCCATGCCCCGCTGACCGCCCCGATCGCCGGCGCACGCGAGATCGCCTTCTTTCCGCCGATGACCGGCGGCTGAGCGCCCGAGATGGCCGCCGCGCCTGCCAAGATCGCCGTCCGGGTCCAGCGCGAGCCGTTCGACCAGGCGACCGAGATTCGTCATCTGTCCCGGCTTGCCGATGTCGGCGCCGTGGTCTCCTTCACCGGCATATGCCGCGCCGACGGCGGACGGCTGGCCGGCCTCGAGCTCGAACACTATCCTGGTATGGCCGAGGCCGAGATCGGCCGCGTCGCTGCCGAGGCGGCGGCACGCTGGCCGATCCTCGGCGCGACGGCCATCCACCGCTTCGGCCGCATCGCTGCGGGCGAGGACATCGTGCTGGTCGTCACTGCCTCGGCCCACCGCGCCGCCGCGTTCGCGGCCGCCGAGTTTCTGATGGACTGGCTCAAGACCCGCGCTCCGTTCTGGAAACGCGAGATATTCGCCGATGGCACGGCCGGCGCTTGGGTCGAGGCGAAGGACGCGGACGACGCGGCAGCGGCCCGCTGGTGACTCCCCCGGGGGTGCCAGCGAATACGCGCACGGCAGCCATGCGCGGGTGCGGTTGAACGGGCCGTCAATCTGGACTTGAGTCGGTCCCGACCTAGTTCGCCGTGTCCCGCCCCTCGCGTCGCGGCCCCGAGAGATCCTCGCCATGGCATCACGTCACAGTCCGGCACTGGCCGGTCCGTCGCTGTCCAAGACGGAGTTTGTCGCCATCATCGCGATGCTGATGGCACTGAATGCCCTGTCGGTCGACATCATGCTGCCGGCGCTGCCGGCAATTGACGCGGCCTTCTCCATCGCCGATCCCAACGACCGCCAGCTCGTCGTCACTGCCTACATGCTGGGGTTCGCCGCCGGCCAGCCGATCTACGGCCCGCTGTCGGATCGCTACGGACGCAAGCCCGTGCTGATGATCGGACTCGTCATCTTCGTCCTCGCCTCGCTCGGCACCGTCCTGATCGACAGTTTCGCCGGCCTCCTCGCGCTGCGCGCGCTGCAGGGCATCGGCCTGGCCTCGCCGCGTGTCGTCGGCATCGCCGTGGTGCGCGACCGCTTCGGCGGGCGCGACATGGCCCGCGTGATGTCGTTCGTCATGATCGTCTTCGTGCTGCTGCCGGTGCTGGCGCCGGCGATGGGCAGCGGCATCCTGCTGTTCGGCGACTGGCATCTGATCTTCCTCGCCATTCTCGCCTTCGGGATGCTGATCGCGATCTGGATGCAGGTGCGTCTGCCCGAGACCCGGCCGGAGGAGCTGCGCGAGCCGCTCTCGATCAACTGGATCGCCAAGGCGCTGAAACTGACGGTCGCGTCGCGCCCGACGCTCGGCTACACCGTCGCCGCCACGCTCGTGTTCGGCGCGCTGCTTGGCTACATCAATTCCGCGCAGCAGATCTTCGTCGAGATCTTCGAAACTGGCGACCTGTTCGCCGTGTTCTTCGGCATGATTGCGATCGCGCTCGCCGTCGCAGCCTTTCTGAACGGCAGTCTCGTCGGCCGCGTCGGTATGCGGCCGCTCTCGCATGCCGCCGCGATCGCCTATGTGCTCATCTCCATCGCCCATCTGGCGTATGTGTCGATGCTCGACGGAGCGCCGTCGGTCTGGGCCTTCTCGGCATTCCTCGCCGGCAACCTGTTCTGTTTCGGCATCATGATGCCGAACTTCAATGCCATGGCGATGGAGCCACTCGGCCAGGTCGCCGGCACCGCCGCCTCCTTCGTCGGCTGCGTCACGACGGCGGGCGCGGCGATCTTCGGGTGGTATGTCGGCCATCTCTACGACGGCACGGTCGTCCCGCTGCTGTGGGGTTATCTCGTCCTCGGCGGCCTCGCCCTCGTCACCGTGGTGGCGACGGAGCGCGGCCGCCTGTTCCGGCCCCACCATGCACGTCAGGCGCAGTGAGCCACCTGACCAGCCGTCATCTCGCCCGCGCCGTCTGCGGCGCGCCGGGATGACGCAGCCCGGCGATCGGCGAGCCGCGAGACGGACGGGATCAGCCGATCGCGGCGGCCATCTGCTTGTGGGCGGCCGACTTCGGCTGCACCTCGGCGAGATAATCGTTCATCAGGTTGAACGTGATCTCGCCGGGCGTGAACCGATGCGGGCCGATCTCGGAGACGGGCGTCACCTCGGCGGCGGTGCCGCATATGAAGCACTCGGAGAAGGTGGACAATTCCTCGGCCTTGATGTGCCGCTCGACCAGCTCGTAGCCGCGGCGGCGGGAGAGCTCGATCACGGTGCGCCGGGTGATGCCGTCGAGGAAGCAGTCGGGCGTCGGTGTGTGCAGCACGCCGTCCTTCACGAAGAACACGTTGGCACCGGTCGCCTCGGCCACATAGCCGCGCCAGTCGAACATCAGCGCATCGGCGTAGCCCTTCCGCTCGGCCGCATGCTTGGAGATCGTGCAGATCATGTAGAGGCCCGTCGCCTTCGACTTGCACGGCGCGGTCCGCGGATCGGGGCGTCGGTACTCGGCGATGTCGAGACGAATTCCCTTGAGCCGCTGTGCCGGATCGAAGTAGGAGGGCCACTCCCACACCGCGATCGCCAGATGGATGCGATTGTGCTGGGCCGACACGCCCATCATCTCGCTGCCCCGCCAGGCGATCGGCCGCACATAGGCATCCTTCAGCCCCTGCTCGGCGAGCAGCGCGTTGCAGGCCGCGTTGATCTCCTCGACACTATAGGGGATCTCGAAATCGAGGATGCGCGCGGACTCGTGCAGCCGCCGCGTATGCTCGTCGAGCTTGAACACCACCCCGCCATAGGCCCGCTCGCCCTCGAACACGCCGCTGCCATAATGCAGGCCATGGCTCAACACGTGCAGCTTGGCGTCCGCCCAGGGAACCATCTCGCCGTCATACCAGATGACACCCGGCCGATTGTCGAAGGTCAGCGAAGACATGTGATGCTCCTTGGCGCGCCGGCGTCCGGGCGGAACGTCATGCGCTCGCCCAGCGCAGGCTTTGCTTGTTCCAGCGACTGTCGCTATCTTCCGCCTTGCAGGACGAAAGGACGGCGGATGTCGCTCATGTGGCTGCCGCCCGGCTCGATAGTCGCTCAGGCGACCGTCGCGTTCAATTGTTTCGCGTGCGGTGGCTTACCCGTAACAATCGCAAAAAAATATGTCAATATGGCTGACGTAAATTTCGAGCAGTCGGTGGAGAGTCCGGCGTCGGAGCGGCCGGCTGCAACACGGCCGGCGGGCTCACAGCCGGCCCAGCACTACGATCTGGTGGAGCTCCTGTTCTTCGCCTATCGCGACTTCATCAGCGATCCGGACGCGATCCTCGCCGAGATCGGCTTCGGGCGCGCCCACCATCGCGTGCTGCATTTCGTCAGCCGCAATCCCGGCCTGAAGGTGGCGGACCTGCTCGACATCCTGAAGATCACCAAGCAGAGCCTCGGCCGGGTACTGAAGCAGCTGATCGACGAAGGCTACATCGTCCAGCGCGAGGGTCCGTCCGATCGCCGCCAGCGCCTGCTCTATGCCACCGAAGCCGGCAACGCCCTGGCACTCAGGCTGGCGCGACCCCAGTTCCAGCGCTTCGCCGACGCCATCGCGGCCACCGGGCCCGACGATGCGGCAGCCGCCAAGCGCTTCCTGATGGCAGTGGTCGATCCGCGCGAACGGGCAGCGGTCGCTGCACTTCTCAAGGGGGGCCAGGGCAGTTCGGGGAGGACTCTCGATGAACGCTGAACCCGCCATGTCGCCCGCCGCGACCAAGCGGTCGCCGCGCGCGACCGAAATCCGTCTCGACGACGCAGCACCACATCTCCTCGTCGTCGACGACGACCGGCGTATCCGCACGCTGCTGTCGCGTTACCTCGTCGAGAATGGCTACCGCGTCACCACGGCCGAAACGGCCGCCGAGGCGCGCCGCCGTATGGCCGGCCTCGCCTTCGACCTCATCGTGCTGGACGTGATGATGCCGGGCGAGTCCGGCATGGATTTCGCCGCCGCACTGCGCCGCACCAGTCAGGTGCCGATCCTGATGCTGACCGCCCGCGCCGATCCGCAAGACCGCATCCGCGGACTGGAGACGGGCGTCGACGACTACCTGCCGAAGCCGTTCGAGCCGCGCGAGCTGCTGCTGAGGATCAACTCGATCCTGCGGCGCCAGCGCGGCGGGGAGAGCGGCGACCGCGCGGTCACCTTCGGCCCGTTCGAATTCCACATCGCCCGCGGCGAGCTGAAGTCTGGCGAAGAGATCATTCGCCTCACCGAACGCGAGCGGGAACTTCTGCGCATCTTCGCCGGTCGCCCCGGCGAGACCGTGTCGCGTCGGGAACTTGCCACCGGCGCCAACGGCAGCGAGCGGGCGGTCGACGTCCAGATCAACCGCCTGCGCCGCAAGATCGAGGTCGATCCCGCCAATCCGCTGCACCTGCAGACCGTCCGCGGCATCGGCTACCGGCTCCAGGTGGACTAGCGGCGCCCGCGCGATGGCGTCCATCGCTGATTTCGCCCTGCCCGCCCGCATCGGCCGCGACATCTGGCGCAGGTTCTGGCGATTCGTCGGCAACTGGATGCCGAAGGGACTGTTCGCCCGCTCACTGCTGATCATCCTGGTGCCGGTGGTCCTGCTGCAGGCGGTCGTCGCCTTCGTGTTCATGGAGCGACACTGGAACCAGGTCACCGCGCGTCTGTCGGAGGCCGTGACTCAGGAGATCGCCGCGCTGATCGACGTCTACGAGAGCTATCCGCAGGATGAGGAGCGCCAGACATTGGTCCGCATCGCGGCGGAGAACTTCGGCCTCGGCATCTCCTTCCTGCCGCCCGACCCGCTGCCGCCCGCCGGGCCGAAGCCGTTCTTTTCCCTGCTCGACAGGACACTCAGCGAGGAGATCACCCGCCAGATCGCCCGGCCGTTCTGGATCGACACGGTCGGCCGCTCCAACCTCGTCGAGATCCGCATCAAGCTTGACGACGCGGTGCTGCGCGTCTTCGCCCGCCGCAGCCAGGCCTATGCGTCGAATTCGCACATCTTCATCGTCTGGATGGTGGGCACCTCGCTCGTGCTGCTGGCGGTCGCCGTCGCCTTCCTGCGCAACCAGATCAAGCCGATCACGCGGCTCGCCGAGGCCGCCGACTCCTTCGGCAAGGGCCGCGACGTCCCCGATTTCCAGCCGCGCGGCGCCCGCGAGGTGCGGCAGGCGGCGCATGCCTTCCTCGAGATGAAGCGGCGCATCGAACGGCAGATCGAGCAGCGCACGACCATGCTCGCCGGCGTCAGCCACGATCTGAGAACCATCCTCACGCGATTCAGGCTGGAACTCGCCCTGCTCGGCGATTCGCCCGAGATCGAAATGATGACGGCCGATGTCGACGAGATGCAGCGTATGCTCGAGGACTACCTGGCGTTCGCCCGCGGCGACAGCGGCGAGCAGCCGCAGCCGGTCGACATGGCTGCGCTGCTCGAGACGCTGCGCTTCGAGGCTGAACGGTCGGGCCATACCGCCACCGCCTCGTTCTCCGGCGATCCTGTCGTGACACTGCGTGCCAACGCCTTCAAGCGCTGCCTTGCCAACCTCGTCGACAATGCCTGCCGCTACGGCAAGACCGTGCGTATGTCCGGCGTGCGCGGCGACAGGTGGCTGACGGTCATCGTCGAGGACGACGGCCCGGGCATCCCCGAGGACCTGCGCGAAGAGGTGTTCCGCCCCTTCTACCGCCTCGACGATTCCCGCAACCAGGACCGCGGCGGCACCGGCCTCGGCCTCGCGATCGCCCGCGACATCGTCCGCAGCCACGGCGGCGACGTGAGCCTGTCCGACAGCTCGACAGGGGGATTGAGGGCAACGGTCCGGGTGCCGGTTTAGGGGTGATACTCCCCATGACCCGCGCCGGGCTCGAACGCCATCAGGTCCTTGTCTATCTTGCCGCGATCCTTGCCGGTCTGGCGATCGGGGGGCTATTCCCCGCTGCGGCGCCGGCCTTCGAGGCGCTGGTGTGGCCGGCGCTGGGGGTGCTGCTCTATGCAACCTTCACCCAGGTGCCGCTGACACGTCTGTCCGGGGCATTGCGCGACCGGCGGTTCATGGCGGCGGTGCTGGCCGGCAACTTCCTGCTGGTGCCCGTCCTCGTCTGGGGGCTTCTGGCGATCGCGCCGGGGGATGCGGCCATCCGACTCGGCATCGCGATGGTGCTGCTGGTGCCCTGCACCGACTGGTACATCACCTTCACGCATCTGAGCGGCGGCGACACGCGCCGGGCTATCGCCGTGACACCGGTGAACCTTATCGTGCAGATCGCAGTCCTGCCGTTCTATCTGTGGCTGTTCCTTGGCGATTCGTTCCTCGAGCTGCTGACGGCCGGGCGGATCGCCACGGTGTTCGTCATTCTGATCGTGCTGCCGCTCCTCGTCGCCTCGGCGACGCAGCGATGGGCCGAGCGCCGCGCCGGGCGGCAACGGATCATCGCTGAGACCGCATGGCTCCCCGTGCCGCTGCTCGGGCTCGTGGTGTTCCTGATCGCGGCCTCCCAGGTCCATGTCGTGCTCGACGCACTGTCGGTGCTGTGGGGCGTCGCCGGCCTGTTCGCAGCCTTCCTGGTGGTCGCGACGCTCGCCGGCGCGGCGCTCGGGCGCATCGCGCGCCTGACGGCCCCTGCTGCCCGCGCGCTGATCTTCAGCCTCGGCACCCGCAACTCCTTCGTCGTGCTACCGCTCGCACTGGCGCTGGCGCCGCGCTGGCAGACCGCGACCATCGTCATCGTCGTCCAGTCGCTGGTCGAACTGTTCGGCATGATTGTCTGCCTGTGGATCGTGCCACGCTGGTTGGCGCCCGACACATTGCCCGGACTGGCGCCTGTCAATCCGCGAAATACGCCCCCGGGGTGACGCCCATCGTGCGCCGGAAGGCATGGATGAAGGCGCTGAGGCTGTCGTAACCGGCATCGAGCGCCACCGTGGTCACCGCCTCGCCAGCTGCCAACCGCTCGATGGCGCCGAGCATCCTGAGGCGTCGGCGCCAGGCGCCGAAGGAGAGGCCGGTCTCGGCAAGGAAGCGGCGGGCGAAGGTTCGGCGGGCCATACTGGCGACTTCCGCCCAGTCGTCGAGGCTGCGCCCGTCGGCCGGGTCGGCGGCGAGCGCCTCGGTGACGCGGCGCAGGCGCGCATCGCGCGGCTCGGCAAGGCTGAGCGGCACCTCCGCCCTGGCGCGCAGCTCGCCCAGAAGCAACGCCACCAGATGCCCGCGCGCGGTCTCCGTGACAGGGCCTTCCACAAGCCTGAGGACCACCTCGCGCAACAGCGGGCTCACTTCGATGACGGCGCAACGCCCGGCGAAGGGCATGTCGATGCCGCGCGGCAGGTAGACCGTGCGCATCTCGACGGCCGTGCGGCACTGGATGGCGTGCGGCGTGCGCCCCGGCACCCACAGCGCGCGCGCCGGCGGCACCACCCACAGCCCGTTCGCGGCAGTGACGCGCATCACGCCGGAGCGGCCGAAGATCAGTTGCGCCTGGTCGTGCGCATGCAGATGGATGCGATGGCCGGCGCGATGATTCACCGACAGCGTGTCGATCGGGACTGTCACATCGGCTGCCGACATGCTCATGGCACATACTCGACAATATCGGGCCGCTTTGCGCAAGAACGCCGGATGTGGTTGGCATAATGTGCATCCAGACGGTCGCGGCGAGCGGACCGGAGTCGAGGAAATGTGGACGATCGGAATGCCCACTTCGCTGATCTTCATCAACGTCGCCCATTTCCTCGACCACTATTTCCTGCTGATCTTCCCAACCGCCGTGCTGGCCATCCATCCGGCCTGGGAGATGAGCTATGCCGAGGCGCTGGCGCTGGGCACGCCGGCCTTCGCGGCCTTCGCGCTGGCGACGCCCGTATCCGGCTGGCTCGGCGACCGCTGGGGCGGCGAGAAGATGATGGCCGTATTCTTCATCGGCATCGCCCTGTCGTCGATCGCCACCGCCTTCGCCCCGGGACCGCTCTCGCTGGCCGCAGGTCTGGCGTGCATCGGCGTCTTCGCGTCGATCTACCATCCGGTCGGCACGGCGCTGATCGTCCGCCATGCGGTGAAGACCGGGCGTGCGCTCGGCGTCAACGGCGTATGGGGCAACATGGGTGTGGCGGCCGCAGCGCTCGCCACCGGCGCGCTCACTGCCTGGCTCGGCTGGCGGGCGGCGTTTCTGGTTCCCGGCGTGGTGACGCTGGTGGTCGGCCTCGGCTATCTCGCGACCGGGCTCGGCAGCCGGGCGACGGGCGGCGCGGGGCGCGGCTCCACCTTCGTCCGCGCTTCACGGATGGACCAGATCCGCGTCCTCGCCGTCGTTGCCGTCGCCTCGCTGATGGGTGGGCTCGCCTTTCAGGGCGTTACCATCGCCATGCCGAAGCTGTTCGAGGAGCGGCTGTCGTCCGATGTCGGACTCGCCGGCATCGGCGCCTGGGTGTCGCTGGTCTTCGCGCTGGCAGCTTTCACCCAGATCCCGGTCGGCCGGCTGCTCGACCGTATCGGCGCCAAACCGATCATGTTCACCCTGACCGGGCTGCAGGCGGTGCTTCTCGCCGTGCTGTGGCAGGTCGACGGGGCGCTCACGGTGGTCATGGCGGTGCCGCTGATGATCGCCATGTTCGGCGAGGTGCCGGTCAGCGCCTGGCTGATCGGCCATTACGTCGCGGCGAACTGGCGTTCGCGGGCCTATTCGATCCAGTTCCTGCTGGCGCTGGGGGTCAGCTCCGGCGTGGTGCCGCTGATTGCCTGGCTGCATGGGCGCACCGGCTCATCCGACGCGCTGTTCCTGGCAATGGCCTGCGCCATGTCCGCGGTGTTTGCCGCCTCGTGGTTCCTGCCCGGGTGGCGCCGCTCCCGTCCGCAGGCGATGCCCTCCGCTGCGCCGGCGCAGTAGCCATCAAAGTCACCTTGCCGCGTCGTCCCGGTCGCAGCCAGGGGCGGCGCGAGGGGATCGGCACGCGTTGCCCCCCTTCCGCCCTGCCCTGCCAAATCCGAACAGCCGCTCCGGCCGTTGGCGGGATGACGGGACGATTCGGATCAGAACAGCCGGCCGCCGTTCGGCACCGGGCGCTCCGGCTGCACCAGCACCACCTCGCCATCCTCGTCCGGGAAGCCGAGTGTCAGCACTTCCGACATGAACTTGCCGATCTGGCGCGGTGGGAAATTGACGACGGCGGCGACCTGCCGGCCGACCAGCGCCTCGGGAGCATAGTGCCTGGTGATCTGGGCCGAGGACTTCTTGACGCCGATCTCCGGCCCGAAGTCGATCCGAAGCTTGAAGGCGGGCTTGCGCGCTTCCGGAAACGGCTCGACGCCGATGATCGTACCGACGCGCACGTCCACCCTCAGAAAATCGTCGAAGGTGATGGTCTGCGGCGCCGTAGTCATGATGTCCGTCTCTCCCGGTAGTACAGGCCGGTTAGCATGCAACCGGGAAGCGGGCAACGTCAGATGCCGGATCCGGCCATCTCCGCGTCCGGCTCGCCATAGCCCTCGCGCCGTCCCCGAAAGCGCGAGCGGCGTGCCTTGCGCAGGCGGCCGAACGCCTCTGCCAGGCTGCATAGCCGTTCGATCCGCCCCATCCAGCGTCCGCCTTCGGTGAGTCTGCGGTCGAGTTCGACCATGGTGCGCGCCATGCCGGGATCATCGTCCGTCAGCCAGACCCTGAGCGTACGGCCATAGACCCCGACCATTCCCTGGGCGCCGATCGCGCCGAGTCGGCTGGACGTGTCGATCCCCGCGGCCTCCAGCATCCAGACCATCGACCGCACCGCCACGCGGTTCCACATCAGCAGGTCGCCGGGACGCGCCTCGAAGCTGCGCACGATCGAGGCGACGGCGGCGCGATACGGCAGCAGGGCGTCGAACCGGGCCATCAGCACATCGAACAGTCGCTCGCGCACCGGCTCCTGCGCCAGGTCGGGATCGAGCCGCTCCAGAACCTCGCGGTCTATCCGCCGGCTGAAGGCGGCAAGAATGTCGAGCTTGCCGTCGAACCGTTCGCGCAGATCGGCAAGACTCGCATCCGCCTCGGCCGCAATGTCGGACAGCCGCACCTCTTGCCAGGGGCGTGTCGCAGCCAGTGTCAGGGCGGCGTCGACAATGCGCTCGGTCAGATCCGCGGGCTTGTCGGTCCTGCTCGTCTTGCGCGCCATGGGTCACCTCCAACGGGGAGAAAGATAGGCCCCGCGCGCGGCAGAGCAATATCGCCCGGATCAGCCGGCCAGTTCCCGCCCGCGGCGCGTCGCCGCGGCGACGGCCTCGCGCATCAGCCGCCCGAGGCCGCCCTCGCCCATCAGGATGTCCAGCGCTGCGGCCGTCGTCCCGCCGGGCGAGGTGACGTTGTGACGCAAGGTTGCCGGATCGAGGTCGGAGCGGTGTAGGAGTTCACCGGCCCCCGATATGGTGACGCGGGCAAGCCGGGCCGCGAGATCGGGCGGTAGCCCCTGCTCCGCGCCTGCCGCCGCGAGGCATTCGGCGAGCAGGAACACATAGGCGGGTCCGGAACCGGACACGGCCGTCACCGCGTCCATCAGGCCCTCATCGTCGATCCAGGCGACCTCGCCGCCGGCCTCGAGCAGCGCGGTGGCCTCGGCCCGCTGCCGCGCGCTGACGCCCGGGCCAGCGACACACACGGTGATGCCGCGGCCGATCGCCGCCGGCGTGTTGGGGATAGTCCGCACGATCGGCGTGCCGGGCGTCAGATGGCGGGCAATGCCGGCGATGGTCTTTCCGGCGGCGACCGAAACGACCAGCGCGCCGGCCGGAATGTCGGCCGCAATGCCGGCCAGCACCGCGTCCATGATCTGCGGCTTCACGGCGAGCACCACGATCGCGGGCGGCTCGCCGATCGCTGTCCGGATGCCGTGCTTGGCGATCAGCGCGGCGATCTCGGGTCCGGGCGCGGGATCACGCACGATGATGCGCTCGCCGGGCAGGCCGCGATCGAGCCAGCCCGACAGCATGGCGCCGCCCATCTTGCCCGCGCCGACGAGCAAGACGGGCCCCACAGTCTCGAGCGTCATGCCTGACCGGCCGTCTCGAACAAGGCCGACTCAATCGCCTCGGCGGCGGACTTGCCGGCCCAGACCACGAACTGGAAGGCCTGGAAGTAGCGTTCGCAGCTCTCCACCGCCGCATCCAGCAGCGCCTCGCACTGCCGGGCGCTGGTCTCGGCTCCGACCAGCAGCAGCGCGTGGCGGAAGATCACCACCCCCTCCTGCGCCCACAGGTCGAAATGGCCGAGCCACATCTGCTCGTTGATGCGGGAGATGAGCTCGACCACCTCGCGGCGGCGCGGGTCCGGCACCTTCAGATCGAAGGCGCAGGCCAGATGCAGGGCTTCGAGATCGTCCATCCAGGTGAACGAGATATGGTAGTCCGTCCACGACCCGGTAACGGAAATTGTGATCTCGTGATCGCCCGAGCGATCGAAAGCCCAGTCGTTCACCGCGGCAATCTGCTCGATGGTGTCGACCGGATTGATCTGCCGCTCATGTTGCAGTTCGACGACGAAGGTCATGTCCGTACCTCGCTGTCTGGGAGCGCGAAAATGGCCGACCGGTCCCGGAACGGCCAATGAAACGAAACGGGCCGGCTAGAGCCGGCCGGGGTGCGAAGCGGGTCGATCGGAGCAGACCGGGCGGCCCGTCGGGCGGCCCTCGGAGCGGATCGTCGCGGTGCGAAGTCGAATCGCAGCATGTGGCCAATATATCGTGGCCTGATCGCCATCTGCCACATGTTGTGGACAATTTCCGTTAACGTGCTGTTAACGATGCGATCACGCAGCCGTCAGATGTTTGGATCGCCGGCCGGCTTTGCGGTGCGCCGGCGCGTCGAGGCCCCCTTCGGCTTCGCGGTTGCCGCCGCCTCCGACACGATCCCGGCCGCGCGCTCGAGCGCCTCCACGCGAGCGGCCAGCGCCTCGTTTTCCTGGCGCGCGCGCACCGCCATCTCGCGGACGGCCTCGAACTCCTCGCGCTGCACCACATCGAGGTCGCGCAGCAGCTTCTCGGCCTGGGTGCGGATCACCGTCTCGGCTTCGGCGCGCACGCCGCGCGCCACGCCCGCCGCATCGGTCACGAAGCGGGCGAACTCGTCGAGAATGCGGTTGCTGGTCTGCGGCATGGCACTGCGGGCTGGCGACGCGCCCGTCCTCTCATGGGGTCACAAGTGCAACAATGGGCATCCCCGCTCCGCACTTCAAGGGCAGACGGCGGCAAGGAACCTGGAGCGCCGCCGGGATGACCCCGGCGGCAGCATCGCGGACGATTGGTCGCAGGGCTCAGGCGAGTTCGATGTTCACCGCCTGCGGGCCGCGGCCGCGACGATCTTCCTCGATCTCGAACGAGACCTTGGTGCCTTCGTCGGGGGCCTGCAAGCCGGACCGCTCCAGGGCGGTGATGTGGACGAACACGTCCTTGCTGCCGGAGTCAGGCGTAATGAAGCCGAAACCGCGCGAATGGTTGAAGAACTTGATGGTGCCGTTCTGGCGCATGGGAAGCTCCTGTCCCGAGAATCCGTCGAGGCCAAACCAAAGTCCCGGGCCGCGACGACCGGCCCGACAGTCTCAGCACTTCGGGAAAGGCAACCTTGCAACCGCAGCGGCGAAAGGCGCAGTCCTGACCTGAATTCCTGAGGGCACATCCCGAGGGGATGTGCCGGCAGGCGCTATATGGCAGCGGATTGCGGCCTGGGCAAGTCGAGTCTGGCCGGCGGTTGCGACCTGCCGGACGGCGGCTTCAGGATTTCACACAGTTGCGGGGCATCCTGCGCCCGTGCAACCGGGACGCAGGCCAACTGCCGTGCGCTTGCCAGCTTCGGCGGCGACGCATAATCCTGCGGCGCCGACCGCGGGGACTTCCGCGCGGGGCGGCCAAATCGGCCCAATCGGGCCCGAACCTGGCGGTATCGCTCATGCCGGTCTTCGTCATCCCGTTCCCAGCCATCGATCCGGTCGCCATCGAGATCGGCCCCTTCGCCCTGCGCTGGTACGCGCTCGCCTATGTCGCCGGCATCATCTTCGCCTGGTGGTACATGCTCCGCCTGGTCGCCAACGGCGCACTGTGGGGCGGATCGGCGCCGATGACGCGACGCGACGTCGACGATCTCATCCTGTGGGCAACGCTCGGCATCGTGATCGGCGGACGGCTCGGTTACGTCGTGATCTACAATCCGCTCCACTTCGCGGCCCATCCCGGCGAGATCCTGCAGATCTGGTCCGGCGGCATGTCCTTCCACGGCGGCTTCCTCGGCGTGGTGATCGCAGTCCTGTCGTTCGCGCGGTCGCGCGGGCGCCCCGTCTCCGCGATGGCCGACATCGCCGCCGCCTCGACACCGGTCGGTCTGATGCTCGGGCGCATTGCCAACTTCGTGAACGGCGAGCTGTGGGGGCGTCCGACCGATGTCCCCTGGGCCATGGTGTTCCCCCATGCCGGCCCCGAGCCGCGTCATCCGAGCCAGCTCTACCAGGCCGCGCTCGAAGGGCTCCTGCTGTTCCTGGTGTTGCGCCTCGTGACCCATCGCTTCGGCGGCCTTCGGCGTCCGTGGCTGGCGACCGGCGTGTTCCTCGCCGGATACGGCGCCGCGCGGACCATCGGCGAGCTGTTCCGCACGCCGGACGCCCATATCGGCTTCCTGTGGGGCGGGCTGACGATGGGCATGGTGCTGTCCCTGCCGATGATCCTCCTCGGCTGCGTGGTGATCGCCACCGCCCTGATGCGACCGCCCCGCCCGCCCGCGACACCGGCCGCACAGGCATGACCCCGCTCGAACGCATCATCCGCGCGGAGATCGCCGAGACCGGACCGATGCCGCTGGAGCGCTATATGGCGCTCTGTCTCGGTCACCCGACACACGGCTATTACATGGCACGCCCGGCGATCGGCGCACAGGGTGATTTCACCACGGCGCCCGAGATCAGCCAGATGTTCGGCGAGATCGTCGGGGCGGTTCTTGCCCACGCCTGGCAGACGATGGGATCGCCACGCCCTGTCCGTCTGGTCGAACTCGGCCCCGGTCGGGCAACGCTGATGCTCGACATGCTCAGAACCTTCCGGGCGCTGCCGGACCTGCGTGCGGCCGTCGACATCCACCTGGTCGAGACGAGCCCCAGGCTGCGCGCCGCACAGGCCTACCGGCTGACGGGAAGCGGCATCCAGGCAAGCTGGCACGACAGCCTCGACACGGTGCCGGACGGGCCGGTGCTGCTCGCCGCCAACGAGTTCTTCGATGCGCTGCCGATCCGCCAGCGGATCCTGCGGGACGGAAGCTGGCGGCAGCGCATGGTCGGCATCGACGCGGCAGGCAGGCTTGCGGTTCTCGACATCGGTCCGGAGGACGGCGCAGGCATCCCGCCACATCTGCTCGAGGCAGCCGACGGCACGGTGATCGAGGACTGTCCGGCCGCGCGCGCCATCGCCGGCGCGATCGGTGCCCGACTGGCCCGCCATCCGGGCCTTGCCCTCATTATCGACTACGGCTATCGCGGCCCCGCCCCCGGTGACAGTCTTCAGGCACTGCGGGGACGTCGTCCTGCTGATCCTTTGGAGGCGCCCGGCGAGGCCGACCTGACCGCCCATGTCGATTTTGCGGCGATTGCGGCGGCAGCGGTCGCCAGCGGCGCGCGCGCCTGGGGGCCCGTGAGCCAGGGCAGCTTCCTGACCGCTCTCGGCATCGGCCTTCGTGCCGAACGCCTGAGAGCATCCGGCGCCTGCGCCATCGACCTCGCGATCGCGGTGGAGCGGCTCACGGGTGTCGGCGCAATGGGCGACCTGTTCAAGGTTCTCGCCCTTGCCTCGCCGGGCCTTCCAGCTCCTCCGCCATTCGAGGCGAGTTGACTCGGCTCCGCCACCGGGCAAGCTTTCGGCCGATGATCATTCCCTGCACCCGTGCATCCGCCAGCCGTCCGATCAAGATCGAAGCCACCGCCCTGTCGCGGCCGGGGTTGCGGCATGGCTTCTTCACCCGCCGCGGCGGCGTGTCCGACGGCCTCTACGCCAGTCTCAACATCGGCCTCGGCTCCCAGGACGACCCGGCCCACGTCGCGGAGAACCGCGGCCGCGTCGCCGACGCGATGGAGGTGGCACGCGATTGTCTGGTGACGCCGTGGCAGTACCACTCGGCAGTGGCGCTGACCGTCGAACGCCCCCTGCCCCCTGATGAAAGGCCGAAGGCCGATGCGGTGGTGACGCGACAGCCGGGCATCGCCCTCGGCGTCTCGACGGCCGACTGCGCGCCGGTGCTGCTCGCTGACCCCGACGCGGCGGTGATCGGCGCGGCGCATGCCGGCTGGCGCGGTGCGCTCGCCGGCATCGTCGAGGCCACCGTCGCGGCGATGCTCGACCTCGGCGCAGTGCGCGAACGCATCATCGCCGTGATCGGCCCGACCATCTGCCAGAGGAACTACGAGGTCGGCGAGGACTTCCGCCGAACCTTCCTTGATGCCGATCCCGACAACGATCAGTATTTCGCAAAGCCCCACCCGACCGCAAGGCCGCATTTCGACCTACCCGGATATGTCGGCGGCCGTCTCGCACGGGCCGGAATCGGCGAGGTGGCGGATCTTCGCCTGTGCACCTATGGCCACGAGGAGGACTTCTTCTCGTTCCGCCGTGCCACTCACCGTGCCGAGCCCGACTACGGCCGACTCATCTCCTCGATCGCAATCATGGATCGCTGACGCATGGCCCTGCACTTTCCGCCCGAGGAATTCGCCGCCCGCCGCAACCGGCTGAACCGAGCGCTCGCCGCCGAGGGGCTCGACGGGCTGCTGATGTTCTCGCAGGAATCGATGTACTGGCTGACCGGCTATGACACCTTCGGCTTCTGCTTCTTCCAGTGCCTCTACGTGGGCGTCGACGGCACCACCGCGCTGCTGACTCGTTCTGCCGATCTGCGCCAGGCACGGCATACCTCCAACATCGAGGATATCCGGGTCTGGACGGATGCGGCCGGGGCGACGCCCGCGGTCCAGCTGCGCGACATGCTGGACTCGCTCGGCGCGCGCGGGAAACGGCTCGGCATCGAGTACGAAAGCCACGGCCTCGTTGCCTCCAACGGCCGGGCCGTGGATGCAGCGATGGACGGGTTCTGCACCCTCCACGACGCTTCCGCCGTGGTGACGCGCCTGCGCGCGGTCAAATCGCCTGCCGAGATTGCCTATGTCCGCAAGGCCGCCGAACTGGCAGACGCGGCCTGGGACGCGGCCCTGGCGACGATCGGACCGGGCGCCGATGAGGGCGCGGTGCTGGCTGCGATGCAGGGGGCCATCTTTGCCGGTGGTGGCGACTACCCCGCCAACGAGTTCATCATCGGCTCGGGCGCCGACGCCCTGCTCTGCCGCTACAAGACCGGCCGCCGGAGGCTCGACCCCATCGACCAGATCACGCTTGAATGGGCCGGCGTCTATCGCCACTACCACGCCGCCCTGATGCGCACGGTCTGCGTCGGCAAGGCGAGCCCCCGCCACCGCTTCATCCATGCCGCCGTTGTCGAGGCGCTGGAGGCCGTCGAGGAGGCGATTGCCCCCGGTCGCACCGCAGGCGAGGTGTTCGACGTCCATGCCCGCGTCCTCGATGCCTACGGCCTCGCGCCGCACCGGCTGGCGGCCTGCGGCTATTCACTCGGAGCGAAATTCACTCCCTCCTGGATGGACTGGCCGATGTTCTACACCGGAAATCCCTGGGTGCTGGAACCCGACATGGTGATGTTTGCGCACATGATCGTGATGGATACCGACACCGGCACCGCGATGTGCCTCGGCCGCACCTCGCTCGTCACCGCGACGGGCAGCGAACCGCTGTCGACGGCCTCGCTGGACCTCATCGTCAAATAGGGCTACCAGACACTCGGTAGGGGGCGCCTGGTCCACCGCAGGGTAAGGTTTCGGCCGGCATTGGCGAACGATGACGCGCTTTCTCTCGATCCCCCGGACACTGGTTGCCCTGACCCTGGCAATGCTGCTGGCAGTCCCGCTTGTCGGATGTCAGACCGATCCGGCGACGCCCCCGCCGCCGCAGTCGCAGCAGACCACCCTGCCGCCACCCGCCGCGACGCAGCCGGTGACGATCGCCTTCGAGCCGATCGTCGGACTTCCACCCTCGCGGGCGACCGTGCTCGCCACCGAACTCGGGATCGGCGCGGCGGAGATGACGCTGCCGGTGGTCGGGCGTGACAGTCCCGACGTCCGCTTCCGCATCAAGGGCTATTTCAGCGCCGCCGCCGCGGCCGGCCAGACGCGGATCAGCTATGTCTGGGACCTGTTCGATGCCGACGGCCGAAGGGTGCACCGGATCGCCGGGTCCGAGGTGATCCCCGCCGCCCTGCCCGACCCGTGGCAGGCCGTGGCTGACGAGACCCTGCGGACCATTGCGCGGAACACCGCCATGGCGCTGCGCCAATGGATCGACAGCGGCACGCCGACCAGTCCGGTGACCGCCGAGCTCGATCCGCCCGACCATGACGTGGTGACGCAGTTGGATCCGGTTCAGGGCACCCGCGCCGGCCTGGTCGAGACCCAGGCCATGGCGACCGGTGGTGCGCGCCGGATCTACGATCCTTCGGCCCTCGCCGGACCCGGCCCGTCCACGGGCGCGGCTGCCGCAGCCATCCCCGCCCCGCCCCGGTTCACATATCATATCGGCGCAGTGGCAGGCGCCACCGGCGACGGATCGGTGGCGCTGGCGACGGCCCTCTCCGCACAGCTCGAAGCCGCTGGCGGCGCCCGGGTCGCAGCCGCCGCGGACGCCAACTACCTGATCGCCGGCGAGGCGACCGTGGGGCCGCCGACAGGAGGGCGCCAGATCGTCGCAATCATCTGGACGGTCGCCGATCGCACCGGCAGGACGCTCGGCAGTGTCCGCCAGGTCGCCGAGTTTGCGCAGGGCACGCTCGACCACAGCTGGGGCGCCTCGGCAGATTCCGCCGCCGCCTCCGCCGCTGCAGGCGTGCTGGCGCTGATGCCGGCAGAGTGACCGGGCGGAACGACCTGTCCGCAGCACTCACTCGATGGCGGGCGCGGCCGTCTCCGCGCCAGCACGAAGATCGCTCCGACCGTGATCAGCACGGCGCCGAACGCGATGGTCGTGAATCTCAGCCAGGTCCGGTTGGCGATCGCGGCCTTGAGACGGGTATGGCGGAGCATGAGCACATCCTGCTCGAGCGCAATGCGTGCCCGCGTCTCCAGGCTCGCGCCGTCCTCCACCTCTTGCGCGAGCAAGAGCGGCGTCTGGAGCTCCGGCGTCTCGTACACCTCCTTGATGATGTACGACACGTCGCGGTAGCGCACGAACAGGAACAAGCCTGTGAACAGGCACACGAGTCCGAGCGGAATCCAGAAGGTGCCGAGCGCGGAGATGTGGTCCGTGGCCTGCGAGGACATCGGAAGGGACGGTTCGCCGGTCATGTCATGCCCGCTATGGATGCAATCATCATACTACTCTATCAAAGCGTGCATAACTCCGTAATCCTTCTGCCGATGCGAACAGCCATCCTCCTGTGCTCCCGCTAACCACGCCGCCGCATTCCTGTTTGCGCGTCGTTGCGCGCCTTGCTATCTAGCCGCCGCCGGGCCGCCGATGGCAACGATCTGGCCGCGGCCTCACGCATCGGTCTGGGAACTCCATGAAACTCGTCGCAGGCAATTCCAACCGCGCCCTCGCCGAGGCGATCGCCGCCTATCTCAACACACCCCTGACGAAGTGCCTGGTCCGCCGGTTCGCGGACATGGAGGTGTTCGTCGAGATCCAGGAGAATGTCCGCGGCGAGGACGTCTTCGTGATCCAGTCGACATCGTTCCCGGCCAACGACAATCTGATGGAGCTGCTGATCATCATCGATGCGCTGCGGCGGGCGTCGGCCAAGCGCATCACCGCGGTGATCCCCTATTTCGGCTACGCCCGCCAGGACCGCAAACCGGCCGCCCGCACGCCGATTTCCGCCAAGCTGGTCGCCAACCTGATCACCCGCGCCGGCGCCGACCGGGTGCTGACCCTCGACCTGCATGCCGGCCAGATCCAGGGCTTCTTCGACATCCCGACCGACAATCTCTACGCCGCACCGGTCATGGTGCGCGACATCAAGGAGCGGTTCGACCTGTCGAGACTGATGGTCGTCTCGCCTGACGTCGGAGGCGTGGTGCGCGCCCGCGGCCTCGCCAAGCGCATCGACGCGCCGCTCGCGATCGTCGACAAGCGCCGGGAACGGCCGGGCGAATCCGAGGTGATGAACATCATCGGCGAGGTCGACGGCCGGATCTGCATCCTCGTCGACGACATCGTCGATTCCGGCGGCACCCTGTGCAATGCGGCCGAGGCGCTGATCGAGCAGGGTGCAACCGAGGTTTACGGCTATCTCACCCACGGTGTCCTGTCGGGCGGGGCGGTCGCGCGCATCTCCGCCTCCAGGCTCCGCGAACTGGTCATCACCGACTCCATCCAGGCGACGGAGGCCGTCCGCGTCGCCCACAACATCCGCGTGCTGTCCATCGCGCCGCTGATCGGCGAGGCGATCAGCCGTACCGAGCGCGAGGAATCGGTGTCGAGCCTGTTCGACTGAGCGACGCACCCGTCCGCCGTCGGCTCGGACGGGCGAATCGGCGGCAGACCCCTCCGGCGTTCCTTGCCTGTTGCCGCCCCCTGCCGTATAAGCCGCCTCGCGTGCCCGTCCGCACCCCTGGAGGAGACGGGCTTTTTGCGTCGGCGTCTTGAGCTGGCACGTTTTCGAGGAGACATGACATGACCGCGACCGTATCGCTGACCGCGACGGCGCGCCCGCGGGTCGGCAAGGGGGCCGCCCGTGCGGAGCGCCGCGCAGGACGCATCCCCGCCGTGATCTACGGCGGCAAGGAGCCCGCCATGCCGATTTCGCTGGAGGCGCGCGACCTGATCCACCGGGTGCATTCCATCCATTTCATGACGACGATTTTCGAGATCGACGTGGATGGCAAGAAGACGCGCGTCCTGCCGCGCGACGTGCAGCTCGATCCGGTGAAGGATTTCCCCGTCCATGTCGATTTCCTGCGCCTGACTGCGGGCGGCCGGGTCGCGGTGGCGGTGCCGGTGAACTTCCTCAACGAAGAGGATTGCCCGGGTATCCGGCGCGGCGGCGTGCTCAACGTCGTCCGGCACGAGATCGAGGTGATGGCCCCGGCCGATGCGATCCCCGACCACATCGACGCCGATCTGGCCAATCTCGATCTCGGCGACTCGCTGCACATTTCCGCGGTGAAGCTGCCGGACAACGTCACACCGACCATCACCGACCGCGATTTCACCATCGCCACCATTGCTGCGCCGGCCGGCCTGCGCAGCGAGAGCGACAGCCAGGAAGACGGCGAGGGGGCGTAGCTCCTCCCATCCGCCCGGCCGCGCCCGACGCGCGGCCGGGTGTGCTGCATGGGCGGACGATGCCGGGACGATATGCCATGCTTCTGATCGTCGGCCTCGGCAATCCCGGCCCGAAATACGCGGCCAACCGCCACAATATCGGGTTCATGGCCGTCGATGCCATTGCCGAACTGTACCGCTTCCCGGGGTGGCGGCGCCGATTCCAGGGCGAGACCAGCGAAGGAACGCTTGCCGGCTGCCGTGTCGTGCTGCTCAAGCCGATGACCTACATGAACGAATCCGGACGCTCGGTGGGCGAGGCGATGCGCTGGCTGAAGCTCACGCCCGACGACGTGATCGTCCTCTATGACGAGCTCGACCTGGCGCCCGGCAAGGTGCGGGTGAAGACCGGCGGCGGCGCCGCCGGTCACAACGGCATCCGATCAATCGCCGCGCATATCGGCCCCGACTTCCGCCGGGTCCGGCTCGGTATCGGCCATCCCGGGCGCAAGGAGGCCGTGCAGCGCCACGTCCTGTCGGATTTCGCCAAGGCCGACAGCGACTGGCTCGGCCCGCTGCTCGCTGCGGTGGCCGACAACGCGCCGCTGCTGGTCTCGCGCGATGAGGCGGGCTTCATGAACAGGGTCGCGCTGGCGATGTCTGGCAGCCAGCCCAAGGCTGCGCGCGGCGCCGGATCGCGGCAAACGGCCGCAGCCGACAGGGCCGGCGAGGCCCCTGCGCCGGCGACAGGTCCGACGTCGGCGGCGGCTGCCCCCACGCGCGACGCCCTCGCCGACGCGCTTGACCGTCTGACCGGCCGCAAGCACCTCTGAGCGCCGGCGCCGAACCCCGACGGAGATCCTGAATGGGCTTCAAATGTGGCATCGTCGGCCTGCCCAATGTAGGCAAGTCGACCCTTTTCAACGCACTCACCCAGACGGCCGCGGCGCAGGCCGAGAATTACCCGTTCTGCACGATCGAGCCGAATGTCGGTGAGGTCGCGGTGCCGGATCCGCGTCTCGAGACGCTGGCAAGGATCGCCGCCTCCGGACAGATCGTTCCGACCCGGCTGACCTTCGTCGATATCGCCGGCCTGGTGCGCGGAGCCTCCAAGGGCGAAGGCCTCGGCAACCAGTTCCTCGGCCACATCCGGGAGGTCGATGCCATCGCCTTCGTGGTCCGCTGCTTCGAGGATGGCGATGTCACCCACGTCGAAGGGCGCGTCGATCCGATCGCCGATGCCGAGACCATCGAGACCGAGCTGATGCTGGCCGACCTCGACAGCCTCGAGAAGCGCGTCGTCGGCTTGGAGAAGAAGGCCCGCGGCGGCGACAAGGACGCCAAGCTCGCACTCGATCTGGTCGGCCGCGCACTCACCCTGCTGCGCGAGGGCAAGCCGGCCCGACTCACTGCCGTCGCCGACGAGGAGCGCCGCGCCTTCGAGGCGCTCAACCTGCTCACCTCCAAGCCGGTGCTCTATGTTTGCAATGTCGATGAGGCATCCGCCGCGACAGGCAACGAGCATTCGGCCCGCGTCGCCGCGCGCGCAGCTGCCGAGGGCGCGGCCTGCGTCGTCATCTCCGCCAAGATCGAGGCGGAGATCGCGCTCCTGCCGAACGGCGAGCGGACCGAGTTCCTCGCGACGCTCGGGCTGGAGGAGCCGGGCTTGAACAGGCTGATCCGCGCGGGCTACGATCTCCTTCACCTCGTGACCTTCTTCACCGTCGGTCCCAAGGAAGCGCGCGCCTGGACAGTCCCGCGCGGGACGAAGGCGCCCCAGGCCGCTGGCGTCATCCATACCGACTTCGAGAAGGGGTTCATCCGCGCCGAGACGATTTCCTACGAAGACTACGTCCGGCTGAACGGTGAGGCCGGGGCCAGGGAAGCGGGTCGCATGCGGCTCGAGGGCAAGGACTATGTCGTGCAGGACGGCGACGTCATGCACTTCCGCTTCGCGGCCTAGCCGGAAGCCTTCGCCGACGGGGAGTACATCCGCCCATGACCGACCACCCTGCGAAGCGCCTCGCCTTCGAGGATTTCACCACCGGTGAGACGGTCGTCTTCCACACGGTCACCGTCAGCGCCGCGGATATCGTGGACTTCGCGACCGACTGGGACCCGCAGCCGATGCATCTCGACGAGGAGGCCGGCCGCGCCTCGCCGCTCGGCGGCCTGGCGGCGTCCGGCTGGCACATGATCTGCCTGATCATGCGCGGGATGTGCGACGGTTTCCTGCTCAACTCCACCTCGCAGGGCTCGCCCGGAGTTGACGAGGTCAACTGGCTGAAGCCGCTGAAGCCCGGCGACACCCTGACGATCCGCTACACCGTGCTCGACACCCGCATCTCCCGCAGCCGTCCCCATATCGGACTCGTGCACTTCCTGTTCGAGGCCATCAACCAGCGCGGCGAGACCGTGGCGACGATCCGCAATCCGATCATGTTCGCCCGGCGCGACACCGCGGAGGCGACTCCTTGACCGATTTCGAGGATCTGGAGGTCGGCCACGAGGCCGACATCGGCAGCCACACCTTCACCGCCGAAGAGATCATTGCCTTTGCCCGGCGCTGGGACCCGCAGCCCTTCCACATCGATCCCGAAGCCGCGGCACGAAGCCTGCTCGGCGGACTGTGCGCCAGCGGCTGGCACACCGCCTGCGTGTGGATGCGGCTCAATGTCGAATACGGGAAACGACTCGCGGCCGAGGCGCTGGCCGCCGGGCGACAGCCGCCACGCTTCGGCCCCTCCCCCGGCATCTCCAACCTGAAGTGGCCCCGCCCGGTCTATGTCGGCGACACCATCAGCTATCGCTGGCGGATCAGCGGCAAGCGGCCGCTGGCGACACGGCCGCAATGGGGACTGGTCGAGCACGAGGCCCTCGGCGTCAACCAGAACGGCCAGCCGGTCCTCAGCTTCGAGGGCAAGTTCTTCATGGGCCGCCGGCGCTCCTGACACCGTCATCCCGGCCGAAGCCAAGCGGAGAGCCGGGATCGGGGCGCCTGTCCGGGCGGCCGCCCTGCCCATCCGATTGCGGATCGGCGACCGGCATCGGACGTGTCCGATACCACCTCGTGAGGAGCGAAGTCGGTACCACCCGACGTCGAGGGCGTCGCGACGGCCATCCCGGACGACGCGGCATACCGGGCGGCCTGCGCTCAGGCCGCCCGCAGCTCGGCCAGGAAACGGCCGACCTCCGACTTCAGCCGCGCTGCCTCCTCGGACATCTGCCGCGAAGCCTCGAGCACCTCGCCGGCGACGTCTCCGGTCTCGGAGCTGGCCTGAGCGACCGTTCCCATGTTGGAGGAGACCTGCGCGGTGCCGGCGGCGACCTCCTGAACCGAGCGGGCGATCTCGGCGGTGGCCGCGCCCTGCTCCTCCACCGCGGCCGCGATCGAGCTGGCAATGTCGCTGATCTTGGAAATGGTCTGGCCGATGCCGTCGATCGCCGAGACTGCCTCCGTGGTCGCGCGCTGCATGCCTGCGATCTGCTCGCCGATCTCCTCGGTCGCCTTTGCGGTCTGGCTGGCCAGCGTCTTGACCTCGTTGGCGACCACCGCGAAGCCACGACCCGCCTCGCCGGCGCGCGCCGCCTCGATGGTCGCATTGAGCGCGAGCAGGTTGGTCTGCGCCGCGATCGACTGGATCAGGTTGACCACCGCGCCGATACGTTCCGAGGCTTCCGCCAGGCTGCGGACGCGCAGCGTGGTCTGTTCGGCCTCGTTCACCGCCTCGCCGGCGATACGTGTCGACTCCGCGACCTGGCGGCTGATCTCGGCGATCGAGCTGGCCAGCTCCTCGGCCGTTGATGCCACGACCTGGACGTTGCTGGCGGCCTGGTCGGATGCCCTCGCCGTCTCGCGCACCTGATCGCTGGTTCGGCTGGCGATGCCGGACATCCGGGCGGCGCTGTCCTGCATGTGGATGGCCGAGTTGCCGACATTACCGACCACGCTCTGCACGCTCGCCTCGAAGGCATCGGCGAGCTGCAGGCGGGCGATCCGGCGCTCCTCGGCCGCGCGCTGACGCTCCGCCAGCGCCCGGGCATTGGCTGCCTCGATCTCGCGGGCGTTGTCCCGGAACACCACCAGGGCCTCGGCCATCTCGGCGATCTCGTCCTTGCCACCGGCGGGGATCTGAGCCTCGAGGTCGCCTGCGGCGATTGAGCGCATGGCGGCTCCGAGAGCCAGCAGCCGATTGGTGATCGCACGTGGGACATAGACCAGCGCGAAGCCGAGCGCGACCAGCGCACCGACGGCGGCCGCCACCAGCAGCCACATCCGCGCCTGGGTCAGCGCCCGCTCGGCCGCCGCCGCGCTCGCGTCGCCGGCTTCCTGGACGCTGGCCACCACCTTGGCGACGGTCATGCCGAGCTCCTCCGCCTTCTGGCGTGTCCCGGCGAGCTGAATGGCGCTGGTGGACTCCGCCTCCAGTTCCTTCATGCGGATCGACGGGATGCCGCCGGCGCCCTGCGCGTAGGTCAACAGCGCCTTCGCAGCCTTGGCGATCGCCGGCTCCTGATCGGCGATGCTGGCCAGCGTCACCTCGAGATCCGACGATTCGCGGCTGATCTCGAGGATCGAGCGCGCCAGCGCCTCGCTGGTTGGCGCGGTTGCGGCGGCAGCGAGCAGGCCGGCCAGACGGTTGCTCTTGGCGGCCAGTTCCATGAGGTTGCTGAAGCGCGGCAGCTCGACATCGATCAGGCTCCGCATGGCCCTGTCGGAACTGTTCTTCAGGTCGATTCCGACCAGCCGGATGTTGACCTGTGCCGTGCGAATGGCGGGCGTCACGATGGCCTCGATGGACTCCTCGAGCGAGTGCGCAGCCCCGACCAGGCGCTCCACTTCGCCGGCCGCTTCGATACGGGCCATCGGTCCAGCCTCGGGATCGAGAGCGAGCTTGCGGTACTCGAACACGCTCTTGTCGCCGATCGTCGAATCGAGCAGCTGCTTCGCTGCCGCGACGAGCTGCTCCATCTGCGCATCCCCGGAGAGCCTGAGGATCGACGAATGAAGTCGCGAGGTCACCGGAACGGCCTCGCGCCAGACGTCGTCGACCTGTGCCACCGAGGCAGCGTTCATCGTCTGTCCGATCGCGCGGGCGAGCTGCATCGCCCCGTCACGCACGTCGTAGAGCAGGATCAGCTTGCCAACCGATTCCTCCGCCAGCTTGCGCACGCCCTCGTCGGTCGTCTCGCCGAGGCTATCGGCCGCAAGGGTGAAGGCATCGCTGGTCGCCGCGATCAGCGGGGCAAGTTCATCGAGCAGCACCTCGTGCGCCTCGGTCATCTGGGCGACCGCCTTCTCGCGCGCGATCGCCGCATCCAGGCGCTGCCGCACGAGGCCATCCTGGGCCTCGACGTTCGACATCATCTGCCGGCTCTGGGCCTCCAGCGCACTGATCTGCTCGGGATCGACGCCATACTGCTCGAGCGCCTTGATCTGCTGGTTGAGTGTTCCAAACCGGCTCCTCAGGCTCAGGAAGGTGTTGTAACGCTCCTCCTGCGACCGCGCGCTGTCGAGCATCGGTGCGGAAGCGGCCAGCCTGGCGCTTTCGGCGGCGACATTCTGGGCGGCGGTGATCGCCGGCAGGCCACGCTTCGTTACCGCATCGAGACCCTCGCGGATCGATTCGAACTGCACCAGCGCAACGCCACACGACACGAGCCCTGCCGCCGCGACGGCCCCAAAGGCGAAGGTCAGGCGCCCGCGCAGGCCGAAACCGCTGCGCCGCGCCGACGCCGCCGGCGTGCCGGATTCAACCTCGCCGAGTCCCGGTTCCTGGTCCTCGATCGTCTCGTTCTGCATGGACATCCCCCAACGATATCAGCGCGGAGCCTCACTCCCGGACTCCGGAATCCCTCATCAGCAGTGAATCCGAGGTTAAGGCGATTCAACTTTCGCGCGTTGCCGCGATACTGCGCCGAACAACAAGATGGCGCGGCGGCCAATGGCCGCCGCGCCAGGCTGCACAGGCAATCTGCTCGACCCGAGAAGGGCGCCGGTCGTCAGGCTCCCGCCGGCATGGGATATTCGTGCGCGTTCAGGACCACGCCCGGCCGCATCGAGAAGTCGAGGCGCGGAGGACTGAAGATGTCGATGAACACGGCCGGGCCGTAATTGATCTTGCGCGAGGTGTGGATCACCCGCGCGGGAATGATGAGCGTCGACGGCGCGCCGTACTCGCCGTGATCATCGTCGCGCCATTCGGCCATGTTCGGCACCCACGGATAGCGCAGATGATGCTTGTAGGTGCCCTGAAGCAGCACAGAGGCCTGCTCGAAATCGTCGTGCCAGTGCGGGCTGAGCTTCGCGGTATCGCGCGGCTGATCGGTCGATTCGAACATGTTGACCATCAGGCTACGGCTGCGGAACAGCTTCGAGGGCATGGCTGCGCTGGCGCCGAGTTCGTAGTCGGCCAGCCGGTAGTGGCGGATCCGGTAGCCGCCGACCGGCTCCGGCCAGGGTTCGAGCGGCGCGACCTCGGGAGCGCCATCGGCATAGCGGTCGGCATTGCCCGCCCTCGCCATCAGGTCCTGCGCCTCACGCGAGAAGACCCGGGCGAGGTAGCCGGCCGTCCTCGCGGTAATGGCGCTGCGGCCGGGTGGCAGGATCGTCACCGAATCGCCTGCCGCGTCGATCGTCTCGCCACCTGCCTCGACGGTTGCCGACAGGTCCGGCGGCAGCAACAGAAAGTACTCGTCGGGATTGTCTGCCCGTTCGAGCCGCGCACCGGGTGTGACCTGCGACACCGCGACAACGAAGTTGGCACCGCGCGTCAGCCAGGTGCGACTGCCGGCCTCGCCGGTGATCTGCGGCGGCTCGGCGTAGTGCCGCGCCTGGGTTGCTTCCCGCACCGGTATCGTCATCTCGTCCTCCCGCTCCGGTTCAGGCCATCGCGGCCATGTCCTCAATCAGCTTCGCGGCGGCCTGCCGCATGAATCCCTGGTCGGAGGCGACGATGAAGGCGCTCGCGCCGAGGGCGGCGAAGGCATCGGCCTCCTCTCGCCCGGAGACCATGATGCAGACCGGCTTTGCGGCCGACCGCGCCGCAGCGAGGATGCGTTCGGCTGCGCCACGCACCTCCGGGGCCTCCATGCCCGGCGCCCCGTACGCCACCGCCAGGTCGCCACGGCCGATGAAGAAGGCATCGATCCCCTCCACCGCGGCGATCGCGTCGATCTCGTCGAGCGCTTCGCGGTCCTCGATCATCGCAATGACGACGGTCTGCGCATCCGCTGCATCGACATGCGACCACATGCCCAAGGCACCGTAGCGTCCGGCTCGGGTGGTGTTGGAGAAGCCGCGCCGGCCGCCGCGATAGCGGCATGCCGAGGCCACCTCGCGCGCCTTCGCGACCGACAGCACATGCGGTACCAGCACGCCGGTGGCACCCATGTCGAGCATCGCCAGGATATTGGCGGCCGATGGCTCCGCCACCCGGACGATGCCGGCGGTTCCCGATGCACGCGCGGCAAGCAGACCGATATCGATCGCACCGCGATCGAAGGGTCCGTGCTCCTCGTCGATCACCACGAAATCGAAGCCGAGATCGCCGAGTATCTCGATGGGCTGCGGCGCAGGTGTCTTGATGAAGGAGCCGATCAGCCGCTCGCCGGCCAGCAGTCGCGTGCGGAATTCGGTCGCGGGCGGTCGGGTCGGCACGGGCACACCCCAATGTTCTGTTGTTCGTTACAAGATATTGCCTTTCGCAACAGATAGCCGGATGCGGCCGAACTGGTCAAGTGTGCGGCGAGGCAGATTGGCGCATTGGACGAGACTGCGCGCCTTGCGCAACGGCCCGAGGTGTGGTGGCGGCAGCCTTGCACGACTCAGCTGCCCAAGCGAGGCTGTCCCGCCGCGGGGCATTCAGGGGTACGTCATGAACACCGACAATCGCGTCACCGTCACCGACATCGACATCCCATTCGGCCGGCTCATCGTCATCTTCATCATCTGGGGGCTCGCGGCCGTCCCGGCGGCGATCATCCTGGGGATCATCTTCTCGCTGATTTCGCTGCTCTTCACAGGCTTTCTCGGCGGGATCGTCGGCGTCACCGGTCACATGTAGCAGCCGGGCCGGCCGCCCCGGCGGGCCGCGCGGCACCGTCGCCGGCGTCTACGCGGCCGCCCGATCGCCGAGATGGCCATCTGGCCGCACGAGGATCGTCGTGCCGGGTTCTGCCGCCGGATCTTCGCCAAGGTGAGCGGCCAGGATCGCCTCGGTCTCGTACTGGGGAAGTCCCGGGAAGCCGCAGGGCAAGCCCATCAGAGTCTGGGGTCGCCGGACGGCAGGGGCATGTCGGCGACCTTGTGGCCGTTGACATGGATCTCCCGCCCCCCCCCCCTGATCCGGATCCCGCGCGCCACCGCCTCCTCGAGGAGGCCGGGCATCTCGAACAGCTCCAGCGATCGCGGCTGCAGGTCGATCGCCTTGCAGGACGTCGAGGGCAGAGTGCGCTGCCCGATGATGCGGCAGGCGATGCGGCGTCGGCGCAGCTCCGCCGGCAGCATCAGGCCGACCGGGTCCGCACCGACGATCAGGACCGGCATGTCCTTCATGGCCCCCTCCCCGGGCTTTCGGGGCAGGATACCCGCTTCGCCGTCCGCCGGTACGTTGCGCTGGGGCGAGCGCACTCAGGAGCGGCCGAGCACCCGGCCGGCCACCGCGTCGAGCTTGACCAGCAGATCGGGATCGCGCGCCTCCGGCGCCGTGACGATCGCCGTCTCCAGCGCCCGGTCCGACCCGATCGGACAGGGCGGGTGCTCGCGCGGGAAATCCCGCGCCAGCCGCTCCACCAGCCGGCGTGCCTTGTCGGCGTTGTCGGCGACGATGCGCAGGATCGAGGGCACGTCGACGTCGCCGTGGTCGGGATGCCAGCAGTCGTAGTCGGTAACCATCGCCACGGCGCAGTAGCACAGCTCGGCCTCGCGCGCGAGCTTCGCCTCCGGCATGTTGGTCATGCCGACGACGTCGCATCCCCACGACCGGTAGAGCAGGGATTCCGCCCGCGTCGAGAATTGCGGCCCCTCCATGGCGAGATAGGTGCCGCCCCGGATGACCGGAATCGACTCAGCGCGAGCCGCCGCCTCCACCAGGTCGGCGAGGCCGGGACTGACCGGATCGGCGAACGCCACATGGGCGACGCAGCCTGGCCCGAAGAAGCTCTTCTCGCGCGCGAAGGTCCGGTCGATGAACTGGTCGACCAGCACGAAGGTGCCCGGACTGAGCGCCTCGCGGAACGAGCCGACCGCCGACAGGGACACCACGTCGGTGACCCCCACGCGCTTCAGCGCGTCGATATTGGCGCGATAGTTGATTGCGCCGGGCGGCAGACGATGGCCGCGGCCGTGCCGTGGCAGGAAGACGAGCTCGAGCCCGTCCAGTTCACCGAAGTGCAGATGGTCGGAAGGTTCGCCCCAGGGTGTCGGCACATGCTCCCAACGCGCCCGCTTCAGTCCCGGCAGGTCGTAGACGCCCGAGCCGCCGATGATGCCCAGTCGCGATCGCGCCATGCTCGCCCCCCCCCTTCTTGCGCAAGCCTAGTTAGCTTGACGGCAACGGCCGGTACAGCCTGCACGGCGGGCGCCGCTCGGGCGATCCAGGCAAATCCGGCCCGGTGATGGCGTCGGCCGGCACGACCGTCAGTGGCCGCATGACGCGGCCTGCCTGTCCCTCTGCCCCTGCCAAATGCGAAGGGGCCCCGCAGGCCCCTTCCGGTCCGACAGACGGACCCCGCTCAGTGTTCGACCGCCCGCCACAGCTTCTGCTTGGTGAAGTACAGCAGCACGCCGAACACGATGAGGAAGATCATGACCTGGAAGCCGATCCGCTTGCGGTCCTCCATCTTCGGCTCGGCCGTCCACATCAGGAACGCCGCGACATCCTTGGCGTACTGCTCTGCCGTCATCGGAGTACCGTCGGTATATTCGATCACCTCGTCCGACAGCGGCGGCGGCATCGCGATCTGGCCGCCCGGGAAGTAGGGATTGTAGTAGCTGCCTGCCCGAACCTCGACATTCGGCGGTGGATCCTGATAGCCGGTGAGCACCGAGTAGATGTGCTCCGGCCCTCCCGGCCGCGCCTTCGCGATCACCGACAGATCGGGCGGATAGGCACCATTGTTGGCGGCACGCGCCGCTGCCTCGTTCGGGAACGGTGGCGGAATGCGGTCGGCCGGCCGGCCGGGCCGCTCGAACATGTCGCCGAAATCATCCGGGCCGTCGATGACCTGGCGCGGGAACTCCGCGGCAAGCACGCGTACCTGCGCCGGCGTGAAGCCGGGCCCACCGCGTTCGCTCAGATTGCGGAACGCCACATGGTTCATCGAATGACAGCTTGAGCATGACTCGACGAACACCTTGTAGCCGCGCTGCAGCTGCGCCCGATCGAACAGTCCGAACGGCCCGTGGAAGCTGAAGTCGACCGACTTCGGCGGCAACGCGTCGCCGGCAGACCAGGCCGGCTGTGCGACGGCCGAAAGAGCGACAGCCACGAGTGCCGCAGCGGTGGTCCGGATCAGCCCGGCCTTCATCACGAAAGAAGGATACATCGTCGACGCCCTCGAGCCTCAGCCTTGTCTTTCCGGTGCCGCGGCGGCCCCTGTGGCCACAGCCGATCCGGCTCCGCCACCCTTCGCCAGAACCGATTCCGAGATGGATGGCGGCAGCGGCTTGGTCTTCTCGAAAATTCCCAGCAACGGCAGGATCACGAGGAAGTGCACGAAGTAGTATGTGGTCAGGATGCGGGCGGCGATCACATAGCCGCCTTCCGCCGGCATGGCACCGAGATAGCCGAGCCCGATGCACACCAGCACGAGGATCCAGAAGAACTGCCGGTACAGCGGGCGGAACGTCGCCGACCGGATCTTCGAGGTGTCGAGCCACGGCAGCAGGAACAGCACGCCGATCGAGGCGAACATCGCCAGGACGCCGCCGAGCTTGTCGGGGATCGCGCGCAGGATCGCGTAGAACGGCAGGAAGTACCATTCCGGCACGATGTGCGCCGGCGTCACCAGCGGATTCGCCGGGATGTAGTTGTCCGGATGGCCGAGGAAATTCGGCATGTAGAACACGAAGGCCGCGTAGAAGACCAGGAACACGACAATCGCAAACAGGTCCTTCACCGTGTAGTACGGATGGAAGGGCACGGTGTCCTTCTTCGACTTCACGTCGACGCCGGTCGGGTTGTTGTTGCCGGGAACATGCAGCGCCCAAATATGCAGGAACACCACGGCAGCGAGCACGAAGGGCAGCAGGTAGTGCAGCGAGAAGAACCGGTTCAGGGTCGGGTTTCCGACCGCGAAGCCGCCCCACAGCCACTCGACGATGCTCGTCCCGACCAGCGGGATGGCGCTGAACAGGTTGGTGATGACGGTGGCGCCCCAGAAGCTCATCTGCCCCCATGGCAGGACATAGCCCATGAAGGCCGTGGCCATCATCAGCAGCAGGATGACCACGCCGATCATCCAGATCAATTCGCGTGGCGCCTTGTAGGAGCCGTAGTACAGGCCGCGGAAGATGTGGATGTACACCGCGATGAAGAAGAATGACGCACCATTGGCGTGCATGTAACGGATCAGCCAGCCGTAGTTCACGTCGCGCATGATGTGCTCGACACTGGCGAAGGCCAGATCGACATGCGGCGTGTAGTGCATCGCAAGCACAATGCCGGTCACGATCTGGATGGCAAGGAACAGCGTCAGGATCCCGCCGAACGTCCAGAAATAGTTCAGATTCTTGGGCGTCGGGAAATCCAGCGCATTGCTCCGCATCGCGCTGATGATCGGCAGGCGGGAGTCGATCCACCGCACCACCGGGTTCTTGTAGTGATAGGTCGAGTGTCCGCTCATGACGATTCTTCCAGCCCCCGGTCCGCCTAGCCTATCCTGACGAGCGTGTCCGAAACGAACTCGTAGACCGGGATCTCGAGATTACGCGGAGCAGGGCCGCGTCGGATGCGTCCGGCAGTATCGTAATGCGATCCGTGGCACGGGCAGAACCAGCCGTCGTAGTCGCCCTGCTCGCCGAGCGGCACGCAGCCCAGATGCGTGCAGACCCCGACCTGCACCAGCCACTCCTCGCGCGGCGCCCGGTTCTCGTCGGTGGCCGGCGCATCGGCGGGCAGTGCATCATTGCGCGCAAACGGATCAGGAAGCGAATCGACCGGAACCGCGCGGGCCTCCGCGATCTCGGCCTCGGTGCGATGACGGATGAAGACCGGCTTGCCGCGCCACATCACCGTAATGCCCTGGCCGACCTCGATCGAGCTGATATCGACCTCGATCGAGGCGAGTGCCTGCACGCTGGCATCGGGATTCATCTGGTCGATGAAGGGCCACAGGGTGGCGGCGACACCGACTGCGCCGACCGCGCCGGTGGCGATGTAGAGAAAGTCACGACGCGTCGGCTCTTCGGCGTGCGGATGCGTGTGGGCCACGTCCAAATCCCCGGATATAGGAATGACGCGTTCCGCCCTGCCGCCCCGCGGGGGCCGGGTACGGACGCACCCGCCGCCTTGGCGGGCGCGCTCCTTTTTGCACTCTTGATCCGCCTTGTCCAGCGCAGCAGAGCTATCCGGGGCCAATTGTCGCGAATCATTCCAGACTGCGAGCTTTGTCGTTGATCCGCTTGGCGCTCTACCAGCCGGACATCCCCCAGAACACCGGCACCATCCTGCGACTCGGCGCCTGTCTCGGCGTCGAAGTGGACATCATCGAGCCGGCCGGATTCGCCTTCTCCGAGGCGCGGTTCCGGCGCGCCGGCATGGACTATGTGGCTCTCGCCTCGTTCGAGCGGCACATTTCCTTCGAGGCGTTCGAGACGGCCCGCAAGGCGGCCGGTCGTCGTCTGGTGTTGCTGTCGACGAGGGCCGAGACGCCGTATCCGGACTTCGCCTTCTCGCCGTTCGACACGCTGGTGCTCGGCCGGGAAAGTTGCGGCGTCCCCGAAGCGGTCCATGCCGCCGCCGACGCTCGCGTCATCATCCCGATGCGGCCGGGGCTGCGATCGCTCAACGTCGCCGTCGCCGCCGCCATGGTGCTCGGCGAGGCGCTGCGCCAGACCGGCGGCTTCCCCGCGGCTGCGCCGACGTGACGGTTGCCCTATCGCTGCCGATTCCGTTAGCTGGGGCGAACAGCTGGGGCGACGGGGGAGAACGACAGTGACGGTGGCCGCAACCCGTACCCTCGAGGATCGCAAGTGCACCGCCCGCGCATGGTTCGAATCCTTGCGCGACCGGATCACCGCGGCGTTCGAGGCGCTGGAGGACGAACTTCCCGCCGGCCTGCCGCAATCGGACCGTCCGGCCGGCCGCTTCCTCCGCACGCCCTGGCAGCGCACCGACCATACCGGCGCGCCGGGCGGCGGCGGGGTCATGTCGACGATGCACGGACGGGTATTCGAGAAGGTCGGCGTACACGTCTCCACCGTACACGGCGAATTCGCGCCGGAGTTCCGCGACCAGATTCCGGGCGCCGACAAGGATCCGTGCTTCTGGGCAAGCGGCATCTCGCTGATCGCCCACCTGCATAATCCGAACGTGCCGGCCGTCCACATGAACACCCGCTTCGTGGTGACGACGAAGGGCTGGTTCGGCGGCGGCGCCGATCTGACCCCGGTGCTCGATCGCCGGAGAACCCGGGAAGATCCCGATTCTGAGGATTTCCATCAGGCGATGCGGGCTGCCTGCGAGGCGAACGGCCGCCCCTGGGAGGAGTATCGGGATTGGTGCGACCGTTACTTCTGGCTCGCCCATCGCAACGAGCCGCGCGGTATCGGCGGCATCTTCTACGACTATCTCGATACCGGCGACTGGGACGCCGACTTCGCCTTCACGCGCGCGGTCGGCGAGGCGTTTCTCGATGTCTATCCGCGCCTCGTGCGGCGCAACTTCGCGATTGCCTGGACGGAAGCCGACCGCGAGGAGCAGCTGGTCCGGCGCGGCCGTTACGTCGAGTTCAACCTGCTCTATGACCGCGGCACCGTGTTCGGCCTGAAGACCGGCGGCAATGTCGAGTCGATCCTGTCGTCGCTGCCGCCCGTGGTGAAGTGGCCCTGACGATTGGCGCAGGTTCGGGACAAGCGGATGCAGGTCCTTCCTCGCCGGATGCGACTCGACGGGAAGTGAGGGCAATCCTTGCTTGCGAGAGGCGATGGCCCCTTCTAAGGGCCGGCCCGCTCACGGGCCAGCCGCAGCAGCGCGGTGCGGTCGCCGGCGAAGCCGCCGGCGATCCATTCGGCCTCTAGCTCGGCCAGCAGCCTACCGATCGCAGGCCCGGCCGGAATCCCGAGACTGCGCAGGTCGCCGCCCTTCAGCGGAAAGGTCGGAGCCGTCCAGCGGTCCGGCAGATCGAGGATTCCACGCCAGCCATCGCGGTCGCCGCCCCGGCGCGCGAAGGCCAGCCGGGCGCTGTCGCGGTAGCTCTCCGGTCCGAGCCGGTACAGCATGCGCTGCAGTGCCGCCTCGTCCGTGTCTGGCCGCAGGCCACGCCAAGCCTCGGCAGCAACGGCCAGCCGCCTGGCCTGTGCGTTCGACAACCGGAACCGTTCGGACAGGCGCATCGCGTCCTCGCGCACGGCGACACACAGCGCAGCCAGCCGCAGCAGCGGTTCTGCGGCCGCCCCTGCAGCGGCCTCGCACGCCGCCATGCGCTCGAAGGCGGCGAGATAGGGAACGCCCCCGGTCACCAGCCCGATGATGCCGCATTCGGCGGCGATGGTCACGGTCTCGACGGCCCGGGGCGCGACAACCAGACGCAGCGTCTCCTGGCGCAGCCGTTCCCCCGACAGGGCCATGAGCCCGGCGCGCAGCCGGATCGCCGCCGACAGGCCCTCCGGATCGGGGTCGCCGACGCCGTACTGCGCGTGCAGCCGGAAGAAGCGGAGGATCCTGAGATAATCCTCACGGATACGGGTGTCGGCCGCGCCGATGAACCGCACCCGCCGGGCGAGGATGTCGCGGTAACCGCCGACCGGATCATGCAGCGACCCGTCCGCAGCGGCATAGAGCGCGTTCATGGTGAAGTCGCGGCGCCGGGCATCCTCCAGCCAGTCGGCGCCGAAGGCGACCGTCGCATGGCGGCCATGCGTCTCGACATCGTGACGCAACGTCGTCACCTCGAAGGGATGGCCGCTGGCGACGACCGTCACCGTTCCATGTGCAATGCCGGTAGGGACCGCCCGCAGTCCGGCCGCCTCGACGCGACGGATCACATCCGCCGGCTCGGCGGTGGTGGCAAGATCGACATCGCCGATCGGCTCGCCGAGAAGCGCGTTGCGCACCGCGCCGCCAACCACCCGCGTCTCGACATCCGCATCGTTGAGGGCGGCGAGCACATCGCTCAATGGCGGTGTGCGCAGCCATCCTGCGTCCGGCAGGACGGGCGGCGCCGCATCGCTCATTCGAGACGACCCGGCTCGATGCGGCCGTCGCGCAGTTGCGCCGGCGTGTAGTCGGCACCGGGTGGCGCCCCGCTGTAGGTTGCCGTCAGCACGAAGGCTGCGATCGCGATCAGCAGCCCGGCGATGGCCAGCCAGTACACCGGACCGCCTTTCCAGGAAGCCCTGTCGAGCGGGTCCACCCTGCTGAAATACAGATACAGTCCGTAAACCACGAACGGCAGCAGGAACAGCGCCAGCTGCATGCCGAGAACCCTGACCATCAGGCGTACACCCGCTGGTACAGGCTGCGGATGATGCCCGCGGTCACGCCCCAGATGGTCTGGTCGGCATAGGAGATCGCGTAGTAGTTGCGCGTCAGGCCACGGAACACGCCCGTCTCCCGCCTGTGGTTGGCCGGCGACATCAGGAACGACAGCGGCACCTCGAAGACGGCCGCGACCTCGTCGGCGTCGACGACGAGTTCGAACTCGGGGCCGATCATGGCAACGACCGGCACGATCCGGTAGCCCGAACCGCTCTGGTAGAGGTCGAGATAGCCGAGCGGCTCGAACCGGTCGGGGGGAATGCCGATCTCTTCCTGAGTCTCGCGCAGCGCCGCAGCCAGCGGTGAGGCGTCGCGCGCCTCGATCTTGCCGCCGGGAAACGCCACCTGGCCGGGATGCGCGGGCAGATGGTCGGTCCTTCGGGTCAGGATGATCGTCGCCCCGTCCTCGCGCGCGACGATGGGAATCAGGACGGCCGCCCGCCGCAACGGCCCCGGACTGAAGCGGTCGATGGTGCCGTCGTTGAGCACGTGATCGCCGCAGATCGCCGGGCGCTCCGGATCGAGATCCTCGGCCGGCGGATGCCGCAGGAGCCGCTGCCGCGCCAGACGGCGGACCGCTTCAGGCGCGAACAGGGCCGGAGCGGCCTGCACCGTGCCGTTCGCCGACCCGATCATTCCGGTCATCGCAACCCCTCCAGCGACTCGGCGGACGCCATCGGGAAAAAGGTCCCATGGCTGCGCACTCCGAACATCCGCGCCCCGCCGACCTCGCGTTCCTCACCGAGTTCCACCAGGTCGTAGAAGACCGCCCGCGTCACCAGCGCTTCCAGTCGCCCACGCACCAGGACGTAGGGTTTCAGGCCGCCCGAACTGGGCTCCCGCTCGAATCGCAGCGGATGATTGGCATCGACCTCGACATAGTCGTCGACATTGGTGCGGAAGCCGATCACCTGCTCGTCGCCCGCCCTCCCGACCGCCATCTCGACGGCCACGAACGGCGCATCGTCGACGCGGATGCCGATCTTCTCGACCGGCGTCACCAGATAGGTCCGCCCGTCGGCGTCCTTGCGCAGCACCGTGGAGAACAGCCGCACCAGCGGCTTGCGGCCGATCGGTGAGCCGAGATAGTACCAGGTGCCGTCGGCCGCGATGCGGATGTCGAGATCGCCGCAGAACGCCGGGTTCCACCGCTCGACCGGCGGGATGCCGCGGCCGGCCGCGGCCCGCGCCGCCTGCTCCAGCGCGGCGAGGCCTTCGGTTGACCGTCCGACTGGCGCAGCCTCGGGTTGCGATGCGTTTGCGGTCATAGTTCTGCCCATCTCGACCGGCGTCATCGAGTCCCTGTCGTGGACCGGCCCGCCGCTGACGGCCTCGCGATGGCGGGCATTGCCGTGCCGGCCTCACCGGGGACCCGACGATCACGGGCCTGTGAGCAGTGTCCACTTTCTGAGGCCGACATGGGGGCCATATAGTTCCACGCATGAGCACGATCAATCAGACTGTCCCGGCCGCCGAGGACATCGTGGCGACCGCCGATGCCGTCTCCGACCGAATCGCCACTGTCCGCGCCGAGATCGGCAAGGTCATCTTCGGGCAGGACGAGGTGGTCGAGAAGGCGCTCGTGACGCTGCTGAGCGGTGGCCATGCCTTGCTGGTCGGCGTCCCCGGCCTCGCCAAGACCAAGCTCGTCGAGACCATGGGCGTCGTCCTCGGCCTCGACGCGCGCCGCATCCAGTTCACCCCCGACCTGATGCCCTCCGACATCCTTGGCGCGGAAGTGCTGGAAGAGGCCCCTGGCGGCGGACGCTCGTTCCGCTTCATTCCCGGGCCAATCTTCTCGCAGCTTCTGATGGCTGACGAGATCAACCGGGCGAGCCCCCGCACCCAGTCGGCGCTGCTGCAGGCGATGCAGGAGCATCATGTGACGGTGGCCGGCCTGCGGCACGACCTGCCGCGCCCCTTTCACGTGCTCGCCACCCAGAACCCTCTCGAGCAGGAAGGCACCTACCCGCTGCCGGAGGCACAGCTCGACCGGTTCATCATGCAGGTCGATGTCGGCTATCCGGACCTCGCGTCGGAGCGGCGGATGCTGTTCGAGACGACCGGCTCGACCGAAGCGGAGCTGCGGCGGGTGATGACGCCCGAGGAGCTGATGGCGGCCCAGCGGCTGGTCCGCCGCATGCCGGTTGGCGAGACCGTGGTTGAGGCAATCCTGAAGCTGGTGCGCTCCGCCCGGCCCGGCGAGGGTGATGCCGGGGTCGATGCCAACATCGCCTGGGGCCCAGGTCCAAGGGCCAGTCAGGCGCTGATGCTTGCGGTTCGGGCGCGGGCGCTGGTACAGGGGCGCCTGGCACCGTCGGTGGATGATGTGGCCGCGTTGGCCCGCCCGATCCTGCAGCATCGCATGGCCGTCACCTTCGCGGCCCGCGCGGATGGCATCGACGTCGGTACCCTGATCGACCGTTTCGTTGCGCAGCTCGGATAGTCCGCATTGGTGGTCGCCCGGCCAGAACTCGATACCACCCCGCCCGCGGCAGCCGACATCGGCCGCCAGGCCGCTGAACTGTCGGCGCGCATGCCCGACCTGCTGATCCAGGCGCGACTCGTCGCCAATACCATCGCCCACGGCATCCACGGGCGCAGGCGGGCCGGCCCTGGCGAGACGTTCTGGCAGTTCCGCCATTTCCAGAGCGGCGAGCCCGCCAAGCGCATCGACTGGCGGCGTTCGGCGCGCGATGATCATCTCTATGTTCGGGAGAAGGAGTGGGAGGCCGCCCACACGGTCTGGATCTGGATCGACCGTTCGCCGTCGATGTATTTCCGCTCGCAGCTCGGCCAGGCGCGCAAGATCGAGCGTGCGGTGGTGATCGGGCTGGCGCTGACGGATCTCCTGATCCGCGGCGGCGAGCGGGTCGGGCTGGTCGGACTGATAGCCCCGTCCGCCCGGCGCAATGCCATCGAAACCGCCGCGCAGCTCATCGCGCATGATCCGATCGGCGAGGACCGCCTGCCGACTGAGGTGCCGTTCGGCCGCTTCTCCGATCTTGTGATCCTCGGCGATCTGCTCGAACCCCTGCAGACGCTGGAGGCCGGACTGACCGGCATCGCCGGCCGGCAGGTGCACGGCCACGTCGTGCAGATCCTCGATCCGGCCGAGGAGACCTTCCCCTTTGCCGGCCGAACGGAATTCCACGATGCCGCCAGCGGGCTGACCTATACGGCCGGGCGGGCGGAAGCAATCCGCGGCGCCTATCTCGCCCGCATGGCCGAGCGTCGGCGCCGGCTGCGCGCACTATCGGACCGGCTCGGCTGGTCGTGCACCGTCCACCATACCGACCACCCGGCGCAGCAGCCGGTCCTGGCGCTGCACGCGCGCCTGTCCGGAGGAAGCAACCCCCGCGCCGGCGCATCGGCGGCCGCTGGCCGGGAGGCTTCGGTCTGATGTCCGGTCTTCCGCTCGCCTTCATCCAGCCCTGGCTCCTCCTGGCGCTCGTGCTCTTGCCGGCGATCTGGCTGCTGCTGCGTTTCACGCCGCCGCGGCCGACCCGCATCGCCTTCCCGCCGACGCGCATCCTGCTGGAGATCGAGCAGCAGGAGGACAGCCGCGCCAAGACCCCGTGGTGGCTCGTGCTGCTGCGCATGCTGATCGCGGCCCTGGTGATCCTGGCGCTGGCCCGACCGGTGCTCAATCCCCAGGTCGTCACCACCGGAGGGTCCGGCCCGGTGCTGGTCGTCATCGACAACGGCTGGGGATCGGCACCGCACTGGGAGCGCATGGCGCGCGCTGCGGAGGAGGTGCTGACCGAAACGGCATGGGCCAGACGGACGGCGCTGATCGTCGCGACGGCGACCGACACCGCGCCGTCGCCACCGGCCGATGCGGCCGACGTGCGACGGCGCCTGGCCGGAATCGCGCCCGTCCCCCACGCGCCCGCGCGCATGGCGCTGGCGCCAGCCATCGCCGAGGCGGTGGCACGCTACGATGTGGGCGAGATCGTCTGGCTGTCGGATGGCCTCGCTTATGCCGATGGTGCCGGCTTCGCCGCCGCCCTGAGCGAAACCGGCATCGCCGATGTCGAGGTGGTCGTGCCCGAGGCGTCGTCGCTGCCGCTGGCGCTCGCCCCGGCCGCCAACGAGACCGCCGGCCTGAAGGCGACGATCCTCCGGCCGACCACTGCCGCGCCGCCGTTCGGGGTGCTGCGCGCCCGCGATCTGAAGGGCCGGGTGATCGGCGAGACGCCGTTCACCTTCGAGGCGTCGGCCAACCGGGCCGAAACGGTCATCGACCTGCCGGCAGAGCTTCGCAACGAGATTGGGCGGCTTGAGATCGCCGACCAGCGCACGGCCGGCGCCGTGCAGCTCCTCGACGACCGCTGGCGCCGCCGCGTGGTCGGTCTGATCTCCGGCGAATCGCGCGAGCGCGCCCAGCCGCTGTTGTCGCCGCTCTACTACATCACACGGGCGCTGGCGCCTTTCGCCGATCTGCGTGAGCCACCCGACACCAATCTCGCCGTAGCACTCGACCGCCTGCTCGCCGAAAACGTGTCGACCCTGGTGCTGGCCGATATCGGCACCCTGGTCGGCGACGCGACCGGGCGGCTCGAAAAATGGATCAATGACGGCGGCGTGCTGATCCGTTTCGCCGGACCTCGCCTGGCTGGCGCCGAGGATGACGTGCTGGTGCCGGTCAATCTTCGCAGCGGCGACCGCTCGCTCGGCGGCACGCTGTCGTGGAGCGAGCCGCAGCCGATCGCCGCCTTCCCGGCCACCAGTCCCTTCGCCGGGCTCGAGGTTCCCCCGGACGTCCGGGTGACGCGGCAGGTTCTCGCCGAGCCGTCGATCGACCTCGCCGAGAAGACCTGGGCCAATCTCGAGGACGGGACGCCGCTGGTGACCGCCGAACGGCGTGGCGACGGCTGGATCGTGCTGTTCCACGTCACCGCCGATGCGGCGTGGTCGAATCTGCCCCTGACCGGTGTATTCGTCGAGATGCTGAGGCGCATCGTCGAGCTGTCGAACACGACGTCTGCCGAGGGCTCCTCGCGAGGAGTGCCCGGCGGCGTCCTGCGGCCACTGCGCGCGCTCGATGCCACTGGCATGCTCGGCTCGCCTCCGCCGCAGGCCCGGCCGATCCCGGCGGAGGCTTTCGAAACGACCCGCCCCGGCCGCGAACATCCGCCCGGGCTCTATGGCGAACCGGATGCGTTCCGGGCAATCAATGTCCTCGACGAGACGACGACCCACACCGCGCTGGAGACAACCGGCCTCGCGACGGTGTTCTACCCGGATGCCGAGCCGCGCACGCTCGGGCCATGGCTGCTCGCGGCTGCCGTGATTCTCCTGATCGTCGACGGCATCATCGTGCTGGCGATGACCGGACGCGGCTTCAGGCTGCGTCCGGCTGCCCGCGGCGCGGCAGGGCTGGCGGTGGCGCTCGCCCTTGTCGGCACGGCGGCCGACCGGGCGGCGGCGCAGGACGACCTCGATCCCGCCGACCGGCTTGCGCTGGAGGCAACGCTCGATACGCGCCTCGCCTACGTGCTGACGGGTAACCGCGACATCGACGAGACCAGCCGCGCCGGCCTCGAGGGGCTGACGCGCATCCTCGCCGAGCGCACCGCGCTCGAGCCTGCCGCCCCGCTCGGTGTCGACATCACCCGGGACGAACTGGCCTTCTTCCCGATGCTCTACTGGCCGATCGATCCGGCCGCCGAACCGCCCGGCAACGAGGTGCTGGCCAGGATCGACGCGTACATGAAGCAGGGCGGCACCATCCTGTTCGACACGCGCGACGAACTGGAGGCGCGACCGGGGCTCGACGGCGCCTCGGCGGGACCCGGCATGCTGCGGCTACGCACGCTACTGCGCGGCCTCGACATTCCCGAACTGGAGCCGGTGCCGGCCGATCACGTGCTTACCAAGGCGTTCTACTTGCTGCAGGACTTTCCCGGCCGCTGGCAAGGCGGCACGCTCTGGGTGGAGGCCTCGCTGCGCGATCCCGACGAGGTGGCGCGTCCGGCGCGCAACGCCGATGGCGTCTCCTCGATCATCATCACCTCGAACGATCTGGCCGGTGCCTGGGCGCTGGACGAGGACCGGCGCCCGCTCTTCCCGGTGGCGCCGGGCGGCGAGATGCAGCGCGAAATGGCGTTCCGCTCCGGCGTCAACATCGTCATGTACACGCTGACCGGCAACTACAAGGCCGACCAGGTCCACGTACCGGCCCTGCTCGAACGGCTGGGGCAGTAGCATGAGCTGGTCCGTCGACGTCACTCCGCTGATCGACTGGCGCCTGATCGCCGCGCTGGCGGTCGCCGCCGCCATCGTCTCGGTGATCGGCCTGATCCGACAGATGCCGGGCGCGTGGCTGCGTGCACTGGCCGCCGCGCTGCTCGTCCTTGCGCTCCTCGATCCCGCCCTCAAGCAGGAGGACAGGGAGATCCTGCCGGGGGTGGTCGCCATCGTCATCGACACGTCGGCGAGCCAGACTCTCGGCGAACGCGCCGCGGAGACGGCGGCGGCGCGCGCCGACCTCGAGGCGCGGCTGGCACGGCTACGCGGCTTCGAGCCCCGCTGGATCGAGGTCGGCTCGGCGGGCACCGATGGCACCGAACTGTTCTCGGCGCTCGAGCGAGGGCTCGCCGACGTTCCCTCCGAGCGCATCTCCGGCGTCGTACTGATCACTGACGGGCAGGTGCACGACATTCCCGAGCGCCGCGAACAGCTCGGCTTCGACGCGCCGGTGCACGCCCTCGTCACAGGCAACCGCGAGGAGATCGACCGCCGCCTCGTGGTGCACGCCTCGCCGCGCTTCGGCATCGTCGGACAGGACCAGCCGATCACCTTCCGGCTGGAGGATTTCGGCCCCGTTGCCGCGGCCTCCCCCCGGCGCGCGCAGGTGACCATTTCCCGAGACGGAGACCCGGTCTCGACGATGAGCGTCACGGTCGGCGAGAACGTCACCGTTCCGGTCGAGATCGCCCATGGCGGCAGGAACATCGTCGAGCTGGAGGCGGAAGCCCTGCCGGGCGAGCTGACCTTGCTCAACAATCGCGCCGTGGTCACCGTCGCCGGCATCCGCGACAACCTTCGCGTCCTGCTGGTGTCGGGTGAGCCGCATGCCGGCGAGCGTACCTGGCGAAACATCCTGAAATCGGATGCAGCCGTCGACCTCGTGCATTTCACCATCCTCAGGCCGCCGGAAAAACAGGACGGGACGCCCATCTCGCAGCTCTCGCTGATCGCCTTTCCGACACGCGAGCTGTTCTCGGTGAAGATCGACGAGTTCGATCTCATCATCTTCGACCGCTACCAGAGCCGCGGCGTGCTGCCGGTGCTCTATTACGACAACATCGCCCGCTACGTCGCCAACGGGGGCGCGGTGCTGGTCGCCGCCGGCCCGGAATACGCCGAGCAGGGCAGTCTGTTCCGCACACCGCTCGGACCGGTGCTGCCGGCGGTCCCGACCGGCAGCATCGTCGAACAGCCGTACAGGGCGGCCTTGTCGGAGGCGGGCGGCCGCCATCCGATCACCCGGGACCTCGTGAATGGCGGCGAGGAGCCGACCTGGAGCCGCTGGTTCCGGCTGGTCGATGCCACCGTCGAGGGCGGCGAGACGCTGATGACCGGTCCCGACGGCCGGCCGCTGCTGGTGGTGGACCGGGAGGGCCAGGGCCGTGTCGCGCTGATGCTGTCCGATCACGCCTGGCTGTGGGCGCGCGGCTATGAGGGCGGCGGCCCCTATATCCCGCTGCTGCGCCGGCTGGCCCATTGGCTGATGAAGGAGACCGATCTCGAGGAGGAGGCGCTGACCGCCACCGGCCGCGGCGACGAGCTGATGATCGAGCGGCGGACCATGTCGGAGTCCGTGCCGCCTGCCCTCGTCGAGACGCCGGCCGGCGAAACGGTCGAGGTCGGGCTGACCGAGGTCGAGCCGGGTCTGTGGCGCGGCGAGACGCCGATCCGCGACCTCGGCATCTACCGCATCGCCAACGGCGACCTCACGACGCTGGCCAGCATCGGCCCGGACAATCCGCGCGAGTTCGCGGAGGTGCGCTCCGACACGGAGCAGCTGGCGCCGCTCGCGCGTGCAACCGGCGGCGGCGTGTTCCGCATCGCCGAGCGCGGCTCGGTGTCACTGCCGCGCGTGCTGCCGATGCACGCGGCGACCTCACTTCACGGCAGCGACTGGATCGGGCTGAAGACGTCCGAGGCGTCCGTTCTGCGCGGTGTCCGGGCGCTGCCGCTGCTGGCCGGACTCGCCGGACTGGTTCTGCTCCTCGCCGCGCTCACCGCCGCATGGTATCGAGAGGGGCGTTGAAGCCTCGGCCGGCGCAGGGCGCGCCATGCCGGTCGCGCCTGCGAGCGCACCCTCCACCAGTTCGAGGGCCAGCAGCCGGTCCGGATCGACGGGCCCCGGCAACCGCACCTGGCCGCGCGGAATCGGGCGGAAGCCGGCACGCGCATAGTAGGGCGCGTCACCCACCAGGATGATGAGCCTGTGCCCGGCCTGCCGCGCCGCAGTGATCGAGGCCTTCAGCAGGGCCAGGCCGTGGCCGCGGTTCTTGTAGTCCGGATCGACCACCAGTGGCCCGAGCAGCAACGCCGGCGTACCGCCGATGGTGATCGGCGACAGCCGCACCGAGCCGATCAGCCGGCCATCGGCGAGCGCCACGAAGCACAGGTCGGGGATCGGCACCGTTCCGCGGCGCAGCCGGTAGGCGGTCTTGGCGAAGCGGCCCGGCCCGAAGGCGGCCTCGGCAAGGGCATCGATCTGGGGCCCGTGGCCGGGCTGTTCGAGCTCGATGGTGACGACGCTGGCTGCAGGCGACATGGCGGGCTCCCGTTCCCTCAGTTCGGGCGCCCCGCAGCCGCCTTTCGGGCAGTTTGTCGAGCTGGTCTCGCCTCACACGAGGCGGGTATGACAGGGCGCGACGGATCGACGCGCGCGAATGCGCGCCTCGGCTCGTCGTCGCAGCATCATGCCCGTCATGATCCACAATCCGTCGATTGGACGCGGCCCAATAGCATGGGCCGCCCCGGATCGTCCAGTGTCGGCTGCGCGGCTCAGTCGTCGAACTCGTTGACGTGCTTCTGGGCGTAGAGCTCCAGTCCGATCTGCTTGACCAGATCGAGCTGCGTCTCGAGGAAATCGATATGGCCTTCCTCGTCCTCGGCCAGCTCCTCGAACAGGTTCTTCGACACGCGGTCATTGATCGACGCGCAATAGGCGGCTGCCTCCAGATAGAGACTGCGCGCCTCGTACTCGCCGGCCAGATCGACCTCAAGGATCTCCTTGACGTTCTGGCCGATGCGCAGCGGATTCAGTTCCTGCAGGTTGGGGAAGCCTTCCAGGAAGATGATCCGCGCGATGAACTTGTCCGCATGATGCATCTCCTCGATCGACTCGGCGCGCCACTTCTTCGCCAGACCTGTATAGCCCCAATCCTCGAGCAAGCGGTAGTGCAGCCAGTACTGGCTGACTGCGGTGAGTTCGGAACGCAGCCCCTTGTTCAGGTACTCGATGACCTTGGAATCGCCTTTCATGGAACCCTCTCCTCTTGTATCACCGCCGCTGGCATCTCCACCGGAGCGGTCCACCGTTGCTGTCCCGGGAACGGCGGCAGCGCCAATGCGCCCCGCCGAGCCCGACGCCGACGACACCCTACCGCATCTTTTAGAATGATTCTAGAGATTAAGTCGGACAACACCAAACGCCGGCTGCGCTATCCCGCCGCAGCCGGTTGGCCGATCGCCGGCGCGCGTCAGACGCCAACGACCTCCCGGATATCGGCCGCTTCGCCGATATCGACGGTCGCGCCCGACCTGCCGACTGCGAACAGAGTGCCGCGCTCGACGGTTTCCCCGACCGCTCCGGCTGCGTCGGACAGCGGGCATCTGGCACTGCACCGGCTCGTGCAGGCGCCGTGCACGGCCGGCAGCGCCTCGTTCATGATCTGGCGGATTGTACGTGCGCAGCGCCCACATTGCGGGCTGCACCCGAGGCAACGGTACACCTGGGCCGGCGTGAACGGACAATCAGGACCAGGCGTGAGGCAGGACCTCACGTCATGGTCGGAGAGGACATTGCAGGAACAGACGATCACGTAACGGGATCCGCAACGGCTCGAACGCGGCCGCGCGAGGGTTTGGCGACGCGGCCACCCACTCAGATACAATTCCCAACTTTCAAAGTCAAATTAAACGACCCTGGCCGCCTCCAACGATCGTGATCGCAGCGGTACAGCGCATTCAGGCCCGGGCAGCGGCCGTCCTAAGACAAGCATCCCAATAGGGCGGATCGCCGAAGCAGCGGCCGAGATGGTCTACGAAGGCCCTCACCTTGGCGGACAGATGCCGCCCCGGTGGATAGAGGGCGTAGGCGGCGACCTCGCGCCACGCGACATCGGTCAGCACCGGCACCAGCCGCCCGGCCTCGATCGACCGGTAGGCAAGGAAGGTTGGCTGGAGGATGATACCAAGCCCGGCCTCGGCCGCATCGACCAGCATCTCGCCATTGTTGGAGGCAAGCCTGGCCGGCACGGAGACCGAGCGCTCGCGTCCCTCCGCATCGACCCACGTGAAGGCCCGGCGCTCGGGCAGGTTCGTGTAGCGCAGCGCGACGTGGCCCGACGCCAGATCCTCCGGCCGTTGCGGCCTGCCGTGGCGGGCGAGATAGTCGGGACTCGCGCAGCAGACGTTGCGCACCACGGCAAGGCGCCGCGCGATGAGGCTCGAATCCTCGAGCTGGCCGATCCTCACCGCGACATCGAAGCCCTCGTCCACCAGATCGACGCGGCGGTCGTTGAGATCGAGGTCGATCCACAGGGCCGGATTGTCGGCAAGGAACTGCCGCACGGCGGGCGCGAGATGCATCAGACCGAACGACAGCGGTGCGGCGACCTTGAGACGGCCGGTCAGTGCGCCGTGCACCATCGCCGCCTGCTGATCCGCCTCCTCCAGATCGGCAAGCAACTGGACGGCCCGTTCGTAATAGGCGCGGCCGGTGTCGGTCAGGCTGAGCTGGCGTGTCGTGCGGTTGACCAGCCGGACGCCGAGCCGTTCCTCGAGATCCTTGAGCCGACGGCTGACAGCGGATTTCGCCACGCCCAACCGGTCCGCCGCAGCCCCGATCCCGCCGGCATCGGCAACGTGGACGAAGGTCTCCAGTTCGGCTAGCCGATCCATTGTTCATCCTCACGCAACAATCCCTGCCGTCATACGGCCTTTGCAGGACGTGAACAATGCCTAGGTGCACCGACAGACGGACGGTCGCGGCGCACATCGAGGACAGGAGGAGACATCACATGGGCATGCTTGTGAACGGCCGCTGGACATCGGATGACGGCGCGCTTCGATCGGCCGACGGGCGTTTCCAGCGCAGCGAGACACGGTTCCGAAACTGGGTGACCGCCGATGGATCGCCCGGACCGAGCGGGGACGGCGGCTTCCTTGCGGAACCCGGCCGCTATCATCTCTATGTCTCGCTCGCCTGCCCCTGGGCGCATCGCACCCTCGTGGTCCGCCGACTCAAGAAGCTGGAGAGCATCGTGTCGGTGAGCATCGTCGCTCCCGTCATGCGCGACGAGGGGTGGGAGTTCTCCGCCGATTTCCCCGACCATCTGGCCGGCCGCAGCCGGCTCTTCGAGGTCTATCAGGCAGCCGATCCGCAGGTGACCAGCCGGGTGACGGTGCCGGTGCTCTGGGACAAGCTGCGCAGCACCATCGTCTCCAACGAATCCTCCGAGATCATCCGCATGCTGAACTCCGCGTTCGATGCCGCCGGCGCGGATACGACGGTGGATCTTTATCCCGAGCCGCTGCGCCGGGAAATCGACGCCGTCAACGACCTGGTCTACGAGACCGTCAACAACGGCGTCTACAAGGCAGGCTTCGCCACCTCGCAGCAGGCTTACGAGGAAGCGGTCCATGCGCTGTTCGCCACCCTCGACGAGCTCGACCGGCGGCTGTCGCGCCAGCCCTATCTGGTCGGGGACCGGATCACCGAGGCCGACTGGCGGCTGTTCACGACGCTGGTGCGCTTCGATGCTGTCTATGTCGGCCACTTCAAGTGCAACATCCGCCGCATCGCCGACTATCCATCACTCTCCAACTACCTGCGCGCGCTCTATCAGATTCCGGGCATCGCCGGGACGGTCGATATCCCGCACATCAAACTGCACTATTATGCAAGCCACCGCGGCGTGAACCCGACCGGCATCGTCCCGGTCGGCCCGGACCTCGATCTCGACGCGCCGCACGACCGAGACCGGCTGCGCGCCGCCTGACCGGTTCCTGTCCTGCCGCAGGCTACCAGTAGGGGCTGGTCGCCGCCCCCTGGAACACTTCCGCGACGCGCCGGCGGGTGGCCGGCGTGGCGCCGTCCGGCAGCGCGTCCGCCGGAAAGAACTCGGCGGCGACGATCTCCATGTTCGGCCCCACCGCCCGCACCTGCGACCAGTCGCGGACGACGAAGGCGACGACATGGTCGCCGCGGTGTTCGGCATCGTTGCAGAAGACGCCGTGCAGCCGCGGCAGCCCGGTCAGCCGGACGCCGCCTTCCTCGTCGAGCTCGCGTCCGAGCGCATCGAGGACCGTCTCGCCGCGCTCGACGCCGCCGCCGGGCAGGTACCAGCCCGGTACGTAGCTGTGCCTGACCAGCAGGACATGCCGCGGGTCGCGGACGACGATGCCCCGCACACCAAGCGTCATGCCGCGGCTCAGGCGCCACCACGGCCGGAACACGAGTTGGGTCAGCAACCGGCGCACACCGCCCTCCCGGCCGGCCGCCATGAGCCGGCGCGGCGTGCGGGCCGCGCCTGGCAGGGCGGTTGGCCGTTAACCCGCCATGCGTGGCCCGCAACCCCTCCCTGCGTACGGGCCGGCTGACCCGCACGACAATGCCTACTAGATGGATGGGAAATGTTCGGCGATGCCGCTGAACCCGCTCGTCTGGAGCCTGTCATGCTTCGTCTGCTGTTCCGCCGTCGCGACGCCTATGTCTGGCGCCCGGCGCTCGATCTCCGCGACGGCCGCATCGCGGCCGCGCTGATGACCTTCGCGCCCAACTGAGGCGGGTCGACCACCCCGCGTTCGGGTCCGTCCGTCTGGCCATCGCAGCCCGCCGCCGCTAGAAAGCGCGGGCAATGTTCAGGCTTGCCCATCTCTCCGACCCCCACGTCCCGCCCGACGGACCGCCGCGCCGACGCGACCTGTTGTCGCAGCGAGCGATCGGCTGGGTGAACTGGCAGCGCAACCGCCGCCGCGTTCATGTCCGCCATGTCCTCGATGCGGTTACCGGCGACATCCACACCCATGCGCCGGATCATATCGCGGTAACCGGCGATCTTGCCATCGTCTCGACGCCGGCCGAATGGCGCGCCTGCCGGGCATGGCTCGATCACATCGGGCCACCGGACAAGGTCTCGCTGGTGCCCGGCAATCACGACACCTATGTGCGCCGCGCCGTGACGGGTACGGAACTCGCCTGGCGCGAATACATGGCCGGCGACCCGGACACCCTGGCGCATGGCGGATTTCCCTATCTCAGGCGGCGCGGTCCGCTGGCCTTGGTCGGGTGCTCCTCGGCGATCGTCACTGCGCCGTTCCTGGCGACGGGGAAGGTCGGCCGCGACCAGCTCGCGCGGCTCGAAATGCTTCTCGCCCGCCTCGGCCGCGAGGGTTGGTTCCGAGTCGTTATGATCCATCATCCGCCGACGCGCGAGCCCGGCGACCGCTTTCGCCGGCTTCTCGACGCGCGCGAGGTCGCAGCGGCACTGGAGCGCGCCGGCGCCGAGTTGATCCTGCACGGTCACGAGCACCGCGCCACGCTGCGCTGGCTGCCCGGCCCGGTCGCGCCGATACCGGTGGTCGGGGTCCCCTCGGCCTCGGCGCTGGAACATGGCGGCCGCCCCGCCGCCCAGTACAACCTGTTCGACATTTCCGGGATGGCCGGCGCCTGGTCGTGCCGGATGATCGTGCGCGGCTTTGACGGGGGCGTCCTCCACACACTGTGCGAGCAGGAGCTCCGTACCGGCCGGGACGAGGTTGCGCCGTGCGCTGCAGCTTCTAGGGCAGGCTGAACGTCACGCCGACGACGAACAGTCCGACGGCGCCGATCAGCACCCCGAGGACGAAGGCGGTGATCAGGCTTCCCCAGCCGAAGCGCCGCACGGTCCGCTCAACCGTCATCGCCTTGTCCTCCGCCTGTCGGGCGGCGAGCGACACGATCGCCTTGCCTTCCGAGTCGCTTTCCAGCGCCCGTTCGCGCTCGATCAGCCGGTGCGCGACATAATCGGTGACGCGGTTCGCCATCTCGTCGATGCTGGTCGTCTCGAGGATGACCTGCCGTCCGTGCCGGGTGTCCTTCAGGAAACGGTAGGTGCGCTTGTCACGCGCCATCACCACATGGGCCAGCACGTCGATCCACAACCGCGGCGGGGTACCCGGAATCAGCGCGCATTCGAGCAGGTCGGTTCCTTCCGGAATCTCGTCGAAGACGTCCGAAAGCGCATCCTGCAGCAGTTCGAGGCGGGCGATCTCCGCCTCGCGCAGATCGACGATGACGTCCGAGCGCTCGGCCTCGGTTTGACGGGCACGCCGCAGCGCCGCGCGCAGGCGGCTCGTCTCCGCCTGCTTGATCGGCGCCTCGATGATCTTCTCTTCCGACATTGGCAGCTCCGTCTCCGGAAGATTCGGCCCATTAACGACCAGTTTACCATGATCGCTCGCAGAAATCAGGCTTCTATCCCGGTCGACGCGGATCGCCGCCCCCTGATGACCCTGCCCGCGCCCGCTGCTATAAGGGCGCCCGTCATGGATCAGCTTCCCGAAAGTGCCCGCCGTGTCGCCGCCGCCGCCGCGGCCGCCGGTCTTGCGGTGAACGTTGTCGAGATGCCGGACTCGACCCGCACCGCCGAGGAGGCGGCCCGGGCCTGCGGCTGCGAGGTGGCGCAGATTGTCAAGTCGCTCGTGTTCGTCGGAGCGGCGAGCGGCCAGCCCTACCTGCTGCTGGTCTCCGGCGCCAACCGGGTCGACGAGATGGCGGTCGCGGCGGAACTCGGCGAGCCGCTGGTCCGTCCCGACGGCCGCCGCGTGCGCGAGATCACCGGCTATGCGATCGGCGGCATCCCGCCGATCGGCCATCCCGAACCGATGCGCACGCTGATCGACGCGAAGCTCCTGGAATACGACGTCGTCTGGGCGGCGGCTGGCACCCCGCGCTGCGTGTTCGCGGCCGATCCGGCGGCGCTCGCCCGCGCCGCCTCCGCGACGACCTACGCCTTCTGATCCGCCCGCCAGGCGACCACGAGCAGCGCCGCCACGATGACCGGCGTCAGGACGTCGGTGTAGAGGATCGGCCCGGCATTGCCGGCAGCCAGGTTGCCCGTCTCCGCGATCTGCCGGACATGGCCGATCGCGGCGCCGCCGAGGAACGACGCCACCACGATCCATGTGGCGGTGCGGAATCCCAGTCGTCCCCAGAAGGCGCCGACCACGCCGGCCAGCCCGATGCCGAGATTGGCGACCCCGACCTCGAACTGGAACGGACTCGTCTGCCAGCCGATCGCCGCGGCCGCCTCGGCAGGAAAGAAGACATGGCCCATGAACGCCCACAGGCTCATCAAGCCGATGACGAAGAAGAAGATCCACCGGAGCAGCCGGTCCGCGACCAGCCGCGCGCCGAGCGGACGCGGGGCCCGCGCGATATCGGCGGCCGCGGCGACGAGCGCCAAGACCCAGGCAAGAATGGGAACGAAGGAAACCATGCCGTCACCTCGCGCGAATCATCTACCGACGACGAGAGTGACATTCCTCGAGGAGACGATGAACCCTGCCCGATCGGCAGGCCCGGGCGCCGGCACCAGGCGCGCCGTTCCGGCCGGAACGACGCGCGGAGCCGGGATCGGGGCGCAACACCGCTCCCGCCACGCCTTGCCCATCGCGGATCGCAGGGGCGGTCGAGGACGCGGCGGCCAGGCCGGGCCGGCGGCAAGACGTCCGGCCGGCCCGGAGCCTCAGACCGTCCGGTCGGCCAGGCTCATCCGCGACATCGCGTAACCGGCGATCGCCGCAGGAACGATCCACATCAGCGCGTGGATGACGAGCGACGTCGCGGCGAAATGTGCGGCGAGTTCGGCCGGCACGGCGCTCGTCATGCCGTCGGCCTGCGGCGCGCCGACCACATGCGGCAGCACGATCAGCACGAGCCCGCCTGTCACCCAGGGAGCGCTGCGGCCGAAATAGATCGCGCCGATCCCGATGGCCGTGGCGAAGGCCGTGAACGCCCACCAGAGCTGCCGCGCGTAAAGATCGGCCGCCGCAGCCCCCGGCAGCTCCGGCGCGAGCCCGAGCGCGGGGGCGAGGCCGGTGGCGAAGAAGCCTGCGATGGCGAACGGGATCACCGAGCTGACGTCGATCCGGGCGCCCCTGGCGTACATCACTGCCAGCAGCATCCAGGCATAGCCCACCGCGACAGCGATGGTGGCGCCATAGGTGAGGATGGTCCGCATCCCGTCGCCGTGCTCGCCAAGCGCGTGGTCGCCGTGCGCGTGCGCGAGGATTGTCAGGCCCGTGGAGGCGACCTCCTCGAATTCCTCGGCATGGAGGATCATCGGAACCGTCGTGACCGACTGGATCGCGGCCACGATCAGTCCGCCGGCGATGCCTCCCACGAGGCCCGCGGCCAGAATCCGCTTCAGCATGGCGCGATCAGTGGCAGGGGAAGGAGAGTGCGTGGCGCGCATCGTGCGCCGCGTCGTGCAGCGCCTGCGGATGCGCGAAGCCGGTCACGAAGACGAAGGCCGCACCCATCAGGAACACTACAGAGGCCACCGTCAGCCGCGAAGAGACCGCTGCCGGTTGCGAAAGGGAAGTCGTTGTCTCAGTCATCTCGTCATCCGATCTGCCGCTCCACCGGCGGCCTTGGAGTTGCCCCATGGACCGGCAGGTCTCCTGGCTCGCGCCTGCCTACCGCCGCCCTCCCCCTTCCCGGCTTGCGCCAGTGGGTTCGCTGGAGGGGCGGCTCGGCGCCTACAGTTGCGGGGACAGCCGCGGCTTTCGGAACGAGATCCGGCACCGCGTTCCCTCTTCGCCCTTTCGGGACCGATCCGGAGGCGAGACTACCGGATGGTTCCGGACCCGTCGAGTGCGATTGCGACATGCCGGCGGCCGTCCGATCCGCCACTGCCTCGCCGGTGGGCGACGTGATATCGATCCGGCAATGACGCCGTCGACAAACCTCTACGTCCTGTTCGCCGCCCTCGCGATCGAGGCCGCCGCCGGCTATCCGCGGCCGCTCTACGCCGTGCTCCGTCATCCAGTGGTGTGGATCGGCGCGCTGATCGATTGGCTCGAGGCGATGCTCAACCGGCCGGAGATGACCGTCGAGACACGCCGCTTCAACGGTGTCGTGACGCTGATCGCACTCCTCACCGCAGCTGTCGTGCCGGCGCTGCTGGTGCAGATGGTTCTGCTGGCACTGCTGCCGTCGCTGCTCGCGCTCATCCTGACTGCCGCGATCGCCTCGAGCCTGATCGCCCAGCGCAGCCTCTGGAACCATGTCGAGGCGGTGGCCGAAGGACTGGAGACCGGCGGCCTCGACGCCGGCCGCGCGGCCGTCGCGCACATCGTCGGCCGGGATCCGGCGGCACTCGACGAGTCCGGCGTCTGCCGCGCGGCGATCGAAAGCCTCGCCGAGAACTTCTCCGACGCGGTTGTCGCGCCGGCTTTATGGTGCGCGCTGCTCGGCCTGCCGGGGATCGCCGCCTACAAGGCCGTCAACACCGCCGATTCGATGATCGGTCACCGCACCGAGCGCTACCGCGACTTCGGCCGCGCCGCTGCCCGCCTCGACGATCTGGTCAACCTGCCGGCTTCGCGGCTGGCGGCCGGCTGGATCGTCCTCGCCGCACTGATCCGCGAGGCGGATCCGGCCGCGGCGCTGCGGGCGGTCAAGCGGGATGCCCGCCGTCACCGCTCGCCGAATGCCGGTTGGCCGGAGGCGGCGATGGCCGGCGCGCTCGGCATCCGGATCGCCGGACCACGCGTCTATGGCGGCATCCGTGTCGAGGACAGCTGGATGGGCGACGGACGCGCCGACCTGACGGCCGCGGACATCCGCCGGGCGCTCGACCTCTACCGCACCGCCTGCATTGCACAGGGCATCTTCGTACTGGCGCTTGCAGCCCTCATCGGGCTAGCGACATGAGCCGGCCGATGTCGATATGCCTCTCCAGATGGGCGGCAAGTCCGTCGAGCGCGGCCTCCACGCCGGCCTCGTAGTCAGCGCCGGACGCTGTGCCGCCGAGCCGCGCAAGCCAGGCGGCGCGCTGCCGGTCATCGGCGAAGAAGCCGTGCACATAGGTGCCGGCGACCAACCCGTCCGCAGAGACCGCCCCATCCGTCCGTCCGTCGGCGAGGCGCACCAGCGGGCGCCCGGTGCCCGGCCCTGTCGTCACCCCCATGTGCATCTCGTAGCCGACAAGCGGCAGCCCGTCGGCGATTGTCACGCCGGCCACCTCCAACAGATGCTTGTCGCCGGCGAGCACCGTCTCGACATCGAGCAGCCCGAGCCCGTCCACCCGGCCTGCCGGCCCCTCGATGCCGGCGGGGTCGGCGATCGACCGGCCGAGCATCTGGTAGCCGCCGCACAGCCCGAGCACCCGCCCGCCGCGCCGCACATGCGCCGCAATGTCGATGTCCCAGCCTTCGGCGCGCAGCGCCGCCAGATCGGCGATCGTCGCCTTCGAGCCCGGCAGGATGACAAGGTCGCAGACCGGCAGCGCCCGTCCCGGTTCGATCATCGCGAGATCGACATCCGGTTCGGCGACGAGCGGGTCGAGATCGTCGAAATTGGCGATCCGCGGCAGCACCGGTACCGCGATCCGCAGGCGACCGCCCGCGCCTCGCGAGCCGGTCCGCTCGGCGAGGTCGTAGGCATCCTCGGCCGGCAGCCGGCGCGCCGCGTCGTAATGCGGGACGAGGCCGAGCGGCGCCCAGCCGGTCCTGCGCGCGATCTCGCGCATTCCCGCCTCGAACAGCCCCGGATCGCCACGCATCCGGTTGACGATGAAGCCCTCGATCATCGCCGCGTCCTCGGGCGCGACGACCGTCTTGGTGCCGACCAGGCTGGCGATGACGCCGCCGCGGTCGATGTCGCCGATCAGCACGACGGGCACGTCGGCGGCCCGAGCGAAGCCCATGTTGGCGATGTCGTTGGCCCTCAGATTGATCTCCGAGGCGCTGCCGGCCCCCTCCACCAGCACGATCTCGGCGGTCTCCTTGAGCCGGCCGAAACTCTCCAGCACCGCCGGCATCAGTCCGCGCTTGATCTCCTGCCATTCGCGCGCCTTCGCCGTGCCGATCACCTTGCCGCGCAGCACGATCTGCGCGCCGGTCTCGCTCTGCGGCTTGAGCAGCACCGGGTTCATGTCCACCGAGGCCCTCAACCCCGCCGCGCGGGCCTGCAACGCCTGCGCCCGGCCGATCTCGCCGCCCTCGGCGGTGACGGCAGCATTGTTCGACATGTTCTGCGGCTTGAACGGCGCGACAGCGATCCCCCGACGCCTGAGCACCCGGCACAGCCCCGCCACGATCAGCGACTTGCCGACATTCGAGCCGGTCCCCTGAAACATGATTGCGCGGGCTGTCATGGCGCAGCCGGCCGCGCCAGGGCTTCGGCGCGGCGTCCTCCAATCCCGCTCGCAGCCACAATCGGCCCCTCATCGTGGCAGCCGCACCAGCGGCTGTTCGCGATCGGGAGGATTGGATCGGCGATGTCGAAGCGCCCCGGTCCCGGCACGCGCTCGGCTCGACCGGAATGACGGCACGGCAGATGGCCAGGCATCGCGCTCAGAACTCGATGCCCTCCTGCGCCTTAACGCCCGCGGCGAAATGATGCTTGACGAGCGTCATCTCGGTGACGAGATCGGCCGCCTCGATCAGCTCCGGTTTCGCGTTGCGGCCGGTGACGACGACGTGCAGGTCGGGACGGCGGGCGGCGAGCGCGCCGACCACCTCGTCGATCGGCAGGTAGTCGTAGCGCAACGCGATGTTGAGCTCGTCGAGGACAAGCAGCGCGACCGAGCGGTCGTCCATCAGATCCAGCGCCTTTGTCCAGGCGCGGCGGGCGGCGGCGATGTCGCGGTCGCGGTCCTGCGTCTCCCAGGTGAAGCCCTCGCCCATCGAATGCCATTCGACGAGCGCGCCGAAGCTCTCGAGCGCGCCACGCTCGCCGGTCGACCAGGCGCCCTTGATGAACTGCACCACGCCGACCTTGCGCCCCCGCCCGACCATCCGGAGCGCCAGCCCGAAGGCAGCGGTGGACTTGCCCTTGCCGGCGCCGGTATGGACCATCAGCAGGCCCTTCTCGATCGTCTTGGACGCCACTTCGGCGTCCTGAACCGCCTTCCGCTTCTCCATCTTGGCGCGATGCCGCGCCGCCGCATCCGGTCCGCTCATCGCGCCACCTTCACAGGCATCGGCAGACCGGCCAGCATGAACACCACCGAGTGGGCCACCTCCGCAATGCGCTGGTTCATCCGGCCGTGCGCGTCGCGAAACTGCCGGGCGAGCGCATTGTCGGGCACGATGCCAAGCCCCAGTTCATTCGAGACGATGGCGACTGGCGCCGACGATTCGCTGAGCGCCCGGGCCAGGTCGTCGACGGCGGTGACGACGTCATAGTCGGCCAGCATCAGATTGGACAGCCACAGCGTCAGGCAGTCCACCAGGACGGGCGCACCCGCCGGCGCCGACCGCAGCGCCCCGACGATGTCGACGGGCGCCTCCAGCGTGTACCAGCCCTCGCCACGCCGGGCGCGATGCTCGGCGATCCGCTGGCGCATCTCGTCGTCGTGGATCTCGGCGGTCGCAATGAAGGTCCAGGGCGGCGGCAATGCGGTCACCAGGCTTTCCGCGTAGCGGCTCTTCCCCGACCTGGCTCCGCCCAGCACGAAAGTCACCGTCATTGTCACGCCCTCCGGGAATCCCCTGCCGGGCCCGTCCGCGATTGACTCGCCCCGGACGAACCAATAGTCAATCCGTGACGGTCCTTCGCCCCGGCGCAAGCGGGACGAAGGTGAAAAGGGAACGCGGTGCCGGGCCGGACATGTCGGACCAGGCCCCATGCCGCGGCTGCCCCCGCAACTGTAGGCGGTGAGCCACCCGTCGGATGCCACTGGGTCCGCGCCCGGGAAGGTGACGGAAGGCGATCTGAACCGCGAGCCAGGAGACCTGCCGTCGCAACGGACTGACCGCAAGCCGGGCGGGGTGCGCCGGCGCTGCGGAAACCGGCGATCCCGTCGGCGACCGTCCCGGCGATGTCGCACGCGGGCGGGACCACGCACCCCGACAGGCGCAATCTTGCGCCGTGACTTGGGGAACAAGCGGTGGCCGGCGACTCGCGCCCGACGCTCTATGTCTGCACAACCTGCCGGCGGGCGGGCGATCCGCCGTCGGCCGAAGGTGTGCCGCGTGCCGGCCAGCTGCTGTTCGAGGCGACCGGTGCCGCGGCGCGGGCGCTCGGCGCCGATGCCCCGGCGATCGTCCCGGTCGTCTGCTTCGCCAACTGCGAGCGCGGCTGTTCGGCGGCGATCTCCCAGCCCGGCAAGTGGGCCTACATGGTTGGCGATCTCGGCCCGGAACACGCCGACGACCTGATCGACTACGCCATCGCCTATGCGCGATCGGAGACAGGAGCCGTCCTGCGCTCCGGCCGTCCCGAGTCGCTGCGGCATGCGATCATCGGGCGCTTTCCGCTGCATCTCGCCGCTCCGCAACCACCGCTGAAGGACGCCGCCGAATGACCGCAACCGCCCGTCCGGCCGCCGGCAAGATTCCCGCCACCGTCATCACCGGCTTTCTCGGCGCCGGCAAGACGACCCTGGTGCGACACGTGCTCCAGAACGCGAACGGCCGCCGCATCGCGATCATCGTCAACGAGTTCGGCTCGCTCGGCATCGACGGAGAGCTGCTGAGGAGCTGCGGGATCGCCGACTGCTCTGAGGAGGACATCGTCGAACTCGCCAATGGTTGCATCTGCTGCACGGTGGCCGACGAGTTCCTGCCCACGATGCAGGCACTGCTCGACCGGCCGCAGCCACCCGAGCATGTGCTGATCGAGACCTCGGGTCTCGCCCTGCCGAAGCCGCTCATCAAGGCATTCGACTGGCCAACCATCCGCTCGCGCATGACGGTCGACGGTGTCATAACCGTCGTCGATGGCCCGGCGGTCGCGGCCGGACGCTTCGCCGACGATCCCGAGAAGGTCGCTCGCCAGCGCGCCGAAGACCCATCGCTCGATCATGACAATCCGCTGGCCGAAGTCTTCGAGGACCAGCTGATGGCAGCTGACCTCGTGCTGCTCAACAAGGCCGACCTGCTGCACGAGGGCGAGCTGGACATGCTGCGCCGCGCCATCGCCGAATCCCTGCCGCGCGCCGTGAAGGTCGTGGCGACCCGTGAGGGCCGCATCGATCCGGCCGTACTGCTGGGGATCGGCGCGGCCGCCGAGGATGATCTCGACGCCCGCCCGTCGCATCACGATGGCGAGGATGGCCACGAGCACGACGACTTCGACACGTTCGTCGTCGAGATCGGCGAGATCGACCAGCCGGAGCGGCTGGTGGCCCGTCTGAAGGCGGCCGCCGAGACCCACGATATCCTGCGCATCAAGGGTTTCGTCGCGGTCGCCGGCAAGCCGTTGCGGCTCGCGGTACAGGGTGTCGGCAACCGGTTCCATCACACCTTCGACCGGCCCTGGGCGCCCGGCGAGGCGCGCACCGGGCGCCTGGTGGTGATCGCAGAGACCGGCTTCGACAGGGCGGCCATCGAGGCGGCAATCCGGGGGTAGGCATGCACATCCTGGTCCGGGAGACACGATCGCTCGACGATGTCGAGACGGCGGTCGATCTCGGCCAGTCGCCTGCGCCGCTGGTGTTCCTGTCCTTCTCTGATTCCGATCTCGGCAGCGCCGCCACGGCCTGGCAGGCGGCCGGCGATCTGCCGCAGCTCAGACTGGCCAACATCGGCCGGCTGCGGCATCCGATGTCGGTCGATCTCTATGTCGAGCAGGTCGTCGCCGCCGCGCGCTGCGTGGCGGTGCGGCTGCTCGGCGGCCTCGATTACTGGCGCTATGGCTGCGAGGAGATCGCCCGGACCTGCCGGGACAGGGGCATCCCGGTGGTGTTCATGCCCGGCGACGGCCGCGAGGATGCACGGCTCCGGGACCTTTCGACCGTCGATCCGGCCATCCGCAGCCGCCTCGACACGCTGCTGGCGGAGGGTGGCCCGGCCAACATGCGCGCGGCCTTGCAGCTGCTCAGCCATCTTGCCGGTCTCGGTGACGACGATGGCGTCCGGGCACAACCGGTCGCCTTGCATGGGGAGTACGTGCCCCGAACCCTGTCGCCGCGTGCCGGCAAGGACGCTACCCGCCCGCTTGCCGTGATCGTCTTCTACCGTGCCTGGCTGCTTGCCGGCGATCTGGCGCCGGTCGACGCGCTCGCGGCCGAGCTGGACCGGCGCGGGCTCGACGTGCGCGCGCTCCATGTCGCGAGCCTGAAGGGTCCTGAAACGGCACGCTGGGTAGCCGACACGCTGCGCGACTTGCGGCCGGCGGTCGTCCTCAACGCCACCGGCTTCTCCGCCCGCCTCGACGAAGGGCCCTCGCCGCTCGAAGCCGCCGGTGCGCCGGTCCTGCAGGTCGTGCTCGCCACCTCGTCACGCGAGGCCTGGGAGGCTTCGCCGCGCGGTCTCGGCCAGGCCGATCTCGCCATGCAGGTGGTGTTGCCGGAACTCGACGGCCGGCTGCTTGCCACCGCGGTCTCCTTCAAGGCCGACGAGATCGAAGTGCCCGGCCTGGAATACGCCCGTACGGTGCACCGTCCCGATCCGGCTGGCATCGCCCTTGCCGCCGCCCGCGCGGCGGGCTGGGCGCGGCTCGCCGCGACGCCGCGCCGCGACCGCCGGCTGGCGCTGATCCTCTCCGACTATCCCGGCGCGGCCGGTCAGGCGGCCCATGCCGTCGGCCTCGACGCCATCGAGAGCGCCGCCGAGATCGTGCGCCTGCTGGGCAAGGAGGGCTACGACACCGGCCCCGTTGCGCCGACCGGCCGCGAGATCGTCGCCGCCCTCTGCGATGCCGAGCCGGCACCGTTCCTGTCGCTCGACGCCTATCGCCGCCTGTTCGATACGCTGCCGGAGGCGACACGGACGCAGATCCTCGCAGCGTGGGGCGAACCTCGGGAGGACCCCGCCGTCGTTCCTGCTCCCGTCCGCGAGGCGTCATCCTGGCCGCAGAGTGAGTCGAGAACCGGGATCGGGGATGTGCTGACCGGTGCAGCCACCCAGATCCCGGATCAGCCTGCGGCTGCCCGGGATGAGGCGGCAGTGGCGGGCAAGCTGGGAGCCGGCCGGGTGTTCGCCCACCGCGTCGTCCGGTACGGCAACATCATCCTCGCCATCCAGCCCGATCGCGGCAACGCCCTCGACCGCAAGGCCGACTACCACGACCCCGACCTGCCGCCGCGCCATGTGTTTGTCGCCTTCTATCTCTGGCTGCGCGAGGTCGCCGGTATCGACGCGATGATCCATCTCGGCACCCATGGCACGCTCGAATGGCTGCCGGGCAAGGCGGTGGCGTTGTCGAAATCCTGCGCGCCGGCGGCGCTGATCGGCGGGCTGCCGGTCATTTATCCCTTCATCGTCAACAATCCCGGGGAAGCCGCCGCCGCCAAGCGCCGCCTCGGCGCGGTGACCATCGGCCATCTCACGCCACCGCTGAAGGCTGCCGGCAGCCATGGCGCAGCCGCCGAGCTGGAGCGGCTGATCGACGAATACGCCGCCGCCGACGGCCTCGACCGCCGCCGCACGCAGATCCTCCGGCGAACGATCCTCGACCGCGCCGAGGATGCCGGGCTTCTTGCCGAAAGTGGCGCCTCGGCAGCGACGAGTGATGACGACCGCCTCGCCCGGCTCGATGCCTATCTGTGCGACGTGAAGGATCTGCAGATCCGCGACGGACTGCACGTGTTCGGCCGTGCGCCGGACAGACACTGCCGCGCCGCCCTGCATCAGGCACTGACGGCCGCGTCGCCCGGCATTGCGCACGCTGAGCTGGCAGGCCGTCTCGACGCATCCGCCGATGCGGAGCGCGCGGCGTTGCTGGCCGCGCTCGATGGCCGCTTCGTCGCACCCGGTCCGGCCGGTGCGCCGACGCGCGGCCGCGCCGATGTGTTGCCCACCGGACGCAACCTCTACACCGTCGATCCGCGCGCGGTGCCGACCCGCTCGGCGATGATGCTGGCGCAGAAGGCGGCGGAAGATCTGGTGCGTCGCCACATGCAGGATCACGGCGACTGGCCGCGCAGCCTGGTCATCGACCTGTGGGGCTCGGCCACGATGCGCACCGGCGGCGAGGATCTGGCACTGGCGCTGGTGCTGATGGGCGCCCGGCCGATCTGGGACGAAGGCTCGAACCGCGTTTCCGGCTTCGAGATCCTGCCGCTCGCCCTGCTCGACCGGCCCCGCGTCGATGTGACGCTGCGCATCTCGGGCCTGTTCCGCGATGCCTTCGAGACGCAGATCGCCCTGTTCGACGCGGTGGTGCGGGCGATCGCGGAACGGTTCGACGAGGCGGAGTGGAACCCGCTCGCCGCCTCGGCGCGCGGAACGTCCGGCGCGGCCTTCAGGAGGGCCACGACGCGCATCTTCGGCGCCGCGCCCGGTGGCTATGGCGCCGGCGTCACCCATCTCGTCGAGGCCGGCGCCTGGGACAGCCGCGACGATCTCGGCCGCGCCTATCTCGCCGCCTCTGCCCATGCCTACGGCCAGGGCCTCGACGGTACCCGTGACGACGAGGGCTTCGCCGAGCGCGTCCGCGTTGCCGATGCCTTCGTGCATCAGCAGGATCACGCCGAAATCGACCTGCTCGACACGGTCGATTTCGCCGCCCACGAGGGGGGCTTCGCGGCGGCCGCCGGCAGCCTCGGCAATGCCCCGGCACTGTATCATGCCGATACCTCGAGGCCCGAGGCGCCGAGAACGCGAACCGTTGCCGAGGAGGTGCGGCGGGTCGTGCGCGGAAGGGCGGCCAATCCGGCCTGGATCGCCGGCATGATGCGCCACGGCTATCGCGGCGCCGCCGAGATCGCCCGCGGTCTCGAGGGACTCTACGGCTTCGCCGCCACCCTGCCCGAGCGGCTCGACCGGCAGTTCGATCTGCTCTTCGACGCCACGCTCGGCGATGAGACCGTCGATCGCTTCCTCAGCGATGCCAATCCGGCCGCACGGTCGGCGATGGCCGATCGCTTCGACGAGGCGATCCGCCGCGGCCTGTGGCGTCCCCGCCGCAACACGGTGGCCGCAATCCTCGACCGGAGGGCATCGTGACCGCGCAACGCTACGGCTGGTGCCCGAGCATCGCGACGCCGATGGCCGCCCGCGACGGGCTGCTGGTGCGCGTCAAGCCGCCAGCCGCGACCCTTCCCGCCGATGCCGCGAGAGCGCTGGCCGATGCCGCGGCAGACTGCGGCAACGGACTGATCGACCTGACCAGTCGGTCGAACCTGCAGTTTCGCGGCCTGCGCACCGCATCCGTGGCGGACTTCGCAGCGATGACCCGCGCCCACGGCCTTGCTGCCGCGGACGACGCCGTCGAGACCGTCCGCAATGTGACGTGCGATCCGCTCGGCCCCGACGATCCGGGCGCTGCCGTCGATTCCCACGCCATCGCGCGCGGGATCGAGGCGCTTCTCGCAGAAGATCCGCGCCTGCGGGCGCTGCCGCCGAAGTTCGGCTTCCTCGTCGATTGCGGTGTCGCGCTGCCGATACCGGACGCAACGACCGACATCATGCTCCGCGCGCTCGGCGACGAACTTGACCTGACGCTCGACGGCGGCTCGGTCCGGCTCACGGCCGCAGCCGCGGATGCCCCCGCGCTTGCCCGCCGTCTGGCCCGTGCCTTCCTCGCCCTCGCCGGCCCTGCGGAGGTGACGCCCTTCAGGATGCGCGACCTGGTGGCCGCGGTCGGCGAGGATGCGGTCCTCGCCGCCGCCGGAGTCGCCGAAGATTTCCGGTTCAAGTCCGGGCCTGGCGAGAATGAGGCGGCAAGCGGCGGCACAGGTGGCGACGCGATAACGACATCGACCGCGGCCTCGTCTGCAAGGGCTGCAGCCTCCTCGACGTCGCATCCGGACGGGATCCGGGCGTCTGGCACCGTCGTCGCGGCGGCATCACCCAAGCCCATGTACGCCGCGCCGGAGACGAACAGCCCCGTCGGCTACCTGCGCTGCGGCGAGACCGGCGTCTTCGTCGTCGGTGTGCCGCGTGGGCGGCTCGAGGCGGCCGCCCTGCGGGTGCTCGCCGACCTTGCCGACCGCTTCGGCGATGCGACGCTGCGCACGACACCCTGGCGCGCGCTGGCGCTGCCTGGCATTTCCGTGCGCGATGCCGGCGCCGTGGCGGAGACGGCGATCCGTCTCGGGTTGATCGTCGATGGCGCCGATCCGCGCCGCGCTCTGCCCGGATATCCCTTCGAGAAGGGCTCCTGCCCCGTCTCATTGCGTTCGGAGACTGCCAGCCGATGACCGGCCGCTACGACTACATCCGCGACGGGGCGGAGATATACCGGCGTTCCTTTGCCACAATCCGGGCGGAGGCGGACCTCGACCACCTCGCGCCGGACGAGGCCCGGATCGCGGTGCGGATCATCCATGCCTGCGGCATGGTCGAGATCGGCCGCGATCTGGTGTTCTCGCCGGACTTCGCGACGAAGGCCCGCGCCGCCCTGCTCGCCGGCAAGCCCATCCTGTGCGACTCGAAGATGGTCGCCAACGGCATCACGCTCGCCCGCCTGCCCGCCGGCAACGAGGTGGTCTGCACGCTGTCCGATCCGGCCGTCCCCGGCATCGCCGCACGGATCGGCAACACCCGCACCGCCGCGGCCATGCATCTGTGGGGCGACCGGATGGCGGGGGCGGTTGTCGCCATCGGCAACGCCCCGACCGCGCTGTTCCATCTGCTCGAGATGATCGACGCCGGCGCGCCGTTGCCCGCCGCCGTGATCGGCCTGCCGGTCGGTTTCGTCGGCGCGGCCGAGTCCAAGCAGGCCCTCGCCGGGGACGGCCGCCTGCCATTCCTCACCCTGCACGGGCGGCGCGGCGGCAGCGCCATGGCGGTCGCCGCCGTCAACGCGCTTGCCAGCGAGGCCGAATGACCGGAACCCTCTATGGCGTCGGCGTCGGTCCCGGCGATCCGGAGCTGCTGACCTTGAAGGCGGCCCGCATCCTGCGCATGGCCGGCGCGATCGCCTATTTCGCCAAGCGCGGCCAGGCCGGCAATGCCCGCACCATCGTCGATGGCCTCCTCGGGAATGCGGAACAGCTGCGGCTCGAATACCCGTTCACGGTCGAGGTGAAGGTCTCCGATCCGGACTATCATCCGCGCATGGCGGCCTTCTACGACGAGGCTGCGGGGCAAGTCGCCGCCCGTCTCGATGCCGGCGCAGATGTCGCCGTGCTGTGCGAGGGCGATCCGCTGTTCTACGGCTCCTACATGTATCTGCACGACCGGTTGGCGGGGCGTTACCGGACCGAGGTGGTGCCCGGGATCACGGCGATGTCCGGCTGCTGGAGCCGCCTGGGTCGGCCGATGACCCGCGGCGACGACGTGCTGGCGGTCGTCCCGGGGACGTTGGAGGCTGCCCGTCTCGCCGAACGGCTGGCCCTCGCCGACGCCGCCGTGGTGATGAAGGCCGGTCGCCACCTGCCGAAGATCCGCGCCGCGCTCGCCGCCGCCGGGCGGCTCGACCAAGCCGTCTTCGTCGAACGCGGCACGATGGCCGAGGAACGCATCCTGCCGCTCGCCGAAGCCGGCGATTCCGGCGCCTATTTTTCGCTCGTCCTGGTGCCGACGCGACGGAGGACGGTGTGACCGGCCGGCTTGCCATCGTCGGGCTCGGGCCGGGTGCGGGCGAGATGCTGACTCCGCAGGCCAACGCCGAACTCGCGCGGGCGAGCGACGTCCTCGGCTACACCACCTATCTCGACCGCGTTCCGCTGCGTCCCCGCCAGCAGCGCCATGCCTCGGACAACCGCGAGGAGATCGCCCGCGCCCGCCATGCCCTCGAACTTGCAGCAGTCGGCCGCGAGGTGGCGATTGTCTCCTCGGGCGATCCGGGTGTCTTCGCCATGGCGGCCGCCGTATTCGAGGCGATCGAGACCGGCGATCCGGTCTGGCGCGATGTCGATGTGATCGTTGTTCCGGGCATCTCCGCGATGCTTGCCGCCGCTGCCCGGCTCGGCGCGCCGCTCGGCCACGATTTCTGCGTGATCTCGCTGTCCGACAACCTCAAACCCTGGGAGACGGTCGTCCGCCGGCTCGAGGCGGCGCTTGCCGCCGACTTCGTGATCGCCCTCTACAATCCGGTCTCGAAGGCGCGCCCGTGGCAGCTCGGTGCAGCCCTCGACCTCGCCCGCGCGCACCGCCCGCCGACCACGCCGGTGATCTTCGCCACTGCCGTCAGTCGACCCGACGAGACGATCGAGATCGCCGATCTGCGGGCCGCCGATCCCGCACGCGCCGACATGCGCACATTGGTGCTGATCGGCTCGTCGGCGACCCGGCTCGTTGCACGCCCGTCCGGGCAACCCTGGGTCTATACGCCGCGCAGCGCCCCGCAGGACTCGCCATGACGTCGTTCGAGCCAGGCATACGCCTCGTCTGCGCCGATGACGGTCTCGACCGGAGGTTCCGGCGGCCGCGCGACGATCACCACCGGGATGCCGAGCGCCCGCGCGGCGTCGAGCTTGGCACGGGTCGCCGCGCCCCCGGAGTTCTTCGTGACCAGCACCTCGATGCCGTGTGCCGTCATCAGCGCGCGCTCGCCGGCCTCGTCAAACGGCCCGCGCGCGGTGATCACCTCGGCATCGGGGGGCAGGAGCTCCGCGGCGGGAGGATCGACACTGCGCACCACATAGCGGTGCTGCGGAGCGGTCAGGAACGCGGCCAGATCCTGCCGCCCGACCGTCAGCAGCACCCGCTTCGGGGCGATGCCGAGGGCGGCGGCCGCCGCCGTCATGTCGGCGACCTCGCACCATCGGTCGCCGGCCTGCGGCTGCCAGGCCGGGCGCCGGACGGCCAGGAGCGGCACGCCGGCGATGCGGGCGGCCTCGGCCGCGTTGGCGCTGATCCGGTCCGCGAACGGATGGGTCGCATCGACCAGCGCCCCGAAGCCTGCCTGACGCAGGTGATCGGCCAAGCCCCCGGCGCCGCCGAAACCGCCGCGGCGCACCGGGACGGGCTGGGCGGCCGGCGCCTTCGTCACGCCGGCGAGCGACAGCACTGTCTCGAAGCGGACATCTCCGGCGAGACGGCGCGCCAGCGCGCTCGCCTCGCTGGTACCGCCCAGAATGAGGACCTTCAGCCGATGCATCGTCATGCGGGAGCCCTGTCGTGAGCGGCGGGACCTCTCCCGGCCGCTGGCTCGCCATCGTGGGGATCGGCGAGGATGGTGTCGAGGCCCTCGGCCCCGCCGCCCGCGCATTGGTGGCAAATGCCCGGATCGTCTATGGCGGAGCCCGCCACCTGAAGCTCGCCGGATCGCTGATCAGCGGCGAGGCTCGGGCCTGGCCGAGCCCGATCTCCGACGCCTTTGCCGCAATCGCCGGGCTGCGCGGCACCCCGGTGACGATCCTCGCCTCCGGCGATCCCTATTGCTTCGGCATCGGCGGTGCGCTGGCGCGGCATGTTGCCGCCGACGAGACCATCGCCATCCCGGCTCCCTCGGCATTCTCTCTCGCCGCCGCGCGGCTCGGCTGGCCGCTGGAGGAGGTCGCCACCCTGTCATGCTGCGGCCGGCCCGTCGAGGCGATCCTGCCGCACCTGCAGCCGGACCGTCGGCTGCTCGTGCTCTCGGCCGATGCCTCCACACCGGCGGCAGTCGCCCGGCTCCTTGCCCGATACGGTTTCGGCGGCTCGGTGGTCCACGTGATGGAAGCGCTCGCCGGCCCGCGCGAGCGGCTGCGTGGGACGACGGCGGCCGGCTTCGACCTCGCCGACATCGACCCGCTCAACCTCGTGGCGCTCGAGGTCGTTGCCGGTCCCGACGCGCGCGTCATGCCGCTGTCGGGCGGCCTTCCCGACGACTTCTTCGAGTCGGACGGGCAGCTGACCAAACGGGAGATCCGGGCCGTGACGCTGTCCGCGCTGATGCCGATGGCCGGCCAATGCCTGTGGGACGTGGGTGCGGGGTCCGGCTCGGTGTCGATTGAATGGCTTGTCCGGCATCCGGCCAACCGGGCCATCGCCATCGAGCGCGATGCGGATCGCGCTGCCCGTGCTGCCCGCAATGCCGCGAGTCTCGGCGTGCCACGGCTCGAGGTCGTCACCGGCGAAGCGCCCGGCGCCTTTGCCGGACTGCCGGAACCGGATGCCGTATTCATCGGCGGCGGCGGACAGGCGGACGGCGTGATCGAGGCGGCCTGGCGGGCGCTGCGACGCGGCGGACGCATCGTGGTCAATTCCGTGACGCTGGAGACCGAGGCACGGCTGATCGAGGCGCACGGCAGATGCGGCGGGACGCTCACCCGACTGTCAGTGGAGCGACTCGAGCGAATCGGCGGGCGCCAGGGCTTCCGGCCGGCGATGACGGTGACGCAATGGGCGGCGCGCAAGCCATGATCGTGGCCGGTATCGGATGCCGCCGGGGATGTACCGCCGACGAGATCGTCGCGCTGGTGCGCCGCGCCATGGAAGAGGCCGGCGCGGCCCACTGCCGGCTGACGGCACTCGCCGCCCCTTCCTTCAAGCGCGACGAGCCTGGCCTCCGCGCGGCTGCCGACATTCTCGCGCTGCCGCTGTTCCATGTCGGCGACGACCGGCTCACGGCGGTGCAGGCGGACTGTCCGACCCGCTCGGCATCGGCCCTCGCCGCTACAGGCCAAGCCTCGATTGCGGAAGCGGCCGCGCTTGCCGCCGCCGGACCCGGGGGCCGGCTGGTACTGGCGCGCATCAAGAGCGCCGCGGCCACCTGCGCGCTCGCAGAACGGAGGCCGCGATGACGGTGCACTTCATCGGCGCGGGTCCCGGCGCGCCCGATCTGATCACCCTGCGCGGGCGCGATCTGATCGCCCGCTGCCCGGTCTGCCTGTACGCCGGCTCGCTGGTGAACCCCGCGATCCTTGGCCATTGCCCGCCGGGCGCCCGGATCGTTGATACCGCACCGATGAGCCTCGATGAGATCGTCGCCGAGTTCGAGCGCGCCCATTCGGCAGGTCAGGACGTCGCACGGCTGCATTCCGGCGACCTCTCGGTGTGGAGCGCGCTCGGCGAACAGGTACGCCGGCTGGAGGCGCTCGGCATTCCCTACACGGTCACGCCCGGGGTGCCCGCCTTCGCCGCAGCCGCCGCCGCGCTCGGCCGCGAGCTGACGCTGCCCGAGGTCGGCCAGTCGGTGGTGCTGACCCGCACCTCCGGCCGTGCGTCGGCGATGCCGCCGGGCGAGAGGCTCGATGCCTTCGCCCGCACCGGCGCGACGCTGGCGATCCATCTGTCGATCCATGCGCTCGACCGGGTGGTCGCCGAGCTTCTGCCCCATTACGGGCCGGACTGCCCGGTGGCGATCGTGTACCGCGCCAGCTGGCCCGACGAGCGGATCGTCGCCGGGACGCTGGCGACGATCGTCGCAGCGGTCGCCGCCGCGCCGATCGAACGCACCGCGCTGATTCTCGTCGGCAGCGTGCTCGCGACAGACGATTTCCGCGACAGTGCGCTCTACGACGCCGGCTACCAGCGCCGCTTCCGGGGCCGGACCGAGCGATGAAGACGATCGACGCCCTCCGCCGCCTGATGGGTCCGGTGCCGCGGCTCGTGCCCGGTCACGTCTGGCTGGCTGGCGCCGGGCCGGGCGATCCGGCGCATCTGACGCTCGGCGCCATTGCCGGCCTCGCCCAGGCCGACGTCATCGTCCATGACGCGCTCGTCGATCCGCGCGTGCTCGCGCTCAAGGACGAGGCAGCCGTGCTCGAATTCGCCGGCAAGCGCGGCGGCAGGCCGTCGGCCACCCAGGCCGACATCTCGCGCCGGCTGGTCGAGCTTGCCCGCGCCGGCCGGCGCGTGCTGCGGCTGAAGGGCGGCGATCCCTTCGTGTTCGGACGCGGCGGCGAAGAGGCCCTGACACTGGCGCGCGAAGGCATTCCGTTCCGGATCGTTCCCGGCGTCACGTCGGGGCTTGCCGGCCTCGCGCTTGCCTCGATCCCGGCAACGCACCGTGGTGTCAACCAGGCAGTGATCCTCGCGACCGGCCACGCCGCGGACTCCGCCGGCGACATCGACTGGGCCGCGGTCGCCCGCACCGGCTTTCCGGTGATCCTCTACATGGCGATGAAGAACCTCCGCCGCATCGCCGGCGCGCTCATGGCAGGCGGGCTTGCCGCCGACACGCCGGCGGCGATTGTCGTTTCCGCCACCTTGCCCGAGGAGCAGGTACTGGTCTCGACGCTGGAGCGGATCGCCGCGGAGGCGGATCAGGCCAGGCTGTCGCCGCCGGCGATCGTCGCAATCGGCGGCATCGTCGCCCTGCGCGAACAGCTCGCCGGTGTCGCCCGGACGCTGATGGAGCCGGTTCCGTGACCGCGCGCGGCCTGATGATCGCGGCGCCGCGGTCAGGCTCCGGCAAGACCACCGTGACGCTGGGGCTGATCGTGGCGCTGCGCCGACGCGGATTCAGAGTCTCGGCCGCCAAGTCGGGCCCAGACTACATCGACCCTGCCTTCCACACCGCGGCGACCGGCCGGCCGAGCCCGAACCTCGACAGCTGGGCGATGCCCCCTGCGCTGATCGAGGGTCTCGTCGCCGAGGCGGCGACGGGCGCCGACATCGTCATCGTGGAATCCTCCATGGGCCTGTTCGATGGTCTGGCGCTGGCAAGGGGTCGGCGCGGGGCTGGCGCCGATCTGGCGGCACGGCTGTCGCTGCCGGTGCTGCTGGTCATCGATGTCAGTGGCCAGTCGCAGTCGGCGGCAGCGATCGCCCGTGGATTTGCCGCTCACGACCCCGACGTCAAGATCTGCGCGGTCGTTCTCAATCGGGTCGCGAGCGAACGCCACCGCGAGCAGGTGGTCGGCGCGATGCACGAGATCGGCATGCCAGTCGCCGGGGCGATGCTGCGCCAACCGGCGATCACCCTGCCCGAGCGCCATCTCGGCCTGGTGCAGGCGATGGAGCACGGCGATCTCGACACGCTGCTCGAACGCCTCGCGGACATGGCCGAGAACTCGCTCGACCTCGACTTGATCGCCGGGCTCGCCACCCCGCTCGCGGCGCCCGCCGCAGCGCCCGCTGCCCTGCCGCCGCCGGGACAGCGGATCGCACTTGCGCGCGATGCCGCCTTCACCTTCACCTATCCGCACCTGATCGAGGGCTGGCGACGCCATGGCGCCGAGATCATCCCGTTCTCGCCGCTCGCCGACGTGCCGCCGCCCGAGGACTGCGACGTCTGCTGGCTTCCTGGCGGGTATCCGGAGCTGCACGCCGGCGCGCTGGCGGCGGCGCGCCGGTTCCGCGAGGGGCTGCGGCGCTTTTCCGAGACCCGCCCGGTCCACGGCGAGTGCGGTGGCTACATGGTGCTCGGCGCGGGGCTCGAGGATGCGGCTGGACGGTGCCACGAGATGGCCGGCCTGCTCGGCCATTCGACCAGCTTTGCCCGCCGCAGGATGAACCTCGGCTACCGCGAGGCGGAGCTGATCGGCGACTGCCCGATCGGACCCGCCGGCAGCCTCGTGCGCGGCCACGAATTCCACTACGCGACGCTGACCGATCCGGGCACCGACGATCCTCTCGTCCGCCTCGCCGACGGACAGGGCCGACCGCTCGGAATGGCAGGCGGTCGGCGCGGACTGGTGTCCGGCACCTTCTTCCACGCCATCGCCGCGGTCGCAGACCCTGCACCGCCGCGGCCCCGTTCCCTCTGACGAGAAGCCATCCCGATGACCGACCGATTCGCTTCGCTCGATGCCCTGCGTTCCGCGTGCGCGAACCTGCCCGCCCCCGACAAGGGCGCCGGCGCCGCGGCACGCGCCCGCCAGGCCGTACTGACCAAGCCGCCAGGCAGCCTCGGTCGCCTCGAATGGCTTGCCGAATGGCTCGCCGAGTGGCAGCGGCGCCCCGTCCCACGACTCGAGCGGGTGCTGGTGCTCGTCTTCGCCGGCAATCATGGCATCACCCGACGTGGCGTATCGGCCTTCCCGGCGAGCGTCACCGCGCAGATGGTGGCGAATTTCGCCGCCGGTGGCGCCGCCATCAACCAGCTCTGCGCCGCTGCGGGCGCAGAATTGCGCGTCACGGCGCTCGACCTCGACGCGCCCACCGCCGATTTCACCGAGGCGCCCGCCATGACCGAAGCGGAGTTTCTCGCTGCGGTCGCGACCGGCTACGGCGCCGTATCCGCAGACATCGACCTGCTCTGCGTCGGCGAGATGGGGATAGGCAACACAACCACCGCCGCGGCGCTCGCCGCCGCGTTGTTCGGCGGTGACGGTGAACACTGGGCCGGCCGCGGCACCGGCGTCGACGACGCGGGTCTCGCCCGCAAGCGCGCGACGGTGGACGCCGGGCTCGCGCGCCATGCCGCGGCGCTGTCCGACCCGCTCGCCGCCGCCGCCGCGCTTGGCGGTCGCGAGCTCGCCGCGATCCTCGGCGCGGTGCTCGCCGCCCGCCATGCCGGCGTCCCGGTGCTGCTCGACGGCTTCGTCTCGACGGCCGCCGCCGCCCCGCTCGCCCGCCTCGCCCCGGGCGGTCTCGACCATGCGGTGATCGCCCACGCCTCGGCCGAGGCGGGCCACCGCAAGCTCGCCGCAGCGCTCGGCAAGGAGCCGCTGCTCGATCTTGGCATGCGGCTCGGCGAAGCCTCCGGAGCCGCCGCTGCGGTGCCGATCCTGCGCGCGGCGGTTGCCTGCCACGCCGGCATGGCGACCTTCGCCGAAGCCGGTGTCGACGGAAAGGAATGAAACCGGTGCACCGGCGCGCCGACGACATCGTGACAGCCATCGGCCTGCTGACACGTCTGCCGATCGGCACGGGCAATGCCGCCGGCCTCGATCCGGCCCGCGCCACCTGGGCCTACCCGCTCGCGGGAATCATCGTCGGGATGGTCGGTGGTGCCGTCTATGGACTGTCCTGGTGGATCGGTCTGCCGGCTCTCGTCGCGGCCGCACTCGCCTTTGGCACGATGCTGCTGGCGACCGGCGGCCTGCACGAGGACGGGCTCGCCGATACCGCCGACGGCTTCGGCGGCGGTGCGGACCGCGACCGCAAGCTCGCGATCATGCGCGACAGCCGTATCGGCAGCTTCGGCGTCCTGGCGCTGATCGTCGCCTTTGCGATCCGGTTCGGCGCCGTCACCGATCTCGCGACACCGCTGTCTGTGGGCGCGGCGCTCATCGCCTCGGCGGCGCTGTCGCGGGCAGCCATGGTCACGCTGATGTGGCGTCTGCCGAATGCCCGTCCCGGCGGCCTGTCGGCCCGCGTCGGCACGCCGCCCGACCGCGCCGCCTGCGAGGCGCTGGCGCTCGGCGCGCTGGCGGCCCTGCTTCTGCTCCCGGCCTGGACCGCCGTCGCGGCAGTCCTCGCCGCAGCCCTCGCAGCGGCCGCCGTTGCGATGCTTGCGCGCCGCCAGATCGGCGGCCAGACCGGTGACGTGCTGGGTGCCGCCGGCATCGCCGCCGAATGCGCCGCGCTGGCGGCGATCATTGCCGTTACATGACCCCTCTGAGGCTACCGGATCAGGCTCACCCCCCTGACGCCCAGAAGCCGCAGCAAAAGCTGCGCAACGATCAGGAAGCCGATCACGGTCGCGATGATGCAGACGGCGAACGCCGCTGCCTGGTTTACCGCGCCTCGATCATCCAGGTAGAGGACCGAGACGGCGGCGAGCTGGGTTGCCGGCGTGATCAGGAAGATGACCGCCGACAGCGTCACCATCGAGCGCATGAAGAAGAACACCCCGACGCTCATCACGCTCGGCCAGATCAGTGGCAGCACGACGCGCGTCAGCGTGGTGATGCGGGTCGCGCCAAGCGTCGCCGAGGCTTCGTCGAAGGTCGTGCTGATCTGCTTCATGCTGGTTGTCGCCAGCAGGAAGCCTTGGGCGTGGTAGTGGTAGAGATTGCAGAGTGCGATGATCCAGATCGTGTCGTAGATGAGGTAGACGGGATGGCCGGGCGTATTGAAGGCGAGGATGTAGCCGAGCCCGAGCACCATGCCGGGCACCGCCGCCGGCAGGATCGCCAGGAAGTACAACAGCCGCGTCGCCCGATTGTGATACTGGTGGTTGGCATAGGCCGCCACCGTCACCAGTACCATGCCCATGACGGCCGTGACGAGCGCAACCTTGATGCTGGTCCATAGCGGCGCGATGCCGTTCTGGACGTCGAATGCATAGTGGCGCAGCGTGAACGCGAGATTGTAGGGCCAAAGCCGGACGAAGCTGGCATAGACGACAATCGCCACCAGCGACAGGATCGCCAGCGCGACGACAAGCGCATAGACGAACCACAGCGCGTCGCGCAGCCGCTGCGGCTGCGGTACCAGCGGTACCGACTGCGCGGTGACCGCCGCGAACTGTCGACGCGCGATCCATTTCTCCGCAACGACGGCCAGCGCGGCAGGCAAGAGCAGGAGAACGCCGACGACCGCTCCCATGGCGAAGTTGGCCTGGCCGGAGACCTGGTTGTAGATCTCGACGGCCAGCACCGAATAGTTCCCGCCGATCACCACCGCGTTGCCGAAGTCGGTGATGACGATGGTGAACACCACGAAAGCGGCGGACGCCAGGCCGTAGCGCGTGGCCGGCAGCGTCACCGTCCGGAAGACGCGCCAGGGTCCCGCGCCGAGCGAGGTCGCCGATTCGTAGGGCCGCGCATCCGCCACCTTCAGCGCCGTGGACAGGATCAGGAAGGCGTGCGGAAAGGCATAGGCAAGGTCGGCGATGAAGATGCCCCAGAAGCCATAGATGTCGATCGAGGTGCCGAAGGCGCGGTTGACGAGGCCGTTGCGGCCGAGCAGGAACTGCAGCCCGAGTGCCTGGACCAGCGATGGCGAGAAGATCGGCGTCAACGCGATCAGCCGGAGCACCGGCTTGAACGGCATGCATGTCCGCTCGATCGCGTAGGCGAAGCCGTAGGCGAGCACGAGCGTCGCCACCGTCACCGAGATGCCGACGGTGAAGGTGTTGCCGACGATGCCGACGAAACGTGCGCTGGAGAAGTAGCGCAGGTAATTGTCGAGGCCGATGCCGTCCGGCGTGACGAACGAGAACCGCAGGATCGCCCAGATCGGCCACAGCACGAAGGTGACCAGCAGGATGCCGGACACGGCGACGACCGCGAGGCCGAACACCCGGTCGATGTCCCAGCCGGACGCAAGCCGGGCGCGCACCGCGCCGGCCGCGGTGCCGGTCCAACTCATGGGCGGGTATCCGCCAGCCGGCGGATGCGGTCGGCCGGGAGGACGAGGCGAAGCCTATCGCCGGGTCGAACCGTCCCCTTGCCGCCGTGCAGCTCCACCTCGAGCAACTGCCCGCCCGCCTCGACGCTGACCCGGCGCGTGTTGCCGAGAAACGCCACCTTGCGCACCGTCGCCTCGATGCCCCGACCGTCCTCGCCGTCGGCCAGGACCACGATGTGTTCGGGACGGATCGCCAGCACCTCCTCCGTCGTGTCCGGCGCCGCGGCCCGCAGCGCCGGCGCCTCGATGATGTTGATGCGGCCGATGAACTCGCCGACAAATCGTGTCTGCGGCGCCCAGTAGAGCGTGTCTGCGGCACCGACCTGCTCGATCCGGCCACGGTTCATCACCACGATCCGGTCGGCCATTTCCATCGCCTCGTCCTGGTCATGGGTGACCATGATGGTGGTGATGCCGAGACTCTTCTGGAGGTCGCGGATTTCGCCGCGCAGCGATTCGCGCACCTTGGCGTCGAGCGCCGACAGCGGCTCGTCGAGCAGCAGCACGGCCGGGCGCGGGGCCAGCGCCCGGGCGAGCGCGACGCGCTGCTGCATGCCGCCGGACAGTTCGTGCGGATACTTGTCGCGGTGGACGCCCAGATGGACGAGGTCGAGCATCTCGCGCACCCGGGCGTCGATCTGGTCGCGCGGCCACTTTCGGCATTCCAGGCCATAGGCGACATTGCGCGCCACCGTCATGTTCGGGAACAGCGAATAGGACTGGAAGACGACGCCGAAATTGCGCTTGCGCGCTGGCAGCGCCGCCAGATCGGTGCCGCCGAGCAGGATCTCGCCGGATGTCAGGTGCTCCAAACCGGCGATGAGGCGCAGCAGCGTGGTTTTGCCGCAGCCCGAGGGACCGAGGAAGCAGACGAACTCCCCCTCGGCGATGTCGAGATCGACAGTGTCGACGGCGGTCACCTCGCCAAAGCGCTTGGTGACGCCACGAAGGCTGAGGAACATCGCGGCGGCCCGGATGCAGGACGCGGCGGGGAGCGGCGGCGCCACCCCCCTTGCCCCGCTATTTCTCGTAGCGCCTCTGCCACTCGGCGACGATGCGCTCCTTGTTTGCCGCCGCCCAGGCGTAGTCCATCTCGAACAGCACTGTCGAGATATCGTCAGGAAGACCGGCCTTCTTGAATTTCTCGGGCATGGTCCGGCCCTGCATCGTGACGATCGACTTCCACTTGTTGTACTGCTCCTCGGCACTCTTGGAGAGAGTCCAGTCGAGGAACTTCTTCGCGTCTTCCTTGTTCTGTGACGAGGCCATCAGAGCGTTCGCCTCGAGCTCGTGGCCGGCCCCTTCGGAGGGGATCACCATGGTGATCGGATAGCCCTCGTCGATGTTCTTGATCGCCCTGAGCGCGAAGGACAGGCCGATGGCGAATTCGCCGGCGCTGGCGACATTGCAGGGCTTCGACCCGCTCTTGATGTACTGGTCGATGTTCTTGTCGAGCTCGTCGAGATAGGCCCACCCCTTCTCCTCGCCCATCATCTGCAGGATCGAGGCGATGTGCAGGTAGCCGGTACCCGAGCTTGCCGGATTCGGCATCACCAGCTTGCCCTTGTATTCGGGCTTGATCAGATCCTGCCAGGAGGACGGCATCGGCAGTCCTTCCTTGGCCATGATCTCGTTGTTGACGCAGAATGCCCCCATGTAGCCGGTGGTCGCGAACCAGCGGCCATCCTTGTCGCGGAACCGCTCCGGCACCTTCTCGATGCCGGCCGGGGTGTATGGTTCGATCATCGCCAGGATGCGCGGATCGACCATCGAGGTCGCCGCCCAGCCCCAGATGACGTCATGCTTGGGATTGCTCGCCTCGGCGAGGATGCGGGCCTTGAGATCGCCGGTCGACAGGCGCAACACATCCACCTCGACGTCCGGCACGTCCTTCTTCATCGCTTCGAGGAACGAGGCGAGCTCGTCTTCCTCGTAGGAGGTGTACACGGTGATCTTGCCGGCATCCGCGGTGCCCGGCAGGGCCGCCACCAGCGCCGTCAGAACGAGGCCTGCCCCGACGCGGAGCGCCCGGTTGCGTGTCGTCGTCATCCTTATCATGCCAGCCATTATGCTAGTCTCCCCTGGTTGTTCTGGGCTGTTCCGACGCGTGCGCCGCAGCGTCATCCTACTGTCATGTGACTGTAACGTGACAACCATCCCCGTGGAAAGACCTCTGCTGTGTATGCTGCATTCCGGAACCTGGCTGTCCGTCACGCTGTGGCGGCTGCGGCATCGTGGCGGCTTGCGCCCGGCCAGCTGCCCTGCGAACGCGATCACCCGAGGCGCGGAGAGTCGACATGCGACCTGGTGAGCAGATCGGCCTTGTCCTGGCAGGACTGTTCGGCGCCGCCGGCGTCGCCGGCGCCGCAGCCGGTGCGCATGGCGGCATTGCCCATCTGGATGTCGTCGGACCGTTCCTGATCATGCATGCGGGCGCCCTCGCTGCCCTGGTGGCGCTATCGCTGTCCCTGTCTCCCGCGCCCCGGCTGGTCGGCCTGGCGGGTGCAGCAATCGCGATCGGCGTCTTGCTGTTCTCGGTCGATCTTGCCCTGCGCGGGCTCTACGGACTGAGGCTCGCCCCGATGGCGGCGCCGGCCGGCGGAACACTGACGATCATCGGCTGGCTGCTGCTCGCGCTCGCCGCCCTGACCATCCGCCGCCGGCGTCCCTGAGACCGGTTCGCGATCCGATTCGGGCGGGCGCCGCGGCCGCCGGCACGCGGCCAGCTGCCGGCGATCTTTCATCGTACAAATTGGCTTGCGCGATCGGCCGGATCGCACCATCCTTGTGGACCACGTATACACATTACCAAAACCGCTCACGGCACTGAGGGAGACAGCGCATGCAAGGAGCTTTCGCTCGCAGACTTCTGACCGGACTCGTGTCCTCCGCCGCGATCCTGACGCTCGCGGTCGGCGGCGCGATGGCACAGACGGCGCTCAAGTGGGCGCACGTCTACGAGACCTCCGAGCCCTATCACACCTGGGCGGTGTGGGCGGCGGACGAGTTCAACAAGCGTACCGACGGGCGCTATACGATCGAGGTGTTCCCGGCCTCCTCGCTCGGCAAGGAATCCGACATCAACGAGGGGCTCGGCCTCGGTACCGTCGACATCATCTACACTGGCCAGCTTTTCGCCGGCCGCTCCTACGGTCCGCTCGCCATCGGCGGCGCGCCCTACATGTTCCGGAATTTCGACCACTGGAACGCCTTCCGCAACTCCGACCTGTTCGACGAGCTCGCGCAGGGCTACAAGGATGCGACCGGCAACCATGTCGTGGCGATGACCTACTACGGCGAGCGGCATGTGACCTCCAACAAGGAGATCAACAGCCCGGCCGACATGAAGGATCTCAAGATCCGGGTACCCGACGCGCCGATCTACATGATGTTCCCGAAGGCCGTGGGCGCCAACCCGACGCCGATCGCCTTTGCCGAGGTCTATCTGGCCCTGCAGCAGGGCGTGGTCGATGCGCAGGAGAACCCGCTGCCGACCATCGAGGCCAAGAAGTTCTACGAGGTCCAGGATTACATCGTCCTGACCGGCCACATCACTGACGCGCTTCTGACCATCATCGGCGGCCCGACCTGGGATTCGATGGACGAGGCCGACCGCAACACCCTGGTCGAGGTGCTGAAGGAGGCAGCCGCCAAGGCGACCGACGACATTATCAAGAAGGAGAAGGAGCTGGCCGACTGGTTCCGCGCCCAGGGCAAGACCGTCATCGAGGTCGATCGCACGCCGTTCCGCGAAGCGGTGATCCCGGCGCACAACGGCCCCGACGCCACCTGGGACAAGGCGATCTACGATCGCCTTCAGGCGATCCAGTAGACCGAATCCGTTACGAGGCGGCCGCCGGTCGGCCGCCTCCCCATCCCCGACGATCGGACGCAACCCGTCATGGCAACGCTTGACCCGCGCCCGGACCTTGCCGACCCGGACGACGAGGAGATCGACCTGTCCGACCTGCGATGGGACGACAGCATCGTCCTCGTCGTGTTCTGGATACTGGCATTCGTGGTGTTTCTCCAGTTCTTCACGCGCTACGTGCTGAACAGCTCGCTCGGGTGGACAGAGGAGATCGCCCGCTACCTGCTGATCGGCGTCACCTTCATCGGCTGCGTGATGGCGACCCGCAAAGACAGTCACATCGCCGTCGAGGTGTTCTACCGCTGGATGCCGCGCCCGGTCCGCAAGATCCTGCAGTATACGGTCGATGCCGTCTGCTGCGGCTTCTACGCCTACATGGCATGGATCACTGCCAGACTTGCGCAGCGGACCAACGGATTCATGGTCTCGATCGATATTCCCAAGGCGTTCGTCTACTGGATCGTGGCAGTCTGCTTCATGGCGATGACGGTCTATGCTCTGATCACGCTTTGGCGCCACGTGAGTACCGGCACCAGCCGGCTGATCGATCCCGACAGGCCCGCCGAAACCGCCCCGAGCATGGAATAGCCGATGCTGCTCACCCTTCTTTTCGTCCTGCTGCTCGGCATGATCCTGCTGGGCTTCCCCGTGGCGGTAGCACTGATCGGCTCGTCGGCCGTCTACATCCTGCTGTCGGGTCGCGTCCCGGACGTTGTGGTGATGCATCGCGTCATCAACGGCGTCGACTCCTTTCCGCTGCTGGCGATCCCCTTCTTCATTCTCGCCGGCAACCTGATGAACACGGCGGGGATCACCGAGCGCATCTTCGAATTCGCCAAGGCGCTGGTCGGCTGGATGCGCGGCGGGCTTGCCCACGTCAACATCGGCGCCTCGGTCATCTTCGCCGGCATGTCGGGCGCCGCGGTCGCCGACGCCGGCGGTCTCGGCTCGATCGAGATCAAGGCCATGCGCGACGCCAAGTACGACCCGGGCTTCGCAGTCGGCGTCACCGCCGCCTCCTCGACCATCGGGCCGATCATTCCCCCGTCGCTGCCGATGGTGATCTACGGCGTCATGGCCGGCGCCTCGATCGGCCAGCTGTTCGCGGCGGGCTTCATCCCGGGGCTCTTGATGGCGCTGGCGCTGATGGTGATGGTGTTCATCTACGCGCGCATCCGGAATTATCCGCGTGACCAGGCCTTCCGCATCTCGGTGCTCGGCCAGTCCTTCGCGCGCGCCTTCCTGTCGCTGCTCACGCCGGTGATCATCGTCGGGGGCATCCTGTTCGGCCTGTTCACGCCGACCGAGGCGGCAATCGCAGCCTGCTTCTGGGCGCTGTTCCTCGGCCTCGTGGTCTACCGGACACTGACCTGGCGGCGGTTCCTGCGGGTTTCCTTCGACACCATCGAGACCACGGCGGTGGTGCTGTTCATCGTCGGCGGCGCCTCGATCTTTGCCTGGATCCTCACCTCGACGCGGGTCACCGAGCAGTTCGCGGCGCTGATCCTGACCATCTCGGACAATCCGATCATCGTCCTCTTGCTGATCAACCTGATCCTGCTCGTGGTCGGCTGCTTCCTGGAGACGGTGGCGGCGATCACCATCCTGGTGCCGGTGCTTCTACCGGTCGTCGTCAAGGTCGGTGTCGATCCGGTACATTTCGGCGTCATCATGGTGCTGAATCTGATGATCGGGCTGCTGACGCCACCGATCGGCATGGTGCTCTACGTGCTGTCCCGCGTCGCCAAGCTGCCGTTCGAGCGCTGCGTCGTCGCCACCGCGCCGTTCCTGGTGCCGCTCGTCACCGTGCTGCTGCTGGTGACGCTGATCCCGGGCCTGTCGATGTGGCTGCCGACGCTGATCTACCGCTGACGGCTGGGGATCCGAGGGATGGGGCCATATGTGTGGTGACCATCCCTGCCACCTGCCGTCGTCCCGGTCGAACCCTCGCAGCGAGCGCAAGAGAACCGGTGCCCATTGGCAGGGCCGGCACGACCTTCCCCGATCGGCGATGGACGCTGACGCGGCTTGCGGAACCATGGTCGAACGTGCCGGGGTCGAACGTGCCGGTGTCGAACGTGCTGGCGGTTGGTGCTATGGGGCGGTGAGCGTGACCCGGACAATGCCGCCATCGGGAACCCTGACCGCAACGGCGGGGTCGGTACGGCCGCCAACCAGCGCGGCGAACTGATAGCGCCCCGCCGGCAGCGGCCACGCGTAGCGGCCGTCCTCGCCGGACAGAACCGCGATCTCCGGGACCGGGCGCGCCGGCATGTCGAGCGATCGCACGGCGATCATCGCGCCGGCGACCGGCTTGCCGGCGGCATCGACGACCATCCCCGTCGCGCCCTGCCGCATGCCGGCGGACGCGCCCGCATGATCGTCGGAAACCGGCGCATCTTCGTTCCACATCGCACAGGCAGACGGCATCGCAATCAGGATCAACGCCACCAGCCAGATCGCACGAATGGCCGGCGTCATCTGCTTGCGCTCCTCTGCCCCGCCGGCGCGGCCCAATCGCCCTGCCGGACCAGGGGCCAGTCGCACGGCAGCTCGATCCTATCCGAGCCTGCCCGTCGACAAGTCGGACGTCCGCAAGCGCCGCCGATTACGGATTCAGACGCCAGGCATTGAGATTGCGGAACACCTGCGCGGTGATCCTGGTGCCGTGGTTGTTGGTGCTGAATGGCGGCCGCCCATAGATGCCGTAGCCATGCACGGCCATGGCGCAGAAGCCGCAGCCCGCACGCTGGTAATAGACGGGCGAACCGCTCATGCCGCCAACGGTATCGTTGCGGTAGAACACCCGCCGCGGCTGCGAGACCGTCACCCGGCCGCTGCTGCGCCACAAGGTCAACGGCTTGTCGCCCGGATAGCCGGCGATCCGGGTTGGCACCCCCTGAAGCGAGCCGGATGCAGTGAACAGACCGAACCAGCCCGTGCTGAAACCGATCGTGCAGTTGAGCTTGATGGCACCGTAATCGAAATCGTCGCGGCTCCGTTCGGTCCAGCCCACCACCGAGAACAGCCTTCGCGCCGAGCACGAGCCGAACGGCGCGCGCGGCCCGTCCCGGCCCGGATAGATCATGTAAGAGTTCCTGTCGTACCAATCTCCCCAGGGTCCGCCGGAATGCACGCAATGGCCCGACGTGACGACCGTATCCGGTGAGATCAGCCAGCCCGAGCAGCGGCCGGCGCCGAACGTGATCAGCACAGTCGCACGGAATGGAAACGCCGTCGTCTCGCGCACGCGGATACGCTCGTCGGGACCGATGATCGACTGACGCCCGACCGGCGGCTCGACGCCCTGCAGCGCCCACAGCGCCCACACCTCCTGCGCGGTCTCTGCCCTCGCACCGAACTCCGCCTGCCCCGCGCCACCGGTGGCGGCGGCCGGCCGACCTGTGCCGGGATGGCTTGGCAGCATCCGGCCCGATTGCGGATAGGCCAGCACTCGCGGCAGCCCGTCGTCGGATACCGAACGGCTGAGGCTCTGGGCCGTCGCCGTGATCGCCCCACCGAGGCAGGTTGCAGCAAGGCAGGTTGCGGCGAGCAGGACGAGCCATCGCGAACCCGGCATCGGCGTTCTCCCCGTCTGGCCGCAGAGGGACCTGAATCCCCTGAAGTCGACGTCAACCGGGACACTCTAGCCACTGATCCGGCTTGATCAACCCGCGATACCCTCGCCGATGGTGATCGGTGACCGCCACGCCGCGCGATCGCAGCGGCCGGGGGCGCTCCCCGGCCGCACCTGAGTCAGACAGTAATCAGGGAGCGTTGCGCCACGTCACCAGATTGTCGTACACCGCCTTGGTGATGCGGGTGCCGTGATTGTTGTTGCTGAACGGCGGGCTGCCGTAGACGCCGTAGGCGTGGATCGCCATCGCGCAGTTGCCGCAGCCGGAGCGATTGTAATAGACGGCCGAGCCGCTCATCCCGCCGACCGTATCGTTCCTATAGAATACCCGCCGCTGCTGCGTCACCCGCACCTTGTCGGTGCTGCGCCACTGGGTCAGCGGCTTGTCGCCCGGATAGCCGGAGATGATGGTCGGCAGACCGGTGAGCGTTGCCGTCTGCCAGAAGAAGCCCAGCCAGCCGACGGTGTTGCCGACCGTGCAGTTGAGCTTGATGGCACCATAGTCGAAATCGTCGGCCCCGTTCCTCGTCCAGCCGTTGACCGAATAGAGCCGCTTGGCCGTGCAGGAGCCGTACGGGCTCGCATTGCCGTTGCGGCCGGGATAGATTCGGTAGGTGCTGCGCTGGTACCAGCGCCCCGACGAGCCGCCGGAATGCACGCAGTGACCGGCCGTCGCCACCGTGTCGGCGCCGATCATCCATCCGGTGCAGCGCGAATTCTCGAACGTTATCAGCACCATCGCCCGATATGGGAACTGTCTCGTATTTCTGATGAGGACGCGATTGTCGGCGCCGATGATCGATTCCCGCCCGAGCGGCGCCGTCTTCGGCTCAAGCGCCCAGAGCGCCCATACCTCCGCCGCCGACTCCGCCGCGACATCCGCGTCCGGCAGCGCGATGCCGGTACCCGCGAAGGCCTTGACCATGGTGCCGGAGACGCCTCCGGCCGCTGAAGCCTGCAGGCCAAGTCCGTCGTCCGACACGGAGCGGTCAAGTTGCTGGGCCGAAACCGGCCCGCTGGTCGCTACGATTGCGAGTGTCGCCCCGACCAGAAGTCCCAATGCTTCAGAACGCATGCCTTCCTCCAAAATGCGAGAGGGCGCGACTGCCTCACCCTCCCGACAACCCTCCCGACACGCCGCGCAAAGCGGCGCCATGCCCGACGAGTCCTGCCGGGCCCACCCGCAGACTGGTGGCACAGCAAGAATTATCAGATCACGACAATCTGGACGAGTCGTAGTTTAACGGGTGGGGATGCTGATGATCGGATGGACAATACTTCAAATATTGAGGTCATCAGGCATCAATATCGCCAATGCCCAGCATCTCGCCTCCGGAATTCATGGGCAGATCGGAATCTGTCAGCGGGTGTCATCACAACCCTGGCGACAGATCAGGCGGCGAGCGAATACAAATGATTTAATTCACGGCAGCTTGTCATCACCGGGCAATCGATACCAGTATTGCCCGGCCGAAACCCACCTCTTGCACCGATCGCCGACCGCACCAGGCCACCACGTCCGGCGCGCCTTGAAACCGCCCTGACCGGCCACCACACTCCGCACCGGTCGAATCCGCAGGATGCCACGGAGGTCTGGATGCGTGGATGCAATCGTCTGATCGCCATCGCGGTGGTGGCGGTCGCCATGGTGGCGGCTCGCGGCGAGGCGCGGGCAGCGTCCTGTCATGGCGGCGCGAGCTTCAGCCAGTGGCTGGAGGGCGTCAAGGCCGAGGCGATGGCCAGAGGCGTCTCGGCGGCGACCCTGCAGGCTGCGGCACCGGCCCTCAGGTTCGACCAGTCGATCGTCAACCGCGACCGCGGTCAGGGGGTGTTCTCGCAGAACTTCCTCGAATTCTCCGACCGGATGGTGAACTCCTACCGGCTGCAACACGGCGCGCGCCACCTCGCCGAGAGGAAGGCGATGTTCGACCGCATCGAACAGCAGTTCGGGGTACCGGGGCCCGTCGTCGTGGCCTTCTGGGCGCTGGAGACCGATTTCGGCGCCAACAACGGAGACTTCCCGACCATCACTGCCCTCGCCTCCCTCGCCTATGACTGCCGACGCCCGCAGCTGTTCCGCGAACAGCTGATTGCCGCGCTGCTGATCGTCGAGCGCGGCGATCTGACCGTTGGCGAGATGCGTGGCGCCTGGGCCGGCGAGATCGGCCAGACCCAGTTCATGGCCAAGGAATATCTCGACACCGCCGTCGACTTCGACGGCGACGGCAAGCGCAACCTGATCAGGAGCTCGGCCGACGCGCTCGCGTCCTGCGCCGCGCTGCTGCGCGCCCATGGCTGGCGGCCGGGCGAGCCCTGGCTGCAGGAGGTCAGGGTTCCCGCCGCCCTTCCCTGGGATCAGGCCGACATCGCCATCCGCCATTCCCGCGCGGAGTGGGCCCGGCTCGGTGTCACCTACGCCGACGGGTCGCCGCTGCCGGCCGACGGCCTGCAGGCCTCGCTCCTGCTGCCCATGGGCCGCAACGGACCGGCCTTCCTCGCCTATCCGAATTTCGATGTGTACCTGCAGTGGAACCAGTCGCTCGTCTATGCGACGACGGCCGCCTATCTCGCAACCCGCCTTGCCGGCGCGCCGAAGGTCGCCCGCGGCAACGCGCCGGCGCTGTCGCGCAACCAGATCATCGACCTCCAGAAGCTGCTCGCAGCGCGCGGTCACGACGTCGGCAAGGTCGATGGCATTCTCGGCGAGCGCACCCGCGCCGCGGTGAAGACCGTCCAGATGCAGCTCGGCCTGCCGGCCGATTCCTACCCGACGCCGGAGCTGATCCAGCGTCTGCGGTAGTGTGGGGGGGCCTCAGGAGTCGATGATGATCCTCGGGGCGGGGCGACCGGCGGCTCCCTCCACGGCGGCCTGCACCTTCGCCGCGATCTCGACGAAGATCCGCGCGTGCGTTCCGTCCGGCTCCGTCGCAACCACCGGGCGGCCGGCGTCCGAGGTCTCGCGGATCGCCATGTGCAGCGGCACTTCTCCGAGGAACGCGGCGCCGAGTCGCTCTGCCTCCCTGCGGGCGCCGCCGGTACCGAAGATGTCCGAGCGCGTACCGCAGGCGGGACACAGGAAGTAGCTCATGTTCTCGACGATGCCGAGGATCGGCACGTCGACCTTGCGGAACATGTTGATGCCCTTGCGCGCATCGATCAGCGCGAGATCCTGCGGCGTCGAGACGATGACTGCCCCCGACAGCGGCACCTGCTGGGCCATGGTGAGCTGGGCGTCCCCGGTCCCCGGCGGCATGTCCACCACCAGCACGTCGAGCGTTCCCCACTCGACCTCGCGCAGCATCTGGGTCAGCGCCGAGATCACCATCGGCCCGCGCCAGATCATCGGGGTGTCCTCCTCGACGAGGAAGCCCATCGACATGACCTTCAGCCCGTGGCCCTCGAGCGGTCTGAGCACCCTGCCCTCGACCGCTTGCGGCCGGCCGCTGACGCCGAGCAGCCGCGGCTGCGAGGGCCCGTAAATGTCGGCATCGAGCATGCCGACCTTCAGACCGAGCTGCTTCAGGCCAAGCGCAAGATTGACCGCCACGGTCGACTTGCCGACGCCACCCTTGCCGGACGCCACCGCAACGATGTGGCGGATGCCCGGCACCGCCACCGCCTGGCGGGTCGGCGCCGGACGACGCGGCGGTTGCGGTTGCGGATGGGAATGAGGATGCGGATGGCCGCGATGCTGGGGTGCGGGCGGGGGCACGGACCGTCCCGCCGCGGTCTCCGAGGTGAGCGTGACCATCGCCTTCTCGACACCTGGCAAGGCTGCAACAGCCCGCTCGGCCGCCTCGCGCAGCGGTTCGAGCTCCCGCGCCCGCGCCGGATCGACCGTCAGCGCGAAATAGACGCGCCCGCCGTGGATGACGACCTCCGAGACCATGCCGAGCGAGACGATGTCTCCGGAGAGATCCGGCCCGCCGATCGTCCGCAACGCCTCGAGGACGGTGTCCTTGCTGAGTGCCATATCGCCCCGCTGTCCGATGCCGCCGGTTGCCGTCGCCCCGGCTTGCCGACTATCTAATCCGGTCGCGGCTGCGGTCAAACCCGGGGACGGGACAGCGCGCTGGGACGGCGGTGCGGATCGGCCCATCACGTCAATAGGACGGCCCTGCGGAGCCCATGCATGAGCATTACCGGCCAGGACGAAAGTTTCATCAACGACAATGCCCGATGGGCGTCGATGACGGTCGGCTGCATACTCGCGGGCGGACTGTCGCGGCGGATGGGCGGTGGCGACAAGGCGCTGCGCGAGATCGCGGGCACGTCTCTGGTCGGACGGGTCATCACCCGGATCGCGCCGCAGGTCGGCAGGGTCATCATCAACGCCAACGGCGATCCCGCCCGGTTCTCGGGCTTCGGATACCCGGTTGTCGCCGACACGCTACCCGGCCATCTCGGCCCGCTCGCCGGCATCCTCGCCGGTCTGCGCTGGGCCGAGCGGCACGCGCCGTCAGCGCGCTGGGTGGTAACGGTCGCCGCAGACACGCCATTCTTCCCGGACGATCTCGTCGCACGGCTGGTCGGCGCCGCCGGTCATATCGAGACGATGATCGCGCTCGCCAGGTCGGGCGACCGGGTGCATCCGGTATTCGGCCTGTGGCCGGTCATGCTGGCCGACGATCTCGAGGCGGCGATCCGTGGAGAGGACCTGCGCAAGGTGCTGGTGTGGGTGCACCGCCACCCAAATGTCGAGGTGATCTTCCGCGGCCCGGTGGTCGACGGGATCGAGATCGACCCCTTTTTCAACGTCAACACGCCGGAGGACATCGACGTCGCCGAGGTTCTGGCTGAGGAGCTCTCCCGATGACCCCGGTGTTCGGCGTCACCGGCTGGAAGAACTCCGGTAAGACCACGCTCGTCACCCGCCTGATCGCCGAGTTCGTCGGGCGCGGCCTGCGGGTGAACTCGGTAAAGCATGCCCATCATGCCTTCGACATCGACGTGCCGGGAACCGATTCCTTCCGCCACCGCGAGGCCGGCGCGACCGAGGTCGCCCTCATCTCCGGGACCCGCTGGGCGCTGATGCATGAACTGCGCGAGGATGCGGAACCCCGCCTCGAGGATATCGTCGCGCGGATGGCGCCGGCCGACCTGCTGCTGATCGAGGGCTACAAGCGGGAGCGCCACCCCAAGATCGAATGTCGCCGGCAGGCCGGCCGCAAGGCGACGCCGCTGAGCGCCGAGGATCCGACCATCGTCGCCATCGCAGCCGACTTCCCGGTCGACGGCGGCGGTCTGCCGGTGTTCCATCTCGACGACGTTGCAGGGATCGCCGGCTTCATCGCCGGGCATCTCGGCCTTGCCGCGGCGCTCGCCGGCGATCCCATCCGAACCGGTCAGGTTGGCGGGCCGCAAGGCTGACCGGTGCCGATGCATCTGCGCGCCAGCGACGGCAACAGCCACGACCGCGACAGGTCCGCCAGCGTCGTGGACCGGTCGCTCTTGGGGGAAGACACCGCTCAGGGCTCGAAGCGCCAGGGTTCGGGCTGGTACTGATAGACCCCGCCTTCGTCAAGGATCCGGCCGATGCCGGGAAACGGCAGGTGCATGCCCGCGACCAGCAGCCGATCGCTCGCCGCCATGGCAAAGGCCTTCCGGCGGGTCGCGACCGCCAGGTCCGGACCGATGTCGAAGGCGATCGACCAGTCCGGATGCGGGACCTGCAACAGCGCCGAATGCACGATATCGCCCCAGATCAGCAGGGTATCGGGTCCGGAGTGGACGACGAAGCCGGTATGCCCCGGCGTGTGGCCAGGCAGCCCGATCGAGCGCAGGCCGGGCATCACCTCTTCGTCGTCGCCGATCAACCGCGTCCGCTTGGCATAGGGGGTGATGGCGGCCTGGGCGGCCTGGAAGAACATCTTTCCCTGCTCGTTGGCCTTGGCCATCAGGTCGGCATTGGTCCAGAAATTCCAGTCGGCCTCATGCACGACGAGCTCGGCGTTCGGAAAGACCGCCGCGCCGTCACCGGTCACCAGTCCGCCGACATGGTCGGGATGCAGATGGGTGGCGACGACCAGGTCGACCGCGGCCGGGTCGATCCCCGCCGCCTTGAGGTTGCCCGGCAGGCGGCCGAGCGTTGGGCCAAGGAGATTGCGCCCGCCCGCGTCGATCAGCGCCAGCCTGCCGCCGGCGTTCACCGCGAAGGCATTGACGCCGCTGCGCACCGCGGGGCCGACCGGCAAGAAGGCCGCCTCCTGCAGGCGGCGGACTTCCTCCTCCGGCGCGCCGCGGAACAGGTTGGTGCCGAGGTCGATGTAGCCATCGAGCAGCGCCGTCACCTCGATGTCGTCGCCGATCGACAGCCGGTAGATGCCCGGAACCTGGTGCGCGGCGCGCGGCTGCGCCGCGGCAGCAGGCCGCCGCCGCGCATCCGCCAGCCCGAGGCCGGCAGCCAGTGCCAGGCCACCAGCGCCGGCCGCAAGCAAGTTTCGCCTCGTCAACTCCATTCCGTTACAGCTCCGTACCCAAACCCGCCGTTCGTGCGGCAGACTAGCACAGCCGGCGCGACATTCGCATGCGAGGCTGACATCCGGCACGCCATGCACACGGTTGCGCGTCAATGAATATTGGTGGGAAGATGGTGCACGCCGTCCGCAAGGACGGAGCTGGAACCGGACTGCCTAACCACGTCAAGAACCATCAGAGGGAATCCGATGCGTCAATTCGTGCGTCTCGCCGTCGCCGCCGCCGCCGTCGTCGCGCTGGCGGCCGGAACGGCGTCCGCCAAGGAATGGACCAAGGTCCGCATTGGCACCGAGGGCGCCTATCCGCCCTTCAATTTCTTCGATTCCAACAACCAGCTTCAGGGCTTCGACGTCGATATTGCCAAGGCCCTTTGCGAAAAGATGCAGGTCGAGTGCGAGCTGATCGCGCAGGATTGGGACGGCATCATTCCGGCGCTGTTGGCAAACAAGTATGACGCCATCATCGCCTCCATGTCGATCACCGAAGAACGCCTGAAGGTGGTTGACTTTACCGACAAGTATTACGGCTCGGCGGCGAATTTCGTCGCCCGCAAGGACAGCGGCATCACCGACATCTCGCCGCAAGCGCTGAAGGGCAAGACGCTCGGCGCCCAGTCGGCGACGATCCACGCGAACTATCTCGAGGGCGAGTATCCGGACTCCGACATCAAGCTCTATGCCACCCAGGACGAAGCAAACCTCGATCTCGCCAACGGTCGTCTCGATGCGGTGCTCGCCGACTCCTTCGTTCTGTATGATTGGCTGGAGTCGACCGAAGAGGGCAAGTGCTGCCAATTCGTCGGCGAGAAGCTCACCGACGAGGCGTATTTCGGCATCGGTGCCGGCATCGCCGTGCGCAAGGACGATCCCGAGTTGAAGGAGATGTTCAACAAGGCGCTGGCGGAAATCCTCGCCGACGGCACCTACGAGAAGATCAACAAGAAGTACTTCCCCTTCTCGATATACTGATCGGAGCGGGCCGATACCGGACCGGGTGCAGCCCGGTCCCCGGCGGCGTCAGTTCGCGCCGACGCCCGTCGCACCGCCTCTCGGTCATCCCGGACGGCCTTCGGGCCGATCCGGGATCGGGACGGTACGGCGGTCAACGGCAAGGCGCCCTGATCCAAGCCTGTGGCGCACGCCCCGGCCGGCGTGACTGGGTTGTGGCGGCGCCCCCACGGCGCCGGTCCGGATGAGGGGGGAATGGCGGACCTGTTCGCACTGCTGGAGTTCGGGCCTGACGGCTGGGGCGACGAGATCGCGGCGGGCGCCTGGCTGACCATCCGGCTTGCGGTCGCAACCCTGCCTCTCGGCCTCTTCCTGGGGTTCCTGATCGCGCTGGCGCGCGATTCAAGCCACGCCCCGCTCAGGATCTTCGGCGACGCGTTCGCCACCGTGTTCCGCGGCCTTCCCGAGCTTTTAACGCTGTTCATCATCTACTATGGCGGCCAGATCGCGCTGCAGAAGCTCGTCAACGTGTTCGCCGAGACCTATGTCGAGATCAACGGCTTCGTTGCCGGCATGATCGCGCTCGGCGTGGTCTTCGCCGCCTTCTCGAGCGAGGTGTTCCTTGCCGCGCTGAGGGCGATCTCGAAGGGCCAGATCGAGGCCGCCCGTGCGCTCGGGCTGACGCCATTCCAGACGTTGCGGCTGGTGACCTTTCCGCAGCTGTGGCGCTATGCCCTGCCAGGCATCGCCAACCTCTGGCTGGTACTGCTCAAGGACACCTCGCTGGTGTCCATCATCGCGCTCAACGACCTGCTGCGCATGACCAACGTCGCGGTGGGCGCGACCAAGCAGCCGTTCTTCTTCTATCTCGTCGCCTGCATGATCTACCTGATGTTCTCGATCGTCTCGAGCATCGGCATCGTCTGGGTGGAGCGCTGGGCGGCGCGCGGCGAGCGGAGGGTCGCATGATCGACCTCGACCTGCTCGCCCGCTACGGACCGCGGATGCTGGACGGGCTCTGGGTCACGGTGCAGCTCGTCGCGCTCTCGATTGTCATCGGCGGACTGATCGCCTTTCCGGTCGCGCTGGCACGCATCTCGCGGATCGCGGTTCTGCGCTGGATCGCCTTCGCCTATGTGTACTTCTTCCGCGGCACGCCGCTGCTCGCGCAGGTCTTCCTCGTCTACTATGGCGCCGGTCAGTTCCGCGTCGAGCTCGACTCCGTCGGCCTGTGGTGGTTCTTCCGCGACGCCTTCTACTGTGCCGCCTTAACCTTCACGCTGAATACCTCGGCCTATCAGGCGGAGATCCTGCGCGGCGCGATCCTCGCGGTGCCGCGCGGCCAGACCGAGGCGGCGCTCTCGCTCGGCCTGCGGATGCCGGTGATCTACCTGAAGGTGATCCTGCCGCAGGCCTACATCATCGCGTTGCGTCCGCTGGGCAACGAGGTGGTGCTGATGATCAAGGGCTCGGCGATCGCAAGCGTCATCACCGTGTTCGATCTGATGGGCGCGACCCGGCTCGCCTTCGCCCGCTCCTTCGACTTCCAGGTCTATCTGTGGGCCGCCGTTCTCTACCTGATCATGGTCGAGACGCTGCGCCGCATCTGGAACCGCATCGAACAACGCCTGACGCGACATCTCAGACTGGCGCGTTAGGCGGCATCGCGATACCACTCCCGCAATTGCGGACGGCGGGTCAACGGCCCGTCGATCGGTGATCGGCAGGACAGGGCGTCGCCGGCAGGGCCGCGGCGGCGTGGGTCCGGGCCTGCCCGACGCCGGGTGCGGCAGACGTCGCCGCACGGGCGACCGCGCCTGCCGCCACCGCCGATGAAGCCGCCGCCCTCGGCCCACCAGGCCGAGGTCGAGCCGCACCAAGCGTGGCGGCGAGGACCACCGTTCCCAGTCCGAAGGCATCCTGTCGGCTACGCCTGCTCCGTCTGCGATGACGAGGGGGCTCCGGGCGCCGTCCGAAGTGGAGCCTGCCCCCGGGTCGGATGCAATTCCCCCACCGTCACACGAACAGATCGGTCAGCTCGAATGTCCTGCCATCGACGAGCCCCTTGTCCGAGATCCTGAGCTCGGGGATGACCGCCAATGCCAGCAGCGAATGCTGCATGTAGGCGTTGTTGAGCCTGCAGCCGCACGCACGCATCGCCGCCACCAGCCGCTCGGCCTTGTCGGCCACCGTCTCGGCCCGCTCGACGGACATCAGGCCGGCGATGGCGAGTTCGACCAGCGCGAGCTGCCGGCCCTGCGAAAACACCGCCACGCCGCCGCCCGCTTCCGCCACCCGGTTCGCCGCCAGCGCCATGTCCTCCTTGGACGTGCCTACCACGATCATGTGGTGGCAGTCGTGCGCCACCGTGCTGGCGACGCCGCAGGGAACGTCATAGCCGAAGCCCGACACGAATCCGTTGACCACCTTGCCGGTGCCACGATGCCGCTCGACGAGCGCGATCTGACAGACGTCCTGTGCCGGATCACCCGCAACCAGGCCATTCTCGACGACGAGTTCGCGCTGTAGCGCCCTCGTAGGCGCCTGATTCTCGACCACACCGATGACGCGCGCCGTCACGGTGTTGGCACCGGCCGGGGCCGCGATGTCGAAGTCGCGGGCGGTGATCGGGCGGGCGAGCCGCACGGTACCTTGGGCGAAGTCCGGATAGCGATAGGCTGGAATGTCGGCCAACAGCCGCCCCCGCTCGGCGAGCACCACGCCACGGCCGATCACCAGATCGACCGGCAGGGTCGGCAGGTCGGTGGTGAGGATCAGATCGGCGCGACGGCCCGGCGCGATGGAGCCGAGTTCCCGCGCAAGTCCGAAATGCGCCGCCGTGTTGAGGCTCGCCATCTGGATCGCCACGATCGGCGGGCAGCCTTGCTGAATGGCGTGGCGCACGACGCGGTTCATGTGGCCCTCGTTGAGGATCGTGCCGCAATGGCTGTCATCCGTGCACAGGATGAAGCCGCGCGGATCGAGCCCCATCTCGGTCACCGCCTTGATCTGGGCAGCGACATCATACCAGGCCGAGCCCAGCCGCAGCATGGCGCTCATGCCCTGGCGGGCCCGCGCCACCGCATCCTCGAGCCGGGTGCCCTCATGATCGTCGGAAGGTCCGCCGGCAACATAGCCATGGAACATCAGCCCGAGGTCGGGCGAGGCATAGTGGCCGCCGACGGTCTTGCGCGCCCGCATCGTCTCGGCGATCTCCGCGAGCATCTTCGGATCGCCCGCCGCAACGCCGGGAAAGTTCATCACCTCGCCGAGCCCGATGATGTTCGGCCAGGTCATTGCCTCGGCCACCTCCTTGGGTCCGAGCACGGCCCCTGCGGTCTCCAGCCCCGGCGCGCTCGGCACGCAGCTCGGCATCTGCACGAAGACATTGACCGGCATCGCCTGCGCCTCGTCGTGCATCAGCCGGACGCCGTTCAGGCCAAGCACGTTGGCGATCTCGTGCGGATCGACGAACATCGTCGTCGTGCCGTGCGGAATCACCGCACGGGTGAATTCGGTGACGGTCACCATGCCGCTTTCCACATGCATGTGTCCGTCGCACAGACCCGGCACCATGTAGGCGCCGTCTGCCTCGATGATCCTCGTCTCGCCGCCGACAGCGTGCGAGGCGTCGGGACCGACATAGGCGAAGCGCCCCTCGGCGACCGCGATATCGGTCGCGGCGATCACCTCGCGGGTATGCACGTTAACCCAGCGCCCGCCGCGTATCACCAGATCGGCCGGCGCGCGCCCCGTGGCCACGTCGACCAGCCGCGGCGCGACCTCGCTCCAGGGACGTATGGGTGACATGTCAGCTCCTCGGCTACGGACAGGAAGCAAGGGAAGGCCAACTCAGCGCTCCTGCGCAACCCTCTTGCGCAAACATAGGCAGCGCCGCGCCGACGCCCCATATTCGGCTAGGATCAATCTCCATCGAATCACCTGTTCACCCCCTGCCGGTCATGGCCGATACCCGCACCAAAAGCCGCGACGACCTGCCCGCGCCCGCCCCCGGCGGCATCGCGGCGCGGGCACGCGCGTCGGCCGGACCGGGCTACCTTGCCGGACTCAACCCGGAGCAGCGCCAGGCGGTCGAGACCCTGGACGGACCGGTGCTGGTGCTCGCCGGGGCGGGGACCGGCAAGACGCGGGTGCTGACCACACGCATCGCCCACATTCTTGCCACCGGCAAGGCGCGGCCCGGCCAGATCCTCGCCGTCACCTTCACCAACAAGGCCGCCCGCGAGATGCGCCAGCGCATCGGCGCGCTGATCGGCGAATCGGTCGAGGGGATGCCCTGGCTCGGCACCTTCCACTCGATCGGGGTCAAGATCCTGCGCCGCCACGCCGAGCTGGTCGGTCTGAAGCGCGACTTCACCATCCTCGACACCGACGACCAGATCCGTCTCCTGAAGCAGATCCTTCAGGCCGAGGACATCGACGAGAAGCGCTGGCCGGCCCGCCAGCTCGCCGCCCATATCGACGCCTGGAAGAATCGCGGCCTCACACCCGACAAGGTGCCGCAGGGCGATGCCCACGCCTTCGCGGGCCGCGGCGACGAGCTCTACAAGGCCTATCAGGCGCGCCTGAAGATCCTCAACGCGGTCGATTTCGGCGATCTGCTGCTCGAAACCATCCGGCTGTTCCGCGACAATCCGGACGTGCTTGCCGACTATCACGACCGGTTCCGCTACATGCTGGTGGACGAGTACCAGGACACCAATGTCGCGCAGTATCTGTGGCTGCGCCTGCTTGCGCAGGGATCGCGCAACCTGTGCTGTGTCGGCGACGACGACCAGTCGATCTACGGCTGGCGCGGTGCCGACGTCGACAACATCCTCCGCTTCGAGAAGGACTTTCCCGGCGCCGTGGTGATCCGCCTCGAGCGCAACTATCGTTCGACCTCGCACATCCTCGAGGCCGCCTCGCACCTGATCGCCCACAACGAGGGCCGGCTCGGCAAGACGCTGCATTCGGAAGGCGAGACCGGCGAGAAGCTGACCGTCACCTGCGCCTGGGATTCGGAGGAGGAGGCGCGCCTGATCGGCGAGCGTATCGAGCGTCTCCAGCGCGCCGGTGAAAGCCTCGACGACATGGCGATCCTCGTGCGGGCCTCGTTCCAGATGCGCGAGTTCGAGGATCGCTTCATCACCCTCGGGCTTCCCTATCGGGTGATCGGCGGGCCGCGCTTCTACGAACGCGCGGAGATCCGCGATGCGATCGCCTATTTCCGCGCGACCGTGCAGCCGGCCGACGACCTTGCCTTCGAGCGGATCATCAACACGCCGCGCCGCGGGCTCGGCGACACCACCATCCGCGTCATCCATGATGTCGCCCGCGCCAGAGGCATCCCGATGATGCAGGCAGCGGTGGCCTTGACCGAATCTGAGGAACTGAAGCCGCGCGCCCGCGCCGCGCTGCGCGACATTCTGGCCTGCTTCGCGCGCTGGCGCGGCCAGCTCGACCTTCTGCCCCACGCCGAACTTGCCGCACTGATCCTCGAGGAATCCGGCTACACCGACATGTGGCAGAAGGATCGCTCGCCGGATGCGCCGGGCCGGCTGGAAAACCTCAAGGAGCTTCTCCGCTCGATGGAGGAGTTCGAGTCGATGACCGGTTTCCTCGAACACATCGCGCTTGTGATGGATGCGGAGTCGGACGATACCGGCGAGAAGGTCAGCCTGATGACGCTGCATGCGGCCAAGGGTCTCGAATTCGGCACGGTGTTCCTGCCCGGCTGGGAAGAGGGGCTGTTTCCGCACCAGCGCTCACTCGACGAAAACGGCCGCGCGGGGCTGGAGGAGGAGCGCCGCCTCGCCTATGTCGGTATCACCCGCGCCAAACGTCGCGCCGAACTGTACTTCGCGACCAATCGGCGCATTCACGGCCTGTGGCAATCGACCATCGCCTCGCGTTTCCTCGACGAGCTGCCGGAGCGCAACGTCGAGGTGATCGACACCGGTTCGCTGAGGACGAGCCAGGCGAGCCAGGGCTGGAGCCGGTTCGACGACCGCGCGCCCTTCGCCAACAGCTACGCCACCCCCGGCTGGCAGCGGGCCCAGAGAAGTCGCGGGCGGGCCGATCCGCGCGGCGGTCCCGAGAGGCGCGGACCGAGGATGATCGAGGGCGAAATCCTTGCCCGCTCGTCCGGGCCGCCCTCGGCATTCGCGGTCGGCGAGCGCGTCTTCCACCAGAAGTTCGGCTACGGCCGCGTCGCCGCAGTGGATGGCAACAAGCTCACCGTCGATTTCGAGACTTCCGGCCCGAAGCGCGTGCTCGACTCATTCGTCGAACGGCATTGAGCGGTCCGGCCGCGAGCCCGTCGGGCCTGCCGCCGCAGGGCCGGACCGGTGCGCGCATCCGATTCGCCGGCCAGTCCTCCCGGTACCGACGAGCAGCCTGCAAAGCTCGAGGGATGGCGCAGGTTCGAGGAGGGCGGCCCCGCGAGCACTGCCCTATCCCATCCCGAAGCTGCGCACCAAGCTGCCGGCGACGAGGCTCCAGCCATCGACGAGCACGAAGAAGATCAGCTTGAACGGCAGCGAGATGATGATCGGCGGCAGCATCATCATGCCCATCGACATCAGGATCGAGGCGACCACCATGTCGATGACGATGAACGGAATGAACAAGAGGAAGCCGATCTCGAAGGCGCGGCGCAGCTCCGAGATCATGAAAGCCGGGATCAGTACCCGCAGCTCGACCTGCTCGGGATTGTCCGGCTGTTCGGCCTGGGCCATGTCGGAGAACAGCGCCAGATCCTTCTCGCGCACCTGGCCGAGCATGAAGGTGCGGAATGGCGCGACCGACCGCTGGAACGCCTCGTCAATCTCGATTTCCTGATCGACCAGCGGGCGGATGCCGTCGTCGTAGGCGGTCTGGAATGCCGGTGCCATGATGTAGGCGGTCAGGAACAGCGCGAGCGCGATCATCACCGAGTTCGGCGGCGCGGTCTGCAGGCCGATGGCCGTCCGCAGCAGCGACAGCACCACCACGATCCGGGTGAACGAGGTGACCATCACCAGGATCGACGGCGCGAGGCTGAGAACCGTGATCAGCGCGACGAGCTGGATCGCCCGCTCGGTAAGGCCGGCCCCCTCGCCGAGCTCGATGTTGATCGACTGCGCGCCGGCCGATCCGGCGGAGATCGCCAGGACCAGCCAGACTCCCCCCATGACCGCCGCACCGAGGAAGGCGCGGCGGGCGAGCCGGTGAACGCGCATGTCAGCGGTCCCGTCTGATGATCTCTTCGTAAATGTTGACGTCGGTCGGGCGTTGCGCCTCGCCCTCGGCCTCGTCACGCGGCAGCGGCGCTTCGGGCGTCAGGTTGAGTTCGGCGGCGAGGGCGGCCGTCAGGTCGAACTCGGTGTCACCGGTCGTACCGGCCGGGGCGGCGGCAGTCGGGACGGGGGGCGGTGGCACCGGTCGTTCGAGCGGGGGGCGCTCCAGCGGCGGCCGTTCGGGCGCGGCCGGTCGCGGTGAGGCCGCCGACCCTGCGTCCGGGCGGGCGGCTGGCCGCGGCGCAGAGGCGAGCGGCCGCTTGAGCGCGGCTTCCAGCCGCTGCGCCATTTCCTCCAGCTGGGCCTCGCGGCCGGCGGGCGCCGGTTCGGCCCGGGACTCGACCCGCGGTTCCTGCTCATGAATGGCCGCAGGACCGCGTGGCGCCACCGAGGCGCGCAAGGGAGGCGGCGCCGATGGAGGCGGCGGGGCCGAGGCGGAGGGCGCGCTGCGCGAGACCGGTGCGGCCGACCGTTCGGTGGTTGGACGCTCCACCGCAGACCGTTGTTCCGCGACTGGGCGCACGGGCTCGGGATGCTCCGCGGTCGGAGCCACCTGGGGCTGCGGCGCAGGTGATGGTGGCGGAGCGACGACAGGCGTCGGGGCAGCAGAAGTCGCCGCAGCAGGCGCTGACGCAGCGGGCGGCGGGGCGGCGGGCCGGGGCGATGCCGCTGGTCGCGGCGGCGTTGCAGGCAACTCCTGCGCTGCGCCGGCCGCGGCGGCGGGGCCGACACGCTCCGGCGCCGATACCGGCGCACGCACCGTGGCAGCCGTCCGCGGCGGGACGGCCGGGCGCGGCGGCACC
>Ga0065178_100082_pt1 | contig 120038 bp, 111 predicted proteins | sample FECB22metaG_FD_59210 | JGI IMG/M metagenome (GOLD analysis project Ga0065178, IMG submission 59210) | Cyanobacterial communities from the Joint Genome Institute, California, USA - FECB-22 (version 2) (version 2) | ecosystem: Environmental > Aquatic > Thermal springs > Hot (42-90C) > Microbial...
CTTGCCGACGGCCATGACGATGCGGCCCCAGTTGGCGTCCTCGCCGGCAATGGCCGTCTTGACCAGCGGCGAATTGGCGACGGCGAGGCCGATCTTGCGCGCCGCACCGTTGGACGACGCGCCGCCGACGTTGATGGTGACGAACTTGGTAGCGCCCTCGCCGTCGCGCGCCAGGAGCTGGGCGAGGTCGATCAGCACCTCGTCGAGCGCGCGCTTGAAGTCGACCAGGACGGGATCGTCGGCCTCCTCGATGGGAGCGTGGCGGGCGGCACCCGTCGCCACCATCAGAAGCGTGTCGCTGGTCGACGTGTCGCCGTCGACGGTGACGCAATTCAGGGATTTGTCGGCGGCATCGGTCACCAGCTTCTGCAGCACCGCGCCCGGCACCTTGGCGTCGGTGAAGACGAAGGCCAGCATGGTCGCCATGTCGGGCGCGATCATGCCGGAGCCCTTGAGGAACCCGTTGATGGTGACGGTGCGCTCGCCGATCTTCGCCTGCCGGGTGGCGAGCTTCGGAAAAGTGTCGGTCGTCATGATGGCCGCGGCGGCCGACGACCAGCCGTCCTCTCGCGCGCCCTTGATCATCGCCGGCACGACGGCGGCGATCTTTTCCCAGTCGAGCGGCTGGCCGATCACGCCGGTCGAGGCCATGAACACCTCGTTGCGCGGACAGCCCAGTGCCTGTGCGATCGCGCGCGTGCTCTCCTCGACCGCCTTGTCGCCCAGCTTGCCGGTGAAGGCATTGGCGTTGCCGGCGTTGACGACGATCGCCCGCACCTTGCCACGCGCCAGGTTCTTGCGGCACCAATCGACGGGCGCCGACGAGCATTTGGAGCGCGTCAGCACGCCCGCGATCGTGGCGCCGGCCGGCACCACGGCCAGCATGACGTCGTCCCGGTCCTTGTAGCGCACACCCGATGCAGCCGCGGCGAGCTTCACGCCCGCGATGCGCGGCAAGGTCGGCGTCGTTTTAGGTGCCAGCGGTGACTGGGCGTGCTTCGCGGCCATCGGACTCCCCTCGCGGCTGGCCGAGCACCGCCCGGCCTCGCCGAAGGGCGGAGCCTACACCAGAACCGCGCAAAAAAGTGAGTTCTACTTGCTTGGAGCGGCGGGAGCGGCCGGTGCCGGAGCACCCGGCGCCGGAGCGGCAGGCGGGGCGGCCGGACGGTTGGCGGGCGCCGCCGGCTTGGCCTGCGCCGGATCCGGCTTGCTGCCGTCCATGGCGAACTTCTCGATCTTGGCGCCCGACCGCATCTGGTCGAGCTGCGCCGTGATCACCTCGCGCGCCATCTCCTCTTTCAGCTGGTCGGCCATCTCCTCGAAGGCCGGCGGCGGCGCCTTGCGGCGGTCCTCGACCTTGATGACGTGGTAGCCGAACTGCGTCTTGACCGGGGTCTCGGTCAACTCGCCCTTCTTCAGATTGAAGGCGGCGTCGGCGAACTCCTTCACCATGTCCGACTTCTTGAACCAGCCGAGGTCGCCGCCTTCGGCGCCCGACGCCTTGTCGGTCGACTTCTCCTTGGCGAGCTTGTCGAAGGCGGCACCCTTCTTGATGTCGGCGATCAGCGCCTTGGCCTCGTCCTCGGTCGCTACCAGGATGTGGCGCGCGTGCACCTCCTCCTCGGTCGGCATCGCCTTCAGCCGTTCCTCATAGCGCTTCTGCAGCTTCTCGGCCGTCACCAGCCGGGCGATCTCGCGCTGGATCCAGAAATCCTGCAGCACCTGATCCTCGACGAAGGCCATGCGCTTCTTGAAGGCGGGATCCTCGTTGACCTTGTTCTTCTTGCCTTCCTGGACCACCAGTTTGCTGTCGATGATGCGATCGAGCAGCGCCGGGAACACCGCCTGCAGCGGCATGTTTCGGTACTGTTGCGGCAGCGATTGCTGGGCGACCTCGAGCTCCGACAGCCGGATCGGCTGGCCGTTCACGATGGCGACCACCGGATCCTTCAGCGGCTGCCCCGGCTGAGCGGCCTGGGCCGGCGGCTTGGCGGGAGTCGCCGCAGGCGGCTTGGGCGGGGCGGCGCCCGGCGCCTGGCCTTGGGGCGCGGGCGGCTGCTGGGCGGAAAGCGGAGCCGCGATGACGGCCGCTGCGCAACACAGGACAAACAGGCGCAGAGGGCGCAAGCGATGGCTCATGACAAACTCCGAAACTTGAAGTGCAACCCGTTTACACAGGCCCGCTTTGGACCTGCAAGCATTCCGCCCCCGGCGGCGGGCTAGATGGCGGTGGATTGCGGCACTTTTTCGTGAGCAGGATGTCGTTGATGCGGCTTCGACCCGCTGGAGCGGCGGCCATTGGCCGCTGCGTTGACACTCAGGGAGCCGGTCTCTATCTCTGGCTGGGACGGCGGGCCGCAGTGCCCGCCTAAGTCATTAGAATTTCGAGGTTTTCATGCTCGGGGTGCTGGCTCGCAGCCTGTTCGGCACTGCCAACGATCGCATCGTCAAAGGCTTCGACAGGTCGGTGGCGAAGATCAACGCCCTGGAGCCCGAGACCACCAAGCTTTCCGACGCGGACCTGGCGGCCAAGACCACCGACTTCCGCGAGCGGCTGGCCAAGGGCGAGACGCTGGACGACCTCCTGGTCGAGGCCTTTGCCGTGGTGCGCGAGGCCGCCAAGCGGACGCTCGGCCAGCGCCACTTCGACGTTCAGCTCAAGGGCGGCATGGTCCTGCACCAGGGCAAGATCGCCGAGATGAAGACCGGCGAAGGCAAGACGCTGGTCGCCACGCTGCCGGTCTATCTCAACGCCCTCGAAGGCAAGGGCGTGCATGTCGTCACGGTGAACGACTACCTCGCCAAGCGCGACTCCGAGTGGATGGGCCAGATCTACAAGTTCCTCGGCCTCACCGTCGGCGTGATCGTGCATGAGCTCGACGACGAGCAGCGCAAGGCAGCCTATGCTTGCGACGTCACCTACGGCACCAACAACGAGCTGGGCTTCGACTATCTGCGCGACAACATGAAGTTCCGCCTCGACGCCATGGTGCAGCGGCCCTTCAACTACGCCATCGTCGACGAGGTCGATTCAATTCTGATCGACGAGGCGCGCACGCCGCTGATCATCTCCGGGCCGGCCGAGGACTCCTCGGAGCTCTACCGCCGCGCCGACACGGTGATCCCGCGCCTGAAGCCCGACGCCTACGAGAAGGACGAGAAGAACCGCACGGTCGTGCTGACCGACGCCGGCGTCGAGCAGGTTGAGGACATCCTGCGCAGCGATGGTCTGTTGCCCGAGGGCATCAGCCTCTATGCGCCGAACCAGGTGACGCTGCTGCATCACGTCACCCAGGCGCTGCGCGCCCACAAGCTGTTCGCGCGTGACGTCGACTACATCGTCAAGGACGGCCAAGTCGTCATCATCGACGAGTTCACAGGCCGCATGATGGCAGGCCGCCGCTACTCCGAGGGTCTGCACCAGGCGCTCGAGGCCAAGGAGAAGGTCGAAATCCAGCGCGAGAACCAGACGCTGGCGTCGATCACCTTCCAGAACCTGTTCCGCATGTATCCCAAGCTGGCCGGCATGACCGGCACGGCGCTGACCGAAGCGGCCGAGTTCGGCGAGATCTACAAGCTCGAGGTCGTCGAGATCCCGACCAACGTGCCGGTCGGCCGCAAGGACGCCGACGACGAGATCTACCGTACGCTCGCCGACAAGACCCGCGCCATCGTCAAGCTCATCCAGGAGTGCCGTGATCGTCAGCAGCCGATGCTGGTCGGCACGGTCTCGATCGAGAAGTCGGAGGCGCTGTCGGAGGAGCTGAAGAAGGCCAAGATCCCGCACAACGTCCTGAACGCGCGCTACCATGAGCAGGAGGCGCAGATCGTCGCCCAGGCCGGCCGGCCGGGCGCCATCACCATCGCCACCAACATGGCCGGCCGCGGCACCGACATCCAGCTCGGCGGCAACGCCGACATGCTGGTGCGCCAATCCGAACCCGAGATCATCGCCAAGTTCCCCGACGAGGGCGCCCGCAAGGCCGAGCTCGACCGCGTCGCCGCCGAGATCAAGGCCGAGGTCGCGCGCAACCGCGAGATCGTGCTCAAGGCCGGCGGCCTCTACGTCGTCGGCACCGAGCGGCACGAGAGCCGGCGCATCGACAACCAGTTGCGCGGCCGTTCGGGCCGCCAGGGCGACCCCGGCGCGTCGAAGTTCTTCCTGTCCCTGGAAGACGACCTGATGCGCATCTTCGGCAACAACAAGGTGCTCGATTGGGTCCAGAAGAAGGGCATGGCCGACGACGAGGCGTTGACCCATCGCTGGCTCAACAAGGCGCTGGAGACGGCGCAGGGCAAGGTCGAGGCGCGCAACTTCGAGATCCGCAAGAACCTGCTGCGCTTCGACGACGTGATGAACAGCCAGCGCAAGGAGATCTACAAGGAGCGTATCGAGCTGATGGCGACCGAGGACGTCTCGGACACCATCGCCGGCATGCGCCGCGACGTGATCGATGCGCTGGTCGAGCGCACCATCCCCGAGGGCGTGTACGCCGAGCAATGGAAGGTGGGCGAGCTCAAGGAGGAGGCGCAGCGCATCTTCGGCCTCGACCTGCCGATCGAGGACTGGGCCAAGGAAGAAGGCATCGCCGACGAGGAGATCAAGACCCGGCTGAACGACCAGGTCGAGCGCCTGTTCGCCCAGCGCGCGGCGCAATACGGGCCGGAAGTGTGGCGCCAGGTCGAGAAGAGCGTGTTGATGCAGCTCTTCGATCAGAGCTGGAAGGAGCACCTGCTGCACCTCGACCATCTGCGCCAGGGCATCGGCTTGCGCGCCTATGGCCAGAAGGATCCGCTGAACGAGTACAAGCGCGAGGCGTTCAATCTCTTCAACGACCTGCTGACCGGCCTGCGCGAGCAGGTGGTGGGCCTGCTGGCGACGCTGCAACTGCGCATGGAGCAGCCGCCGATGCCCGAGATGCCGACCAGCATGCACGAGGTCCATGAGGATCCGATGCTGGCGAGCCGCATGAGCGACGATCCGGCCTTCGATCCGGCCGATCCCGAGGGCGGCGGCGTCGCCACGGCGCATCGGCCGAAGCCTAGCGCGCGCGCCGCCAAGGATCCCAACGATCCCGCGACCTGGGGCAAAGTTGCACGCAACGCGCCCTGCCCTTGCGGCTCAGGCAAGAAGTTCAAGCACTGCCACGGGCGGGTTTAAGCTACTCGATCAGGTCGTCGGCGATGGCCAGAACACTCTGCGGGATCGTGACGCCGATCGCTCGCGCCGTCTTGAGGTTGATCGTCAGCTCGAACTTGGTGGGCTGCTCCGCCGGCAGGTCGCGCGGCGGCACGCCCGCCAGGATGCGCTTCACGAAGTAGGCCGAGCGGCGGATCAGCGAGTCGAGCGGTGGCCCATAGCTCAACAGCGTGTCATCGAGCGGATTGACGCCCACCGTTCGCATCGCCACCAGCACGTCGCCTTCAGCGAGCGACGGGACCGGTAACTCGATGACTTTGTTGTCCCCATAGTCGCCGTAGGCTCGATACTGGATCGCCTTCATCGCGCACCTCGCTGATCCACAGCAACGTGACGCGAGCGCTGGCGACGCGACATCCATACGAAGGTGCAGTCCATACCGGATTGAGGTTGGGCTGTTGACCGATTGCAATGTTATATTATAACTCTTTCCTGTAATGTCTGGTGAAAGGGAGAGGACCGACGATGCGACGCCTTTTGGACTGGTCGTGGGTTTGCGGCCTTTTCGTTGGCGCAGCGTCGGTATCGGCGCAGACCGAGCCCGCCCCGCAACCGCCGGACCAGTCAGCGCCCGGCATCACCGTCACGGCGACGCGGCTCGACGAGGCGCGCAGCTCGATTCAGCCCAGCCTCGGCGCCACGGTCTACGATTTCTCGCAGCGCCAGATCGAGAACGTGCCGCTCGGCCAGAGCGCACCCTTGAACCAGGTGCTGCTGCGCGCGCCGGGCGTGGTGCAGGACAGCTTCGGCCAGATCCATGTGCGCGGCGACCACGCCAACCTGCAGTACCGGCTGGACGGGGTACAGCTGCCGGAGGGCCTGTCGCTCTTCAGCCAGTTCCTGATGACGCGCTCGATCGACCAGATGCAGCTGCTGACCGGCGCGCTGCCGGCGCAGTACGGCCTGCGCACCGCGGGCATAGTCGACATCAAGGTTAAGTCGGGCACCACCGACCCCGGCGCCGAAGTCGCGGTGACGGGCGGCTCGCGCAACTACTCCCAGCCCGCCTTCTCCTACGGCGGGCGTTCGGGCATCTTCGACTACTTCGCGACCGGCCAGTACATCCACAACGGGCTCGGCATCGAGAACCCGACCTCGTCCTTCTCGCCGATCCACGACGACACCGACCAGTGGTTCGGCCTCGCCAAGGTGACTGCCATCGTCGACGAGCAGACGCGTCTTTCCCTGATTGCCGGCGGCGCGAGCGGCGCCTTCCAGATCCCCAACGCGCCGTTCCAGACGCCGAATTTCACCGTCGCCGGCATCAACAACTGGAACAGCTCGATCCTCGATCAGCGCCAGTGGGAGAGCAACTACTTCGGCATCCTGTCTCTGCAGAAGAGCCTGGGCGATCTCGACTTCCAGCTCTCGGCCGTCAGCCGCTTCTCCAAGCTCACCTACCAGCCCGACTCCTTCGGCGATCTTCTTTACAACGGCGTCGCGCCCTGGACCCAGCGCAAGACCTTCGCGATCAGCACGCAGGGTGACGCGAGCTGGAAGGCGACTGCGAAGCACACGGTGCGCGGCGGCTTCCTGATCCAGCGCGAGCGGTCCACCGCCTACGTCACCGGCAACGTGCTGCCGCTGGTCCCCGATCCCGACAATCCCGACGGCGACCCGATTCCTGCCGGCATGCCCATGGGTTACGCCGACGGCTTCGACATCACCGGCTGGACCTACAGCGCCTACCTGCAGGACGAATGGAAGATCCTGCCGCAGGTGACGATCAACGCCGGCATCCGCTTCGACGCGATCAACGGGGTGAGCAACGAGTTCCAGTTCAGCCCGCGCATCAACGTCGTCTGGCAGCCCGATCCCGCCTTCACCGTGCGCGCGGGCTACTCGCGCTACTTCACGCCGCCGCCGCTCGCCCAGGTCAGCGCTGCCTCGATCGGGGTGTTGGCCGGTACCGTCGCCGCGCCCGAGGTGACCTTGAACAGTCCGGTGCTCGCGGAACGCTCCGACTATTTCGACTTCGGCGTCACCGTGCAGCCGTTGCGCGGCCTGACGCTCGGCCTCAGCGCCTACTACAAGATCGCCCAGAACCTGCTGGACGAGGGCCAGTTCGGCGCGCCGATCATGCTGACCTCGTTCAACTACGCCAACGCCATCGTCAAGGGTGTCGAGGTCAACGCGGCCTATGACGAGGGGCCGTGGTCGCTCTACTTCAACGGCGCCTTCGGCAATGCCATCGGCAAGAACATCAACTCCGCCCAGTTCAATTTCGGCGCCGCGGAGCTGCAGTACATCGCCAACAACTTCATCTTCCTCGATCACAACCAGGGATGGACGGCATCGGCCGGCGCCGCCTACACCTTCAACTTCGGCACGGAGCATGCAACGCGCGTCTCGGCCGACATGCTGGTGGGGTCGGGCCTGCGCACCACGGTCGTCACGCCCAACGACATGTCGGTGCCCTCCTACACCACCTTCAACGCCTCCGTGGCCCAGCGCATCCCCATCGGCCTGGGCAAGGGCACCACCCTGCGCTTCGACGCCATCAACCTCTTCGACACGAGCTACCAGCTGCGCACCGGCCAGGGCGTTGGCGTCGGCGCCCCGCAGTTCGGCCAGCGGCAGACCTTCCTCCTGACGTTGTCACAAAAATTCTGACACCGATCCGACATGCTTCCGGGCCGCCGGACGTGCTAGAGGTCGGTCATGCTCGATACGTCACTTCCCCATGTCGTGCCGCTGAAGGGTGGCTCCAATTTCCGCGACCTTGGCGGCTATCGCACCGGCGACGGCCGCACCGTGCGCCGCCGTATGGTGTTCCGCTCGGCTCATCTCGGCGGCTTGACCAACGAGGATCGGGTCGCGCTGGCCGGGCTCGCGGTGCGTACCATCGTCGACCTGCGCGGGGTCGACGAGGCGGCCGAGACACCGCATCTGGTTGACGGCGTCGGCTGCCGCATCGTCGGCGCCCACATCGAGCCCGCCGTCGGTGACAGGATCAGGAACGCCGTGGCCGACGGCACGGCCACGCCGCATTTCATGATGGAGCTTTTCACCGACCACTATCGCGACTACCCACGTCGCTGTGCGCCGGGCTTCCGCACCCTGTTCGCGACACTGAGCGACGGCATGCACCGGCCGCTGGTGTTCCATTGCACGGCCGGCAAGGATCGCACGGGCTTCGCTTCGGCCCTGCTGCTCACCCTGCTGGGCGTTCCCTGGGAGACGGTGATGGATGATTACCTGCGGACCAACGAGCTGTGGACCGGCCATGTCGGCCGCTATCCCGAGCTCGATATCGATACGCGCGCGGCCATCATCGAGGCCCGGACGCCCTATCTCGAGGCGGCGTTCGAGGTGGTGCGCGCCGACTTCGGCAGCCCGGAGGCCTTCGCCGAGAAGGCGCTCGGCCTCGATGCCAAGGCGCGCGAGCGGCTGAGGGCGGATTTGCTGGAAGGGTGAGTTCCGCGCTACGCCTCTCGCATGAGTGACACGCGCTACGAAACGCCCGAGCCCTACAAAGTCGAAATCCCCGAACGGTCGCTGATCGATCTCGACGAGCGACTGCGGCGCTGGCGCCCGCCCGTCGCCATCGCCGACAATGGCTCGTGGGCCTCCGGCACCGATCCTGATTTTCTGGCCGAGCTGGTCGACTACTGGCGGCACGGCTACGACTGGAACCGCTGCCAGGAGGCGATCAACCGCTGGCCCAACTATCTGGTCGATATCGGCCCGCAGCGCCTGCACTTCATCCGCGAGCCTGGCACCGAAGTGGACGGCGCGCCGCGTCCGATGCCGCTGGTGGTCACCCACGGCTGGCCGGGCTCGATCGTCGAGTTCCTGCATGTCATCGACGCCCTGGCACATCCGGAGAACCACGGCGGCGATCCGCTGGACGCCTTCGACGTCATCGTGCCGTCGCTGCCGGGCTACGGTTTCTCCGGTCCGCCGATCCGCGAGGATGGCAGTGTGGGCCCGATCGGGCCGCGCACCATTGCCGGCCTGTGGCACAAGCTCGTCCACGAGACGCTGAACTATCGCCGCCCGTACGGCGTGCAGGGCGGCGACTGGGGCGCCGTCGTCTCCTCATGGGCTGCCTTTGACCATCCTGTGAAAGAGGAGAAGGACGAGTGGCAGTCGGGCGTGCTCGGCCTGCACCTCAACATGATGGGGCTGCGGCCCGGCATCGATCTCGACAAGACCGTGTTCAGTGCCGCCGAAACGGCCTGGCTCGACAAGGTTCGGCGTGAGCACGACGAGAAGACCGCCTACCAGCGCATCCAGGCGACACGGCCGCAGACGCTCGGCGTCGCCTTGACCGATTCGCCGGTAGGACTCGCCGCGTGGATCGTCGAGAAGTTCCAGGCCTGGAGCGACTGCGGCGGCGATCCGCTGAAGCGGTTCTCCATGGATCTGCTGCTCGACAACATCATGGTCTACTGGCTGACCGGCACGGCGGGAACGGCGACCTGGCTCTATCGCGGCGTCACCGAGCAGAAGCCGCGCGCCCTGCCCCCAGGCAAGCGCGTCGAGGTGCCGACCGGCTTCGCCGCCTTCCCCGCCGACCTCTCCCCGCCGCCGCCCAAGGAGTGGATCGAGCGCTGCTTCAACCTGCGCCGCCACACGGCGATGCCCCGCGGTGGGCATTTCGCGGCGCTGGAGGAGCCCGACCTGCTGATCGAGGACGTGCGCGCCTTCTTCCGGCCGCTGCGCTTTGGAGCCGCCAACGACTGAATCGATACTTCGAAACTACTTGCGTTCGGAAGTATATCGACTATATCTCCTCGATGTCCGAGCAATCCCTTGCCGCCGTTCTGCGGCTTTTGCGCGCCCAATCCTTTGTCGAGGCCAGGATCGATCCCGGCCTCGGCGCGGTCCATGGTCTTGCCCTGCGCGAGCTGATGTTCCTGATGCAGCTCGACCAGGCGCCGGCCAACCGCCTGCGCCGCGTCGATCTCGCCAGCCGGCTGAATGTCAGCCAGTCGACGGTGACCAGGCTTGCCTTGCCGCTGGAGAAGCTGGGCTTCGTGAAACGCGAAGCCGATCCGCGCGACGCCCGCGTCGGCTATGTCGTGCTGACCAAAGCCGGCATCAAGCGCGTCGCCGAAGCGCGCACCACGCTCGACCGGCAGACCGAGGCGATCTTCCGTGATCGCTGGACGGCGAAGGAGATCACCACCTTGGCGACTCTCCTCGGGCGCTTCACTGCGGCGTTGCCTGGCGACGTGGCCTGAGGCCTCAGCCTTACGGCGGCGCTCGCCGATCAGGCCAACGTCGCCGTCGCCTGCGCCGCGATAGTGCCCTTGGGCGTCACAGTCCAGAGCTCGGCACCGTTGCCGTCGGCGGTCGGCCGGCCGACCACGTCGAACGGCGCGGTGTCGAACAGCGGCGCCCGCGCCCGTACGGCGAAGGTCTTGATGCGCCGGCCCGGCATTGAATCGCGCAGCAGATCGAACAGGCACTGCTGCGCAAACGGTCCGTGCACGACCAACCCCGGATAGCCTTCGACCTCCATGCAATAGGGCTTGTCGTAGTGGATGCGATGCGGGTTGAAGGTGATCGCCGAATAACGGAACAGCATCACCGGGCTCGGCGTGATGGTACGCCGCCACGGCACGTCTTTCGGCGCCGCGTCACGCTCCGGCACACCTGCCTTTTCTCCCGACCTCACCTCCTCGCGAAACACCGTGTTGGCCGCCTCGGTCAAAGCGAGCCCGCGCGGGGTGAAGATGCGTCGCGTCTGGGTGGTGACGATCAGCGTGCCGGTGCTGCCCTGGCGCAGCTGGATATCTGAAAACTCGATCTCGCGGCGCACCTTGTCGCCCACCCGGATGTCGCCCTCGAAGGTGAAGGTCGAGCCGGCGTACATGCGCCGCGGCATCGGGATCTCCGGCAGCACGCCGCCCGTGAACGCCGCGCCATCCTTGCCGAGCTGCGCCGGCCGGGCATAGGAGTGCAGGTATAGAAGGTGCCAGCCCGGCGCGATCGGCTCGCCCTCGGCCGGCACCTTGTCCGGCCGGTCGAAGGTCGCGATCATGGCCTTGATGGGCGCCTGGGTGATGACGTCCTCATCCTCGATCTTGCGGCCGAGCTGCTTCCTGAGCGGTTCGATGTCGATGGTCATGACGCTTCCTCTTGGGCTGGCCGCAGCCTAGCCAATGTGACGATCATTCGCGCCGCCCGTACCGACGAAATTGCGCCGTTGCCGCAGATCGAAAACGCGGCAAGGGGCCTCCAGGCACCAGTTTTGCTACGTCACGGCGCTCAATCCATATACCAAGAAAATAATCTCAGTAATTATCAATTATCTTGGTTATTGACTGTCGTAATGTAATGCACTACAGTTACCAGACCTCTCTGGTGGCCGCTTTCGAACAATTTGGTTCGGGCCTCGTAAAGGGAGCATTCACGACACGCTTCGCGGGAGCGCCTCCATGTTCAATCTCCGGCCCGAAGACCTGTTCCCTTAGCTCCGCGTCGAGCCACCGCCGGCGGATGAAGTGCCCGGATTCAACTTGAACCCTGACGGTCCAGCGGGTGACGCGCGGCGCAGCGCTGCTTCCCGAGCCCTTGGATTCGATCCCAGTGCCAGTGCTTCACCACCTATGGGTATCGGATCCCAGGACGCCATGCCCCTTGCGCCGGGCACCATCTACCCCACGGCCTATCTCCCCAACGGGCTGCCCGACTTCGCCCCACCGCCGCGCCATCCCCTTCAAGACGCGCTCGGCGAGATCATGAGGATCTACGCCGGGTTTGATCCGAACCCGTCCAATCCGATTGTTCAGCAAGGGCCAGCCACTAACATCATCTCACCCGTTAGCAACTGGCCGGCCGCCTCTTACGCGCCTCAGTCGCTGGCGCGGAACGGCGCTTCCGTAATGTCTGAAAGACCACCGGACGCAAGCAACAGCCGCCCAGATCTCGAAGTCACGAGCCCAGTGCCGGCCGCGGATTCTGCTGGAGCGCCCGGCGTCGAACCGTGGCCGCCTGGGTGGCTCGCAGACACCGATACCAGCCGCGATGCTACAACGGCTCCGCAGTCAAATCGCGAACCGATACCAGAGGCCATAACAGGAGATGCTTGGCCCCAGCCACCGATGGATGGCTGGCCTAATGCGGACGCGAACGGCGCCGAACCCGAGATAGCGCGGCCTGAGGTTATGATGCCACAGCCAACGGGTGTTGTTACGCCCCCGTCGAACGCGCCCATCGCAGATTCCAACTTCATCCTTGCGAACGCCGGCGATGCCGAGAAGCCGCAGGCGGAGCAAGGAATGCGGCCGCAGCAAGATGGGCCCGCAGAGCCGCAGCCCCGAGTTACACCAGGGCCTGACAGTAGCCTACCATTTGAAGAGAGTTGCCACGCCAAAACTCCAATCAAATATCTTCATGCAATACGGTCCGCATCGCGATCACTCGACATGGACGGTCACGCTGAAGAACGTGAAAGACTTTGAGCAGTCCACGTTCTGTCGGCTGCTTAAAAGTGCCGCTACGGCCCTCTCGGCAGACTTTGGCTTCATTCACAAAATCACAGAGGCGGAAATCCCAAGAGGCAGGGCAAATGACTCGATCGGCTACTTGAACACAACCCACACTCAGAAGAACCTATTCCTGGTCACCCACGATCTAAGAAAATGGCTGCCGGATATTTATTGGATGACGGTGTTCGGGAAGCCCTACGTAGAGTTGTTTTCTCGCGAGCGGCTGCTGTCTTGCCCGGCCCATCGGGTTAAGGAGCTGGGGAATGGCTCCATCGTCATCCAGCTCACGCGGGATCTTAAGGACATAACGACCGAGGAAGCGGCATTTGAACGGGTCAGACAAGAAGCCCGAAATCACCTCAACAACGACGCGTTCTTCGATCTCGCCAAGGGGACAGACTATCGTTATCGGGTGCCTGAATTCGTATGGGGCCCCATCGTTCAGTGAAATCTATGGATGCGACACGCGGGCAGTGACCCTTACTGAACTGCCGTTCGGGCGCGCTGGTGATATGTCACCCTTCGCGATGAACAAAGAGCTGCAGCACCTAATCATTGCCGTCCGAAGCCACACCAGGTTTCGCGGCACGTCTGGCCATTCGAAGTTTGGGTGCGGCCACGTTCTGGAACGCCATGGTGAGCGCGCTGCGCAGCGTGCGCGCGTCGATCTCGGCCAGCCGCACCGACGTGGCGCCACGCAAGCCCCAAGTGCCCTTCACCGGCGTGAACATCGCGGGCTCGGCCGCGACCAGCATCTGCTGCTCCTCAGGCGTGAGCTTCACCATCCCCCATGCCGCGTCGGGATAGCCGAGCGTGGCGAACACCTTGCCGCCAGCGCGAAAGTCGGCGTGGCCGCCGTGCGCACCTTCGACCGCGCCGTCGAACGACAGTGCCAGTTTCGCGAACGCCGCGGGCGTCATTCGGCAGCGACGGCCAGGCCCATCTGCTCGCAGGTCGGCGCCACGTCGGAGACGGTGGCGCGGCGCATGTCGCGGGCATAGCGCTGGTCGTCGAACTCCATGCCGCGATGCATGGTGCAGCGGTCGTCCCAGATCACCAGGTCCTTCACGCGCCAGCGGTGCGAGTAGACGAACTGACGCTGGGTGGCGTGCGCCGTGAGCTCGTCGAGCAGCTTTCTCGCCTCGCCATCGGCCATGCCGCGGATCGCGCCGGCGTGGCTTGCGATGTAGAGGCTCATGCGGCCGCTATCCTGCAGGCGACGCACCAGCACCTGAGGCACCGGCCTGAACGCCTCGCGCTCGCTCTCGTCGAAGTCCGTGAATCCGAGCTTGGCGCGTGAGGTCATGATCGAATGCTCGGCGACCAGCCCCGCGATACGCCGCTTGGTGTCCTCGCTTAGCGCATCGTAGGCCGCGCGCAGGTCGGCGAACTCGGTCTGGCCGCCGATCGGCGGGATCGAGCGCGCGTGCAGCATGGAGCAGTAGGCCGGCAGGCGCTTGAACGAGGAATCGGTGTGCCACAGCCGATTGCCGAGATTGTAGAGCCGCTGGCGATCGTCGGTCTTGAGGATGCGATTCCTGGCATCGAGGTTGCCGACATCGGCCAGCTGCTCGTGGAGGCGCAGCTTGTGGTCCTTGCGTGCCTTGAACACGGTCGTCTCGAGGGGCCCGAAGTGACGGGCGAAAGCGAGCTGGTTTTCGTCGCTGAAGTCCTGGTCGGGAAAGACCAGCACGGCGTACTTGGTGAAGGCCGCGCGGATGGCGGCAAGATCCTCCGCGGCGAGCGGCTGGCCGAGCGCGACATCGCCCACTTCGGCCGCGAAGTCGGGGGTAATCGGCTGGACGGTGATGGCCACTTGTTCCTCCTCGGTTCACCCGCTGGTTCACTGATCCTTGCTTTGCGGCAATTGGACCACCGAACGGACATTCCTTCAATCGCCGGATAAGATGCCAGCCATGATCGAAAAGCAGGAAGTTCAGGAAATCTTTCCCACGCCGCTCTGGATCGTGGATCTCCAGCCGGCGGCCGCGGCCAGCCTGAACATCAGGCTGAAGGGCGAGATCGAGAAGATCATCGAGCCGCGCCCGAAGATTCCCGCCGGCAGCAACTGGCAGACCCCGCAGGATCTCCACACCCGACCGGCCTTCTCCGATTTCGTGAAGCTGGTCGAGATGGCGGCCCGCGGCGTCACGCGCTTCCTGCAGGTCGATCAATATCCGATGGGCATCACCGGCTGCTGGGCCAACATCAATCCGCCCGGCGCCTACCATCCCATGCATCATCATCCCAACAACTACCTGAGCGGCGTCTACTACGTCGCCATACCGCCGCCGGGCTCGCAGATCATCTTCCAGGATCCGCGCGGCCAAGCCTCGATGATCATGCCCAAGCCGCGTCAGTACACCCGGCTCACGGCCAACGGCGCCAACGCCCAGAGCAAGGAAGGCCGGCTCGTGATCTTCCCGTCCTGGCTGAAGCACACAGTGCCCGCCAACGACGGGCAGAGCGAGCGCATCAGCATCTCGTTCAATCTGATGTTCAAGAATTTCAGCGAGACCATGGCCGCGCCGTTGTGGGACGCGACGGCCGGCAAGGAAAAGTAGCTAGGGCGGAATCCAAAGAGATGGCACCGCGCGCGGTTCCATCGCCATCAGTGCGATGACGATGCCAATGATCCTGAGCTTCATCATCGGTCGGCTTTTGGCGAGAGTTGGAACTGCTCGGCGATGGCGTCGAAGGGAGCTGAGGAGCGCGCGACACGGGCAAGCGTCCGCGCGCCCTCGAGAGCGGCCACCAGTGCCGTCGCCGTGCGCGTCGCAGCCGCGCGCGACGGACAGGCCGGTCGGATCGCGTTGGCAACCACGCCGGCCCAGGTGGCGAATATGCCGGTGAGTTGCGCCGCGATCTGACGGTTGGCGGGAGCAAGCTCATTGGCGAGATTCTGTGCGGCGCAGCCCATCGCCCAGCCCGACGCCTCCAATTCGTGCGCGAGGGCCCGGCACAGCGCGAGCACGAACGCGCCGGGTTCGCCATCGTGGCGCCGCGCCAAGGTCCGGATAGCCGCCTCGGCGCGCGCGCCGTAGGCGTGCAGCACCTCGCGCGCCATCTGCTCCTTGCCACCCGGAAAGTGGAAGTAGAAGGAGCCCTTGGGTGCGCCGCTCTCCTCCAGGATCTGGGTCAAGCCGGTTGCCGTGTAGCCCTGGATGCGGAACAACCGCTCGGCGGTCAGGAGCGCCTTTTCGCGCGCGTCGGTGCTTCTCGGCATGGCGCCGTTGCGTGTCCTCTTTCGGGGTGTTATAGGGCAGCCGCCATAGTATGGCGATCGCCATAGTTTAAAACGCCGGGAGCTGATCACATGGACCGAGTTCAGCCGACGATCCTGAGCGACGGCTACATGCCGCAGCCACCGCTCTCGGTCGGTGCCTACCAGGAAGCGATCGGCCACGAGGTCGGCCGCTCCGACTGGATCGTCGTCGACCAGGCGATGATCGATGCCTTCTCGAGCCTCACCGGCGACAACCAGTACATCCATGTCGATGCGGAACGCGCCCGCCGGACACCGCTCGGCGGCACGGTGGCGCACGGCTTCCTGACGCTCAGCCTGATCGGCGGCGTCGGTCCCAAGACCATCCCGCCGATCGAAGGCACGACCATCGGCTACAACTACGGCTTCAACGCCATTCGTTTCGTCGCGCCGGTGCCCGCCGGGTCGCGCATCAGGGCGATCTTCAAGGCGAAGACCGTGGTCGAGCGGGCGCCGGGCCAGATCCTGCTTGGCTTCGACGTCACGGTCGAGATCGAGGGACGGCCACGTCCAGCCCTGGTCAGCGAGTGGCTGACTTTAATGGTCTCCGCTCAACAGGAGGGTTGCAGGCGGCGCAGCCTTACAGACCTTTCTTCCCCATCTCCAGGAACTTCTCCTGGCGTTGCTCGCGCAGCGTGTTGGCGTCGAGATTGCCGAGCTGGGTGAGCGCCTCGCCGACCACCTTGCCGACAAGGTCGATCGTCTCGTCGGGATTGCGATGCGCGCCGCCCATCGGCTCGGGGATGACGTCGTCGATCACCTCGAGCTTCTTGAGGTCGGCCGCCGTCACCTTCATGGCCTCGGCGGCGTCCTGTGCATTGGCGTTGGAGCGCCACAGGATCGAGGCGCAGCCCTCGGGCGTGATCACCGAGTAGACCGAATTTTCCAGCATGTAGACTCGGTCGGCCGAGGCGATGGCGAGCGCGCCGCCCGAGCCGCCCTCGCCGATGATCACGCTGACCAGCGGCACGCCGAGCGAGAGACAGGTGTCGATCGAGCTTGCGATGGCTTCGGCCTGCCCGCGCGCTTCGGCATCGAGGCCGGGATAGGCGCCCGGCGTGTCGACCAGCGTGACCACGGGGAGATGAAAGCGGTCGGCGAGCTTCATCAGCCGCTGCGCCTTGCGGTAGCCCTCCGGCCGCGGCATGCCGAAATTGTGCTTGATGCGCGAATCGGTGTCGTCGCCCTTCTGCTGCCCGATCACCACCACGCTACGGCCATCGAGCCGCCCGACGCCGCCCACGATGGCGGCGTCCTCGCCGAAGGCGCGGTCGCCCGACAGCGGCATGTAGTCGGTGATCAGCCGATCGATGTAGCTCTGGGCGTGCGGCCGCTCGGCATGGCGCGCCACCTGCACGCGCTGCCACGGCGTGAGCTTGGCATAGGTCGCGCGCAGCTGCTTCTGGACCTTGTCCTGCAGACGCATGACTTCTTCGGCGATGTCGACATCACCCGAGTTCGGCAGATGCCTGAGCTCGGCGATCTTGCTTTCGAGCTCGGCGATCGGCTTCTCGAAGTCGAGATAGGTGGTCATTGATTTTCAGGTGTCGCCCGGCACCGGAATCCTGTCAACCGGCCCGCTTTCGCGACCGGCGCGCCAGCGGGTGCTTGTCCTGGACCAGCGCCCGCAGCTTCTCGTCCAGGACATGGGTGTAGATCTGGGTCGTGGCGATATCCGCATGGCCCAGCATCAATTGCACGCTGCGCAGGTCGGCGCCGCCTTCGAGCAGATGGCTGGCGAAGGCGTGGCGCAGCACGTGCGGCGACACGCGCGCGGGATCGATGCCGGCGGCCAGTGCTGCTTCTTTGAGGAGTTGGGCAAAGCGCTGGCGCGTGAGATGGCCGGTGCGGCCGCGCGACGGAAAGAGATAGCGCGACTTCTCGCCCTCCTCGAGCCGGGCTGCACGCATGTGCAGCCACGAGGCGATTGCCGCGCGCGCCGGATCGGAAAGCGGCACCAGCCGCTCCTTGTTGCCCTTGCCGCGCACCACGAGGACGGTCGGATCGCGTTCGACGGCGACGAGCGGCAGCGTCACCAGCTCCGAGACGCGCAGGCCGGTGGCATAGAGGATCTCCAGCAAGGTCGCCATACGTCCCAGATCGTCGTCGCGGCGGCACGCTTCGATCAGGCGGTCGACTTCTTCGCGGGACAGGACCTTGGGCAGCGGCCGGCCGAGCCGCGGCGAATCGAGAGTGCTCGCCGGATCGTCCTCGCGTATGCGTTCGGCCAGCAGGAAGCGGAAGAACTGGCGCATCACCGACAGCCGCCGCGCCACCGTGCGCGGCGTCATACCGACATAGTCGAGAGATTTCAGGTAAGCGCGCAGCGCATCGGCGCCGGCGTTGGCGGGCTTCTGCTTGCGCCGCGCCAGGAACGCCTCGAGATCCTTAAGGTCGGCGCCATAGGCCGCCGTCGTGTTGCGCGACGCGCCGCGCTCGGCCGACAACATCTCGATGAAGGCCTCGGCCTCGCGCGACAGCGGCGTGGACGGCTTCTTTTTCACCGTCCTAGAGGCCGACCGGCATTACGGCTAACGCGCAAAGCGTTCATTGGGGACCGGGACCTCGAAATGGCGCACCGGCGGACGGGGCTCGAGCACGGCAAGCGCCACCACACCCGCGATCAGCAGGCCGACGACAATCACGACGACCACCGGCCCAAGCTTCAGGGTGGGCACGCTGAATCGATTTCTGGAACGGAACAAGGCCACGGCGCGGGCAACCTACCCCGACCGCCCATCGGGCGGCAATTGCCGGACGGTGCATCGCTTGAAACGGCAGGCGGAATGGGCGACATGCATGCTGCAGGCATGTCATGGACGCCCGTTCACCCCTATCACTGCCGCGCACCGTCGCCCTTGTGGGCCTGATGGGTGCCGGCAAGAGCGCCATTGGCAAGCGCCTGGCGATGCGGCTTGGCCTGCCCTTCGTCGACGCCGACGACGAGATCGAGCGCGCCGCCGGCTGCTCGATCGCCGAGATCTTCGAAAAGTATGGCGAGGCCGACTTCCGCGCCGGCGAGCGCCGGGTGATCTCACGCCTGCTCGACGAGCCGCCCCATGTGCTGTCCACCGGCGGCGGTGCCTATATCGACCCCGACACGCGCGCCCTGATGCGCAGCAAGGCCCTGACGGTCTGGCTGCGTGCCGACCTCGACGTGCTGTACGACCGCGTGAAGAAGCGCGGTCACCGGCCGCTGCTGCGCAACGGCGACCCGAAAGAGGTGCTCGCACGGCTCATGAATCATCGCTATCCGATCTACGCCGAGGCCGACATCGTGGTCGACTCAACGGCCCAGCCCGCCGACCGCACCACCGAGCAGGTGATCGAGGCATTGCGCGCCCACCTTCAGGAAAAGACTCCGGCATGAGCGCGCGCACCATCCGCGTCGATCTCGCCGGCCGCAGCTACGACATCGCGATCGGGCCTGGCCTGATCGACCAGGCCGGTGCGCTCTGCCGGCCGCTGTTGGCCGCGCCTCGAGTCACCATCGTAAGCGACGAGACCGTAGCGCCGCTTTACGGCGCCCGATTGGCCGCCTCGTTCGACAAGGCAGGGATCAAGACCGCCTCGGTCACTGTGCCGGCGGGTGAAGGCAGCAAGGAGTTCTCAGCCTTCGGCCGGCTGATGAACGAGCTCCTGGACAAGCGGCCCGATCGCAAGACGACGCTGGTCGCGTTGGGCGGCGGCGTGGTCGGCGATCTCACAGGCTTTGCCGCGGCCGTGCTGCTGCGCGGCGTCGATTTCATCCAAATACCCACCACGCTGCTTGCCCAGGTCGATTCCTCGGTCGGCGGCAAGACCGGCATCAACACGCGCCACGGCAAGAACCTGGTGGGCGCTTTTTACCAGCCGCGGCTGGTGCTGGCCGACACCGACGTTTTCGACACGTTGCCCAAGCGCGAGCTGCTGGCAGGCTACGCCGAGGTCGCGAAGTACGGCCTGATCGACGCTCCGGCGTTCTTTGACTGGTGCGAGGTCAACGGCGCGGCCGTGCTCGCGGGAGACGCAGCCAAGCGCACCTACGCCATCGAGCAGAGCTGCCTTGCCAAGGCCCGTATCGTCGCCGCTGACGAGCGTGAGACCACCGATCTGCGCGCGCTCCTCAACCTTGGCCACACATTCGGCCACGCCCTCGAGGCCGAAACCGGCTTCGGCAGCGAACTTCTGCACGGCGAGGCCGTTGGTACGGGCATGGTGATGGCGTTCGACCTCTCCGCTCGCCTCGGCCTCTGCCCGCCGGCCGACGCCGAGCGCGTGCGCCGCCATCTCGGTTCCGTCGGCCTGCCGATGCGGCTGCGCGCGATCGGCGGCGACAATCGGCGCAAATGGGACGCCGCGCGCCTGATCGACCACATGCGCGGCGACAAGAAGGCCGCCGACGGACGCCTGACGTTCGTCCTGGTGCGTGGCATCGGCAAGGCCTTCGTCAGCCGCGAGGTCGACGAGAAGGCGCTGCGCGGCATGCTCGACGACGCCATCGCCGCCTGAGGCCCGATGGAAGCCGACTTCCACCTCGACCTGCCGATATCGGTGGCCGCACCGATGGTCGTGTTGTGCCTGGCGCTGGGCGCCTACATGTCGGCGGCGGAAACAGCCATCACCGGCACCTCGCGGCCGCGCATGCACCGTCTGGCCCAGCAGGGCAACAAGCGCGCCGCCCTGGTGAACAGTCTGCTCGATCGCAAGGACGAGGCGGTGAGCGCCGTCCTGCTCGGCAACAGCGTCGTCAACATCCTGTCGGCGTCGCTCACCACGGCGGTGTTGACGGCGATCTTCGGTGCAGCCGGCATCGTCTATGCGACCATCGCTGTCGGCGTCATGGTGGTCATCTTCGCCGAGGTGATGCCCAAGACCTGGGCCCTGCTGCGCGCCGATCGCGTGGCGCTGATACTGGCGCCGTCCATCGTCGTCACGCTCGCCATCCTCGGGCCGCTGGCGCGCGCCGTTGCCTGGATCTCGCGCTTCTTCCTGAAGTCGATGGGCATCCCGGTCGCCCTCACGCATGACCACGAGGAGCACGTCGAGGTGCTGCGCGGCGCCATCGAGATGCACGGCACCGGTTTGGGAGGCGACGACGACGCCCCGACCGAGACGGCGATGCTGCGATCGGTGCTCGACCTCGGCGACCGTACGGTGGCCGATGTCATGACCCATCGCGGCAGTGTCGCGCTGATCGATGCCGAGCAGCCGATGGCATCGATCGTGAACCAGGTCCTGGAAGCGCCCTACACCCGCATCCCGGTGCAGCGCGGCGAGCCGGACAACATCGTGGGCGTGGTTCACGCCAAGGACCTCTTCCGCGCCATCAAGGCCGCCGGCGGACCCGAAACGGTCAAGATCGAGGAGGTGATGACGCCGCCCTGGTTCATCCCGGAATCCACGACACTGTTCGACCAGCTGCAGGCCTTCCGCGCCCGCCACGAGCACTTCGCCATCGTCGTCGACGAGTACGGCGCGTTGCGCGGCATCGTCACCCTCGAGGATATCATCGAGGAGATCACGGGCGACATCGAGGACGAGCACGACGCCATCAAGCGCGGCGTGGTGCGGCGCGAGGACGGCAGCCTGATCTGCCAGGGCGACGTGCCGATCCGCGACCTCAACCGCGAGTTCGGCTGGGGCCTGCCCGAGGACGTCGCCATCACCATCGCGGGACTGGTGCTTCACGAAGCGCGGCGCATCCCGGAAGTCGGCCAAATGTATGCATTTTACGGATTCCGCTTCGAAATTTTGAAGCGCGAGGGCACGCGGATCGCCGAGTTGCGCATCGTGCCGCCCGTCGCCATACAGGCCGCCAACGTCTGACGTTTTCAGCTGAGAGGATCTGCCATGCCGCTATCGCCACCGGTCGGGCGACAGCTTCTGCATACGCGTCGCGTCACGTGCCAGGGCTTTTTCCGCGAGGACGGGCTGTGGGACATCGAGGGCCACATCACCGATGAGAAGACCTACGAGCATGCCAACGAATGGCGTGGGCCGCTCAAGCCGGGTGACTTCGTCCATGACATGTCGATCCGGCTCACGATCGACCATCGCTTCGTCATCGTCGATGTCGAGGCGGTGACCGACAAGTCGCCCTACCGGATCTGCGGCAACGTCACGCCCGACTTCAAGAAGCTGATCGGGCTCACCATCGGCGCCGGCTTCCATCGCAAGGTGAAGGAGCGACTGGGCGGCGTGCATGGCTGCACCCATATCGTCGAGCTGCTGGGGCCGGTGGCGACGACGGCGTTCCAGACCGTGTCGTCGGGCAAGGCGCGCGAGCTCACCCTCGCCCATCGCCACAAGATCGGCAAACCGCCCAAGCCCGTCGATCCCGGCGCGCCCAAGCAGAAGCCCTACGTCGTCGATAATTGCTACGCCTGGGCCTCGGACGGTCCAGTGGTCAGGCGCTGGGCGCCGCACTTCTATACCGGCCCCGACGCCGAAGCGGTGCGTGCCGCGGCTGCCGGCAAGGACATCGAGATGGAAGGTTAGGGCCGGGCAGCGTCTTCCGCCGGCGTCAGCGTCGTCAGCGCGAGCGCGTGCAGGCCGGCGTCGAGCTCTTCCTTGAGGGCGGCATAGACCAGGCGCTGACGTGCGACGCGGTTCTTGCCTTCGAAGGCCGACGACACGATCTCGACACGGAAATGGCTCTCGCCACCTTCGCGCGCGCCGGCGTGGCCTTGATGGCGCGATGATTCATCCTCGATGGCGAGACGCAGAGGCGCGAACTCGCTCCGAAGCTTGTTGTCAATCGCCATAGCGACCTTGCCCATCACTCGCCTCTCTTGCCGCGCCAATCCGTTGAACACATATTAGCCGAATGTCTCGACGGCGGGCCAAACCCTTGACGGCCACGGATGGCGCAGCACCGCATCAGCGCATCTGCGAGGCGCCGGGCTGCAAGCTCGCCGGCGACTATCGCGCGCCGCGCGCCCGCGATCGCTTGAACGAATATCGCTGGTTCTGTCTCGAGCACGTGCGCGACTACAACAAGAAGTGGGATTATTTTGCCGGCCTCGGAGCCGAGCAGATCGAGGCCCACATCCGCGCCGACACGACATGGCGGCGGCCGGTCTGGCCGCTCGGCGCTCGCCGCAGCAACGGCCCATACGTCCACATTCATGACCCGTTCGACCTGGCTGACGATGCCGGCCTGGCTGAGCGCCCGCAGCCCAAGTTCGATGGCAGCGAGCAACTGACCCCGGCCGAGCGTAGCGCTTTGGATATCCTTGAACTTTCGTGGCCCTCGACCCGGGCTGACGTGAAATCTCGTTACAAGGAGTTGGTCAAGATCCACCATCCCGACGCCAACGGCGGCGCGCGCGAGGCGGAGGAAAAGCTCAAGCAAATCAATGCCGCCTATTCCACTCTGCGGGCATCAGAGCACCTGCCGGCCGAGTGATTAGCCCTGTTCAGGGCAGCCACGGCAATTGGTCGCTTGCGGTGCACAATACGGCCTGCGACACTTGTTTTTAGCCCGCAATTTGGCGGGCTTTGTTTTGTAGGACATGTGATGGCCTCTACGACGACCGCGGCCCGGCAGAACGTCTCGGGCATGCCGGATATCAAGGTTTCAGCCCGTCAGGTTTTCGGCATCGACACGGACATGGAAGTCCCGGCCTTCAGCCAGGCAACCGAGCACGTCCCCGAGGTCGATGACGCCTACCTGTTCGACCACGACACGACGATGGCAATCCTCGCCGGCTTCGCCCACAACCGACGTGTCATGGTCCAAGGCTATCACGGCACCGGCAAGTCGACCCACATCGAGCAGGTCGCGGCGCGCCTCAACTGGCCCTGCCTGCGCGTCAACCTCGACAGCCACATCAGCCGTATCGACCTGATCGGCAAGGACGCGATCGTGTTGCGCGACGGCAAGCAGGTGACCGAGTTCCGCGAAGGCATCCTGCCGTGGGCGCTGCAGAACCCGACGGCGCTGGTGTTCGACGAGTACGACGCCGGCCGCGCCGACGTCATGTTCGTGATCCAGCGCGTGCTCGAGGTCGACGGCAAGCTGACCCTGCTCGACCAGAACAAGGTGATCCGCCCTCACCCGGCGTTCCGCTTGTTCTCGACGGCGAACACGGTGGGCCTCGGCGACACGACCGGCCTCTATCACGGCACGCAGCAGATCAATCAGGGCCAGATGGACCGGTGGTCGATCGTGACGACGCTGAACTACCTGCCGCACGACCAGGAAGTGAATATCGTGCTCGCCAAGACGCCCTCGTTCGATACGGACGACGGTCGCAAGACCATCTCCGCCATGGTGGCGCTCGCCGACCTGACGCGCGCCGGCTTCATCGCCGGCGACATCTCGACCGTCATGTCGCCGCGCACCGTGATGACCTGGGCCGAGAACGCCCGGATCTTCAACGGCGACGTCGGCTTTGCCTTCCGTCTCACCTTCCTCAACAAGTGCGACGAGGTCGAGCGCAGCACGCTCGCCGAGTACTACCAGCGCTGCTTCGGCAAGGAATTGCCGCCGTCGAGCGGCAAGGGCGGCAAGCTGCACTAAGAGGCCGTAGTAGATGGCCAAGGATACAACGCCGATCGAGGAATTCCGGCGCGTCACCGCCACCACCATGCGGGCGGTGTCACGCAAGGAAGTGAACGTCTCCTTCGTGCCCGATGGCGGCTCGCTGCTGGGCAGCGAGGCACGCATCACCGTGCCCGCCCGCGACCTCCCGGTCGAGGACGTCAGCCGCGTGCGCGGCGAGGCCGACTCGATGGCGCTGAAGCTGCGCCATCACGACCGCAAGACCCACCTGCGCCGCGTCCCCCGGGGCGAGACCGCACGGGCGATCTTCGAGGCCGTCGAGCAGGTCCGCGTCGAGGCCCTGGGCGCCCGCCGCATGGCCGGCGTCGCCGACAACCTCTCCGCACTCTACCGCCAGCGCTCCGACCAGCGCGGCCATGCCCGCATCAAGTCCAAGGACGACGCGCCGATCGCCGACGTGATCGGCCTGATCGCCCGCGAGCAACTGCTCGGGGCCGCACCCCCTGACGCCGCCAAGGCGATGGTCGACATGTGGCGCGCCGACGTCGAGGCCGCCGCCGGTCGCGACTTCCAGAAGCTGCGTGAGACCCTGGGCAACCAGGAGTCCTTTGCACGCGCCGCCCGCCAGCTGATCCGCGACCTCAAGCTCGGCGATGAATCGGCCGACCTGCAGGACGAGGACGACCAGGAATCGCAGGACCAGGAGAACGCCGACGGCCAGTCCAACGAGACCGGCGACGACCAGAGCGATTCGAGCGAGACCCACGGCTACGGCGCCCAGGGCGAGGAGACCGAGGACGCCTCCGAGCAAGAGGACGCGTCGGAGACCGTCGCCGACCAAGCTCAGACCGAGATGCAGATGGGCTCGGGCGACGAGGAGGAGCCGGGCCGCGCCGAGCGTCCGTGGCTGCCGCCGGGTGCGCTCTCCAACGAGCCGCTGGGCCAGCAGTATCACGCCTACACGGTGAAGTTCGACGAGGTCGTCGAGGCCGACCAGCTGTGTGACGCCGAGGAGCTCGGCCGTCTGCGCAACCATCTCGACCAGCAGCTGAGCCACCTGCAGGGCGTGATCGGCAAGCTCGCCAATCGCCTGCAGCGCCGCCTGATGGCGCAGCAGAATCGCTCGTGGGATTTCGACCTCGACGAGGGCACGCTCGATGCGGCGCGACTCGCCCGCATCGTCGCCAATCCCATGCACGCCCTCTCCTTCAAGAAGGAGAAGGAGACAAACTTCCGCGACACCGTGGTGTCGCTGCTGATCGACAACTCGGGCTCGATGCGCGGGCGGCCGATCACGGTCGCGGCGATGAGCGCCGACATTCTCGCCCGCACGCTCGAGCGCTGCGGCGTCAAGGTCGAGATCCTGGGCTTCACGACGCGAGCCTGGAAGGGCGGGCAGAGCCGCGAGCAGTGGCTGGCCGCCGGCAAGCCCGCCAACCCGGGCCGCCTCAACGATCTCCGGCACATCATCTACAAACCGGCCGACGCGCCGTGGCGCCGCGCCCGCAAGAGCTTGGGCCTGATGCTGCGCGAGGGCATCCTCAAGGAGAACATCGACGGCGAGGCGCTGTTGTGGGCGCACAACCGCCTGCTGCCGCGCACCGAGGAACGCAAGATCCTGATGGTGATCTCGGACGGCGCGCCGGTCGATGATTCGACGCTGTCGGTCAATCCGGGCAACTACCTCGAGCGCCATCTGCGCGATGTCATCGACTGGATCGAGACGCGCTCGCCGATCGAGCTGATCGCGATCGGCATCGGCCACGACGTCACGCGCTACTACCGGCGCGCCGTCACCATCGTCGACGCCGACCAGCTGGGCGGCACGATGATGGAGCAGCTCGCCTCGCTGTTCGACGAGGAGGACACCAAGACCGCGCGCGCAGCCCGCGGCCAGCGGACGGCCTCCCGCAGCGGTGCCAAGACGCCCGGCGGCAAGACGGGGCGGCGCGCCGCCTGATCGTGGCCGCGCCCACCTTGCGTACCGTCCTCCGCACCCTCTTCGTCATCTGCCTTCTGGCGACCGCCTGCACCGGGGCGTCGCCGCCGCCGGCGGTCGCTCAGGAACAGCCGCTCGAGATCCGGAGCTCCTCGCAGCCGTTCAAGATCGACGATCCGTCGGCCAAGACGATCGGCAAGCTCGTCTGGCGCGGCGGCATCATGATGACGGCCAACTCGCCCAATTTCGGCGGCTGGTCGGATCTGCACGTCTCGCCCGACGGCAAGCAGCTGACCTCGATCTCCGACGAAGGTGCCTGGCTCACCGCTAATATCGAATACGATGGCGAGGCGAACCTTGCCGGTCTCAGCAACGCGCGCATCGGCCAGCTGCACGGTCTCGATGGCCGACTGATCGCGAGCAAGGCCGAGGCCGACGCCGAGGCGATGGCGCAGCTGCCCGACGGTTCATGGCTCGTGGCCTTCGAGCGCAACCACCGGATCTGGCGCTATTCGACGCTGACGGCGACGCCGGTGCCATTCGAGGGGCCGGCCGACATTGGCCGCCAACCCTCCAACGGCGGCATCGAGGCGATGACGGCGCTCGGCGATGGCCGAGTGATTGCGATCAGCGAGGAATACAGCCTGCGGCCTGATACGGTGGTGGGCTGGATCGGCACGCCGGGAGCCGGCGGGCGCTACCAATGGACCTCGTTCAGCTACGCCACCATTCCCGATTTCCGGCCGACGGCGATCGCCCGGATGCCCGACGGCTCGTACGCCGTGCTCGAGCGCGCCTTCGATTTCGCCCGGGGCGTGCGCGTTCGCGTCATGCGTTTCCCTGCCAGCCAGCTCGTCGCCGGCGGCACGGTCCAGGCCGAGGAGCTCGCGCGCCTTGCCTCGCCCTATGCGGTGGACAATCTCGAAGGGCTGGCGGTTACCAAGGGCATGCGCGGCGAGACGCTGCTCTGGCTGATCTCGGACGACAATTTCAATCCGCTCCAGCGCAACATCCTGCTGCTGTTCGAACTCAAGCAATAAAAAAGGCCGCTTACGCGGCCTTTTTCGCATCCTTCTTGGCCTTTGCCGCGACGACGCGGCGCTTCAGCACCTTCATCTCGGGGCTGAGCTTGCTGTCGTTGGTGCCCAGCAGATAGGCGTCGATGCCGCCATTGTGCTCGATGGTCTTCATGCCACGCGGCGTCAGGCGCAGGCGCACCGTGTGGCCGAGCGCATCCGACAGGACCGAGCCGACCTGCAGGTTGGACATGAACCGGCGCCGGGTCTTGTTGTTGGCGTGGCTCACATTGTTGCCGTATTGCACGGACTTGCCCGACAGGGCGCAACGACGAGGCATGGCGATTTCCGCTAAAAAACGATCCCGCCGGAAGGCGGGAAGGCCGGCTTTTTAAGGGCCTGGGGGTGGCCCGTCAAGCGAACCAATCGACCACCCGCTCGGTGATATCCTCGACCTGATCCTCCGGAACGACCCGTCCGCGGGCCGAGATTCCCGCCTGATGCACGGTTTCCGGGTCGCCCGAGACCAGGGGGTGCCACCAGTAAAGGTCCTGCTTGAAATAGACCAGCCGGTAGCCGCAGGTCTTGGGCAGCCAGTCCATCTTGGCCACCACACTTGGCGTGAGCTGGATGCAGTCCGGCACGATCTTCTTGCGGTTCTTGTAGTCCCGGCACCGCGCCGTCTTGGGGTCCAGGAGCTTGCAGCACGTGTCCGTCTGGGCGAGTTCGCCGGTGCCCTCGTATTCGAGCTTGTTGACGCAGCACATGCCGCAGCCGTCGCATAGCGATTCCCATTCCTGCTTGGTCATCTGGGCCAGGGTCTTGCGCTTCCAGAAGGGCAGTTCCTGCTGCTGGGCGGCGGCGCGGCGGGCACGACGGACGAACGACTTAGCGGCCATGGAATGCCTCTAGCATACGACGGGCCGCGGCGGCGGGGGTTGCGCGGCCGGTCTCGACCTCACGCTCGAGGCCCGTCACCAGCTTCTTCACTCCCGGGTGCTTACGCAACTCGGTCAGCAGGGTTTCCCCCACCTCGTTCCACATCCACGCCCGGGCCTGCTCGGCGCGCCGGCGGGCGATCCCCTTCTCGCCGACATCCTTGGTGAACCGCCCAACGATCTCCCACACCTCGGCCACGCCATCGCCGGTCAGCGCCGAGGCCGTCGTTACCTCGGGCGTCCAGCCGGCGGTGGGCGAGCGCAACATGCGCAACGCATGCTGATAATCGGCGGCCGAACGCTTGGCCGTGGCCAGAAGATCGCCGTCGGCCTTGTTGACCACGATCAGGTCGGCAAGCTCGATGACGCCGCGCTTGATGCCCTGCAGGTCATCGCCGCCGGCCGGCAGCAGCAGCACGATGAACATGTCGACCATGTCGGCAACGGCAGTCTCCGACTGGCCGACGCCCACCGTCTCGACGATGACCGTGTCGAAGCCTGCCGCTTCGACCAGCAGCATCGTCTCGCGCGTGCGCCGCGCTACGCCGCCCAGCGTCGCACCCGCAGGCGAGGGCCGGATGAAGGCGGCGTCGCGCCGCGACAGCTCCTCCATGCGCGTCTTGTCGCCCAGGATCGAGCCGCCGCCGCGCTTGGACGACGGATCGATGGCGAGCACGGCAAGCGAACGGTCGCGCTCGAGCAGCGACAACCCGAAGCGCTCGATGAAGGTCGACTTGCCGACGCCCGGCACGCCGGTGATGCCAAGCCGGACCGACTTGCCCGTATGAGGCAGCACCGAGGAGAGCAGCGCATCGGCGCGCTCGCGATGATCGGCGCGCGTCGATTCGATCAGGGTGATGGACTGCGCCAGCGCGCGTCGGTCGCCGGCCAGCAGCGGCGCAAGCAGCGGGTCGCCTTTCATGCTGCGGCAGACTTATCAGCGGCGCCGGTGGAACGCCAGCAAGGCGGCCGCGCCGGCGATCGAGTAGAACACCGCCAGCGTCCAGCCCAACCCGGCATCGCCGAACGTATCCATCGCGCCGCCAGCCAGCGGCCGGCCGACCAGGCCACCCAGGATGTAGAGCATGCTGTAGGCGGTGTTGGCGCGGGCGATGTCGCCGCCGGCGATGCGCTGGCCGAGGAGCGCAAGGCCGACGGGATAGATCGAGAACGAGAGCCCGCCCCACAGGGCGATCACGGCGATGATCACCAACGACTGGGCCGAGACGATCGACAGCAGCACGACAAGCACGGTGCTCGCGAGGGCGCAGCCCGCCAGCACGGCGCGCCGGTCGAAATGGTCGGCCATCCAGCCGATCGGCCATTGCAGGACGACGTTGCCGATGACGAAAGTCGAGAGCCACAGCGCGCCGGTCTCGGCCGCCACGCCGGCGCCGACGGCGTATACCGGCAGGAAGCTGAAGGCGACCTGCTCGCCCAGCCCGCAGCAGAAGCCCGCCAGCATGGCAAGCGGCGCCACGAATACGACCTGCAGGTATCCGCTGTCCTCGGCATGCTCGATCTTCGGCGCGCTCCGCCAGTAAGGCAGCAGCGGCACCGCGACCAGCAGCGCGAGGACGGCGCAGGTGATGAACGGCCGCGGTCCATAAACGCCGACGACCTGCAGCAGGAACGGCCCCAGGGCGATGCCGAGTGCCACCAGCATGGAGTACGTCGCCATGACGCGGCCGCGGCGCCTCTCCTCGACGACCACGTTCATCCAGATCTCGCTCACCACCCACGGCACCCCGCCCATGACGCCGTGCAGGAAGGTGAGGATGAACCAGACGACGATGTTGTCGGTTAGCGTATAGGCGACGGTGAGCGCCGCGCCAGCGGCGACGGCACCGACGATGAACGGCACCGCGCCCCACCGCGCCGCGAGCCGCGGGATGTGGGTCGCCGTCGCCAGCATGCCGATTCCCCAGGCAGCGGCGACAATGCCGATGGTGAGCTTGTCATGGCCGTGGCGCTCCAGCGCCAGCGGCACCAGCGGCAGGGCGACGCCCACCTGCAGCCCGATCGCCGCACAGGCGGCGAAGACGGGCAGCAAGGTACGCCAGGGACTGGCGGCAACGGCTGGGCTAGTCGGCGACACGCAGATGCCCCTCGGTCCGGAACGAGGGCGGCTCCTCTTCCTCGACCTGGCGCTCGGCCTCGGCGGCCGCTTCCTGCTGGCGGCGCCACATGTCGGCATAGAGGCCGTTGCGCGCCAGCAGATCTGCGTGGCGGCCGCGCTCGGCGACGCGGCCACGATCGAGCACGACGATCTCGTCGGCATGGATGATGGTCGAGAGCCGATGGGCGATCACCAGCGTGGTGCGGCCGCGGCTCACCTCTTCCAGCGAGCGCTGGATCTCCTGCTCGGTGCGCGTGTCGAGCGCGCTGGTCGCCTCGTCGAACAGGAGGATGCTGGGGTTCTTCAGGATGGTGCGGGCGATCGCCACCCGTTGCTTCTCGCCACCCGACAGTTTCAGGCCACGCTCTCCAACCGTGGAGTCATAGCCCTGCGGCAGGGCCATGATGAAGTCGTGGATGCGCGCGAGCCGCGCCGCCTGCTCGACCTCCTCGCGCGTCGCGGCGGGCCGGCCGTAGCAGATGTTGTAGTAGATCGAGTCGTTGAACAGCACCGTGTCCTGCGGCACCACGCCGATCGCGGCGCGCAGGCTCGCCTGGGTGACATCGCGGATGTCCTGGCCGTCGATCCTGACGCTGCCCGAGGCGACATCGTAGAAGCGGAACAGGATGCGCGAGACGGTCGACTTGCCGGCGCCGCTCGAGCCCACGATCGCCACCGTATCGCCCGGGGCGACGCGAAAGCTCACGTCATGCAAGATTGGCCGAGCCTTCTCGTAGTGGAAGTCGACATGGTCGAACACGATCTCGCCGCCCGCCACCTTGAGCGCCGGCGCGCCGGGCTTGTCGGCGATCTCGGCCCTGACGTCGAGCAGGCCGAACATGTTCTCCATGTTGACCAGCGCGTTCCTGATCTCGCGATAGGCGAAGCCCAGCATGTTGAGTGGCTGGTAGAGCTGGATCAGGAAGGCATTGACCGCCACGAAGTCGCCGATGGTCATGGTGCCGGCCTTGACCCCAAACCCAGCCATGGCCATCACGGCCATCAGGCCGCCCGAGATGATGGCGCCCTGGCCGACGTTCAACATCGACAGCGTGCGGCTGGAGCGGATGGCGGCGATCTCGTAGCGGCGTCGGCCGACGTCGAAGCGACGCGCCTCGTGGGCCTCGTTGCCGAAGTACTTCACCGTCTCGTAGTTCAGGAGGCTGTCGATTGCCTTGGCGTTGGCCTCGGTGTCGGCGTCGTTCATGCGGCGCACGTACTTGATGCGCCACTCCGACAGGATCACCGAGAACACGATGTAGCCGCCGACGGCAGCCAGGGTCACCGCGGAGAAGCGCCAGTCATAGAGGTTCCACAGCACCACGCCGACCAGGCAGATCTCGAATAGCGTCGGCAGGATGTTGAAGGTGGTGAAGCGGATCAGGAACTCCATGCCGTTGGTGCCTCGTTCGATGACGCGGCTCAGCCCGCCGGTCTGGCGCTCGAGGTGATAGCGCAGCGACAGGGCATGGAGATGGTCGAACACCTTGAGCGCGATGTTGCGGATGGCGCGCTGGGAGACCGGCGCGAAGATGGCATCGCGCAGCTCGCCCAGGGTCTGCGCCAGGATGCGGGCCACGCCATAGGCCAGGATCAGCACCATCGGAACGGCGATCGCCTGGGTCGTCGGCTCACCCAGGGCGTCGACGGCATGCTTGTAGAGCACCGGCACGTAGACGTTGGTGACCTTGGCCGCGATCAAGAGGCCCATTGCCACGACCACGCGTGTGCGCAGGCCCGGCTCCCCCTTCGGCCACAAATACAGGCCGACGACCTTCAAGACGGCCCAGGTACGCGCCAGGCCGAGCTTGGGAACGCCGTCTTTCACGGGGGGTGACATGGGTGCAAATTGCCTTATTTGGCGTGCAAGCGGGTGGCGTGAAGCGCGACGGCCTTCTATCGTGACCCTGCGGCCGAAGTAAGCCCCCGTTGGGAAGGGAATTCATGAGATTTCGTAGGGCCCTCGTTGTGTTGGCCGCCATCCTGTCACCGCTTGCCATCGCCGCAGCTCAGGACGCCCGCAAAGTCGAGATCTCCTACGAGATAACCTTCGCTGGCATTTCCGGCTTCCGAATCGACCTGGTCGCCCGCTTCAACGGCTCGACCTACGACGTCGAGAGCAGCACCTTCAAGGAAGGCATGCTGAAAGCCGTGACCATGAACTACTTCGGCCGCAACCGGGCGTGGGGCGGCTTCTCGCCCCTGGGCGCGCAGCCGACTGCGGGCTCGCTGTCGATCAACGTTGACGGCAAGCCGCGCACCTGGCTGGCACAGTACGGCGCCGCGGGCTTCCTGCAGGAGCAGCACAACCCGGCCTGGAAGCCGACACCGCAGCAGACGATCCCCGATGCCGATCGCCAGGGCTCGCTCGATCCGCTGTCGGCGGCACTCAGCGTCGGCCTGGCGGGCGATGCCGCCTGCGACAAGACCGTGCGCAGCAACGACGGCAAGCGGCGCATCGACATCCTGTTCCGCAAGGTCGGCATGGAGCCCGCAGCCTCGACCGGCATCGCCGGTGCGGTCGGCGACGTGCTGGTCTGCGAGATCTACACCAAGCGCGTTTCCGGCGAGTTCGACGAGGCGCCCAAGGAAGCCGAGACCGAGCGCGAGCGGCCGATCAAGATCTGGCTGGCGCGCTTCGACAACACCCAGATCCGCTATCCCGGCAAGCTCGAGGCGAACACCTTCTTCGCCACCATCCGCGGCCGCGTGCTGTCGTTCCGCGAAGGCCCGCTGAGCGACGAGGAAGCCCGCAGCATGCGGCGCTAGCGCGTCGGCTCTTGTTACTTCCGGACGGTGACGTCGAGATAATCGCGACCGTCGGTCTTGGCGAATTCGTGGAGAGATCGGGCAATCGAAGCGATCGGCTGCCACGTCCGCTCCTCATCCTGGTCGCCCGCAGAGATGCTGCCCTCCTGAAAATGTTCGCTGAGGAAGCTGATCAGGGCGCCGATGTCGCCGCCCATGCGGCGCATCGAGTAGGGCCAGAACTCCAGGGACAACAGGCTCGCCTGCGACAGCGTCTTTTGCCCGCCGGAGAAGACGAAGGGTTCCGCTCCCTGCACATCGATCTTGGCGGCGAGCGGCCGGGTGAAGTCGCTCAGCACATCATCGAGACGCTTCGCCGGAATCGAGATCTTCTTCCGGCCTTGCTCGTCAAGCTCACCCGCGACATCGACCAGGCTGATGCGATGGTCGCCCGAGTGACGTTCCGCGATCTCGAAGGGCAAGGTCGCATTGCGGTCGTACAGAGCGAAATTCAGGAGCCTGACATTGCCGGCCTGGCAGTTCAGGAACACGTTCTCCGAGAGAAAGCGGAAGTTCGTCGGTTCCGGCTCGAACGCATAGCACGCGACCTGCGGATTCTGGGCGATGGGGATAACCGTCAGGCCGATGTTGGCTCCGATATCGAGATAGGTTCCGCCATGCTCGGCGAACAGTCTCTTGAACAATGAAGATTCCCGCGGAGACCAGACGCCATCCCGCGCATATTTCGCCAGGCCGGCATCGTCATCGAGGGCGCCGCGAATGGCGCCGGCGTCTCCTTCGGCAACGAATCCCGTCATCCCGACCGTCCGTGCAATGTTTCCCGCGGCCTTGAAGTCACCGATGTTGTTGGCGAGGTCGTGCAAAATGACTCGCCTGGCCCTCAGTGGAAGTGCACGCACGCTCTGGACCAGCAGGGCCTTGGCCAATGCTTTCATCATTCCCCCTCAGATACAGGTGAGCAGCCGCGTCAATGTAACGGCTGATCTTGGCGACGGGCCCGCGGTAGGCGTGATCAATTTGTGAATGCGAACCGGCTTACGAGATGCCCGGTTCGCGAGGCGCCGCCTCTACGCCGCGCGTTTCTGTCCGCGCTGGCGCAGGATCGAGAGGATCTCGGCCGCCGCGGCCGGGATGTTGGTGCCGGGGCCGTAGATTGCGGCGACGCCCGCGTTCTTCAGGAAGTCGTAGTCCTGGGCGGGAATGACGCCGCCGACCACGACCAGCACGTCCGAGCCGCCTTGCCTGGCGAGCTCCTCGATGAGCTGGGGCACGAGGGTCTTGTGGCCAGCAGCCTGGCTCGACACGCCGATCACGTGAACGTCGTTCTCGATCGCCGCGCGCGCGGCTTCGGCCGGCGTCTGGAACAGCGGCCCGATATCGACGTCGAAGCCCAGATCGGCGAAGGCCGTGGCGATCACCTTGGCGCCGCGGTCATGCCCGTCCTGGCCCATCTTCACGACCATGAGTCGCGGCCGGCGACCCTCGTCCTCGGCGAACGAGGCGATCTCGGTGCGGATGCGTTCCAGGCCGGCATCGCCCTCCCACTCGCCGGCATACACGCCGGAGATCGAGCGGATGGTGGCCTGGTAGCGGCCGTAGACGCCTTCGAGCGCCGAGGAGATCTCGCCCACCGTGGCGCGCGCCCGCGTCGCCTCGATCGACAGCGTCAGGAGGTTGCCGGTGCCATTGCGCGCGGCATCGCCCAGCGCCTTCAGGGTGGCGACGCACTTCGCCTCGTCGCGGCTGGTGCGGATCTTGCGCAGGCGCGCCACCTGCGATTCCCGCACCTTGTCGTTGTCGACATCGAGGATCTCGATGGCGGGCTCTTCCTTGAGCTGGAACTTGTTGACGCCGACCACGACCTCCTCGCCGCGATCGATGCGCGCCTGCTTGCGGGCGGCCGCCTCCTCGATGCGCAGCTTCGGCATGCCGGCTTCGACCGCCTTGGTCATGCCGCCCAGCGCCTCGACTTCGGCGATCAGCTTGCGTGCCTCGACGATAAGGCTCGAGGTCAGGGCCTCGACGTAGTAGCTGCCGGCCAGCGGGTCGACCACCTTGGTGACGCCGGTCTCGTGCTGGAGGATCAGCTGGGTGTTGCGGGCGATGCGGGCCGACGCCACGGTCGGCAGCGCGATCGCCTCGTCGAACGAGTTGGTGTGCAGCGACTGCGTGCCGCCCAGCACCGCCGCCATCGCCTCGTAGGCGGTGCGGATGATGTTGTTGTAGGGGTCCTTCTCGGTAAGCGACACGCCCGAGGTCTGGCAGTGCGTGCGCAGCGACAGCGAATCGACCTTCTTGGGCTCGAACGGCTTTATAAGCTCGGCCCACAGGTAGCGCGCGGCGCGCAACTTCGCCGCCTCCATGAAGAAGTTCATGCCGATGCAGAAGAAGAACGACAGGCGCGGCGCGAAGGCGTCGATGTCGAGACCCTTGGCCTTGGCGGCGCGCACGTATTCCAGACCGTCCGCCAGCGTGAAGGCGAGCTCCTGCACCAGCGTCGCCCCCGCCTCCTGCATGTGATAGCCGGAGATCGAGATCGAGTTGAACTTGGGCATGTGCTGCGCGGTGTGCTCGATGATGTCGGCCACGATGCGCATGGAGGGTCCGGGCGGGTAGATATAGGTGTTGCGGACCATGAACTCCTTGAGGATGTCGTTCTGGATGGTCCCTGAGAGCTTGTCCTGCGGCACGCCCTGCTCTTCCGCCGCCACGATGTAGCCCGCCAGCACCGGCAGTACCGCGCCGTTCATGGTCATGCTGACGCTCATCTTGTCGAGCGGGATGCCGTCGAACAGGATCTTCATATCCTCGACGGAATCGATCGCCACACCGGCCTTGCCGACGTCGCCGACGACGCGCGGATGGTCCGAGTCGTAGCCGCGGTGGGTGGCGAGATCGAACGCCACCGACAGCCCCATCTGGCCGGCCGCGAGATTGGCGCGATAGAACTTGTTGCTCTCCTCGGCGGTCGAGAAGCCCGCGTACTGGCGCACCGTCCAGGGACGGCCGGCGTACATGGTGGCCTTGGGCCCGCGGGTGAAGGGTGGGAAGCCCGGGAGGGAACCCACTGATTCGAGGTTTTCCAGGTCGGCCGCGGTGTAGAGCGGCTTCACCGCGATGCCCTCGGGCGTCATCCAGTCGAGCGACGACAAGGGCTTGTCGCGTAGCTCCTTGGCCGCGAGCTTCTCCCAGTCGGCCGGGGTCTTCTTCGGAAAGTCAGCCATACCCACAATGTACTGCGGATTATGGGGCGAACAAGGGTACCTCACCTTGAGGAGCGAGCCTTCGGCCGCTCCTCAGGGTGAGGTGGTCGGTGCGCCGACGTTTCGTGGGATGGACCTATTCGTTCGCCAATATCGTGTTTCGCACCAAGGGATAGATCTGGCCGGCCCAGCGACGGCCGCTGAACACGCCGTAGTGGCCGACACCGGCCTGCATGTAGTGCTTCTTGCGATAGGGCCGCAGGCTGGTGCAGAGGTCGTGCGCGGCCACCGTCTGGCCGATCGAGCAGATGTCGTCGCGCTCGCCTTCGATGGTGAAGAGGGCGGTGCGGCGGATCGCCTTGGGGTGCACGCGGCGGTCCCTCCAGTCGAGCTCGCCCTTCGCCAGACGATACTCCTGGAACACCCACTGCACGGTTTCGAGATAAAACTCCGCCGTCATGTCGAGCACGGCGAAGTACTCGTCGTAGAAATCCTTGATGGTCTTGGCTTCGGCGTGTTCGCCCTTGGCCATCGCCTTGAAGAGATCGACCTGTGCCTTGATGTGGCGCTCGGCGTTCATGCTCATGAAAGCGGTAAGCTGCAGGAAGCCGGGATAAACGCGCCGCATGCCGCCGGGATAGCGCAAGGGCACGCGCGCGATCAGGTTGCTCTCGAACCAGCTGATCGGCCGCCCCGTTGCGAGCTCGTTGACCTTCGTGGGATTGACGCGCGTGTCGATCGGACCCGCCATCAGGGTGAGCGACAGCGGCTGGCAGGGATCGTCGTCCTCGGCCATGAGCGCGGCGGCGGCCAAAGCCTGCACACAGGGCTGGCAGACCGCCACGACATGCGCGCCTGGCCCCATGGCGCGCAGGAACCAGATCAGGTGCTCGACATACTCGTCGAAGCCGAAGCGTCCGTGCCAGAGGCCGACATCGCGCGCATTGGCCCAGTCGGTGATGTGCACGTCATGCTCCGGTAGCAGCACACGCACCGTGTCGCGCAGCAGGGTCGCGAAATGCCCGGAGAGCGGCGCCACCAACAGGACGCGCGGCTGCGCCGGCACGCCCTCCTTGGCGAAGCGCAGCAGCGTGCCGAACGGCGTGGCGAAGATCTCCTCCTCGCGTACCGGTACGACGCGATTGCCGACCCTAACCTCCTCGATGCCGAAGGCCGGGCGGCGATGGGTCAGCCGGGCCCGGCTCACCATCTCGCAGAGGGCGCCGGCGGCCCGCCAGGTCTCCATATCGCCGCCGCCCGACAGGGCCTGCCCGGTCGCCGTTGCCCAGACCCGCATCGGTAACATTAGGTCGGCCGCGGTCTGGTACACTGAATAGAGCATGGGCGAATAACGGCTCAGAACTTGCATCCTCAACACCATGGCCGAGGCTTCACTAACCGTCAGTAGCAAGAACTATTCCTCTTGGTCGCTGCGCGGCTTCCTGCTGTGCCGCCTGGCCGGGCTGGATTTCGCCGAGAAAGTCGCCCCGATCGACGACCCGGCCACCCGGGCCGAGCTGCTGCTGCTGTCGCCATCCTTCCTTGTACCTTGCCTGGAACACGGCAAGGTTAAGGTCTGGGACACACTGGCAATCGCGGAATATCTGAACGAGATCAAGCCGGAGGCAGGCCTCCTGCCCAAGGACCCGGTCGCCCGCGCCCATTGCCGGGCGGTGTGCGGCGAGATGCATTCAGGGTTCGCCAACCTGCGGTCGGCGCTGCCGATGAACCTCAAGGTGCGCCACCAGGGGTTCAAGGTATGGGCCGGCGCCCAGGCCGACATCGACCGGGTGACGGCGATCTGGCGCGAGTGCCTGCAGCGCTATGGCGGGCCCTATCTCTTCGGCAAGGCGCCGACGATGGCCGACGCCATGTACGCCCCGGTATGCTCGCGCTTTGCCACCTATGACGTGAAGCTCGACGCGGCGTCCGCGGGCTATCGCGACCTGATGCTGAAGTTTCCGGCCATGCTGGAATGGACCCTGGCCGCCCGGGCCGAGCCGGAGGAAGTCGAGGAGCTCGACGTCGAGTTCTAGGTGTGCCGCCCCCTATAGTGTGCGAAAAAGCACTCACCGGCAGGCACCACACTGGTAAATGGGGCCAGTCTGCCGTTCACAGGGGGATGCACATGGGGAAGACACTACTGAGAGCGCTCGCGCTCCTGCTAGGAGTGTCGCTGTTCGCGACGATTGAAGCGCATGCACAGAACGGCCTTGAGCGCTTCGAGAAGGACATCAAGCCGCAACTCGAGTTCAAGTCGCTCACTTACGGCAAGGCCGCGCCACTCGGCGACAAAGGCTTCGTGCTGAACGACGTCGTCGCCGTCGTGCCGGCCACGGCCACGGGCAGCAAGGACAGCACGATCAAGATCGAGAAGGTCACGGTCGAGCAGATCGACTTCGACCGGCTGAAGGATGCCGGCAAGAAGGACGACATCCCGCTGTTCGCCAAGATGAAGATCGAGGGCATGACCGGCGACGATGACCTCAACGGCATGTTCGACAGCTTCGGTATCCCCAGGGCGCCGGCCGACCTGGCGCTGGACTATCGGCTCGATGCGGCCTCCAAGGTGCTGACGCTCTCCAACCTCGAGCTCAGCCTGCGCGGCCAGGGTTCCCTGGCGCTCAGCCTGACCCTCGAGGGCGTGAGCGACAAGGCGAGCGAGGCAACCGGCGCCAAGGACAATTCGCGCCTGCGCTCCGCCACGCTGGTGTACGACGACAAGGGACTGCTCGCCCAGCTCCTGCCTGCCGTCGCCAAGCAGCAGGGCACCTCGGCCGACGCGATGGTGGCCATGGTCGCCGCACCCGTCGGCATCTTTGCCACCGGCAAGGCGCCCGACACCGTGAAGGCCCTGGATGCGCTGCTGTCCTTCGTCGGCGACTGGAAGAAGCCGCAAGGGCCGATCAAGATCTCGGTCACGCCCTCCAAGAGCGCGTCGATGGCCGACCTCGACAAGCTCGACCAGCCCAACGCGCTGAGCGAGATCTTCGGCCTCAAGGTCGACTATGCGGGCACGCGCGTTGGCGCCGCCGGTGGATCTGCCACCGCCTCGGGCGACAAGACCGCGGCGGCGGCCGCGCCGTCCGGTGGCGACAAGACGATCACCGGCGCAGAGGCCTGGCTGTCGCTGGTCGGCAACACCGTCACCGGCACGATCGATGGCCAGGAGATGTTCGAGCACTATCGCAAGGACGGCACGCTGACGTTGCTCGAGGGCAGCGAGCTCACCAAGGGCAAGTGGTCGCTCGAGGGCGAGAAGGTCTGCTTCAAGTATCCCGACGAGGACAAGGACTGCCAGACCATCTCGCGCACCGGCGATGAGGTCAGCTTCATGCGCAAGGACAAGAAGGGCTACCGCCTGAAGGTCCTGCAGGGCAATCCTAAGAATCTGTGAGTCGCGATCCGCGCACCACCTAATGCTCCTCTCCCCCTTGGGGGAGAGGCTGGGTGAGGGGGTGATGCAGGAGACGATGTTCGCGTTGCACCCCCTCACCTAACGGCTTCCCCAAGGGGGAGAGGGATACGAGGTGCGAGCGACCTTGCCTCGACCTCCCTCCCCGCGCAGACTCCGCGCAACGAATGGGAGGAAGAACTTGAAGATCACGCGTCGCGTGGCCGCCGGCGGGTTGGCGGCCTTTCCTTTTGTCGGGGCCCGCGCCCAGCAGAATTTCCCCAGCCGGCCCTGCACGCTGGTCGTACCCTTCCCCGCCGGCGGCCCAGCCGACATCTTCGGGCGCAATCTCGCCGAGCGCATCTCGCCGTTCCTCGGCCAGCCGGTGGTCGTCGAGAACAAGAGCGGCGCTGCAGGCGTCACCGGCGTCGATTTCGTCGCCAAGGCCAACGACCCGCATGTCATGGGCCTGATGAGCGCCTCGGCCGGCGCCATCATGCAGAGCCTGATGCCCAAGATGCCGTTCGATGGCGCCAAGGACATCGCCCCGCAGATCCTGGTGGTGCGCGTGCAGGAGGTGTTCGCCGTTTCGAGCAAGCTCGGCATCAACGACCTCAAGAGCTTCATCGCCTATGCCAAGGCCAATCCCGGCAAGGTGACCTGCGGCTCGGCCGGTACCGGCGGCATCACCCACCTCGCCATCGAGCTGTTCAAACGCGAGACCGGCACCGACCTCCTGCATGTGCCCTATCGCGGTGCGGCGCCCGCAACCAACGACCTGCTGTCCGGCACCGTCGACACCGTCCTGCTCGACATCTCGGTGCTGATCCCGCATGCCCGCTCCGGCGCGATCAAGGTGCTGGCAGTGACCTCGGATACACGCCCGCCGCTGATGCCCGAGGTGCCGACCATGCGCGAGATGGGCTATCCCAAGGTCAATTCCGACAACTGGTATGCGCTGATCTCGCCCGGCGCGACGCCGGCCGACGCGCGCAAGAAGATCTTCGACGCCGCGACGGCGGCGCTCAAGACCAAGGAGATCGCCGAGGCCTACGGTGCGGCCGGCGGCGTGGTGGGCGGCGGCACGACGGATGAGCTAAAAGCCTTTCTGAAGGAAGAAGCCGTCAAATGGGCCGCCGTAATCAAGGCGGCGAACGTCAAGCTCGAGTAGGTAGAAAGTACAAGTGCCCGACATCGAACGCGGCCTGGCGAAGACCTTCGCCGGCCATATCCACTGGCGCGCTTGCGGCCCCGATCGCCGTGATGCGCCGGTCATCATGGTGAGTCACATCAACCAGCAAAGTTCGGCGGTGATGGTCGAGCTCCTGCAGGCGCTGGCGCCGCACTTTCGCGCCATCGCCATCGACTATCCGAGCCACGGCCATTCCGATCACATCGACTGGCAGCCCGCCATCGAGGATTACGCGCGGTGCGTCATCGAGGTGATGGACACGCTCAGGATCGACCGTGCCTTCGCGCTCGGCGAGGCAGTTGGAGCGGCGACATCGATCGCGCTGGGCGCGTACTGGCCGCAGCGCATCGACAAGGCCGTGCTGATCAACATCCCCTATTTCAGCAACGCCGATACGGCCAAGAATGACATCGCGGACATCGCCAGGGTCCGGCCGAGCGACGAGTCCGGCTTCCCGGCGCCGCGCTCGATAAAGTTCCTGCTGGAGAACGATCCCGAGCACGCGCCGATGCATCCGACGCAATCGTGGATGGACCGCATCAACACCGCCCAACTCGAGATCGGCCGCGATCGCTGGCAGGCGATGGGCGCGCTCGCCAAGTTCGACCCGCTGGCCGGCCTTGCGGCGCTGAAGCAGCCGGTGCTGATGCTCTACGGCGAGAACTTCATCTACGGCAAGCACCGCGCTCTGATGCAGTCGAAGTGCCCGCACGCGAAGCTTGAGATCATTCCGGGTGGCCGCTTCTGCATGAGTTGGGAGCGCGCGACGGACATCGCCGCCCACGCCCGCGCCTTCCTGACCGTATGAGTGCGGACGCCGTTGCCCGCCTGACGCGTGCGCTGGCGCGCTACCCGCGGGTCGGCTTGTGTACGCTGCCGACTCCGCTGGAGCCGATGACGCGATTGAGCGCTCATCTCCGCGGGCCGCGCCTCTGGGTGAAGCGCGAGGATTGCACGGGCCCGGGCTTCGGCGGCAACAAGCTGCGCAAGCTCGACTATGTGCTGCACGAGGCCCTGCAGGCCGGCGTCGATACGCTGGTCTCGGGCGGCGTGGTGCAATCCAACAGCCAGCGCCAGGTGGCGGCCGCCGCCGCGAAGCTGGGGCTCGATTGCCACCTCGCCGTGTATCACGGCCGGCTGACGCCGCCGTCGCCCGAGTACGGCCGGACCGGCAACGCCCTGCTCAACCGCCTGTTCGGCGCCACCCTGCACGACGTGCCTTGGAACGGCGACCGCAACGGCGCCATACGAGACCTCGCGGCGAACCTGCAGGCGCGCGGCTGCAAGACCTACGTCGTCCCCTACGGCGTTTCCAATCCCTTGGGCGCGGTGGGCTACGCCTCGACGGTCGCCGAGATTGCCCAACAGTGCGCCGTGCTCGGTGTCGAGCCCAAGGCCATCGTCCATTGCTCGGGCAGCGCCGGCACGCAGGCCGGGCTGGTGGTCGGAGCACGCGCCTGCCTGCCCACGACGCGCATCGTCGGCATCGACATCGACGCCGAGCCGGCACGGGTGCGCGCCGATGTCCTGACCTACGGTCGCCCCGCCGCCGCGCTTCTGGACCAGCCGTTCGACGATGCCGATGTCGAGGTCGTGGCAGGGCATGCGGGGCCCGCTTACGGCGTGCCGCATGAGGCGACGGTCGAGGCGATCCGGCTTGCCGCCCGGCTGGAGGCGCTGATCCTGGACCCGGTCTACTCCGGCAAGGGGCTGGCCGGGCTGATCGCGCTGATCCGCGGCGGCCGCTGGTCGGCGGACGACGACGTCGTCTTCCTGCATACCGGCGGCGCGCCCGCGCTGTTCGCCTATCGCCATCTGTTCGATCCGGAGTGACCGATGCTCGACCCCGAAGCCCGCCTGCTGCTGGACCTCATGGAGAAGGCCGTCGCCGAAGGGCGGCCGAAACTCCACACACTGCCCCATGCCGTCGGCCGACAGGCGGTCGACAAGATGGCGGAGGACAGCGAGGCCGATCCCATGCCGGTCGGTGAGGTGTCCGACGGCAGTTTCGCGGGACCGGGCGGCGAGATCCGCTTCCGCCGCTATCGTCCGCTCGGTGGCGGCGCGGGCGGGCTGCCGACCCTGATCTACTATCACGGCGGCGGCTTCGTGATCGGCAATCTCGAGACCCACGATTCAACCTGCCGGCGGCTTGCCAACAAGAGCCGCTGCCAGGTGATTGCCGTCGACTACCGGCTGTCGCCCGAGCACCCGTTCCCGGCGCCGATCGAAGACGGCGTCGCGGCCTTCCGCCATATCCGCGACAATGCCGAATCGTTCGGCGCCGATGCGGCGCGACTTTCGGTCGGCGGCGATTCTGCGGGCGGCGCCATCAGCGCCGTGGTCTGCCAGGCCATCCGCGATGCCGGCGACAAGGGTCCGGCCTTCCAGATGCTGATCTATCCCGCGACGGATTCCAGCAAGGAGAGCGCTTCGCGCGTGGCCTTCGCCGACGGTTACTTCCTCACCAAGGACCTGATCGACTGGTTCTGGAAAGCCTATTGCCCGCCCGGCACCAACCAGAGCGACCTCAGGCTCTCACCGCTGCTCGCCAAGGATTTCAAGGGCCTGCCGCCCGCCTTCGTGCTGACCGCCGGCTACGATCCGCTGCGCGACGAGGGCCGCGCCTATGCCGACCGGCTGATCGATGCCGGCATCAAGACGACCTATGTGAACTATCCCGGCACCATCCACGGCTTCTTCTCGCTGACCCGGTTCCTCGGCCAGGGGCTCAAGGCCAACGACGAGGCGGCCGCGGTGATGGCGGCGCACTTCGGGACGTAAGCGCTAGCGCGTCCACAAGGTGATGGGCACCGGCCGGCGCTCGGGGCAGAGCAGCTCGCCGAGGTGCGCTTCCGACAACGGCCCGCGATAGGCGCATTCGACGCCATCGACGACCAGCGCCGCCACGACCTGCGGCGTAAAGCTCGAGAGCCGCAGGCGCAACTCGCCCGTCTTCTCCTGTGGGCCCTCCTGGGTGCAGGGGCCGACGTGCTTCATGGTCATCGGGCCAACCAGCTCGTTGCCGGTCCGCACGACGGCCGCCGTCACTTCCCATTCGCCGAGCCGGCCGGTGTAGCCGGTGATGTCGAGCGAATCGGGATTGGCGGGAAAGCGCAGGTAGGTGAACGCAGCCGCGACGGCGAGCCCCACCACCGGCAGGACGACGACTGCCGCGATCTTCCAGGGCCGGCCGATCGTCATTTGGCGGCGCTGCGCGCCTCGAGGATCTCGACGCGCTCGCCCTCGCCGTCCGCGGTCAAGGCGACGACCCTTGCGTAGTACGACTGCGCCTTGGCTGTGTCACCGGCCGCCTTCGCCGCCCGCGCAGCACCGACGAATGCGCCCAGGCGGTTCGGCTCCTTGGCCAGCGTCTTCTCGAACTGCACCAGAGCGTCGGCGCCCTTGCCGCCTTCCATCAGCATCTGGCCATAGAGCTCACGTGCCGGCGCGAGCGGTCCAGGCGTGACCGGCGACTTTTCGGTCTTGTCCTCCTGGTCAGCGGCGGCACTCATTGCCGCCAGCGCCTCGTCCTTCTTGCCCAGTGCCCACAGCCGCCACGCCGAGGCGACCTTCCACTGGATGTCGACCTGCTCTGCCCAGTAGGCATCCTTCGCCGCGACCAGCTTGTCGCGCAGCTCGACCAGCTTGGCGAGGTCGGCTTCGGCCGCATCGGGTTTGCCCGATCGCGCGGCGCCGAGCGCGCGCGCGAAGTGGGTGATGGCATCGACGTAGAAGCCGGGCGCCGAGTGCACTTCCAGAGCCGCCGCGCCCTGCCAGTCGCCGCGCTCCACCATGTAGCGGGCCGGGCCCGCCGCCAGGGCGAAAGTGCCGGCGCGCACGTTGGGATTGACGTTGGCGACGCTGGCCATCTCGTCCACCACCGCGCGCGCCCGGCGATCCTGGCCGAGCTGAAGGTGGGCGTAGACCAGGTAATCCATGGCATGCAGCTGGTCGCCCGCCTCCTTGTCCTCCTTCGCCACCCTGGCCGAGGCCTGGTTGGAATCGATCGACTCGGCCCAGTAACCGACGCGCGTGAAGATGTGCGAGGGCATGTGGAGCGCGTGCGGCGCGTCGGGCGCGACCTTGGCGTACTGCCGCGCCGCACCGATGCCCTGCTGGGCGATCGGGGGATAGTCGTAGAGATGGATCAGGTAGTGCCAGACGCCGGGATGCTGCGGCTGGCGCGCCGCGATCTTCTCCAGGATGGCGGCTCCCTTCAGCTGATCGGCATAGGTCTTGTCGGCCGGCGAGGCGCCGACGTTCAGCGCCAGCCCGTAGTAGAGCTGCGCTTCGTCATCGTTGGGATAGCGCTCGGCGAGTTGCTGCATCGCCGCGACGTAGCGGCGGACTCGCGTAGCATGGTCGACCTTGTCGTAGTCGACATAGATCGCGCTCAGCGCCTCGATGAAGTCTTTCTCGCGCTGGGTCTTGGCGCCTGCGGCGCGCGCCTTTTCGATGGCCGCGAGGCCGGCCGGCAGATTGGCCGGTGGCGGCGCGGCGTGCGGATTGTTCAGCAGGCTGAGCGCAATGCCCCAGTAAGCGATGGCGCAACTCGGATCCTTGGCGAGCGCGCTCTCGAAGGCCTTCTGCGACGCGCGGTACCAGAACGAATGCTGATACAGCATCGCCCGGTCGAAGTCGGCCTGGGCCGCCGCGTTGCACGACGTTTCGAAATGCACCTTGCCCAGCTTGGCGTCCGACGCCTGAGCGAAGAGAGCGGGGCCGTCGGCAGCCAACGCCAGAGCGAAGACACCCATGACGCTCATCCTGGACTTGGTGATCATCGCTTCCTCCTCGGTTCGCGAAAATCGTGCCTGGCCCGGAACTATACGCTTCCCGGCCGCACACGCGTGTGCGGAAGATCACAACCGGAGCGGCTGGCGGATGCGATCACTCCAGCGGCTTGAACCCCGTCGAGCGAATGATCGGCCCCCAGGTCGCTGCTTCCGTCTGGATCAGAGCGGCGAGCTCGGCCGGACTGTTGGCCTTGGGCACCATGCCGAGATTGGCGAAGGCGTCGGCGATCTCCTTGCTGGCGATGGCCTTGGCGATCACCTCGGAGGCACGGCCTATCAGCGCGGTTGGGGTGCCGGACGGGGCGAAGAGACCGAACCATTCGGACACCACGATCTCCTTCACGCCCTGCTCGGCGAAGGTGGCGACGTCCGGATAGAAGGGCGAGCGCTTCTCGCCGCTGGTCGCCAGCACCCGCATGCGATTGTCCTTGGTGTAGGGCAGGAAAGAGCCGTCGGGCAGCATCAACGCGGCGAGCTGATTGGCCATCACGTCGGCAAGCGCCGGCGCCCCGCCACGATAGGGCACGGCCTGGATCGGCGCATTCAGCGCCTTGGCCAGCACCAGCGTCAGGAAGTGCGGGAACGAGCCCTCGCCGGGATTGCCGCAGCTCGCCTTGCCCGGATTGGCCTTGGCCCAATCGCCGAACTGCGCCAGCGTCTTGACCTCCGCCGGCACCATCGGGCCGACGGCAAGGCCATGCACGAACGTCGCCGCCAGGGACACCGGCGCGAGGTCCTTGGTCGGATTGTAGGAGAGCTGACGGTAGATGTCGGCGTAGACCGTCACCGTCGAGGCTGGCGTGAGTAGGAGCGTACGACCATCCGGCGGCGAGGATTTCAGTGCGTCGATCGCGATACGGCCGGCGGCGCCGGGGCGATTGTCGACAAGGACGCTGCGCGCATAGGCGGGCGCCAGTTTTTCGGCGAGATGCCGGCTGACCACGTCGGCCGAACCACCGGGCGGAAAGCCGACGAGAATCTTAAGCGACTCGAGAGGCTGCTGCGCCCGCAGCAACGATGGCGCTGTCAGCACCGCACCTGCCGCACCCAGAACGCGAACCACGTAACGCCGCTTGATTGTCATGGCTTGTTTCCCCCTGCCATGACAGTACGCGTTGGCCGCCCATCTGAGAAGTAGCCGGCGCTAGCCCGCCGGCACGACGCGCACGAATCCGATCGGCTGGGCGAAGCCTTTCAAAGCGACGCTTTCCTCGCGCGCCGAAAGCCCCGCCAGAAGCGGTTGCACCGCCGGGTCGTCGGCGACGGTGCGGCTCAGCACGATGTCACCCCCCGTGCTCTGGCCTTGCAGACGGGCTGCCATGTTCACGGTGGACCCGAAATAGTCGAGCCGGTCGTTCAGGGTAACCACGACGCTTGGGCCCGCATGCACGCCGAGCTTCAGCACGAGGTCGTGATCGACGATCCTCGCCTGCATGGCGAGCGCCGCCTTCACCGCGTGCGCGGGATCGCCGAACGAGGCCATGACGGCATCGCCGATGGTCTTGACCACCGCGCCGTCGTGGTCGCGAACGATCGAGGCCAGCAGCGCGAAGTGCTCGCGCACCATGTTGAAGGCCGCGGCATCGCCAACCCGCTCGTAGAGCGCGGTCGAACCCTGCAGGTCGGAAAAGAGCAGCGCCACCTGGCCGACGCCCGCCTCGTCGCCCGGCCGAAGCGTCGCCTCGGCGAAGAGGTCGCGGAAAGCCTGCAGCGAGATCACCTCCGGTGCCGTCAGCGCCTCGCGCGTCCAGGTCCGGTCCTCGATCAGGGCGGCGAGCTCGAAGCCCGCATCGTTGGCAAAGGCGATGGTGCCAACCTTGCCCGGTGCCGTTGCCGACACACCCTGCGCGGTGATTCGCAGGCCGGGAAACGCACCGCCAGTATGCTCGACATCGACGAAGGCGCCGGGATGCAGGGTGCGCAGTCGATAGGACCCCGGAGGCAGGTCGAGCGCGATGCTGCGCTTCTCGTCCGCGGCCAGCAGAAGCTGGACCACGACATGCGGCGTCGCCATCGGACCCGACAGGCAGAAGCCGCCGGCCGCGAGCGGACGCACCGAGGGCGACGGTGCAAAGGAAAGCTCGACGTTTCTCTCGAAGTCACGGTCGTAGTCGATGTTGCACGATGGGCAATGGGCGCCGCGCGGCAGCTCGGAAAGCGCCGACGCGGTAAGCTTGGCGCCACGGCAGTTGGTGCAGAGAAGGTCCCATTTCATGGTGAGCAATCCGGCGCACGTGCCGGCCAGGCACGCCTCGATGGCCGTGCGCTCGGCCACCTTGAGTTCATGTGCGAGCCTCTTGGGCTTGAGATGCGCGAGATCGGTGGCCATGCCGGTCAGCACGACGTCAGCCAGCTTGCGCCCCAGCCCATTGCCGTAGGGACTGCGGTCGACCTCGGCCGCCAGTGCCGCGGCGCGCTCCCTGGCACCTTGCGGCAGCTCGGGCGGCGGCAGGTCGAACCAGGTCGTGCGCTCGCCCTTGGCGAAGGCGACGGCCTCCAGGATGCGCTTCTCGACCACGCCACCCGCCTGCCGCGCCAGCCGTGCGCCGAACAGCCGGCCGGTCAGGGTCAGCGGCTCATACTCCAGCGCGTAGGTAACCTTGCTGCCGCCTTTTCCGTCCGGCTCGATGTCGAATACCGGCCCGAAGCGGCGGAACGGCCCCTTGGTGAATTCGCGAGCCTGGCGAAAGTGGCGGTTCTCGATCCACTCATAGGGCTTCTCCTCCCATTCCAGGGTGAAGCCCGCCGCCTTGCCCTTGCCGCGACGGAGCACGGTGCCGTTGGGCTGTGGCGTCTCTTCCAGGGTATAGGCCGGCAGTCCCATCGCCTCGTTGAAGCGGTTGGTGTCGGCCAGCACCGGCCACAGCTCTTTCGGCGGCAGGTCGAAGGTCCATGTCCAGGTGGCGCGCGGCATGACAGAGGTACTGTAGCACCGACACCCGCGGATGCCTGACCCGGATCACAGCTGAGTGATCAGTCCTGCCTCGCCAACTCGACGTACTGGCTGCCCAGCCTGAGCAGAAGCGTGCCACCGGCGGCGCGTCCCCGGATTGTGAGCTCGGTTTTGAGGCAGGTCGAGCCGAAGATCAGCATCATGCCGCTGACGGCGCCCGAGGGTGAGATCCTGAGCGCCACCTGCGCCGTGCCGCAATCGGGCCGGCTCTGCGTGCCGCGGCCGACGCCGTTCGCCACCTTTACCTTGATGGTCACGGGATGGATCGCCGCCTTGGTCGTAGCGGCGCCGGCATAGACCCCGTCATAGGCTTCGGCCGATCCGACATTGTCCGCGTTCGCGGACTCATCGTCGGGCTCGGCCGTGCTGCGGTGCCAATAGGCAAGAGCGGACTCCGCGCGAAGCTCCAGCATGCGGCGGTCGAACGGCTCCGCCGCCTCGACGCGCCAGCCGGCAGGAGGCGGGACAAGCAGCAGGACCAGGATCAACAGCACGATCCCGGCGATCGTGCCGAACCACAGCCTGAGCCGCGGACGATGAAGCGAATCTACGCGAAGGACCACCCTGGCCATGGAGCACCCCCTCCTTGAGGCCGTGGGTGCTATCGTGTGCCGAGCCCGGTGCGCCGACTGTGGGATTTCGCACGCTACATCACGATTTTGAGATCGTGAGGAAACTCACCCGTTGCCGGTGAGGCGCAAGATCGCTTCGATCACGACATCGACCGGGCCGCGCAGCAGCCAGCCGATGACATTGAGGTCCTGGCCGAGTTGCGCGCCTACCAGCGGCAGGATGAACAGCAGGCCGATCAGGATCAGCATGCCGTGACGCTCGAGTCGCGCGAAGGGCACGGCCAACGGCGCCGGCAGCAGGCCGAGCAACACCCGGCCGCCATCGAGCGGCGGCAGCGGGATCATGTTGAACGCCGCCAGCATGACGTTGAGGACGAGCGCGTTCTGGAGGTTCTGCAGCAGCCAGAGGTGCGTTGCGGGCGGCAGCAGGCCGACCAGATGAGCCAGCAGCGCCGCCGCGACGGCCATCAGGAGATTGGTGGCCGGCCCCGCCGCCGCGACCCAGATCATGTCGCGACGGGGATTGCGCAAGGCGCCGAAATTCACCGGCACCGGCTTGGCGTAGCCGAACAGGAACGGCGCCCGCATCAGCAGCAGCAGGCCGGGCAGGACGATCGTGCCGAACGGATCGATGTGCTTGAAGGGATTCAGGCTGACGCGGCCCAGCCGCCATGCCGTATCGTCGCCGCACCAGCGCGCGACGAAGCCGTGTGCCGCCTCATGCAGCGTGATGGCGAGGAGCGCCGGTATCACCCAGGTCGAAGCCGTATGGATCACCGAAAGCCACTGTTGATCCATTTACGCCCTCGCCATTCAATCTCTTCTCAGGCTCATGCCACCTCTGCCCCGCTAGGCGGGGCAGAGGAACTCGAGCTCCGCTGGTGAGAAGCGCTCTATCACACCCTGACGTGGCGTTCGATGAATTCGACCATGCGCCCGAACATCGGCCCGCACTGAGAGAGGTCGGGCGAGGAACCGGCCTTGCGCTCCATGTCGATATATTCCAGCGCGATCGAGCCGCCGGCCTTGGCGTAGGCGGCGCAAAAACGCTGCGGCTCGTTGCCGTCGAAGCTCGATTCGATGTCCTTGTAGTCGTGCACGATATCGCCCTGCGCTTGGTACCAGACCGCGGGCGGCGTCAGCACCTTCTCGCCGCGCTCGAGCGCCATCGTCGGATTGCCCTCGGCCATGTTGGCTTCGTTCTGCCAATAGGAGTCGTGGCGGCCGATGATCGACTTCGGCCACTCGGCCGGGTTGGGGCCTTGCAGGGCGCGCTTGGCGTGGCGGTAGCGGCTGAGCGGATTGATCACCGGCCAGGACATGATCACGCACCGCACGCTGGCGTCCTCGGCCGGAGAGCCGGCCGGCAGGGCGATCGCCGCATAGCGCGGATCGTGCGGGCGCATGGCGACCAGCATCGCGAGATGCCCGCCGCTCGACTGACCCGACAGGCCGATGAGATCGGGCCGCGTCTTGAGCTCGCGCGCATGGAGCTTGGCCCAGCGCACCGCATAGTTGATGTCCTGCACCGACGCCGGATACGGCGCCTCTGTGCCGGAGCGGAAATCGAGCGCAATCGACACGACGCCGTGCGATGCCATGTACTCATGGCGCAGCCGCTCGGTGGTGCGGTCGCTCATGCACCAGGCGCCGCCATGGCATTCCACCATGGCCGGGAACGGCCCGGCCCCACGCGGCTTGAAGATGCGGGCCAACAACGGCTTGTCGCCGTGACGCAGATACTCGACATCTTCGACGTCGAAGTCGGCGGCCTTGGCTTCGAGGACTGCAGTGTTCATGGCGTTCCCTCGTCCCGTGGTGATTGTTGGCGGGGAGCATAGGCATCTTTGGCAAGGACGCGCCACTGTGGCGGCGCTATGATCCGCCGAGCGTTGCCCGCAGAGAGCCGAATGCCCTGCGGCGGTAGTGCAGTTCGATACGCATAGTTGACAGACGTCTACCCGCGCTGGCCGAGGCCCAGCGCACGCCTACGCGTCTTCGCTCGTGTCGTTTCCAGAATGAAAAATGTGACAGGAGGAAATCATGGCTCGCATTGCGCGTCGTAGAGTTCTCAAGCTGTCGGCATCCGGCGGCATGGCCGCCATCCTGGCGAGCGGCCGCGCGCCCGCGCTCGCCCAGGAGTCGAACGTCCATTGGCTGCGCTGGGCCGATTTCGTGCCGGCGTCCGACGTGCTGCTCAAGGGCCCGATCACGCAGGAGTGCAAGAAGGCCTTGGGCATCACGCTCAAGGTCGAGACCGTCAACGCCAACGACCTGCAGTCGCGCATCACCTCGGCGATCCAGTCGGGCGCCGGCGCCGACATCATCATGGGATTCAGCAACTGGCCACAGCTCTATGGCCAGAGCCTGGCCGATGTCGGCGACCTCGCCGAAGAGCTCGGCAAGGCCGGCGGCGGCTACTACGACGTGTCGCGCCAAATCGCCATGATCGGCAACAAGTGGATCGGCGTCCCCTTCACCACCGGCGGCGGCATGATCGCCTATCGCAAGTCGTGGCTCGAGGAGGTCGGCGCCACGAGCTTCCCGGGGGACTGGGAGACCTTCCGCGAGGTCGGCAAGAAGCTGAAGGCCAAGGGCCGGCCGATCGGGCAGACCGCCGGACACACGTTCGGCGACGCGCCCGGCTGGTGGTATCCCTTCCTCTGGTCGTTCGGCGGCAAGGAAGTCGAGGCCGACGGCAAGGTCGTGCTGAACAGCAAGGAAACTGTCGAATCGATCAAGTACGCCGTCATGCTGTGGAAGGAGACCATGGACGAAGGTGGCCTCGCCTGGGACGACACCAACAACAACCGCGCCTTCCTGTCCCAGACCATCAGCGCCACCAACAACGGCGCCTCGATCTACATCGAAGCCAAGAAGAAGCCGGACACCTACAAGACCGAGAAGGGCACGCCGATGTTCCAGGACATCCTGCATGCTCCCATCCCCAAGGGGGTCGCGGGCCAGTACAACTCGCCGGGCGTGTTCACCGACATGGTGATGGGCTACTCGAAGAACCAGAAAGCGGCCAAGGACTTCCTGCGCTGGATGCACTCCAAGCCGATCTACGACCAGTGGTTCACCTCGCAACAGGGTTACACCTCAGGGCCGACCAAGGATTGGGCCAAGCACGCGGTGTGGGACGTCGATCCGGTGCTGAAACCCTTCAGGGATCTGCCGGAGTACGGCCGGCTTGTCGGCTATGCCGGGCCGCCCGACCGCAAGGCCGCCGAGGTGGTGAGCAAGTACATCATCGTCGACATGTACGCCAAGGCGATCCAGGGCATGCCGGCCGAGGACGCCGCCAAGTGGGCGCACAGCGAGTGCGTCAAGGCGTACACGTCCTGACGTTGAGCGGGGCGATCATCTCCTGGTCGCCCCGCTTCGCTACTCGCCGAGATCGCCCCAGCTCGTCACCCGTTCGATGCGGATGGCGATGACGGGAAGCGATTCGATCGGCATCGCCACGAGCTGCGGATAGCGTGAACGGACCAGCGCCTGCGCGCGCGCATGTTCCTCGCCCGGCATCAGGATGTCCGCGCGTCCGCGCAGCATGACCCAGCCCAGCCGGCGCCAGTCTTCGTCGTAGTGATCGAAGACGACGGCGACCTGCGGATTATGGGCGATGTTGCCCAGCCGCTTCAGCGGTCGGTCGCGGTCGCGCTTGGGCTTGGCGTCGATAGCGATATAGAGGGTCTCGCCCGCGAGACCGAAGCATACGGGCACGACGTGCGGTGCGGCACGTGCGTCAGCGGTCGCAAGATGGCCGACCCGCCGCGTCTCGACAAAGCCGCGTTCACGCGCCGATAGCATGCAGGCCCCACCGTTGCCGGACTCATGCCCGGCAGGATGACACCCTTCTAGTCGGCGGCGATATCGCCGGCCAGCTCGGCGGCTTGTGCTTCGTATTCCTCGGCCATGTGCTGCAGCGCCGTGACGGTCTGGCGGTCGTTGATCTGCCGCGACAGCCGCCGACAGCGCCGGGCATGGGCCAGGAATTCATCCCGCTGGCGCGCCGCGGTGATGTCCTCCAGAAGGTTGATCGCGCCGGTGAACTGCCCCGCCGCGTCGAACAGCGGCGTCGGTTAGGGCCGAAAGGCAACGCGACGACCGTCCGGCCGCTCGGCGATCGCCGTCATGCCCCGGATCGAGCGCTGTTCCTTGATGGCCACGGCCATCGGGCATTGATCGTGCGGCAAGGGCTCGCCGCGATCGGTCAGCAACTTCCAGGTCACGCACCAGCGGTCGGCGTTGGCCTGGGGCGTGCGTCCCGCAAGGTCGATGCATGCCTTGTTGTACCAGGTGATCCTGCCATCCCGGTCCGTCACATAAAGAGCGGCCGGCAGCTGCTCCAGAGAACTCGGATCGCCGTCCGGCCGTCCCTTCAACGTCTTCAGGGCGACCTGGACGATTTCCTCGGCGTCAAGCACTTGTGACATCAATCACTACAACTTCGGTCTCCCAACGCCGTTGGCAGCGATCGGGTTGCAGTGCCGCTGCCCCTCCGCCACTTGTCACAGCCAGCGCTTCGCAATGCAAAGAGCTGCGGTCGGTGATCTTTGCCACAGAGTTCATTGTCGTTTCATGACCACAATTGGTCTTGGGGAGAACTTGGGGTGTCGGACATGATCGATCGCGGCTTGCTCATCCAATCCATTCACGAGGCTGCGGCGATCGCCGAGCGCTGGCCCTTCGTGCTCCAGGCGATTGGCCGGGCCGTCGATGCACCGAGTGCCATGCTGTGGGCCCTCCGCAGCGATGCCTGGGCTGGCGACGTCATGTCCGGTCCGAGAGATGCCTTGCGCTGCCAGCAAACGACGCCAAGGCTGTTGGGTGCCGACCGCGCGGGCTTTCTTACCGACGGCGACCTCTTTTCTGCCGCCGAGCGGCGCGGCGATGCCTTTGCCGCGACCGCCATCGCCGTACCCACGGGCGATCGCCTCGGCTTCCATTTCCAGCGGGCGCCGGGGGCATCGCCGTTTGCAGCGCAAGACGTGGCGCTGCTCGATTCGCTGCGACCGGCGCTGGCGCGCGCCGGCATGCTGAGCGTGCGCTGGCGCCTGCAGCAGCCGCGCACCGCGACCGCAGCCCTGCAGACCATCGGCCTGCCCGCCGCCATGCTCGATCGCGAGGGCCGCGCTCTCGCCGCCAACGCCGAGATCGAAGCGCTCGCCAACCACGTGCACTGGCGGCCGCAGGACCGCCTCGCCCTGGTCGACGCGCAGGCCAATGGCCTGTTGCACAAGGTCCTGGCTGATCCGCGCGACGGGCGTTCCTTTGCCGCCCGCTCGATGGCCGGCGAACCCGCGGTCATCCACGCCGTGCCGGTGGTGGGTCAGGCGCGCAACATCTTCGGCGGCCGCGTGACCTTGGTGGTGCTCACACCCGTGGACCAGGCCGCCCAGGCCGTGCGCGGGCTGTTCGACCTCACGGCGCAGGAGGCGCGCTCGCTGGCCAAGGCCAGCACGTCCCGGCAGGCCGAGCTCACCTCGCTGCTGGCCGGCCTGCCGAAGCTGCAACCCCGCCCGTCACCCGCGGGCGCTGAACCTGTGTGAGGAATCCCACAGACCGCCGGCCACCGGGTTGCCAAGTTTGGCCGTCTTCTTGGGGGGCGCGGAGCGGCGATTGCCGGTAACGGCGAGCCAGGTCAGGCCAGCTTGGGGCAGCACTGGGGCCCGATCTGCAGCCGCTCCCGCTTCGCACTTCGCTCAGCTGCGCATCCGCGCGTTCCAGAAGCGATAAAGCCCGGCCACGTCGCCGGCAAAGAGATTGCGATCACAATGAGTGATGCCGGCCACCGCGCGGGAGTGCGAGCCATAGGCGACGTCTGACTCTGTCTGGTTGCCGGCATACTGCCAGAGCTTCCAGCCGCGGTCGGCCCAGGCCCAGGGCAAGTCCGGCTGCTCGCGATAGTCGGCGAGCCAGAGGTCGCACTGCGCCAGTAGCGAGCCCGGGACGATCGGTCCACCGAGGGTCAGTCCGCGGCGGCCATGTTTTTGGCCGTTGGCCCAATTCGGATGGGTGTAGAGGACAGGGAACCGACCGGTCGCCTGTTGCACGACCGTAACAAAGGCCTCGGCCTGGGCCAGCGTCATGGTATTGCGCGGGTTGGCGTCGTTGGCCTCGATATCGAGGGCGATCAGCGTCGAGGGCGTGGGCCGGACCACCGACAGGAAGGACTGCGCCTGCTGCGCCCCGGAATACTGGCGCGTGCCGAAATGATAGGCCCCCCACAACAGTCCGGCCTGCTCGGCCTGCTGGCGGCGCACGGCGTAGGAGGGGTCAACCCAGTCGCCGCCCTCTGTCGCCTTGTGGATAACGGCAAGGATGCCGCTGCGGCGGACAGCGTTGAAGTCGCTGACGATCACGCCGTGGCTGATGTCGATCACCGCGTCCAGTCCAGACGGTCCCATCTGAGCCTGCGGCAGGTAGACGTCGCCGCCTCGTCTCGCCACCGGCGCCTGACCGCCACATCCTGCCAAGCCCAGGCTGGCCAACCCGCCGCCCAGCACAACCCTGCGGGAAACCATCCCTCACCCTTCATTGAAGAACCGTGAGACATCTTACCACGGCGGCCTCGATTGGTCCCAGATTGGTCACGGGCCACACCTTATTTGTGACGCCCTTACTCACGAGCATTTCGGCGATCGTACGGGTGAGGATCATGCTGGGCGATGGCGCGATGACTTCGGCAATGGCTTCGTGGTGGCGCAAGGCTTGGCCAGGCGAGACAGGTCGCCGATCGCCCAAGGTCACCGATGCTTCCTTCGCGGAGACCGTGGCCGACTTCTCGCGCCAGCTCGGCGAACGCGCCGCCGAGCGCGCAGCCGCCGGACCGATAACGACGGCGCAGGAACGGCAGGAGGCGATGCGCGCCTACGATCGCGCACGGCGACGCAAGCAGGTCCTGGTCGGAGCGTTCGTCGGCGGCGGGCTGATCGCGCTTGCCATCGCCTCGCTCGCGCCACCGAGCGGCGACGCACCGGGCTTGCCGCCGACCGGTATCGCAGCTGCCGCCGAGCCCGCACCGCAAGCTGTCGCGCCGGTCACCACGGCGGCCACCGTCGAGCCGCCCGCACCGACATCACCCGTGCAGAACGCGAGCCTCACCGACGTGCCGGTCGCGACGGCGAGCCAGCCGGCATCCGACGCGGCGCCTCAGCCGAAGAGTCACGCGGCGCCGGGCTCGCAGCCCCTGAAAGCGGACGAGGTGCGTGAAGTCCAGCGCAAGTTGCGCGGCTTTGGCTTCGATCCCGGGCCGATCGACGGCACGGCGGGCCGGCGCACCGCGACGGCCGTGATGCGCTACCAGGAAAGCCGCAACCTCCCGCAGACCGGCGATGTCGACAGCGACCTGCTCGAGATGCTGCGCCAGGATCGCGCGCCCGAGGTCGTCCCACCGCCGCCACCGCCACGGCCGCAGTACCCCACCAGGACCGCGGCGCGGCAGGAGAACCCGTTCCAGCGGCTGGGACGCTGGATCGATTCGCTGGTGCGTTGACCTTCACTCGCCCGGCTGAGCGACCTTGCCCGTCGTATCGACCGGCTTGGCGCGGCGCTCGCGCGTCAGCAGGCGGAAGAACAGCGGCACGAACAGGATGGCAATGAAGGTGGCGAACAGCATGCCGCCGATCACGCCGGTGCCGATCGAATGCCGGCTGGCCGAGCCTGCGCCGGTGCTGATGGCAAGCGGCAGCACGCCCAGGATGAAGGCAAGCGAGGTCATGACGATCGGCCGGAAGCGCAGCCGCGCCGCCTCGATAGCCGCGTCATAGACGGAGCGCCCCTGCTGATGGCGCTGCGAGGCGAATTCGACGATCAGGATGGCGTTCTTGGCGGCAAGGCCGATCAGCGTCACCAGGCCGATCTGGAAATAGACGTCGTTGTCGAGCCCGCGCAGCCAGATCGCCACAAGCGCGCCCAGCACCGCGAAGGGCACCGCCGTCAGCACGGCAAGCGGCAGCGACCAGCGCTCGTACTGCGCCGCCAGGATCAGGAACACCATGATCAGGCCGAAGACGAAGCCGAGTTGGCCCGAGCCCTGGGTCGCGAGCTCCTGGTAGGCCGAACCGATCCAGCCGATGGTGAAGTCGTTGCTGAGCGTCTTGGCCACGACGTCCTGCATGACCGCGATCGCCTGGCCCGACGAGTAGCCGGGTGCGGGACTGCCCAGGATCTTGGCGGCCGGGAAGATGTTGAAGCGATCGACGGTGTCGGGCCCCAGCACACGGGTGAAGGTGACGAGCTCGTTCAGCGGCACCATGGCGCCGGTATCCGAGCGCACGAAGACGTGCCGCAGATCGTCCGGTCTCTCGCGGAAGTCGGCCTCGGACGACAGGCTGACGCGATAGGTGCGGCCATAGAGCGAGAAGTCGTTGACATAGAGGCTGCCGAACGAACTCTGCATCGTGTCGAAGATGATGTTGATCGGTATGCCGAGGGCCCTCGCCTTCTCGCGGTCGACGTCGGTGCGGTACTGCGGCACGGCTGCGGTGTAGGTGGTCGACACGCCGCGCAGCTCGGGCCGCTGATTCGCCGCCGCGACCACCTTGTTCGTGGCGTCGGAGAGCGCCGCCAGCGAGCCGCCCGAGCGGTCCTGCAGGAAGAACTCGAAGCCGCCGGTGACGCTGATGCCGATGATTGGCGGCGGGTTGAAGCCGATGACGATGCCGTCCTTGAACTTGGCGTTCAGCGCCGACAGTGCCGGCGCCAGGTTGCGGGCGTCCTCCTTGGGATCCGTGCGCTGCGACCAGTCCTTCAGCGTCACGAACGAGATGCCGGAATTGGTCTTGAGCGCGCGCGACAGGAGGTCGAAGCCGGAGAAGGTGACGACATGGGCGACCGCGGGATTCTTCATCAGCGCCTCGGTCGCCTCTCTCGTGACCTCGCGGGTGCGCGAGATGGAGGCGGCAGGCGGCAGGATCGTCACCATGAAGACGTAGCCCTGGTCCTCGGCCGGCACGAGGCTGCCCGGAACGCGCAGGAACAGGCTCCAGGTCAGTCCCAGCACGATGACCAGGCCGGCGACGCCCAATACCGTGCGCTTCAACAGGAAGCCCACGCCGCCGGTGTAGCGCGCCGTCAGCCAGCCGAAGAGGCGGTTGAAGGCGGCGAAGGGCGCCCATGGCGGCCCATGCGCCTGCTTCAGCAGCAGCGCCGCCAGCGCCGGCGTCAAGGTCAGCGCCACCACGCCCGAGATCACCACCGACACCGCGATGGTGACGGCGAACTGCCGATAGAGCTCGCCCGCCAGGCCACCCAGGAACGACACCGGGATGAACACCGCGCACAGCACCAGCACGATGGCGATGATCGGGCTCGTCACCTCCTGCATGGCCTGGATGGCGGCCTCGCGCGGGCCCTTGCCCTCGGTCGACATGATGCGCTCGACGTTCTCCAGCACGACGATGGCGTCGTCGACGACGATGCCGATCGCCAGCACCAGGCCGAACAGCGTGAGCAGGTTGATGGAGAAGCCCAGCACGAACATGCCGGCGAAGGTGCCGATGATCGACACCGGGATGGCGATCACCGGGATGATCATCGCCCGCACGCTCTGCAGGAACAGGAACACCACCAGCACGACCAGCGCGATCGCCTCGACGAAGGTGATCGCCACCTCCTCGATCGAGACCTCGACGAAGCGCGTGGTATCGAAGGGGATGTCGTAGCGCAGGCCGACCGGGAATCGCTTGGAGATGGTCTCCATGGTCTCCTTGACCAGCGCCGCCACCTGGATGGCGTTGGCGCCGGGCTGCAGGTAGACGGCGATCGGCACCGCCGGCGCGCCGTTGAAGGTGCCGGAGAAGCCGTAGAGCAACGCGCCCAGTTCGACGCGCGCCACGTCCTTCAGGCGCAGCGCCCCGCCATTCTCCTCGGAGCGGATGATGATGTCCTCGAACTGGGTGCGATCGACCAGGCGCGGCGGGGTCGTCACCGAGTAGGTGAAGACCTGCGGACGGTTCATCGGCTCCTCGCCGAAGCGACCGGCGGCGAACTGCTGGTTCTGCTCGCGCACCACCGTGGCGATGTCGGACGGCGTCAGGTTGTACTGCGCGAGCTTGTCCGGCCGGAGCCAGATGCGCATCGAATAGTCCGAGGCGCCGAACAGCGAGGCGTCGCCGACACCGGGCAGTCGGCGGATCTCGTCGAGCACGTTCACCAGCGCGTAGTTGCTGATGTAGATCGTGTCGTAGCGCCCGTCGGGCGACGACATGGTCAGCACCTGCAGGATCGAGGTCGAGCGCTTCTGGACCACCAGCCCCTGACGGACGACCTCGCCCGGCAGCAGTGGCTGGGCGCGTTGCACGCGGTTGTTGACGTTGATGGCGTTCTGGTCGGGATTGGTGCCGATCTCGAAAGTGACCGTGAGGTTCATCGTCCCCGAGCCGGTCGAGGTCGACTGCATGTAGAGCATGCGCTCGACGCCGTTGATCTGTTGCTCGAGCGGGGCCGCGACGGTGGCGGCGATGTTCTCGGCGGTGGCGCCGGGATAGGTAGCCGAGACCACGACCTCGGGCGGCACGATCTGCGGATACTGCGCGATCGGCAGCACGCGCATGGCGACCAGGCCCGCCAGCACGATGACGATCGACAGCACCGAGGCGAAGACCGGCCGGTCGATGAAGAATTTCGAGATCATTGCTTGGCGGCCTCGGCCGCTGCCTTCACCGCCACCGGCACCACGGGATTGCCCGGCCGCACGCGGATCACGCCGTCGACGACGATGCGGTCGCCGCTCTTCAGGCCCTTGCGCACGATCCAGCCGTCGGGCAGCTCGCGATAGAGGCGAACGTTACGGGCGCGCGCCACGTTGTCGGCCTCGACGACATAGACGTAGGGTCCGAGCGGGCCCTGCGAGATCGCGGCCTTGGGGACCACGATGGCGTTGGGCATGACAATGCCGGTCATCTTCACGCGCACGAACTGGCCCGGCAGCAGCGCGCCGTCGCGATTGGGAAATATGGCGCGTGTGAGCAGGGTGCCGGTGCGCGGATCGATGGTGCGCGAGCGCGTGTCGACGGCGCCGGGCTGCGGAAAGGTGCCACCGTCGCCGAACTGTAGCTCGACCTTGACGTTCTTGGAGTCGAACAGCTCCTCTGGCGTCTTGTCGATCTCCTGCAGCTGGCGCAGCTCGCTGTCGGTGAAGGTGAAGTTGACGTAAGCCGGATCGAGCTGGGTGATGGTGGTGAGCAGGGTGTCCTGCGCCTTGATCAGCGTACCCTCGGCCGGCGACACCAGGCTGGTCGGGCCCTTCACCGGCGCGCGGATGACGGTGAATTCGAGATTGAGCTTGGCCGTGACCACGTCGGCCTCGGTCGAAAGCACCGCGGCGCGCGCGCCGTCGCGGCCGGCGATGGCATCCTCGAAGGCCTTCTGGGTCGCCACCTTCTGCGCGGCGAGGCCTTCCTGGCGCTTGAAGTTCTCCTCGGCCTGGATCAGCTGCGCCTTGGCCTGGGCCGCCTGGGCATTGGCGCGCGCCAGGGCCGCCTCGTAGGTGCGGGGATCGATCCGGAACAGGATCTGGCCGACATCGACGACGGCGCCTTCCTGGTATTCGCGCTTCAGCAGGATGCCATTCACCTGGGAGCGGATCTCGACGACGCGGAAACCCGCGACACGACCGGAGAAGTCGAGCGGCAGGGGCACGTCGGCCTCCTTGAGCTCGACGACCCCGACCTGCGGCGGTGGCGGCGCGGCCGGCGCCGCAGGCTTGGCGGCCGGACGCGTCCACCACCACGCACCCGCCCCAACCAGCACCACGACCACACATGCCGCGACGATCCAGCGGCTCCAGCGGCTGGTCATCGGTGTTCTCCAGAGCGTTCAACCATCCCGACAGAGACCATACACACCGTCGCGCGGCGCTTCACCCCTGTTCCGCGGGTCGCCGGCTTCACAGGCGGTGCGTCGACGGTTGTTGCCCGCCGCCCTCCGATGACGCACCCTCGCAATCCGGGGCTGAGGTCGGGGGACAGAGCATCCATGGAGCAGCGGGAAAACGCGCGGCGCCTGACCACCGTGCTGGCGACCGATGTGGTGGCCTACAGCAAGATGACGGCACGCAACGAGGAGCACGCCGTCCGGCTGGTCCGGCAGCGCTTCGCCACGGCGAGCATCTTCATCGAGCAGCACGACGGACGCGTGTTCAATACGGCGGGTGACGCCCTGCTGGCGGAGTTCGCGAGCCCAGTCGAGGCGGTGCGCTGCGCCATCGAGATCCAGGAGGCGATGCGCACCGCCAACGAGCTCGCGCCTGAGGACAACCGCCTGCAGCTCAGGATCGGCATCAATCTCGGCGACGTGATGGTGAGCGGTACCGATCTGCTGGGCGATGGCGTCAATGTCGCGGCCCGGCTGGAAGGGCTGGCACCGGCGGGCGGCATCTGCGTGTCGTCCAGTGTCTATGAGCAACTGATCGGCAAGCTGACGTTGGGCGCCGAGGACCTGGGCGAGCAGCAGGTCAAGAACATCCCCCGGCCGATCCGGGCCTATCGCCTGACGCCGCAAGGCGCGCCACCGGCGCCGCCGCCGGCCGCACCGGCGCCGCGGCGCCTGAAGGCCCGCGTCGTCGTGCCCGTGCTGGGCGCGCTCGTGGTGCTGGCCGCCGCCGCTGTGATCGCTGTCCGCTGGCTCTCTCCAACGCCACCGGCGCCGGCAACGGCCGGCGCGGCCACGCCGCCGCCCGTGCAGGCAGTCGCCGGCGCTCCGGCGCAGCCGCCCGCGAAGCGCGTGCTGGTGCCGGAGTCCATTCCGTTCCTCGACGATCGCATCCAAGAGCGCATCCGCAGCGGCTATTTGCCGGCGCTGGGTGCCAAGGCGCTCGCCATTTCCCCGTTCGGTCACTACGCCTATGCGAGCCAGCGTGTCGACGAGGCCGCGGCGCGCAAGGAGGCGCTGGACGCCTGCAACGCGGCCGTGAAGCGCGCCACCCCCAACGCGCCGCCGTCTGCCAATTGCGCCATCTATGCCATCGAGAACGACGTGGTCTGGACATTCCGACCACCGCCAATGCCGCCCCGACCCTGGATCGCCGCCAGTCGTCCGGTGCCCGCGGTCAAGCTCGACCCCAAAGCGACACCGCTTGTGTCTCCCGCGGTTCGTCAATTTACTGCAGCAAGCTACGTTTCCGCACCATCCGCCAAGGCGATGGCGATCGGCCGGGACGGCATCGCGATCCACGTCTGGGATCGTGCCTCGGAGTTTGCCGCGATGCGCGCGGCGCTCGAGAGCTGCGGCTTCATCGCCCAACGCCCCTGCTTCGTCTATGCGCTGGGCGATGAGCTGGTGGTGCACATCCCCCAAATCGCGCGCATCGTCGATGTGCTCACGTTCGACGATCTCGGCGGCGTCTCCCAGTCCGACCGGCAGCGCATCGCCACGACCTACCTGCCCGACGCCGATTGGCGGGCGCTGGCGATCGGCCGCAACGGCCGCATCGGCCTCGGGCTGCGGCAGACGGGCGAGCAGCAGGCGATCGACCAGGCGATGCGCACCTGCGAGCAGGCCGGCGGGATCGAGTGCACGCTGGCGGCCATCGGGCCGTTCAAGGTAGCGGCGCGCTAGACCAGGTTGCGCGGTATCCGCAGCGTCCAGTGGCGGCGGCAGATCTCGGCTTCGCCTTCTTGTGCACCGAGCGTTGCCCGCAACTCGAAGGCGTCTTTCGTGCAGTAGAGCCGCATCGAGGTCTCGAACCGCACCTGCCAATCGCCGCGGCGCTTGGTTGCGGCGAACTGCATCGCGGCGCTGGCGGCGAGCGGATCGTCGTCCCTGAGGTCGAGCGCGTACTTGCCCTCGCTCTCGATCTCGAGCCCGAGGCGATCGAGCCGCATCACACCTGGACGCGGGCGAGTGGGCGGATCCGGCGTCGCGGTGTGCGGCGGAGGCAGCACCGGCAGCATCGCATCCTCGCGGCGCGCCGGCCGCACCGGCAGGTCGAGCGTGCCGGCCACGATCGTGACAGTTGCCACCTCGGGCGCCGGCCAGATCATCGGCCAGTAGGTCGTCGAGAGGCCGAGCCGGACGCGATGGCCGGCCGGCAAGCTCGCCCCGCAGTCGTTGAGCTGGATACGCACGCGATAGCGCCGGCCGGGCTCGAGTGGCGATGGCGCCTCGTGGCTGTCGCGATGGGTGAGGTTCAGGACGCCGAAGCTGAGGCGCAGCGACTCCCCGCCGGGATGCACGTCGCAGAGGCGCGCCACGAGGTTGGCGACCGGCCGATCGCAGGCGATGTCGAGAGTGACCACCGGCGCGCCGAGAAGCTCGATCGTCTCCTCGAGCGGCGGCGTGTCGAAGACCAGCGAGCGCTGGTCGTCGGGCCTCTGGTCTCCCGCCTGGTCGTTGCCGCGGCCGAACGGACACCATTCGCCGGCTTCGCTGCCGAGCGTCTGCGGCGAGCAGATCTTGCGCGGCACGATCGCGGCGGCCGCGCGGGCCAATCCGTTGTCCGTCAGGAAAAGGCGTTGGGGCGCGTTGCCGGGCGGCGGCCACGCCGGCTCGGCCACCCAGCGTCCCGGCAAAGTTTCGTGATGGGTCTCGGGCATGTGGCTTTCGGTCAGCCAGGCCCGCAGCATCGGCTCGGCCATCACGCCGGTGTCGATGCCCTTCAACCAGTGGTCCCACCAGCGCAGCATCTCCTGCAGGAAGCCGATCTGCGGGCCGGGCTTGGCGAAATGCGGATAGGCGTGCGCCCACGGGCCGATCAGTCCCTTGCGCGGCACCTTCAAATGCTCGAGGAGGCGCGGGATGGCGTTGCTGTAGCCATCGGTCCAACCGCCGACGGCGTAGACCGGGCACTGGATCGCCTGCCAGTCCTCGCACACCGAGCCGTGCTTCCAGTAGGCATCGCGCGTCTGGTGGCGAAGCCAGCGTTCGAGAAAGAGCGGGACCTTGTGCAGGCGCTCGCGCCACATGTCGCGCCAGCGCTCGCCGACCAGGGCGGGATCGGGCGGCTGGCACATGTCGTGGAAGAAGAAGCCCGCCCACCCAAGGTCGGCCGAGGCAAGCTTGGCGCCGCCCATGTAATGCACGTCGTCGGCATAGCGGTCGTCGGTCGAGCACAGCGTTACGATCGCCTTCAGCGCCGGCGGACGCAGCGCCGCGACCTGCAGCGCATTGAAACCACCCCAGGAGATGCCGAACATGCCGACAGCGCCGCTACACCACGGCTGGGCCGCCAGCCAGGCAATCACCTCCAGCGCGTCGTCGAGCTCCTGCTGGCTGTATTCGTCGACGAGCACGCCCTCCGACTCGCCTGAACCGCGGATATCGACGCGCCCGGCGGCATAGCCGTGCCCGGCGAGATAGGGATGTGTGAGGGCGTCGCGTTCGAAGGTGCCGTCGCGCTTGCGATACGGCAGGTACTCCAGCAACGCCGGCACCGGGTTGCGTTCGGCGTCCTGCGGCAGCCAGAGGCGCGCGGCAAGGCGGGTGCCGTCCCGCAGCGGAATCAGCGTGTGCTCGATCTCGCGGACGACTCGGGGGAACTCTGTGACGATCACGCGGCCGCGAGCATGCAGCTTTCCCGCCGTCTTGGCGATGGCTCGCCGTGTGCAACCGTGTAAGATTTCGCAGGCTCCATGGGGGGAGACCGATGTCGGGAAGCACCAAATTTCTGTTGTTCGCCACCGCGCTTCTGGTCGCGGTGGTGGGCTATCTGGCGGTCGACCATCTCGGCCTGATTCCGCAGTCGCGGCCGGCGACGACGAGGGCCCCGGCATCCGCTGCGCCCAAGGCGCCCGTTGCCGCGCCGCCAACCGCGGCAGCCGGCGCCGCCAGCGATCCCGCCCTGACCAAGGTCTACGAAGAGTGCGTGTCGACCCTCTTCCCGACGCAGGCCGACGCCCAGCGCCGTGCCGCTGCCTGCTCCGCCGCCCTGCAGAGCCGCCAGCTCAAGCCCGAGGAGATTGCCCTGGCCCGGCTGACGCGCGGCATCGCCCGCACCGCGCTCGGCGACAAGGCCCTGGCAGGCGAGGACTATGTCGAGGCGGTGCAGCGCTACGACCACTTGATCGATCCGGCCAACCCCGACGCCCTGACGCTCTATCGACACGCTGCCGCCCTGGCCGGCGCCGGCCAGACCGACAAGGCACTGGACGAGTACGGCGCCGCCATCAAGGCCAATCCCAAGGCCTCGCTCGCCTTCCTCGGTCGCGGCGTTCTGCTGGCCGAGCGCAAGCGCTCCTATGACCGCGCCATCGAGGACTTCGACAAGGTGCTGGCGCTCGAGCCCGACAATGTCGAGGCGCTGATCAGCCGCGGCGACGCCTTCTCGCAGCTGGGCGACATGGGACGCGCCATGGTCGATCTCAATCGTGCGGTCGCGCTGGCGCCGCAATCGGCGGTACCGCTGCTCAGCCGCGGCCAGGCGGAGAGCCGCCGCGGCAACAACGCCGGCGCCGAGCGCGACTACGAGGCGGCGCTGAAGATCGATCCGCGCAACGCCGACGCCATGATCAATCTTGCCGCCATTCAGTCGATGCAGGGCAAGTCCGATGCCGCCGTGAAGCTGCTCGACCAGGCGATCGCGATCGACAGCAGCAATCCTCTGGCCTTCTACAATCGCGGCTATGCCTGGTTCGCGCTCAAGGGCTACGACAAGGCGATCGCCGACTACGGCAAGGCGATCGAGCTCGAGCCGCGCCTGGGCCTGGCCTACAACAACCGCGCGCTAAGCCGCGCCGTCGCCGGCACAGACCTCGTCGCCGCATTGAACGACAGCGACCAGGCGCTGAAGCTCCTGCCGTTGAATCTCGAAGTGCGCGACACGCGCGGCTTCATCTATCTCAAGCTCGGCGATCCGCAGCTGGCGCTCAACGAATACAATGCCGCGCTGACCTTCGATCCCAACCGGGCTCTGTCGCTCTACGGCCGCGGACTGGCCAGGATCAAGACCGGCGACGTAGCGGGCGGCAAGGGCGACCAGGCCGCCGCCCTCACGCTCAACCCCGAAGTCGCCAACGACTTTGCCATGTATGGCGTGCAGTAGCGCCCGTCGGGGGTCAGACCAGGGCCTGGCGCCAGGACTTTTCCGCCGTCGGGTCGGCGTGGCGGTCGAAGCGGATGACGGCGTCGTGGCCGCCTTGCCCGGCGCGCAGTTCCTGGATCTTTTTCCAGGTATCGCCGGCGACCGCGTAAAGGGCCGCAAGCCGCTGCCTCGCCCGCTCGTCGGTCGGGTTGACGCGCAAATCCTCCTCGAGGTCGGCTGCGGTCATCCCCATCCGATCCAGCTCGCGCTCGAGGAAGGCGATCCGTCGCGCGACTACAGCCTCGGTGTCATTCATTGCATGTCCCCCGCCCACAGGCTCCTAGAGTCGCGGCGCTCTCATTGCAAGTGACTTGCGCACCAAGTGCAGCCGATTTCGTTGACGATGCAAAACCTGCATGTGAAGCTTCGCCAGCTTCATTGGGGATTGGAGCATGGTTAGAGCGGTGCTGTGGGGAGCGCTTGCGCTCAATCTGATCATAGTCGCGATATCGGCGAACGAAGCGAAAGCCGATCAGCAGAGCTGCGCCCAGTTTCGCGACGCCATCATCAGGATGGAGACCGAGTCGGTGCGGCCACCCGGTTGGTTCGGCCTGGATCGCAATCTGCGCGAGCTCTACACGAAGGACTGCCTGCAGAATCCTGGCGACGCCTTGCCGCCGCTGCACATCGCGCTGGATGGGGGTCCCTATACGCTCAGCCCTGACTGCGATGCCTTGCTCAGTCGCATCTCTGGCGATCCCCTGCTCGATGATGCCGACGCCCAGGAACGCGCCCGCTGGCTCGACACCATGCGTTCCCAATGCCGCGACTTCCTCGATGCCTTGAAGCGGCGCACCGGCATCGATCCCGACCGGGATCCGGGCGGGTTCTGGCCGGCCGTCGGCAATCTCGCCTTCAACGGCTTCGCGCCGCCCGGCACGCCATCGCTGCCGCCGGCCAGCATCTACGCCGATCCCGGCTGGCAACGGATGTGCAAGGGCGCGGCCAAAAACCAGAACACCTGCCTGCAGCGGCAGCAGAACATGCAGTCCCTGGCCGCGCCTCTGATCAACAACACTGTCGGCCCTGGATCGCCTGGCGCCGACAATCCACCGGAACCCAAGGTCACGCCGCGGAGTACCGACGGATACGGCACGACCCAGGCTGGTGCGTTCGCGGATTGCGCGGCGCTCTACGGTTCGGTTGTGGACATGTGCAAGGCCAACGAGTTGACGGCGCTGCGCACAGCGGCGCGCATGCCGCCACCGGCTCCGCCCAAACCGGCACCGCCTAAGCCTGCACCGCCACCCGCGGCAAAACCCAACCCGCCCCAGGCTTCGCAAGCGCCACCGCAGCAGGCGGCAGCTCCATCGCAATGCCAGCAGCTCGCCGCAAAGTACGTCGCCGCCGCACAGGCCAATGACGGCCCCGGCGCGATCGCGGGCTACAACGCGCTCAAGGCCGCCGGCGGCTGTGGCGTGCTCGACAAGGTCCCGCCGGTGGTCGCGGCGGCCCCGCCGGCCGCAGGGGACCCGCGCTTCATACAACGCGGCGCGAGGCCCGGCATCGACAGCACGGTCGGCGCGTGCAACGCCTCGCCGGCCGAGTGCCAGGAGGCGATGCGTCAGCTCGAGGCCGGCACGTCGCCGGCGGCCAAGGCCGCCCTGATGGCCAATGCGATCAGCGTCGGCCTGCAACTCGGCGCTGCAATGGCGAACGGCCTGGCCGCAGTCGCGCCGCAGGGCGGCGGTGGCGGTGGTGGCCAACCCACCGTCAGGGGCAACAACACCGACATGCGAAGCCTGGCGCCGGCGCCGATCCATAACGGACGCGGTCAGGGATCGGGCACCGCGCCGCCCCAGTACAACAATCAAAGCACCATCACGGGCACATCACGATGATTCGCAAGCTGTTGGCCGCCGCAGGCCTGTTGTTGACGCTCGACGCCTGCACCGGCCCGCCGCCGCCCAAGATGGTCGACGCCTTCAAGGACGTTTACAACGGCAACTCGGCGGCCGTGCCGGCGAACGCGCCGGTCACCATGACGCCGCCGATCGGCATCATCTTCAGCGAGAACGTCGAGGCCCATATCGGCGCCGTGCGCGACGCCAACGAGTACTGGGGCAAGGTCGTGCCGGCGTCACTCACCAATACGGTGGTGATCGCTGACACCAACCCCATCTACTTCTCGGGCAAGATCCTGCAACTGCTGCAGCGCCGCTTCCCGGGCGCCGTGCCGATCAACGACTTCAACCAGGCCGCACAGACGGGCAAGCGCTCGGTGATCTTGGTCGACCTGCGCATGAAGTACATGGAGCCCTACGGCGATCGTAACCAGAAGATGGACATCGACCTCTATTTCTTCGACGCCAGCATGAATCCGGTATCCAAGCTGAACGGCCACGCCGAGTACTATGTCCCGTATGCGTCGATGGACACGGGCATGCAGAAGATCACCAACGCGGCCATCGCCGAGCTCGATTCCAAGATTTCGGCGACGGTGCGTTGATCCAGACTGGATCTGATTGTCCCTGACAGCGAGGCAGCCCGACGGTAGAACTGCGCGTCGGACGTGTATCGTCCCTGGAGGAAGCCATGGCACTGCACATGGACATCGTCCCGCTCCAACGCCTGGTCATCATCGTCGCCCATGGCGAGGTCACGGCCGACGACCTCTCGAACAACGTGCGCGAGCTCATGGAGGCTCACGTCGCGCGCTATGCCAAGATCATCGACGTTTCGGCCTCGCATTGGGTGCTGACCAAGGAGCAGATCGCCGACATAGGCGATCGGCTGCGCGGCGATCTCGGCCCACGCCGGACCAAATCGCCCAGGCAAGGCGCCTCCTTCCACGCCAAGGATCGTCCGTTAGATCTCAACGCTCCAGGTCGAGCGTGTCGGCGCGGGGAGCTTCCTTGAGATTCATGCGCCCCTCATAGATCGGCCGCGCGCCGGTCGTCGGGCCGGGATACTGCACGAACAGCACGGTCCCACCGGTCTCGGTGCGCATCTCGTTCTCGAAGTGCGGGTCTTCCATGTAGACCAGCGTACCGGGCCCGTATCTGCGTCCGCCCATCTGGAACTCGCCGTCGATGATGTACCAGACCTGTGCGAAGTCGTGGCGGTGCAGCGGAAAGCCCGCGCCGGGCTCGTAGCGCATGAAGCCGGCATTGGGCGCGGTCGGCCGTTCGGGCGTCGGATGGAACAGGAACTTGGTGACATTGCCGAAGCGGCCCATCTGCCAGTCCATGTCGTCGGGGTGGCGGAACTCGGGGGCGTGGTGGCTCATCGTGTCCTCCCTCCGGTCGTCGTTTGCGAAAGCGCGGGTCGCCATGCGAAGGCGTACTCGACCAGCGAAACCATGCTGAGCGACCCGGCGAGGCTTTACCAGCGGCATGACGGGCGTAGACTTCCCTCATGCAGATCGAACGCCCTCATCCCAAGATCGGCGCCCTCGTGAGCGGCATCGATGTGCGTGCGTTGAGCGACGAGGACTGGCAGACGCTCTATCGCACCTGGCTCGACAGCATCGTCATGGTCGTGCGCGGCCAGACGCTCACCAAGGAAGAGTTCCTCGCCTACTCGCGCCGCTTCGGCCGGCTGAAGCCGCACCGCGTGCGCAAGACACGCGATGCCGAATTCCCCGAGCTCACGGTCATGGGCATCGGCACGCGCAAGGCCGACGGCCAGGTCAACCAGGCGATCTACAACCGCGGCGGCCATTGGCACACCGACTCGCCGTGGGATGACGAGGTCTGCAAGGGCACGCAGCTCTACGGCGTCGCCATCCCCTCGACCGGCGGCGATACCGCCTTCGCCAGCATGTACGAGGCCTACGCAGCATTGCCCGAGAGCCTGAAGCAGCGCATCGCCGGGCTCAGGGCCGAATACATCTATGGCGGCAAGAGGCGCGACGGTCATGACCTGCTCGAGCCCGAGGACAGGCAGCGCCCGCCCGCCGTCTATCCCATGGTGCGCGTGCACGAGGAGACTGGCCGCACGTCGCTCTACGCCAATCCGCATCACATCGTGCGCATCCAGGGGACGAGCGAGGCCGACAGCGACGCGCTGGTGAAGGAACTCACGCCCTACATGGTCGAGACGCCGGTGCAGTATCAGCACAAGTGGCAGAAGGGCGACATCGTGATCTGGGACAATCGCTGCGGCCTGCACAAGGCCTGTGGCGGTTATCCCATCGAAGAGCCGCGCATCCACTGGCGCACCACCATCATGCAGGACGAGGTGCGCCGGCAGATCGCCGCGTAACCATTTTCAAGGCCGCTCATGGTCATGCTCTTCCGGACCGCCGGCCTCTGGCCGGCTCATAGCTCATGAGGCCGGCGGGACGCCGGCGGTCCGGAAGACGGAGTCATGCTCGTCAGCGCTTGGGCGGTGTCGCCGGCCACGACTTGATCAGCGTGTCGTAGTCGACCGTCTCGCCCTTGGGCTTCTCGTTCGCAAGCTTGCGCTGCGGTGCCACCGTGCCGTCCTTCTCGGCCTTGGCGTACCAGTAGTCGGCGGTCTGCTTGGGATTGAGCTTGGGACCGCAGGCGCCCTGGGCGCCCGACTTCTCGAGACGCTCGAGCACGGAGTCCTGGGCGGCGGCCAGCGCATCCATGGCCTGCTGCGGCGTCTTGGCACCGGACGAGGCATCGCCGATGTTCTGCCACCACAGCTGGGCGAGCTTGGGATAGTCGGGCACGTTGACGCCCGTCGGGGTCCACTGCACGCGCGCCGGCGAGCGGTAGAACTCGATCAGGCCACCGAGCTTGGGCGCCCGTTCGGTGAAGCTCTTGTCCCAGATGTCGCTTTCACGAACGAACGTCAGGCCGACATGGCTCTTCTTCAGCGAGGTGGTCTTGGCGACCATGAACTGCATGTAGAGCCAGGCCGCCTTGCGCCGGTCGAGCGGCGTCGACTTCAGCAGGGTGAGCGAGCCCGCGTCCTGGTAGCCGAGCTTCATGCCCTCCTTCCAGTACGAGCCGTGCGGCGAGGGCGCCATCCGCCACTTGGGCGTGCCGTCGGCGTTCACCACCGGCAGGCCGGGCTTCACCATGTCGGCGGTGAAGGCGGTGTACCAGAAGATCTGCTGGGCGATGTTGCCCTGGGCCGGCACGGCGCCGGCTTCGGAGAAGGTCATGCCGCGCGCGTTGGGCGGGGCATATTTGTTCAGCCACTCGACGTACTTGACGATCGAGTAGACGGCCGCCGGACCGTTGGTGTCGCCGCCACGCTCCACCGAGGAGCCGACCGGACGGCAGCCCTCCATGCGGATGCCCCATTCGTCGACCGGCTTGCCGTTGGGGATGCCCTTGTCGCCGTTGCCGGCCATCGACAGCCAGGCGTCGGTGAAGCGCCAACCCAGCGACGGGTCCTTCTTGCCGTAGTCCATGTGGCCATAGACCTTGACGCCGCCGATCTCCTTGACGTCGTTGGTGAAGAACTCGGCGATGTCCTCGTAGGCCGACCAGTTCACCGGCACGCCGAGCTCGTAGCCGTACTTGGCCTTGAAGCGTGCCTTGTAGTCGGGGTTGGTGAACCAGTCGTAGCGGAACCAGTAGAGGTTCGCGAACTGCTGATCGGGCAGCTGGAACAGCTTGCCGTCGGGCGCCGTTCCGAACGACTTGCCGATGAAGTCGTCGACGTCGAGCGTCGGCAGCGTCACGTCCTTGCCCTCGCCCGCCATCCAGTCGGTCAGGCTGACCGTCTGGTTGTAGCGGAAGTGGGTGCCGACCAGGTCGGAGTCGTTGATCCAGCCGTCGTAGATGTTCCTGCCCGACTGCATCTGGGTCTGGATCTTCTCGACGACGTCACCCTCCTGGATGATGTCGTGCTTGACCTTGATGCCGGTGATCTCGGTGAAGGCCTTGGCCAGCACCTTGGATTCGTACTCATGCGTGGTGATGGTCTCGGAGACGATGCTGATCTCCATGCCGACGAAAGGCTTCGCGGCATTGATGAACCATTGCATCTCCTTCATCTGCTCGTCCTTGCTGAGGGTCGACGGCTGGAACTCGGTGTCGATCCACTTCTTTGCCGCCGCCTCATCGGCGTACGCCGGAGCTTGCAAAGCCCCCAAACAGGCCGCCATCGCGATGGCGCTGGCCATCGTCGATAGACGGACCTTGGCTGTCACGTGTCTCATGGCTTTCCTCCAATCCTAGCGATTGATCGCGGAAAGATGTCCGGTTTGCCCGGCTCTGCTTGACCTCGTAGGCCTCAGACCGTGCGGAACACGATCACGGCAGCGACCAACGAAATGACGGTGGCGAGCCACAGGCTCGACAATTCGATGCCCTCGCCGATCGGCAGGACGGCAATCGGCGAGGTGCCGACGAAGCCGATCCAGGCGAGGTGGATGACGGCGGCGAGCACGAGCGACAGGAACAGCCTATCGCCGCGTGTCGTCGGAATGCCGAGGACGCCGACGCTCTCGGCCTCGGGCCGCGCCTGGGCAAGCCAGATCAGGACGATCAGGACGAGGCCGATGGCGGCGAAGAAGAGAGCGGTTGCCGGCGTCCAGGCCATCCAGGCGACGTTTTCCATGCCCGCCTCCTAGACCCGGCCGAGCGCGAAGCCGCGCGCGATGTAGTTGCGCACGTACCAGATCACGACGGCGCCGGGGAGGATGGTGAGCGTGCCGGCGGCGGCCAGCACGCCCCAGTCCATGCCGGCCGCCGACACGGTGCGCGTCATGGTGGCGGCGATCGGCTTGGCGTTGACCGAGGTCAGCGTGCGCGCCAGCAGGAGCTCGACCCACGAGAACATGAAGCAGAAGAAGGCGGCGACACCGATGCCGCTTGCGATCAGCGGCATCAGGATCTTCACGAAGAAGCGCGGGAACGAGTAGCCGTCGAGGAAGGCCGTCTCGTCGATCTCGCGCGGCACACTCGAGATGAAGCCCTCGAGGATCCAGACCGCGAGCGGGATGTTGAACAGGCAGTGCGCCAGCGCCACCGCCCACGGCGTGTCGAACAGGCCGATCGCGGAATAGAGATTGAAGAACGGGAGCGCGAACACCGCCGCCGGCGCCATGCGGTTGGACAGCAGCCAGAAGAACAGGTGCTTGTCGCCCATGAAGCGGTAGCGCGAGAAGGCGTAGGCCGCGGGCAGGGCGAAGCTGATCGACAGGATGGTGTTGATCAGCACGTACTTCAGCGAGTTGATATAGCCCGAATACCAGCTCGCATCGGTGAAGATGACGCGATAATTGTCGAGCGTCGGCCGCTCGGGCCACAAGGTCATCGTCGAGGTGATCTCGACGTTGGTCTTGAAGCTCATGTTGACCAGCCAGTAGATCGGCAGCAGCAGGAAGATCAGGAACAGCGCCAGGATCACGTGGCGGCCGGGAATGGCGTACATCATCCCTCGCCTCCCGTGCCCCTGCGCTCGCCGCCGGCATTGGTCATGACGGTGAAGAACACCCAGCAGACGATGATGATGATCAGCATGTAGACGATCGACATGGCCGCAGCCTTGCCGAGGTCGAACTGGCCGAGCGCCAGCTTGACGAGCTCGATCGACAGGAAGGTCGTCGAGTTGCCCGGCCCGCCGCCCGTCACCACGAACGGCTCGGTGTAGATCATGAACGAGTCCATGAAGCGCAGCAGGGCCGCAATCACCAGCACGTGCCGCATCTTGGGCAGCTGGATCGCGGTGAACACCGCCCAGCGCGAGGCGCCGTCGATGCTGGCCGCCTGGTAATAGGCGTCGGGAATCGACTTCAAGCCGGCATAGCAGAGCAGCGCCACCAGGCTCGACCAGTGCCAGACATCCATCACGATGATGGTGAGCCAGGCGTCGATCGGGTTGGCCACGTAGTTGTAGTCGAAGCCCAGGCGGTTCAGTCCCCAGCCCATCAGGCCGATGTCGGACCGGCCGAAGATCTGCCAGATCGTGCCGACGACGTTCCACGGGATCAGGAGCGGCAGGGCGAGCACGACCAGAGTGAAGGCGACACCCCAACCCTCGCGCGGCATGACAAGCGCAATCACGATGCCGAGCGGGATCTCGATCGCCAGAACTACCGCGGAGAAGGCGAGGTTGCGCAACAGCGAGGCGAAGAAGCGTCCGCCCAGCTCGGTCGAGGGATCGAGCAGCTCCTGGTACCAGCCGACGCCGTTCCAGAAGAACTGGTTGTTGCCGAACGTGTCCTGCACCGAATAGTTCACCACGGTCATCAGCGGCACGACCGCCGAGAAAGCGACGATGGCGAACACCGGGAGGACGAGAAGCCAGGCCTTCTGGTTGGGGACCTTCTCCATCACGCCGCTCCCTCGACCCGGCGCTGGTCGGCGTAGACGTGGATCTGGCTGGGATCGAAGACCAGCCCGGCCTCATTGCCGGCGATCATGAGCCCGCGCGGCACGCGCGCCGCGATCTTGAGGTCGCCCACGCGCACATGGGCGAAGCGGCTGCGCCCGAGATCGTCGATGCGCTCGACCTGGGCCGCGAGCAGGCCGGGCGCCGGCCGCTCGAGGGCCACGAACTCCGGACGGATGCCGACTTCGATGCGCGCGCCCGGCGGCAGCTTGTCGTAGCCGCGGACCAGACCCAGCTCGTGGCCGGCGATGCGCGCCTTTCGTCCGGTGACCTCGGCCGGCAGCACGTTCATGCCTGGCGAACCGATGAAGTAGCCGACGAAGGTGTGGTCGGGCCGCAGGAACAGCTCCTCCGGCGTGCCGGTCTGCACGACGCTGCCCTCGTGCATCACCACCACGGTGTCGGCGAAGGTGAGCGCCTCGGTCTGGTCATGGGTGACGTAGATCATCGTGAGGTCGAGCGCGCCGTGCAGGACCTTGAGCTTGGAGCGCAGCTCCCACTTCAACGCCGGATCGATCACCGTCAGCGGCTCGTCGAACAGGACCGCCGCCACGTCGGCGCGGACCAGCCCTCGGCCCAGCGAGATCTTCTGCTTGGCGTCGGCGGTCAGCCGGCTCGCCTTGCGATCGAGCTGGGGAACGAGGTCGAGGAGCTCGGCGATCTCGCGCACCCGTGCCTCGATCTCGGCGCGCGGCCGGCCGCGGTTCTTGAGCGGGAACGCCAGGTTCTCGCCCACGGTCATGGTGTCGTAGATGACCGGGAACTGGAACACCTGGGCGATGTTGCGCTGCTGGGTCGTGAGCGCCATGACATCGCGGCCGTCGAACAGGACCTTGCCGCGCGAGGGCCTGACGATGCCCGAGATGATGTTGAGCAAAGTGGTCTTGCCGCAGCCCGACGGGCCCAGCAGCGCATAGGCGCCACCCTGTCGCCAGGTCATCGACGTCGGCTTCAGGGCAAAGCTCGCGGGATCGGCGGTGTTGCCGCTGTAGGAATGCGCAAGGTCGACCAGGTCGATGCGGGCCATGGCGCGCCTCAGCCGGCCGCCGGGGCGGCGACCAGCCGGCCCTCCGGGTCGAAGACGAAGACATCGTCGGGATCGAGTGCGGCCTCGACCGTCTGGCCGGGCGGGAACTCATGGACGCCGGGCAGGACAGCGACCCAGTTGGCGCCGTCGCGCTGGAGATGGACGAAGCTTTCGGAGCCGGCGATCTCGGTGAGCGCCACCGTCGCCGGGAAGACGTGATGTCCCGCCTGGCCGTTGGCGACGGCGAGCTGATGGGCACGGAAACCGACGCGATAGGGCCCGTCCTGCAGTCCGGCGTAGAGGCCGTTCGCGGGGGCAGTGTCACCGCCGCGATAGGCGACAGAGCCGTTCTTCTTTTCGATCGCCACGGTGTTGAGCGGCGGATCGGAGAACAGCTCGGCCACGCGCAGCGTCCTCGGCTGATGATAGACGGTGGGCGTGTCGCCGACTTGAAGGGCGCGGCCTTCGGACATGCAGATCGTCCGGCCGCCCAGCAACAAGGCTTCGGACGGCTCGGTGGTGGCGTAGACGAAGATCGCGCCCGAGACCTCGAAGATCCGTGGCAGCTCGGCGCGCAGCTCCTCGCGCAGCTTGTAGTCGAGATTGGCCAGCGGCTCGTCGAGCAGCACGAGATCGGCGCCCTTCACCAGGGCGCGGGCGATCGCCGTGCGCTGCTGCTGGCCGCCCGACAGCGCAAGCGGCGTGCGGCCGAGATACGGCTCCAGCCGCAGCAGGCGCGCCGTCTCCTGCACCCGGCGCTCGATCTCCTCCTGCGGCCGGCCCTGAACCCTGAGCGGCGAGGCGATGTTCTCGAAGATGGTGAGCGAGGGGTAGTTGATGAACTGCTGGTAGACCATCGCGACCGAGCGCTTGCGCACGTCGATGCCCGTGACGTCCTTGCCCTCGACCAGGATGCGACCCGACGTGGGCGTGTCGAGCCCCGCCATCACGCGCATCAAGGACGTCTTGCCGGAGAGGGTCGGTCCCAGCAGCACGTTCAACGTGCCGCGCTCGAGCGACAGCGATATGTCGCTCAGATGGATCTCCGCGCCGCGCACCGACGAGACGTCCTGGAGCTGCACGGTCATGAGGCGAGTCTCGCGGAGCCCTCGCGCACCGCCTGCCGGTGCGAGGCCATCCAGTTGCCGAGCTCGGCGGTCTCGGCCGCCGTCATGCGCAGACCGAGCTTCGAGCGGCGCCAGACGACGTCGGCGGCCGTCTCTGCCCATTCCTGGTCCATCAGGAAGGCGACCTCGCGCTCGGTCAGGTCGGCGCCGAAGCGCTGGCCGAGATCGCTTATGGCGCGCGCCCCTCTGAGCAGGGCAGTGGCGCGCGTGCCGTAGGCGCGGACAAGGCGGCCGGCATGGTCGGGTGTCAGGTACGGATGGCGGCTGCGGAGATCGGCGGCCAGGGTCTCGAGCCCATCCACGGGAAAGTCGCCGCCGGGCAGTGCGCTGTCCGGCCTCTCGGCGGTGGACTTCATCGCCGGCACATGCGGGCCAAGCTTGTCGAGGGCGGCTTCGGCGAGGCGACGGAAGGTGGTGATCTTGCCGCCAACGACGTTCAGCAGCGCCGGCGATCCCGCCGGCGCTTCGAGCACGAGGACATAGTCGCGCGTGACCTCCTGGGCCTCGGAGACGCCATCATCGAACAGCGGACGCACGCCGGAGTAGGTCCAGACGACGTCGGCCGGCGCCAGCGACTTGCCGAAATACTCGCTGGCCACGGCGCAGAGATAGGCGATCTCATCGGCGCTGGCCGCGACGGCGGTCGGATCTCCGGCATAGTCGCGGTCGGTCGTGCCGATCAGGGTGAAATCGCCCTCGAAGGGAATGGCGAAGACCACACGGCCGTCGGCGTTCTGGAAGATGTAGGACTTGTCGTGGTCGAACAGGCGGCGCACGACGATGTGCGAGCCCTGGACGAGCCGGACCTTGACCGCACTGTTGCTGCGCACCGTGCCGGACAGCACGCTGCCGACCCAGGGACCCGCCGCATTGATCAGCGCGCGCGCCCGCACCGCGTCGCGCCGGCCGGTGCGCTGGTCCTCCACTGCGAGCGTCCACAAGCCGTCGGCCCGCTCGGCCGACACACAGCGCGTGCGCGTGTGGATCACAGCACCATGCCCGGCGGCATCGAGGGCGACCAGCACCACGAGGCGGGAATCGTCGACCCAGCAATCGGAGTACTCGAAAGCGCGCGCGAAGGACGGCTTCAGCGGCGCGCCCGCAGGATCGCGTTTCAGGTTCACAGGCCGCGCGGCTGGCAACAGCACCCTCCCGCCGAGATGGTCGTAGAGGAAGAGGCCGAGCCTGAGCATCCAACTCGGCCGCAATCCTGTGTGAAGCGGCAGTACGAAGCGGAGCGGCCTGATTATATGCGGCGCCATGCGCCACAGCACCTCGCGCTCGCGCAACGCTTCGCGCACCAAACGAAACTCGTAGTGCTCCAGATAGCGCAGGCCGCCGTGGATCAGCTTGGTCGACGCCGACGAGGTCGCCGAGGCGAGGTCGTCCTGCTCGCAAAGAAATACCGAAAGGCCGCGCCGCACGCCCTCGCGGGCGATGCCGCAGCCATTGATGCCGCCACCGATGATGGCGAGATCAAATTCGGCCGACACTTGAGCGTTTCCTTTTTCGTATTGTTTTCGCTTTTACATTAAAGCGAACTATAAATGATTATTTCTACACTCACAATGAAGCGAAGTGGGTAAAAAGAGATCTTTTTCCAAGTTCAGGCGAAAAAAGAAGCGGGCCGCGCTCAGGCAGCCTCGGTTACGCCCCGTCGGGCGCCGTCTCGATGACTTCGACGGAGTGCTCGGCGCAGATCGCCCGCAGGCGCTGGGACTCGAGCCGGTCGGTGACGAACACCTGGATCTGGGAGATGTGGCCGATGCGGACCGGCGCCGTGCGTTCGAACTTCAGCCGGTCGGCGACCAGCACGACGCGGCGGGCGTTCTCCATGATCGCCTGGCTGACGCGCACTTCACGGTAATCGAAATCGAGCAGGGCGCCGTCCTCGTCGATCGCCGAGGTGCCGATCACCGCAGTGTCGACCTTGAACTGCCGGATGAGATCGATGGCCGCCGCGCCGATGACCGCGCCGTCGCTGCGCCGTACCGGCCCGCCGGCCACGATCACGTCGAAGCTGGGAAAGGGGTAGAGCGTCCGCGCGACATTGAGGTTGTTGGTGATGACCAGCAGGTCCTCATGGGTGGTGAGCGCGCGCGCCACCTCCTCGGTCGTGGTGCCGATATTGATGAACAACGAGCTCTGGTTGGGGATCAGCGCCGCCGCCCTGGAACCGATCGCGCGCTTCTCCTGGGCGGCGATCAGGCGGCGCGCCTCATAGGCGGTATTTTCGACGCCCGACGCGATCACGGCGCCGCCGTGGATTCGGCTGAGCAGGCGCTGCTCGCAAAGATCGTTGAGGTCCTTGCGGATGGTCTGCGGCGTTACGTCGAACCTTTCGGCAAGGCCGTCGACGCTGACCCGTCCTTCCACCCGAGCCAGCGCCAGTATTTCCTTCTGCCGGGACGTAGCAGGCTGCATGCGGGCGAATTCTATGCCGGTCGAGTGCCGGCACAAGCGACGATCGCGCCCGTTGATCTCACCCTTTCAGGTCGCGGGCTTCTGCGTCCGGGTGTAGCCGCGGCTCTCCATGCAGTCGTTGAAGGCCTCGAGCTCGGCGCTGCCGCGATCGGTCCTCGCCTGCTGCTGCGCGGCGATCATGCCCGCGCCGCCCAGTGCGGGGTTGCTGGAGCCATAAGGATAGAGCCGCTGCGCCTGCTGCTGCGCCACCGTCCGGCATTGCGCGGTATCAGCGGCGACCGTGGCATCGGTGGCGCCGGCCTTCTGCCACGCGGCCGGCCCCGGCGGCGCACAGGCCGGAAGGAGATGCGGCAGCAGGACCAGCGCGGCCAAGGTGCGCGCCAACGGAATTCTCAGCATCGGCCATCGTACCGCCTGGACCGGCGTTCTGCAGCGGCCGTGTAAAAAATTTTCCGGCCGTTCTGTATCTTTTCGCTCCGGCCGTTCGTCTTCCAAGCGTAAGGACGGTTGAAATTACTTAACCCACTAGTTTAGTATTGTCCAAAGCCCGTTCGAGGAGCCACGGATGAAGCTGTATTACGGTTGGGTCGTGGTCGCTGCGGGCGCCCTGATGGGGTGCGTGGCGATCGGTTCGGTGTTCTCGCTGGCCGTGTTCCTGCAGCCCATGGCCGACGCCACCGGCTGGTCGCGCACCGGCGTGTCGACGGCCATGACCATCGTCTTCCTGACCATGGGCGTCGCCTCGTTCGGCTGGGGCGCCCTCACCGACCGCTTCGGGCCCAAGGTTGTCGTGCTGAGCGGCGGCGTGCTGCTGGGGCTCGGCCTCACGCTCGCGAGCCGCACCCAGAGCCTGCTCGCGTTCCAGCTGATCTACGGCATCATGGTCGGCGGCGCGGCAGGCGCGGTGTTCACGCCGACCTTCGCCACCGTAACCGGCTGGTTCGAGAAACATCGCAGCCTCGCCGTCTCGCTGGTCTCGGCCGGCATGGGCGTGGCGCCCATGACCGTCTCGCCCTTCGCCAGCTGGCTGATCACCCATTATGACTGGCGCGTCGCGCAGTTCGTGATCGCGATCCTGGCCTGGGTCGTCCTGATCCCGATCGCCTTCCTGGTGCGCCGGCCACCGGCGCAGCCCGACGAGCGCGAGCGCGCGATCGCCCGACCCGGGGCGATGACGGGTGCGGCCGATCCCAACATGACCGCCGCCCAGGCGTTGCGCTCGCCGCAGTTCTGGGTCCTGTCGCTCACCTACTTCTGCTGCTGTGCCACCCATGCCGGCCCGATCTTCCACACGGTGAGCTACGCCATCGCCTGCGGCCTGCCGATGATGGCTGCGGTCACCATCTACAGCGTCGAAGGCCTGGCGGGTCTCGGCGGGCGCATCCTGTTCGGCTTGTCGGGCGATCGTTTCGGCGCCAAGCGCGTGCTGGTGATCGGCCTGTTCGCCCAGGCGCTGGGCGCGGGCGCCTACTTCTTCGTGCGCCAGCTCGGCGAGTTCTATGCCGTCGCCGCGGTGTTCGGCCTGATCTACGGCGGCATCATGCCGCTCTATGCCGTGATCGCCCGCGAGTACTTCCCGATGCGCATCATGGGCACGGTGCTGGGCGCCGCGACCATCTTCTCGTCCGGCGGCATGGCGCTGGGGCCCGCCCTCGGCGGTTGGATCTTCGACACCACCGGCAGCTACGGCTGGCTCTACATCGCCTCGTTCGGCATGGGTCTCGGCGCTGTCGCCATCGCGCTGTTCTTCCCGCCCTTCCCCTCGCAGCAGCGCGCGGCGGCGCAGCCGGCCTGAGCCTCAGACGTTCCTCCCCTTTGCGGAATCCGCGAAGGGGAGGTGCCCGCGTCTTCGCGGGTGGAGGGGTCATGAGCATCAGTACGGTTGCTCATGACCCCTCCGGCCCTTCGGGCCACCTCCCCATCGTGAGAACGATGGGGAGGAGCTAACAATCGAACATCGACCTGAGCCGCGGCGCAACATCGCGCGCGAAGCGTTCGAGGCTCGCATTGGTATCGTCGGGCGTAAGGCCCGGCGGCACGGCCCAGGTCACGATGTCGGTCAGGCCGTACTCGCGGATGAAGGCCGCGAGCTCCTTCACGCAGTGCTCGACGTCACCCACCACCCAGGTCTGCGGGATACGGTCGGCCTCGGCGATGCCCTGGATGCCACCGTGGCCGCCTGACTCCTCGCGGAAGCGGTTATAGACCTCCATGCGCCGGCGCTCGGCCACTCGCACCTTGCCCCAGTCGCGCTCGCGATCGTCGGTCACCAGGCAGGACTTGATGATGCCGATGCGATGCGCCGCTGGATCGCGGCCTTCGGCTTTAAGCTTGGCCAGCCAGGGATCGAGCGACTGCCGGCGCGGCCCCTGCGGCAACAGGTTGGCGCCGACCCGCGCGGCGCGCAGCGCACCCGCCTCCGACATCGCCGCCACCCACAGAGGCGGCCCGCCTGGCTGCACGTAGCCCGGCGTGACCTTCACCTCTTCGAAATTGTAGCGCTTGCCCGCGTAGCTGAATTTCTCGCCGGTGAAGGCAAGCTTCAGGACGTCCAGTCCCTCGTCGGTCAGCGAGACGCGGCGCGATACCGGCAGGCCGAAGCCCTTGAACTCATGCGGCGCGTAGCCCATGCCGGCGCCGATCTCGACGCGCCCGCCGCTGATATTGTCGAGCACCGCGAGGTCCTCGGCGAGCCGCAGCGGATGGTTGAACGGCAGCAGGCAAACGTCGCAGGAGAAACGCACGCGTTTGGTGCGCGCCGCCATCGCCGCGGCGACAGGGATCCATGACGGCAGGTAGCCATCCTCGACGAAGTGATGCTCGGTGAACCACACGAGATCGAGGCCGAGCCCGTCCAGCCACGCCACCTGGTCCATGATCGCGGCATAGAGCGCCTGGTGGCTCATGCCGGATTCGGGTGGATTGCGGAAATCGTAGGCGACGCCCAGGCGCAGGGGCTTGGTCATCGTTGTTTCCTCCCGGCTCGCCTTGAATGTGGCGCGCACCGAGCCTACGTTCGCGACCGTTCGAAGCCAACAGGATGTGCACGATGGATTTCCGCCCGACAGCAAATCGACCTCTTGCTCTCGGGGAAATCCGTCTTCATGCCATCCATCACCGTATCCAATCTCGCCTGGTCGACGCCTGACGGCCGACCTGTCCTTTCCAATCTCGATCTGAGCTTCGGCAGCGAGCGCACCGGCCTGGTCGGTCGCAACGGCGTGGGCAAAAGCACGCTGCTTCGACTGATTGCCGCCGAGCTGCAACCGCAGGCCGGTTCGATATCGCTTGCCGGTACGTTGGGCGTCCTGCGCCAGGCCGTCCAGGTTGACCCAACGGAGACTGTGGCCGATCTGTTCGGCATCGCCGACGCGCTTGACCTGCTGGCGCGCGCCGCGCGCGGCGATGCCGACGCCGAGGCGCTCGCCCACGCGGACTGGACGTTGGAAGCGAGGCTCGCCGAGGCGCTTGGCCGGCTCGGGCTCGACGTGTCACCTGGGACCAGGCTCGGCACGCTTTCCGGTGGCCAACGCACGCGGCTCGGCCTCGCCGCCCTCGTCTTCGCCGAACCCGACTTCATCCTGCTGGACGAGCCCACCAACAATCTCGACTGCAATGGCCGTCGTGCCGTCATCGATCTGCTGGCCGGTTGGCGCAGCGGCGCGATCGTGGTGAGTCACGACCGCGAGCTCCTGGAGACCCTTGACGCCATCGTCGAGCTCACCTCGCTCGGGGCGACGCGCTACGGCGGCAATTTCAGCCACTACCGCGAGTGCAAGGCTCTTGAGCTTGCGGCAGCCCGGCACGACCTGGCCGACGCCGAGAAGCGCGTGGCCGAAGTCGCCGAGCGCGCCCAGGCGACCACGGAGCGGCAGGCACGCCGCGACAGCGCCGGCCGGCGCAAGCGCGCCAAGGGCGACATCCCGCGCATCCAGCTCAACAAGCTGCGCAGCAGCGCCGAAACCACCGGTGGCGCCAACGCCCGCCTGGCCGAACGCCGAAACGACCAGGCGCTCGAGGATGCGGCCGTGGCCCGCCGGAAGATCGAGATCCTGCATCCGCTGACGGTGACCGTGCCGCCGACGGGACTCCCAGCAAGCCGGCCGGTGTTGCGCGTGGACGGCGTGAACGCGGGATACGCTCCAGGACGCGCCGTGCTGCGTGATCTCTCCTTCACCGTCACCGGTCCCGAACGCATCGCCGTCACCGGGCCCAATGGGTCAGGCAAGACCACGCTGCTGGCGCTCATCGCGGGCAACCTGGCGCCCTGGGCAGGAACGGTGCGGCTTGCGGCCGACATTGCCGTGCTCGACCAGGAGGTCGCCCTGCTCGATGCGGCGTCGACGATCCGCGACAACTTCCGGCGGCTGAACCCCGAGGCCGATGAGACCGCCTGCCGGGCGAGCCTTGCGCGCTTCATGTTCCGTGCCGACGCCGCCCTGCAGACCGTCGGAAGCCTGAGCGGCGGACAGCTGCTGCGCGCGGCTCTTGCCTGTGTTCTGGGCGTGCATCCGCCCCAGCTGCTGATCCTCGACGAGGCCACCAATAATCTCGATCTCGACTCGATTGCCGCGGTCGAGGCGGGCCTTCGTGCCTACGACGGAGCCCTGCTCGTGGTGAGCCACGATGAGGCGTTCCTTGAGGCCATCGGGATCACGCGGCGTCTGGAACTACGACCGGTGCACGCAGCATGAGGGAGCTGCCGACATTCATCAGCTCGTAGGGCGGCCGCCAGCCCGACAGGCCGGCAAGGCGACCGCGCCAGGCTTCGACGGCTGGAAACCTGGTCGCGATATCGAAACCGGTTTCCGCGGCCGGATAGAAGACGTAACCGGCGAGCGAGAAATCGACGATCGTCGGCCTCTCGCCCAGCATGAACGGCCGCAGCGCGAGGTGCCGGTCGACGATGCCGAAGGCGTTGTCCACGCGGTCGGCGAGATAGGCCATCAACGAAGGATGGCCGGGCTCGGCGGTGCAGACGTTGAGGAAGCGGTGCGGCGCGTAGCTGCCGGTGAACTTGTGATTGTCGAACAGGATCCAGCGCAGCGCCTCGAAGCGCTGATCCTCGGCCGGCGCGAAATGGCCGGTTGTCTCGGCGAGCCACGTCAGGATGGCGCCGGACTGCGACAGGTACCTGCCGTCGGCCTCGAGCACGGGCACCTCCCCCATCTCATTGGTCGAGGCCCGCCAGCCGGGATGGCGCATCTGGCCGCCGGCGAAATCGACCCCGACCGGCTGCCAGTCGAGGCCGGCGCAATTGAGGTACAGAGCGACCTTGTAGGAGTTTCCCGACGCACCGGTGCAGTAGAGCTTGAAGGTCATGTCGTCCCCGTCTCGCAGAACGAGGCAACCTAAAGGGACCGGTGACCGATTACTGTCAGCAGGCACACATTCGATCGGACACCGCGCTTCAACGACTGCGGCCAAGCCCCTGCAAAGTCGCCGTTAGACCGCTGGGCGGAGCCGAGCGGGCGGATGCGTCCGATGGCCGCCGGACCTGCTTTTTGAGGTCGCAATGCGAGAGCCGATAGTGTCTATTCCCTTGGCATAATGAACCTCGTTGGGCAGGGTGGGGACATGGATCTGCTGCATAATCTGGCTCTTGGCCTCTCCGTCGCCGTCTCCGTCCAGAACCTGCTCTACGCCCTTCTCGGCTGCATGGTCGGCACCCTGATCGGCGTGCTGCCGGGCATCGGCCCGGTGGCGACGATCGCCATGTTGCTTCCCATCACTTTCCACCTGCCGCCGACCGCTTCGCTGATCATGCTGGCCGGCATTTATTACGGCGCGCAGTACGGCGGCTCGACCACCTCGATCCTGGTCAACCTGCCGGGTGAAGCTTCCTCGGTGGTGACGTGTCTCGACGGCTACCAGATGGCGCGCAAGGGACGCGCCGGTGCGGCGCTCTCGATCTCGGCCCTGGGTTCGTTTTTCGCCGGGACGATCGGCACCATCATCATCGTGATCTTCGCCGAGCCGCTGACGCGCATGGCGCAGAAGTTCGGCCCGGCCGACTACTGCTCGCTGATGGCCTTGGGCCTTGTCGCCGCCGTCGTGCTGGCGAGCGGCTCGGTGTTGAAGGCCATCGCCATGGTGTTCCTCGGCCTGCTGTTCGGCCTGGTCGGCACCGACGTCAACACCGGCGCCCAGCGCTTCACCTTCGACGTTCCCGAGCTCTCGGACGGCATCGACTTCGCGCCGATCGCCATGGGTCTGTTCGGCATCGCCGAAATCGTGGTCAATCTCGAGAAACATCTCGAACGACGAGGGGGCGCCATCAAGGTCGGCTCGCTATGGCCAACCCGAGAGGAGATCCGTCGCGCCTGGCCCGCGGTGGTGCGCGGCACCACGCTCGGTTCGTTGCTCGGCGTGCTGCCCGGCGGCGGCCCGACGCTCGGCGCCTTCTCGGCCTATACCCTGGAGAAGAAGCTCTCCAAGCATCCCGAGGAGTTCGGCAAGGGCGCCGTCGAGGGCGTAGCCTCGCCGGAAGCGGCCAACAACGCGGCGGCGCAGACCTCGTTCATCCCCATGCTGACACTCGGCATCCCGTCCAACGCGGTGATGGCGCTGATGGTCGGCGCCATGATCATTCAGGGCATCCAGCCCGGCCCCGAGGTCATGACCAAGAAGCCGGACCTGTTCTGGGGCATGATCGCCTCGATGTGGATCGGCAACTTGATGCTGGTCATCATCAACCTGCCGATGATCGGCATGTGGGTGAAGCTGCTGACGGTGCCTTACCGCTTCCTGGCCCCGGCGATCCTGCTGTTCTGCTGCATCGGCGCCTACAGCCTGCAGAACAGCACGTTCCACGTGGCGCAGGTCGCGATGTTCGGCGTGCTGGGCTACATCTTCGTGCGGCTGGGCTGCGAGGGCGCGCCCTTCCTGCTCGGCCTGGTGCTGGGGCCGCAGATGGAGGAGTACTTCCGGCGCGCCATGCTGCTCTCGCGCGGCGATCCGATGGTGTTCCTGGAGCGGCCCATCAGCCTCGGCCTGCTGATCACCACGGCGATCCTGCTGATCCTGATGGCGCTCCCCAGCATCAAGAAGGCGCGGGAGGAAGCGTTCCAGGAAGAGGGCTGAGTTGCCCATGCGCTCGCTGGTCGCCATGGCGCTGATCGCCATGGCGACGGCCAGCCACGCCCAATCGCCGGCACCGCAGACGCACTGGATCAACGACCACGGCTCGGAGCTGGTGATCGAGTCAGTCGGGCCCGACGGCCGGCTTGCCGGCACCTATTCCAGCAGCGCGCTCAACTTCCAGTGCCGCAACATCGCCTTTCCGCTGACCGGCTGGCTCGACGGCGAGCGCATTGCCTACACGGTGCAATGGAAGAACGACCAGGTGAACTGCAACCAGATCACCTCATGGACCGGCTTCGCCCGCGGCGGCCGGATCTTCGTGGAATGGAGCCTGGTCTACTTTGACGCCCCCGAAGGCCGTCAGAACCTGTCGCGCGGCTTCGACCAGTATCGGGCGAAGTAGGCTAAAGCGGCGGGCGCCGCAGATGCCAGTCGGTCGACTGCTGGAAGGCGTGGCCGGCTGCCAATATCCCAGCCTCGTCGAAAGCTCGCCCGACGATCTGGAAGCCGACCGGCACGCCGTCGGCCGTCATGCCGCCGGGCAGGGTGAGCGTCGGATGGCCGCTCATGTCGAGCGGCGCGGTGTAGCGCAGGCGGGCGGCGATGCTGTCGGGCGCGCGTGTCCTGATGGTCGCCAGCGAAGGCGCCGCCGCGCCCATGACCGGCAACAGGAGCAGGTCGATCGACGCCATCAGCTGGTCGAGCTCGCCCTTTACCCGGGCGCGCAAGAGTTCCAGCCGGGCCAGTTCGAGGCCCGAAACGCTGCGGCCGTGATCGAGAAGCCCGGCAAATTCAACGCCGTAGTCGCCGCGCCGCGAGGGGAAGGTCGCCTCGTGGGCCAGAGCCGCTTCCACGCCACAGAGCGTCAGCCATCGCTGCGCCGCCTCGTCGAGATCGGGTAGCCTCACCTCGACAGGCTGAGCGCCGGCGCGCTGCAGGACCGTCACGGCACCGTCGAAGGCACGCTGAGCGTCGACATCCATGCCGATCAGGTTGCGGGGGACGCCAAGCCGCTTGCCTTTCACGCCGGTGCCGATCGCGGCAGCATAGTCGGGCACGGGTTCGGGTGCCGCCGTCGGATCGGCCGGATCGGCACCGGCGATGACGCCCAGCACGATCGCCGCATCGAGAGCGCTGCGGCACATCGGGCCGACATGGTCGAGCGACTGCGCCAGCGGAAAGACGCCGGCCCGGCTCACCCGGCCCCAAGTGGGCTTCAGCCCGGTGAGGCCGTTCATGGTCGAGGGAAAACGGATCGAGCCGCCGGTGTCGGAACCCAGAGAGGCGAAACAGAGGCCGGCGGCCGTGGCGACCCCTGAGCCGGACGACGACACGCCCGGCCAGTAGGCGGCATTCCAGGGATTGGCCGGCGGCGCCACCGTCGGGTGATGAACGCCATAGGCACCCTCGGTCATCTGCAGCTTGCCCAGGATCACCGCGCCGGCCTGCCTGAGCCGCGCCACGACCGTCGCATCCCTGGTCGGAACGTGATCGCGGCGGATCGCCATGCCAGCGGCCGTCGGCACACCGGCCGTGTCGCAGAGATCCTTGACCGCGATCGGCACGCCATGCAGTGGTCCGCCCGACTGGCCGGCCGCGGTCTCGGCATCCCGCTGTGCCGCATCCGCCAGTGCCCGCTCGCGCGTCACCAGTGCATAGCTCTTGAGCTTGAGATCGACGGTGTCGATGCGATCGAGCAGCGCTTGGCTGGCCTCGACTGACGTGAGCTTGCGCTCCTTCAGGCGCCGCGCGACCTCATCAAGCGAAAGGTAGTGCAGGTCAGGCGGCATGTGCTTCCCCTCATTGCCGGGAGCGCCCACTCCTTCGTCGCGGCAAGCCGCGATCCTGGCGCTTCTTTGCTGCAAGCAAAGACCAAGACTACAAGGCCTTGTCCATCGGATCGTCGAACCGATCGTCGAACACAAGGGAAGCTGTTCCGACCATGCCGTCGGTTTCGTCGAGCGCCGCGATTGCGATCGGTATCCGATCTGCCCTCGGTATCGCTCGGATTGAGATGTCCCCCTCGGCGAAGCGGCGAGGGGGACGATCCGCAACGTCAGTCGGTCAGTCGGCCGACTTGAGGTTCACGGCAGCCGAGCGGCCACGCTCGGTGGCGATCTCGTAGCTGATCTTCTGGCCTTCATTCAGGCCGCCCAGGCCCGAGCGCTCAACCGCGCTGATATGCACGAACACGTCCTTGCCGCCGTCGCTCGGCTGGATGAATCCGAAACCCTTGGTGGCGTTGAACCACTTCACCGTACCAGTAGCCATCACTCAGTCTCCTAGGCAGTAGTCTAGTCAAGTACACGCGCAGCCCGTGCGCCTGTTGCAACGGTCCGCGACAACTCGTGGAATTTGGGAATTAGCGCGTGGGGTGAGTCCAAAGCCGCGGTGGGCTGGGGGCCGCCAAGGCAAGGCCAAGTTCGTAAGTCGTAGGGCCGCATATGAGTGCTTAACGCCTTCAAGTCAAGTTTGGTTGCCTAAACAATGTTCAGAATGTTCACATTGTTGCGCCGATCTTCCACGGCTCGAATTCGTCGTCACCGATGCCCAGCATTTCGGATTTTGTCTTCTGACCGGACGCCGTGCACAGGATCAGGTCGAAAATGCGCTTTCCGTTGTCCTGAATCGTCTCCTCGCCATCGACGATGGTGCCGCAGTTGATGTCCATATCGTCAGTCATGCGCCGATAGAGGGAGCTATTCGTCGCAAGCTTGAGTGACGGTGTAGGTTTACAACCGAACACGCTGCCACGGCCTGTGGTGAAGCATAGCACATTGGCGCCGCCAGCGACTTGGCCGGTGGCGGAGACCGGGTCGTAACCCGGTGAATCCATGTAAACGAAGCCCTTGGCGGTGATCGGCTGGGCATATTCATAGACATCGACCAGGTTGGTCGTGCCGCCCTTCGCAACTGCACCCAGCGACTTCTCAAGGATGGTCGTGAGTCCGCCCGCCTTGTTGCCGGGCGACGGATTGTTGTTCATCTCCCCGCCGGTGCGCGCACAGTGGTCTTCCCACCACTTTATGCGCTTCACGATCTTCTCGCCGACCTCGCGGCTCGCGGCCCGTCGCGTGAGCAGATGCTCGGCACCGTAGATTTCCGGGGTCTCGGACAGCACAGCCGTGCCGCCATGGCGCACCAGCAGGTCGACGGCCGCACCCAGTGCGGGATTGGCCGAGATGCCGGAGTAGCCGTCCGAGCCGCCGCACTGCAGCGCCAGGATCAGCTCGCTGGCCGGGATCGGCTCGCGCTGCACGGCATTGGCCTGGGGCAGCAGTTCCTTCAGGAAGCCAACCGCGCGCATCACGGTCTTGGAGACGCCGCCCTCGTCCTGGATCGCCATGGGAATGAGCTTGGGCCCCTCCTTCAGGCCTTCGGCATTCATCAGCCCGGCGATCTGGTTGGCCTCGCAGCCAAGGCCCAGCACGACGACCGCCGCCATGTTGGGATGGCGCGCATAGCCCGCGAGCGTGCGGCGCAGCACGTCCATCTCCAGGCCCGATGCCGCCATGCCGCAGCCGCCGCCGTGGGTCAGTGGCACGACGCCGTCGATGTTGGGGAAGGCCGAGAGCATCGGCTCGAGCTTGGCGGCGATCATGCGGCTGGTCGCGGCCGAGCAGTTCACCGTCGTGACGATGCCCACGTAGTTGCGCGTAGCGGCACGCCCGTCGTCGCGGCGATAACCCATGAAGGTCGTAGCCGGCGAGATGTAGTCGGTCGGCCGCGCGTCGGCGCAGAAGGCATAGTCGCGCTCGAAGTCGCCCATGACGCAGTTGTGCGTATGGATATGCGTGCCGGCCGCTAGGTCTTCGGTGGCGAAGCCGATGATCTGATTATACTTGCGAAGCGGCTCGCCCTTTCGCACGGCGCGCGTCAGGATCTTGTGGCCGGGCGGCACGCGCGTCGCCGCCGCGACATCAGCCTCGACCTTGGTACCGGGGAGGATATCCATGCGCGCCACGACGACGTTGTCGTCCGGATGCAGGCGAATGGTGAGCGGTGCGGACATTGTCGTTTCCTTCGATGATGCGAAGGTACTCTCTGAGGCCGCATCACTCCAGTGGCGCCAAAGAAAAACGGGCCCGCATGTGCGGGCCCGCCTTCCTTACGCAACGCTACGCTTGAGCTAGTGGCGGCGGTTGTCCCAGTTGTCGTAGGCGTTGGGAATGCCGTCGTGGTCGCGGTCACCCCACGGCCCGTTGTTGTGATAGCGGTGGGCCTCATAGCGATCGGGAATGCCATCACCGTCGTGGTCCCAGCGGCTCGGCACGTAGCGCCACTGTTCGCGGCCGGCGACATAGAAGCGCTCCCAGGCGCTAGGGACGTAGCGGTAGCCGGCGCGCGCCGTCATCCACTGACCCGGTATCCAGACGTACTGGTCACGAACCAGCTCGTAGTGGCCCGGTGCCCAGATGTAGCCGGCGCGCGGCACCGGCACGACCTCGTAGCGAGGCGGCGGCGGCGGTGCGCCAAAGGTTATGCTCACCTGGGCATTCGCTGGCGTGAACGGCGCCGTGACAACCGTCGCCGTCGAAAGAAGTGCGGCGGCGGCAAGGGACGTGATCGCCAAACGCTTCAACATGACTTGCCTCCTGCTGTCTGCGCGGTCCTCGAACAGGCATCCCGCGCTCATGCCCGGTAATACGTGCCTGACCCCTGTGGCGTTTCGGGCAGACCGGAGGAATTCTCGCGCTCATTCCGCCGCTTTTCGGCCATGCTCAGGTTCCCGAAGAACAGCCGGTCTGCTAGAAGCGCCGGCTTCCGATCGGAGAACTGGGAAGAATGGATACGCTCACCTACTGGAACGGCACCTGGCACGAGGGCAATCCCGCCATCCTGGGCCCGCGCGACCACGCCTTCTGGCTGGGTTCGATGGTGTTCGACGGCGGCCGCGCCTTCGAGGGCTGCGGGCCGGACCTCGACCTCCACGCGGAACGCGTCGTGCGCTCGGCGCGCGCCCTGGGACTGAAGCCGACCAAGACGGCCAAGGAGATCCTCGAGCTGATGCACGAGGCGGTGCGCCGCTTCGGGCCCAAGGCCGAGCTCTACGTGCGGCCGATGTTCTGGGCGACCAAGGGCGGCCAGGGACCGATCTCGGTCGACGGCGATTCGACCGAGTTCCTGCTCTGCGTCTATCATGCACCGATGCGCGCCGGCACGCCGCTGACGCTCGGCCTCTGCCGCTCGATCCGCCGGCCGACGCCCGAAAGCGCGCCGACCGACGCCAAGGCCTCGTGCCTCTATCCCAACTCCAGCCGCGGCGTTGCCGAGATGCTGGCGCGCGGCTTCCAGAACGGCATCGTGCTCGATGCGCTGGGCAACGTGGCCGAGACCTGCAGCTCCAATATCTTCCTTGCGAAGGACGGCGCGGTCTCGACGCCGGTGCCCAACGGCAGCTTCCTCGCCGGCATCACCCGCAACCGCGTGGTCAAGCTGCTGCGCGGCGCCGGCATCACCGTCGACGAGCGCACCGTGACCACGGCCGATCTCGACGACGCCGACGAGCTCTTCACCACCGGCAACGCCGGCAAGGTGCAGCCGGTCAGCCGTTACGAAAGCCGCGACCTGCAGCCCGGCCCGATCGCCCGCCAGGCGCATGAGCTCTATATGGCGTATTCGCGGACGCAGCAGATCATCTGACGATCGACGTTTGAGCACGCTCGACCCTCACCAGAGGCAGTACCAGGAGCGCCAGCGCGGTGATCGCGGCCATCATCGCCCACGCCTCGTTGATGGCGCTGACCAGGCCGGCGCGCTCAACCAGCGGGCGCACGGTCTCGATCATGGCCGCATCGATCGTACGGGTCGTGGCACTCGCCACCGTCTCCGGCGGGATGCCGACCAAGGGTGACACCGACACATCGCCGCGCTTCAGGCGTTGGCCAATCGCCTCGGCGAGGATGGGCGCGCGGCCGTAGATCACCGAGTCGATTAGCGCGAGGCCGATGGCGCCACCAAAGTTGCGCATCAGGTTGAACAGACCGCTGGCATCGGCGACGCGCTCGGGCGGGAACTGGCCCAACGCCAGCCGCGTCGGCGGCAGCAGACAGAACATGATGGCCGAGCCGCGCAGGATCTGCGGCACCAGCATCCCGTCGAAGTCGGTCTCCCAGGTCTGGAAGGCGCTCCAGCCGAGGCCCGCGGCAAACAACGCGAAGCCGCCCAGCATCAGCAGCCGCCCGTCGACGCGGCGCTCGAGCTCGACGGCGATCGGCGCGGTGAGGAGCTGGGCGATGCCGGTCACCAGAATGATGCGGCCGATCTCGATCGGCCCGTGCTCGCGCGCGAAGGCCAGGAACACCGGCATCAGGTAGGTCGAACCGTAGAGGCCGATGCCCAGCGTGAACGAGAGCCAGCAGCCGATGGCGAAGTTGCGATCGCCGAGCGCGCCGAGGTCGACGATCGGCTGCAGGCGCCCGAGGCTGCGGCGCACGAACACGAAACCGGCAAGCAGCGACAGGCCGAGCAGGCCGAGAACGCGCAGCGACACCCAGCCGTGCTTGGGCGCGTCCTTCAGGCCGATCTCGAGGGCCGCGAGGGCGACCGCCATCAGGACCAGGCCTGAAAGGTCGATCGTACGGACATGGCCGAGCTCGCCCGCCTCGCGCGGCAGAAAGAACGCGGCCACCGCCGCGGCGGCGATGCCCGGCAGCACGTTGACCAGAAACAGCCAGTGCCAGGAGTAGGTCTGGGTGATCCAGCCCCCGACCAGCGGTCCCACCGTGGGCGCCAGCACGGCCATGACGCCGCCCAGCGTCGTGGCGATGCCCTGCTGGCGGAAGGGAAACAGCAGGAAGACGGCGGAGAACACCGAGGGGATCAGCACGCCGCCAGCGAAGCCCTGCACGACGCGGCCGACGATCAGCGTCTCGAAGCCCATGCTCGCGGCGCAGCCGGCCGAGGCCAGCGTGAAGAGCGAGAGCGCGCCCACGAACAGCCAGCGCAGGCTCAGCACGCGCGTCAGAAGGCCGGTCAGCGGGATCGCGATCACCTCGGCGACGAGATAGGCCGTCTGCACCCAGCTCATGCGGTCGGCGCCGATCGCCAGCGCCCCGCTGATCTCGGGCAGCGACGTCACGACGATCTGGATGTCGAGCACGGCCATGAACATGCCGAGCGTCATGGCCGAGAAGCCGACCCACGTGCCCCGACTCGCGCTGGGGCTCGCGCTCGGGCTCGCGCCGCGCTCGGACGTCATTGCCGCAGCGCTGCCTCTTCGGCGCGGATGCGGATCCGCAGGATCACGAGGTTGAGCACGGTGAACAGCACACCATACCACGCGAGATCGAAGCAGAGCGGCAGCACCATCATCTCGCCCACGACGACAACGTAGTTGGGATGCGACAGGAAGCGGTAGGGACCGGTCGCGACCAGCGGCGCGCCGGGCAGCACGATGATGCGCGTCGTCCAGCGCGCTCCAAGGGTGGCGATCACCCATACGCGCAGGCCTTGCAGGACGACGAACACGGCAAACCATCCCCAGTCCACCTCGGCTTCGGTCCGCCACACGAGGACCCAGAGGCCGACGAGCCAGGCCGCATGCAGCGCCACGATCAACGGATAGTGGCCGGGCGCCGCTTCGTGCGCTCCCTGGCCGAGCAGGCGCTCGGTGTTGCGCCGCGCCAGCACCAGCTCGCCGAGACGCTGCAGGGTCACCAGACCCAGGATCAGGCCGCCAGCGACAGGCAACTGCAGGTGAATCCCGGGCCGAGGGCGGTGAGCACGGTGCGTTGGGGCAGGCCCTGCCGCGCCAGCCGATCGAGCACGAACAGCACGCTCGGCGCCGACATGTTGCCGTACTCCTCCAGCACCGCTCGCTCGTGATCGAGGGTCCCCTGATCGAGCCGCAGCGTCGCCTCGAGAGCGGTGATCACCTTAGCGCCGCCGGGATGACAGGCGAAGCGGTCGACCTCTTGGCGCGCCACGCCGATGCGGCCCAGGATGCCGTCGACCGCCGCGCCGACATGCTCCTCGGCGAACGGCGGAATGGCGCGATCGAAGATCACGCCCAGGCCTGTCGGATCGACCTTCCAGCCCATGATGTCGAGGCTGTCGGGCCAGAGATGCTCGCCGGCGCCCTCGATGCGCGCCATGCCGGTCTCGCCGGTGCGCACCACGCAGGCGGCAGCACCATCACCGAACAGCGCCGTCGCCACCATGTTGGCACTGGTGAGCTGGTCCATGCGGAACGCGGCGGTACAGATCTCGATCGCCACCAGCAGCACCGTCGATCCCGGCCGCGCCCGCGCGAGCCGGCTTGCGATGGCGAGGCCCGATACACCGCCGGCGCAGCCCAGGCCGAAGACGGGCACGCGCTCGACATCGGTGCGAAAGCCCATGCGGCCGGCGACGCGCGCCTCGAGGCTCGGCGTGGCGATGCCGGTCGAGGAGACGGTGACGATGGTGTCGACGTCGCGCGGCTCACAACCGGCATCGGCCAGCGCTCGCGTCGCCGCCGCGACGAAGAGGTCCTGGGCGCCCTGAAGATAGGCGGCGTTGCGCTCGGGCCAATCGAGATCCGAGAAGTACCAGTCGAGCGGCCTCACCGTGTAGCGTGTGCGGATGCCCGACGTGTCGAACACCGGCGCCATGCGCTCGAAGGCGGCATAGCGATGAGCGAATATACGGCGGGCCGCCGCCGCGGCGTCGGACTGCAGCAGGCGGTGCGGCGGAACGGCGTGGCCAACGGAAAGCAGGGCCGCGGATTGGCTGGTGTCGATCGACATCGCTATGACATCAGGGCGCCGAGCGGTAACGGCAAGTCACGATAGCGCGACGCCCCAACCGCCCCTATACCCGCTGCAGGCCCGACCTACGGAGGAAGCTCGATGCTGCTGATCGGCGTGAACCGCTCACCCTACACGCGGCGAGTGGCGATCACCCTCAAGGCCTACGGCCTGCCCTTCGAGCAGCGCGATTTGTCGGGCTTCGGCAACCGCGCCGAGGTGCGCGCCGCAAACCCGCTGGGCCGAATACCCGCGCTGGTGCTGGACGACGGCGAGACGTTGGTCGACAGCGCCGCTATCATCGACCATCTCGACGAGGTCCATGGTCGCGACCGTGCGCTGACCCCGCCGGCCGGCGCGGACCGCCGGGCGGTGCAGCGGGTGGCGGCGCTGATGATGGGCGCCTGCGACAAGGGCCTGCATGCCGCCTACGAGCGCAACCACCATCCGGCGGAAAAGATACACCAGCCCTGGATCGACGACTGCATGGCGCAGATGAAGACCGCATTGGCCGCGGTCGAGGCGATGGTCGATCCGGCGAAGCCTTACCTGATGCTGGGCCGCCTTACCCAGGCCGACATCACGGCCTTCATCGCCGAACGCCTGGCGCGCGGACTGAAGGTCGACACTGCGGCCGAGATGCCGCGCCTCCACGCCCACTGCCGGCGGCTGCTGGACGAGGTCCCGTTCGCCTCGACCGAGCCGTGATAGACGGTCGGAACAGGGTTGACCGCAGCAGCGTTGTCCCTGGATGTACATCCAGGTCGTCTGCTGCCATCCCCTCACCGATAGTTACGATTATTCCCTGTTCCGCACGGTCGTCACCACGCTCGAGCAGAACGGCCATCGCGTCGTCGCGACCGACCTCTATCGCGAGGGCTTCGATCCCGTGATGACGGTCGAGGAACGGCGCACCTACATGGACAATAACTACGACGACAGGGCCGTCGCGAGCTATGTCGAGATCCTTAAGAAGGTCGACGGCGTGATCCTGTGCTTTCCCCATTGGTGGTTCTCGATGCCGGCCATGCTGAAGGGCTGGGTCGATCGCGTGTGGGGGCCGGGCACGGCCTTCGTATACGATCCGAAGGACGGACATCTGCAGCCCAATTTGCTCAACATCAAGCTGTTCGGTGCCATCACCAGCTATGGCTCGTCATGGTGGATGGTCCACGTCTTCGCCGGCAACGCCGGCCACAAGGTGCTGATGCGCGGCATGAAGCCTCTATGCGCCAAGGACGCGCAGTCGTTCTACCTCGCGCATTACGGCATGGATGCCTCCACGCCGCGCTCCCGTCAGGCCTTCCTGGAGAAGGTGCAACGCCGGGTCGCGCAGATCTGACGGGCAGCTTCAGCGCCCGATAAGCAAGCCCATCGCCGCTCCGACGCCCATCCCCAGCAGCGTGAGCGCCAGGAACACAGCGAGCCAGATGAAGCCCCGTCTCAGGTGGTGGCGGCCATGGTCAGGCAGCTTGTGGCCGGCTGCGCGCGCCCGCCTGCTCACAAGCCATGCATGAGTCATATGCCAGAGCGACCCGACCAGGGCGGCGATCCCGAGGATCCAGAAGGGGGCGAAGAGCAGCCAGGCTTCGATATCGTTGTTCACGATCACAGTTAGGCCACAGCCCGAACGGCGCGTCGATACGTAATGATAGGACGGCAATGTCCAAACGAGGTCGACAAAATGACGAAGTACCTGGTCCTGGCCGCCATCCTCCTCGGCACCACGGCCTGCGGCGAAACCTGGGGCCAACGCGCCGTCACCGGCGGCGGCATCGGTGCGGGCTCCGGTGCGCTGATCGGCGCCCTGACGCCCATCGGCATCCTGCCGGGCGCCCTGATCGGCGGCGCGGCCGGCGCCGGCATCGGCGCCGCGACGGCACCCCGCTACTAGCTGTAACGCGAGGCTAGGAGATCGCCGGCTGGGCGGTCTCGTTGCTGACGAGGCCTGCCCGGCGGCGAATATCCGCGGTGGTCAGGCCTTCGCCATTGGGCCGCCAGCCCGGCGGAGCGAACAGGTACATCCAGACCTCGTGCAGCGAGCGCGCCGACGCCAGGTCCTTGGCGAGCCCGATCCAGGGCGAGAAGTTCACGATCAACGGATTGCGTGAGGATCGCACTGGCGTGACGGTGCCATAGTCGCACGGCACGTCCTTACGCTCGGCAATGTAGGTGCCGAACAGGCGATCGAACACGATCAGGACGCCGCCATAGTTGGCGTCGAGATATTCCGGATTGCGCGCATGATGGACGCGATGGCTAGACGGCGTGTTGAGCACGTATTCCAACCAGCCCAGCTGCGGGATCCAGTCGGCATGCAGCCAGAACTGGTACAGCAGGTTCAGGAACAGGGCGGTCAGCACCACGGTCGGCGTGAAGCCCAGCAGGACCAGTGGCGTGAAGAAGAGCGACGTGCCGGTGAACTTGCCGAACCAGCCCAGGCGATAGGCGGCGGCCAGCGTCAGCTGGTTGGGCGAGTGGTGCACCGAGTGCGACGCCCAGAACCAGCGCACCGTGTGGCTGGTGCGGTGATACCAGTAATAGAAGAACTCAAGGCCGACGAAGAGCAGCAGGACCGACCAGCCATTGGCGAGCGACTGCGTTGCCAATCGATGATCCCATACCCAGCCAAGCCACGGCGCGATCAGGGTATAGGGGATGTAGGCGAGCACGCGGCGGCCGACCATGTCGGCCAGCGAACAGCCCCACGATTTCCAGTCATACGGCTCGCTGCGCGTGCGCTGCAGCCATAGCGCCTCGACCACGCCCGCCAGCACCACGAGCGGCACGATGATCAGGTAGATGGTCATGAGCTCGTCCATGCGACTGCCCCCATTTGCCTCCGACAAATATATGAGCAATTCTCATGTTTTCTTACTCGCCTTTCCATCCGGAGGGCCGGCATGGTCGCACGCCGTCAAGTCTTTGAGATAAAAAGAAGAATTCCCCGCCAGAAGCGCGCCAGCGAGACCGCGGCGGCGATTCTCGAAGGCGCGGCTCAGATTCTCGAGACTGCCGGACTGGCCGGTTTCAACACCAACGCGGTGGCCGCGCGGGCGGGCGTGAGCGTCGGCACCCTCTACCAGTACTTCGCCGACAAGAACGCGATCCTGCTGGCGCTCGCCCGGCGCGAGATGGAGGCGTCGCTGACGGAGATCGGGCACGCCCTGCAGAGCGAGGCCGATCCATCGCCCGAGGCGCGCGTGCGCGCCATGGTGCGGGTGATGATCAACGCCTTCGGCGGCCGCCGCCGCGCGCGCAAGGAGGTGACCCAGGCGATCCTGTCGATGGGCGCCACCAGGGAGATCATGGCGCCGGTCATGGCCTTCATCGCCAAGGAAGGCGCCCGCGTCGGCCTGGCGCCGCAGCCGATCTTCGCCGCGCTGACGCGCGAGCAGATCTTCGTGCTGTCGCGCAGCGTCATGGGCGCGATCCGTGCCGCCATCATGGAGGAGCAGCCCTTCGTCACCAGCCGCGCCTTCGAGGACGAGCTGGTGCGGTCGGTGATCGCCTATCTGTCCGCCGTCACGACGCAGGCGATCACAAAGCCGTAACCGACTGCGGTCAGCATCGGCGCATGTCCTTCTCGCGCCGCCGCGCGTTCGGCCTTGCCGGCGCCCTCGCCCTGCCTCGCATCGCCCTGGCCCAGGGCGATGCCCGCCCCTCGATCACGGTGGCGGTGCAGAAGATCTCGACCTCCAACACGCTGGAGCCGATGCGCGAGCAGTCCAATGTCGGCCAGCGTGTCTTCTATACCTTCGCCGAGACGCTGACCGATCATGCCTGGACCGGCGACCTCAGGCTGCAGCCGGGCCTGGCCGAGAGCTGGCGGCGCATCGACGCGCGCACGCTCGAGCTCACGCTGCGCCCGAATGTGCGCTTCCATAACGGCGATGCCATGACCGCCGAGGATGTGGCCTTCAGCTTCGGCCCCGAGCGCATGTGGACGGGCAGCTCGGTCGACACGCGCGGCATGTGGGTCTCGACCGCACCGGGCGCCGCGACCAAGGTGCCGCCGCCGGAAGCGCCCAAGATCGCCATGGCGGCCTATCCCGGTTTCGAGCGCATGGAGATCGTCGACAAGTACACCGTGCGCTTCGTCAACAGGGTGGCCGACGCCACCCTGGAAGGCCGTCTCACCCGCAATAGCGGCGTGATCTTCTCCCAGCGCGCCTTCGGCGAGGCCAGGAGCTGGCTCGACTGGGCGCGCCAGCCGATCGGCACCGGCCCCTATCGCATCGTCCACTACAAACCCGATGCCGAGCTGCTGCTCGAAGCGTTCGACGACTACTGGGGCGGCCGGCCGCCACTCCGGCGCATCCGCTTCGTCGAAGTGCCCGAGGTGGCGTCGCGCGTGAACGGTTTGCGCGCCGGCGATTTCGATTTCGCCTGCGACATGCCGCCCGACCAGATCGCGACCATCGAGTCGAGCCCGCGCCTGCACGTGGTCGGCGGGCCGATCATGAACATCCGGCTCACCATCTTCGACAAGCACCATCCGACGCTGCGGGACCCGCGGGTGCGCCGCGCCATGACCCACGCCGTCGACCGGCAGGCGATCGTCGATGCGCTGTGGAGCGGCCGCACCAAGGTGCCCAAGGGCCTGCAATGGGACTTCTTCGGCCCGATGCTGCTGGCGGACTGGTCGGTGCCGGCCTACGACCCGGCCGAGGCCAAGCGCCTCTTGAAGGAGGCGGGCTACGACGGCGCGCCGGTGCCCTACCAGATGCTGAACAACTACTACACCAACCAGGTGCAGACCGCGCAGATCATGGCCGAACAATGGAAGGCGGTCGGCCTCGATGTCGCGATCGAGATGAAGGAGAACTGGGGCCAGATCATCGGCCGCTTTCCCGGGCGCGGCATCTGCGAGAACTCGAACTCATCGTGGTTCAACGACCCGGTGGCCTCGCTCGCGGCCTATGCTCCGGGCGGCCAGACCTGGGAAGCCGGACAATGGGAGAACCAGGAGATCCCGCCGCTCATGGCCTCGCTGCAGGCCGGGCTCGACCTCGAGCAGCGCCGCCGCGACTTTCGCCGCCTGCTCACGATCCTCGAGCGCGAGGATCCGGCCTACAACGTGGTGCATCAAACCGCGACCTTCACCGCCAAGCGCCGCGACTACAAGTGGCGACCGTCACAGTCGTTCGTCGTCGACTTCCGCGCCAGCAACTGGGGTTGATTTGAGCCTTCCTCCCCTTCGCGGAATCCGCGAAGGGGAGGTCGCGGCGTCTTCGCCGACGGAGGGGTCATGAGCACCAGTGATGAGGTCTATGACCCCTCCGTCGCCGTAAGACGGTGACACCTCCCCAGCTTCGCTGGGGAGGAATCATGCTTGCGGCAAAGGCACATTCAGCAGCACGCCGAGCTCGTTCGCGAGATCGCAGCTCACCCGCGCGTGCACCTTGCCCTGCTTGTCGAAGAAGCGGCCCGTTGGCGTCACCGGGAACACACCTTCGTGCCAGATACCGGGATGGATGTAGATACCGAAGCTGCCGTCGGACCACAGCGCGATGAAGTCCTCGGGCTTGAGGTCGTCACCAGGCCTGGCGACGGGCACGACGAACGGCTTGCCGTCGAGCGGGAAGAAGAGCTGGCCGCCGTCGGGATGATAGTTGCAATGCCACAGCAGCACGCGATCGCCCGCCAGCGCCACGCCTTTCGCCGCCTGCTCGGGCCGCTCGCGGAAGCCGATGACGTAGTGGCCGCCGACCGCCTCGTTGCGCCCGAGAAGCTCGTTGCCGCGCCATGCGCAGGCGAAGATGCCCTCGGTCGTGCCGCCTTCGATGCCGGTGCCGGCATCGAGCTTGCGCCAGCCGCCAAGCGGCCAGGGCACGATCTCGATGCGATGGTCGCGGCTCGCGGCGATCTCGCCGTAGCCCTTGATCGACTCTTCGGTCGCGCGCACCAGCGGCACCTCGACGATGCGCAGGCCCGTGGGGACCTTGGGATTGAGATAATCGAAGACGACCTGGTCCATCAGGCCGCCATCTTACGCTGCACGGCTGAGATCCTCACCGGCGAGCGCGCGCTCGATCAGCTTCACGACATTGTCGCGGCCGTAGAGCTTGATGAAGGCGCCCATGCGCGGGCCCTGCTCGCTGCCCAGCAGCACCTCGTAGAGCGTCTTGAACCACTGGCGCAGCTCGGCCTGGGCGAAGTGGCGCTTGCCCGCCTCGTAGACCTCCTCCTGGATCGCCTCGGCCGTCGTCTCTTCCGGCAGCTTGCTGAGCGTCTCGGCGAGATCCTGCAGCGCCTCGCGCTCCTTGCCCACGGGCAGGCGGAACTTCTTCGAGGCCTTCACGAAGTCCTGGTAGTAGGCCACCGCGCCGGTCAGCAGGCGGTCGAGGTACGGCGCGTTCTCCGGCGTCACCCCCGGCACGTAGCGGCGCAGGTACTGCCACAGCACGTCCTTGCTGTCGGTGTGGGCCACGCTCGCGAGATTGAGCAGCATGCCGAAATTGACGCCGGCCGAATGATGATCGACGGGCTTGCCGTCATGGATGTGCCAGGCCGCGTTCTCCAGCGCCTTGCCCGGCTCTTCCTTCGGCAGCTTCTCGGCCGCCGCAAGATAGTCGTCGACCGCGCGCGGGATCACGTCGAAGTAGAGCCGCTTGGCCCGCCGCGGCTGCTGCTGCATGTAGAGCGCCAGCGACTCCGGCGGCGCATAGCGCAGCCACTCCTCGACCGAAAGCCCATTGCCCTTGGACTTGGAGATCTTCTTGCCCTCTTCGTCGAGGAAGAGCTCGTAATTGAAGCCTTCTGGCGGCTCGCCTCCCAAGGTGCGCACGATCTTGGCGCTGAGCTCGGCCGACGGGATCAGGTCCTTGCCGTACATCTCGTAGTCGACGCCGAGCGCGAACCAGCGGCCGGCCCAGTCGGCCTTCCATTGCAGCTTGACGTTGCCACCGGTCACCGGCGTCTCGACCATCGTGCCGTCCTCGTCGCGGTAGACGATGGTGCCCGCGCCGGCATCGGTCTTGATCACCGGCACCTGCAGCACGCGCCCGGTCTTGGGCGAGACCGGCAGGAAGATCGAGTATGTCGCCCGCCGCTCCTCGCCCAGGGTCGGCAGCATGATCGCCTGCACCTCGTCGTAGTGCTGCAGCATGGCCAGCAGCATCTTGTCGAAGCGGCCCGACTTGTACCAATCGGTCGCCGACTGGAACTCGTACTCGAAGCCGAACGAATCGAGGAAGGCGCGCAGCCGTGCATTGTTGGCGGCGCCGAAGCTCGGATGCTCGTTGCTGAACGGGTCCGGCACTGCCGTGAGCGGCTTGCCGAGGTGAGCCGCCAGCATCTCCTTGTTGGGCACGTTGTCGGGCACCTTGCGCAGCCCGTCCATGTCGTCGGAGAAGCAGAACAGCCGCGTCGGCACATCGCTCAGCCGCTTGAACGCCTGGCGCACCATGGTGGTGCGCACGACCTCGCCGAAGGTGCCGATATGCGGCAGGCCCGACGGCCCATAGCCAGTCTCGAACAGCACGTATCCCTTGGCCGGCGCTTTGCCGCCGATGCGGGCGACGAGCTTGCGGGCTTCTTCGAATGGCCACGCGCGCGCGGCCTCGGCGAGGGTACGATCGATCTGGGACATGGATCGGCCAAACTAGGAGTGGCGGCCAGTCGCGTCAATCGGAACGGGCGTCAGCCCGCCGCCATCCGTCTGGCGTAGCCGTACAACCGGGCGATCACCGCAAAGAACACGATGGGTGCGGCGATCATCGCCACGCTGGCGAAATTCTCACCGACCACGCGCAGGGGCGTATCGTTGCCCGTGGCGCCGACGATGCCGGCGAAGACGACACCGAACAGGCTCTCCCCGACAATGAGTCCCGTCGCCGCCAGCACGCCCATGCGCTTGGCGAACTCCGGATTGGACTGGCGCCCGGCCCATCGGTCGTATGCCCGCCCGATCAGGGCGCCAACCGGGATCAGGAGTGTCATGCTCATGGGCAGATAGATGCCCATGCCGACGCCGAGCGGCGGCAGCCGCATCCTGCCGGCCCGGCCCAGCGCCTCGTCGATGGCGATGAGGACTACGCCGATGGCCGCGCCGAAGCCGATCAGGCCCCAGTCGAGCTCGCCGCCCAGCACGCCGGTCGCCAGGGCGGAGATCAGCGAGGCCTGCGGCGCCACCAGCGCCTGTGGCCCCGCGCCCGGCGCACCGGCGAAGCCGAAAGCGGTGTTTAAAAGATCGAGCACCAACGGGATCGTGAGTGCCCCGAAGATCACGCCGAGAACGAGCGCCACCTGCTGCCGCCACGGCGTGGCGCCGATCAGCTGGCCGGTCTTGAGATCCTGCAGGTTGTCGTTGGCGATGGTGGCGACGGCGAACACGATGGCGGTGGTGAACAAGGCATAGGCAATCAGCGCGCGGGTCGTGGCCGGATCGCCAACGGGGCCGAAATAAAGCGCGAGCAACACCGCCGCGCCCAATACCGCGAGGATACCGACGCCCGAGATCGGGCTGTTGGACGCGCCGATCAGGCCGGCCATGTAGCCGCATACCGCGGCGACGATCGCACCGGCGACGACGACGTAGACCAGGCTGCCGGTGATGACGATGCCGGGATGCGCCGCCACCGGCCCGCCCGCGGCGAACCACGCCAGCAGCGCGCCGATGGGCACCAGCGAGAGCAGGATCGTGCCGCCGACGATACCGATCGGCAGATCGCGCTCGGTGACATCGAGCACCTCGCCGCCGCGGCGCGCCCGGGCGGCGGCGAAGGCATTGCCGATGCCGCGCGTGATCGGGCCCATGATCTTGACCAGGGTCCACAAGGCCGCGACGCCGATCGTGCCCGCGCCGATGAACCGGACCTCCTTGCCGAACACGCTGGCCACGGCCGCATCGGCCGAGCCGCCCATCTTCGCGGTCAGCCACGGGATCAGCACGGCCCAGCAGAAGACCGTCCCGAGCAGCATGGCGACGCCGACCGACAGCCCGACCAGGTGCCCGATCCCGATCAGCGCCATCGAGAAGCTTGCCGACAGCCCGCTCGCCGCACTGCCGATACGGAAGCGGACAGCGAGATGGGACAGGACGAGCTTGGTGGCGCCGAGCGCGGTGAACCCCGCCGAGGCGACGCCGCTCCACAGGATGACCCGGAGGCCAAGCGCGTTCTCCCGCGCGCCCTCCTGGGAAGTCGCGCCGACCTTCAGCACCTCGGCCGCCGCCACGCCCTCGGGGAAAGGCAGGTCCGACCCCGTCACCAGCGCGCGGCGGAGCGGGATGGAGAACATCACGCCCAGCGTCCCGCCGATCGCGCACACGGCCGCCGTCATCCAGTACGGGAAGCCGTGCCACCAACCGATCATGACGAGGCCCGGCAGCACGAAGATGATCGCCGCCAGCGTGCCGGCGGCGGAGACGATCGTCTGGACGATGTTGTTCTCGAAGATGTTGCTCGTGCCGATCAGCCGCAGCACGGCCATGGAAATGACGGCGGCGGGAATCGACGTGGCGAACGTCAATCCGACCTTGAGCCCGAGATAGACGTTGGCCGTCGTGAACAGCACGGTGAGCAATGCGCCCAGCACTGCACCGCGTAGCGTGAAGTCCCGCAGAAGTCGTCTCCCCCAGTACCCGTACCAGTAGAGCCTGATCGAGGCCCAACGGCAATCCGTCGACTCACTGTTTGCATCGCTGCGGTCGCACGCCCAGAGTGCGCCTCCGCAATGAACAGGTCCCCCCTCAGCCTGGCCCTCGGCGGGCTTTTGGCGATGGCCGCCGGCATCGGCATCGGCCGCTTTGTATATACGCCCATCCTGCCGCCGATGGTCGAGGCGCTGCATCTCAGCAAGGCCGAGGCCGGGCTGATCGCGTCGGCCAATTTCGTCGGCTATCTCGCAGGCGCGCTGCTGGCGGCGGCGCGGTTGCCGGGCTCGCGGCGCAGCTGGCTGCTGCTCGGTCTCGCCCTCAACGTCATCTGTCTCGCCGCCATGGCCATGACGACGTCGTTCGCGCTGTTCCTCGTGCTGCGCCTGGCCGCCGGCATCGCCAGCGCCTTCTGCCTGATCTTCAGCTCGGCCCTGGTGCTCGACCGCCTTGCCGCTGCCGGGCGCAGCGGTCTGTCGGCGCTGCATTTCTCCGGCGTCGGCATCGGCATCGCGGTGTCGGCCGCGCTGGTCGCCACGCTCCACGCTTGGCAGAGCATGTGGCTCGCGAGCGCGGCGTTGGCGCTGGTCGCCGCCGTCGCCGTCGTGGCGATGGTGCCGGCCGAGAACGGTCCGTCGGCGAGCGCTACCGTCGCTCCGCGCAGCCGTTACTCGGCCGCCTTCATGATCCTCGCCGCGGGCTATTTCCTGTTCGGCTTCGGCTACATCATCACCGCGACCTTCCTGATCGACATCGTGCGCGGCTCGCCCGCCATCCGCCATCTCGAGCCCTACGCCTGGGTACTGGTCGGCCTCGGCGCCGCACCCTCGGTCGTGCTGTGGGGCGCGCTCGGCCGGCGCATCGGCATCCTGCCCGCCTTCGCCGCCGCAGCCCTCGTCGAGGCGGCGGGCGTCGCCGCCAGCGTGCTGTGGCAGCAGACGCTCGGCATCGTGATCGCCGCCCTCTTTCTCGGCGGCACCTTCATGGGCCTGACAGCGCTCGGCCTGATCGGCGCCCGCGAAGCGGGTGAAGGCGATCCGCGCGGCCGCATTGCGCTCATGACCGCCTCGTTCAGCCTGGGACAGATCATCGGCCCAGCCTTTGCCGGTTTCGCCTACGACACCACCGGCAGCCTCGCCGTACCGTCGTTGATGGCAGCTGGCGGGCTGGTGCTCGCCGCCGTCTTGGCAATCGCAGCGAACATCTGGCGCGGACGTCAGTCCTCGTAGCTGTCCGCGACTTGCCAGCACTGCCGTCAGCGGTGCGGAGGTTTCCGGGCGTTTCCGGCGTTTCCGCCAGACCGATTTGTGTCGCTGCAAACCCGAGCCCCTACTGATGGGGGTCTTCGACCGCTCGCCGATAGCGCACCGTCTCCGGTCGGGCCCCGCTGCGGGTCCGCGTAGTGGATCGGATAAACGATGCATAGAACAGAGCCGGGAAGCCCGACGCACGGCTTTAATAACATAAGTGATTTATCAGTTCAACAACTTAGGTACGATCGACTCCAGTTTCGCTATTGCGACTTTTGAGGCTCCGTAGAGGGCCAAATTTAGAGGCCACAAGTCGCAATCGGCTATTAGTTGTAAGGGCGCCTGCAGTGCTGTCATCGCCTGCTCAGCGCTTCGCGCCAAGCACGGCCAGGGCCTCACGTGCGGCGCGCAAGCCGGAGGCGTAGGCGCCGCCGACGCGCGTCGCCCACACCGGGTCGGTCGCCTCGCCGGCAAAGAACACGCGGTCATGGTGCGGCTGGGCCAGCACCTGCCGCTTGTCGGCGTTGCCCGGTGTGGCCATCGACCATGAGCCGCGGGCGAACGGGTCCTTGCCCCAGCGCGTGACCAGCGAGCGCGTCAGGAGCCCGCGCAGGTCATCGCCGTAGATCTCGGCCATGGCCGACATCGCGAAGGAGACGGCCGCACCCGTCCCCTCCTCCTCGAGCTGCTGCGCTTGCGTCGCCCCCACGAACACGATCGCCGCATCGCGATTGAAGGGCCGCACGATGGCGTCGAACACCTGGTCGCGGCGCGTCAGGCCGATCACGCTGCGACCGGCCGGCGCGTCGATCACCTTGCGCGCGAATGCGAGTCCGATCTTGTTGTAGAGCGCCATCGGCAGCTGGGCGATGGCCTCGCGTTTGGCGGCGCTGAGCTGCGGCGCGAAGCCTGGCTGGCCGGTCGCCAGCACGCCGGTCGGCAGGGTCACGATTGCGGCCTTGGCTACGAACTGGCCATTGGTCGTGATGACCAGCACCTGCGAGCCCGTAGAATCGATGCGCACCACGCGGCTGCCGAGCTTCACCGGCACCTTGGCGCCCCAGCGCGCGATCAGCGCGCCCAATCCCTCGGGCACCGAATATTGCGGCTCGGTCTCGGGCTGGCGGAGGAAGTCCTTGGCCGATAGCGCGCCAAGCTCGACGCCCGATTCCAGTGGCCCGACCATGGCGTAGGCCAGCCGCTCCAGCGGGTCGGTCGCCACCAGCACGCGGCCGACCGGCACGTCCGGCGCCTTCTTCAGCGCCTCGACGAGCTTGCGCGAGGCGTCGACGGCGATCTTCTCGTAGCGGGCATATTCATCCTTGGGCGCCTCGGTGCCGCCGGCATACATCGCCTGCTCCTGGCGATCGGGCACCGGCCGCACGTTCATGTCGCGCAGGATCGCCATCGCCGGATTGGTCCGCCCGGCCTCGATCCACTGCGCGCCGAGGTCGAACGGGAAGCCGAGCGTCGTGCTGTCAGTGACGGCACGGCCGCCGATGCGGTCGCGCGCCTCGACCACCAGGACGGCCTTGTTCGCCGCCATCAGGGCCCGCGCAGCGGCAAGGCCCGCGACGCCCGCGCCGACGATGACGACGTCGGGCTCGGCGGCCCACGCTGGAAGAGCTGTTCCTGCCATCGACATGGACAGGAAGAGACGACGGCTGAGCGTCATTTGGCTGACAGTGTATGCTATCGGCCTGTTGATGGTGTTGCCCTCGCACAACTGGACGGCCCTGGTCGCGACCGCGCGCGGCGCGCTGTGGCGTGCGCCAAATGGCGATCAGGATGGCACGATCGAAAGGCTGTCGGCGGGCGACGTTGCCCTGCGCGCCGCGGGCAATCCGCCATTGGTGTGCCACGCGCCGGCGGTCGCCGCCCGGCTCGGTCTTGACCATCTGCCCGCACGCGACCTGCTGGAACTCTTCGCCTTCGTGCGGCCGGCCAAATTCTGCCTGCCTACGCCGCGCGGCCTTTGCGAAGCGCTCGACCTTGCCGTGCCGGGCACGCCTGAGGAGGAAGTGGCGAGCCTGCCAGCGGTGGCGAAGGCGCTGCTCGACGAGCTCGACGACATGGCCGCGCTGGCCTCGCGCGAGCTCACCGACACCGCCCTCGCCATGGCGCGCGGCAACTGGATCTGGGCCGACGACGTGCTGGCTGCGCTGGGCATCGGCCCGGCCGCCAAGAAGCCGCGGCCCGGCGCGGGCCTCGACATCTGGAAGAGCCTGCCGACCTGGGAGGAACCGCCGCCGGCGCCGCCGCCCTCCAGCCTGCCGGTCGAGCCGCGCGAGGCGCGGCTTCGGCTGGCGCAGATGATCGCAGCCGGCCCCAACATCGCCGAAGCGCGGCCTACGCAAAGCGACTACGCCTCGGCGGCCAGCCAGGCCTTCGCCCCACGCGAGCAGGAGGACCAGCCCAATGTCGTGCTGGTCGAAGCCGGCACCGGCGTCGGCAAGACCCTGGGCTATGTCGCGCCGGCCAGCCTGTGGGCCGAGAAGAACGGCGCGCCGGTGTGGATCGCGACCTACACCCGCAACCTGCAGCGCCAGATCGACAACGAGCTCGATCGGTTGCATCGCGACTCGGCCGAGAAGCGCCGCAAGGTCGTGATCCGCAAGGGCCGCGAGAACTATCTCTGCCTGCTGAACTTCCAGGAAGCCGTGCTGCGCACCGGCCTCGCGCCCGAGAACGCGATCGGGCTTGGCCTGCTGGCGCGCTGGGCGCTGGCGAGCCGCGACGGCGACATGGTGGGCGGCGACCTGCCCGCCTGGCTGCTCGACCTTCTGGGCCGCGGCCGCATCACGCGGCTCGCCGACCGGCGCGGCGAATGCATCTACTCGGCCTGCGAGCACTACCGGAAGTGCTTCGTCGAACGCACCATCCGCCGCGCGCGCCAGGCCGACATCGTGATCGCCAACCACGCGCTGGTCATGGTGCAGGCGGCGATGGGCGGCCTCGACGACGCGACGCGCCCGCTGCGCTACGTGTTCGACGAGGGTCATCACCTGTTCGATGCCGCCGACGGTGCCTTCGGCGCCCACTTGAGCGGCATCGAAGCGTCCGACCTGCGGCGCTGGCTGCTGGGCGCCGAAGGCCGACGCGGCAGTCGCGCGCGCGGCCTCGAACGGCGACTGAGCGACCTTCTCGGCGACGACCTCGAAGCGCACAAGGCGCTGCGCCGCCTGCTCGATCTCGCCCAGCAATTGCCGTCGCCCAACTGGCAGACGCGGCTGATCGACGGCACCGTGCTGGGACCCGCTGAGGAGTTTTTGGCTTTGGTGCGCCAGCAGGTACGCGCGCGCGCCTCGGGCGAGGACCAGGGCTTCGGCCAGGAATGCGACGTGCGCCCGCTCAATCCCGGCCTGATCGAGGCGGCCGATCGGCTCAGCGAGGCGCTCGACCTGATGCTGGCGCCTGTTCGCAAGCTGCGCCAGGCATTGCGCACCAAGCTCGAGACCGAGGCCGACAAGCTCGACTCGGGCCAGCGTGGCCGTATCGAGGGCGTGGCGCGCTCCCTCGCCAACCGCTGCGAGCTCACGCTCGAAGCCTGGCGGGCGATGCTGCGCGGCCTGCACAACGAGACCGACCCTGCCTTCGTCGACTGGTTCGCCATCGAGAAGGTGCAGAACCGCGAGATCGACGTCGGCATGTACCGCCACTACCTCGATCCCACCGAGCCGTTCGTGAACTCGGTGATCGTGCCCTCACACGGCGCCGTCATCACCTCGGCGACCTTGCGCGATTCGCTGGGCGTGCCGGTCGCGGCCAACGACGAGCTCGCCGAATCGCTGGCCGACTGGACGGTGGCCGAGGCGCGCACCGGTACGCGCCATCTCGGACTGCCGGCGATCCGCGCCGCCATGGCCTCGCCCTTCGACTATGCCGGCTCGACGCGCGTGCTGATCGTGCGCGACGTCAAGCGCGACGATGCCGAGCAGGTGGCGGCGGCCTACCGCGAGCTGTTCCTGGCCTCGGGCGGCGGCGCGCTCGGCCTGTTCACCGCCATCGGCCGCCTGCGCGCCGTGCACCAGCGCATCGCGCCGGTGCTCGAGGAGGCGGGCCTGCCGCTCTATGCCCAGCATGTCGGCGGCATGGACGCCGCCACCCTGGTCGACATCTTCCGCGCCGAGGAGCATTCCTGCCTTTTAGGCACCGACGCCGTGCGCGACGGCGTCGACGTGCCGGGGCGATCGCTGCGGCTCATCGTGTTCGATCGCGTGCCCTGGCCGCGCCCCGACATCCTGCACCGCGCCCGCAAGGCCGCATGGAAAGAAGCCGGCGCCGGCGCCAACGCCTACGACGACATGCTGGCGCGGCTCAGGCTGAAGCAGGCCTACGGCCGGCTGATCCGCCGCGCCGACGATCGCGGCGTGTTCGTCATGCTGGACTCGCGGCTGCCCAGCCGGTTGCTGGGCGCCTTCCCGCCGGGCGTGGCGATCGATCGCGTCGGGCTGGCCGAGGCGGTGGCGGCGGTGAAAACCTTCCTCGAGCCGGCATAAGGGCCTACCGCATCATGCTCCTCTCCCCCAAGGGGGAGAGGAACATGAGTCAGTACCCCGCGCTGCGGTCGACGACTTCCTTGAGCGGGGCGCCGTCGAGGAAGCGGCCGAGATTGTCGACGAACAGGCGGGCGACGAAGCTGTCGCGCTGCGGATGCGGTCCGCCGATATGCGGCAGCACGATGATGCCCTCGGTGGTCCACAAGGGATCGCTCGACGGCAACGGCTCCTGGCGGAAGACGTCGAGCAACGCACCCGCGATCTTCTTGGCCCTCACCGCAGCGATCAGGTCGGCATCCTTGATGATCTGGCCGCGGCCGAAGTTCAGCAGCCAGGCCGTGGGCTTCATCTTCGCCAGCCGCGCGGCATCGATGAAATTCTCGGTGTCGGGCGTCGCCGGCAACAGCAGCAGCACGAAGTCGGACTGCGCCAGCACCTCGTCGGTGTGCGAGGCGGGCAGCACCTCGGCGACGTTGGCGACCCGCGTCGGACGCCGCTTGGTGCCGATCACGTGCATGCCGAGCGCCGTGGCGATGCGCGCCACCTCGGCACCGATCGCGCCCAGTCCCAGGATGCCCAGCGTCTTGCCGGTGAGCGGTTGCGCCACCGTGGGCACCCACTTCGACTGCTTCTGGTGGTCGGCGACGAGGCGGTAGGGCTTGGCGACATGGAACAGCGCGCCGATGATGTTCTCGGGCATCGATTCGGTGTGCGTGCCGCGCGCGCAGGTGAGCGTGAGTCCAGCCGGCAGGTCGGGCAGCGCCAGCCAGCCCTCGACGCCGGCGCTCATCGCCTGCGCCCAGCGCAGCCTGGGCATGCTGGGCAGCAGGCCCGCCGGCACCGCGCCCGCCATCAGCGCCTCGGTGCGCGCCAGCTGCTCGGCCGACGGCTTTTCCTTGCGCGGCAACGTGTCGATCGCCACGCGATCGGCGAGGCCAGCCGCCTTCACGGCATCGATGTAGGGGGCGGTCTGGTCGGTCCACAACAGGACATGCGCGCGATTGGTCACGAGAGCGGCTCCGGGGGTTCGGTGAGGAGCCCACGGTAGCGGATTGGCGGGACAGCTGTCGAATTCCGGACTGATGAAACAGGGGGTGCCTTCCTCCCCTTCGCGGATTCCGCGAAGGGGAGGTGTCGCCGTCACACGGCGACGGAGGGGTCATGGGCGGCAATGATGATGCTCATGACCCCTCCGTCGGCGTAAAACGCCGACACCTCCCCAGCTTCGCTGGGGAGGAATGACTTACGACAGATCGATCAGCGCGATCCCGAGCTCGGGGCGCTTGCGGCGGCGCAGGTGTGCCGGAGTCTCGACGATGGTGACTTCCAGCGTCGGGCGCACGATGCCTTTCAGGAAATGGCCGCCGCGGCAGGTGCCGTCGCTCAGGCCCAGCACGGCGTGCATGTGCAGGCTGGCGGTGCCGTCGTCGCCCAGGGCGATGTCGCCCAGCAGGCTCAGCGCCTCGCACTGGCTTTCGATCTCGATCGGCTTGTAGGTCTTTTTGGCGAGGTCGAACCAGCCGACGATGGCGCGCTCGAACGCGCCGATCGCCGACAACGAGGCGGCGTCGAGCCTGCTCGCCTTGGCGAAGGCGGCAATGGCAGCGAAGGCCTCCTCCCCGGCGTCGAGGACGAGGACGTAGGTGCGTTCACCGGCGTTCTGCCAGACGAGCTTCGATTCCATTGGGGACAAACTCCCGATCGGCAAAGAGGTTGCGTGCTGCCGCATTTCTGCCCGCATTCAGCGGATGCGCGGCCGCACTCCTTCTGTAAACTCCGCGCCTAAGAAAAAGTTCAGTGGAGGTTTCGTACCGATGAGTAAGTTGATCCTGCCGCGTCGCCGCGTTCTCGCCCTGTCGGGCGGCGCGTTGGCCGCGCCGATGATCGCGCCCGGTATTGCCCGCGCCGTCGACGATTGGCCGAACAAGCCGGTGCGCTACATCAACGTCTTTCCTGCCGGCGGTCCGACCGACACGCTCTCGCGCATCGTCTGCCACCAGCTGTCGGAGCTGACCGGCCAGCAGTTCATCGTCGAGAACAAGGCGGGCTCGGGCGGCAATGTTGGCGCCGACGCCATCGCCCATTCGCCGCCCGACGGCTACACGATCGGCCTCTACACCATTGCCAGCCACGCCATCGCGCCCACGCTCTACGCCAAGCTGCCGTTCGACGCCGGCAAGGATTTCACCGGCATCGCCATGCTGTGGTCGGTGCCCAACCTGCTCATGACGCGGCTCGACCTGCCGGCCAAGACCGTGCCCGACCTGATCGACATCGCGCGCAAGGAGCCCGGCAAGTACTCCTTCGCCTCGTCGGGTCCGGGCACCACGCCGCAGATCAGCGGCGAGCTCTTCAAGCTCTTGGCCAAGGTCAACCTGCTGCACGTGCCCTACAAGGGCAGCGCGCCGGCCTACCAGGACATGCTGGCGGGCCAGGTCGACGTGATGTGGGACAACATCCCGGGGCCGCTGCAGCTCATGCGCTCGGGCAAGGTGCGCGGGCTCGCCGTGACCTCGGCGCAGCGCCATCCCTCGGTGCCAGAGCTGCCGACCATGGCCGAGTACCTGCCGGGCTACGAGATCACCTCGTGGGGCGGTATCTGCGCGCCGGCCGGCGTGCCGCAGCCGATGGTCGACAAGCTCTCGGCGCTCACCCAGAAGGCGCTCGAGGCCGACGTGGTGAAGAAGGCGTTCGAGCAGCAGGGCGCCACCCAGATCTGGATGAACCCGGCCGACACCATGGCCTTCCGCGCCGCCGAGGAGAAGCGGCTGGCGCCGATCATCAAGGCATCGGGCGCCAAGGTGGAGTAGTCTCTGGCGCATGATGCTGCGCCGAACCGTGGTCGTTGGCGCCGCCGGCCTTGCAGGGTCGGCGGCGTTTTCGTCCGCCCATGCCGACCCGTCGATCAAGGTGATCTATGTCGGCGGGTGGGACTGCACCTACTGCACGGAGTGGAAGAACAAGTACAAGGAGGGGTGGGTCGCCTCGCCCGAGTACAAGAAGGTGACGTGGATCGAGGTCGATCCGCCCAAGCTCAGGGAAGCCTACCAGGCGCGCTACTGGCCGGGCGATCTCGCGCCGATCCTCGAGCAGGTGCCGCGCAAGAGCGGCACGCCGCGCTGGCTGGTGGTCAGGGACGGCAAGATCGTCGCCAATGAGTTCGGCGTCAGCAAGTGGAGCAGGATCGTCGGGGAGCTGAAGAAGGAGCTCGGCTGACGTCTTAGGGGAGCGCGGGCCTCTGGCCCGGTCATGATCTTCGTCTTTGCCGGGAGCGCGCCACTCCTAGGTCGCGGTAAACCGCGACCCTGCCGCTCAGGCACTGTGATCAACGAAGATGCGCCACGGAGAGTGGCGCGCTCCCAGCAAAGAGGGCCCGCGCTCCTCACGGCACGTAGCCCGCGGACGTTCGATGCGGATCGGCTGGCGCCTCGAGGCCCGGCGGATCGTAGCCGGGAAAATCCTTGAAGGTAAAAGGCGCGTACTTGTCGGCACATGCCGTCAAGCCGACCAGGGCAACGAGGACCAACCAGAGAACCCGTTGCATGCCACCCCTCACTTGAAGCGCGGCATGACCTCCTGGCAGAGCAGCCGCAGCGCCGTGAGCACGCGCTCGTGCGGGATGAGGCTGCCGGGATTGAGCTCGGCCAGAATGCCGTCGAGGCCGATCACCTCGCGCAGTTCCTGCAGGCGCGCGGTCACGCTCGCCGGCGTGCCGACGATCATGCGTTCGCGCAGCACTTCCTCGTAGTCGATGTTCAGCATCTTGGCGCCGCGCTCGGCGCGGTTCTCGATGGCGCGCGTGCCCGAGGCGCCGGCCGACGAGGCCAGTCGATCGCCGATGTAGCGCAGCAGGTGCATGATGCTCTCGCGCGGCTCCTCGCGCGCCTTCTCCTCGGTGTCGGCGACATAGACCGGCACGCGCAGGAAGACCTCGCCCTCGCCGGGATGGCCCGCCTTCTTCCAGGCCTCGCGGTAGGTCTTCACCAAAGGCGCCAGCTCGGAGAGGTTGCCGGTGCGGGCGGCGACGAAGATCGGATGGCCGAGCTCGGCCACCTCGACATAGGTGTCGGGACTGGCCGCGGCAACGCGGATCTCGGGCCACGGCTGCTGTACGGACTTGGGCGACAGGCGCACGTTCTCGTAGGCAAAGTACTTGCCCTTGTGGCTGAAGCGCTCCTCGGTGAAGGCGCGCTTCAGGATGTGCAAGATCTCAGCGAAGCGCTCGCGGCTCTCGCCGTAATCGACGCCGTAGGTCTTGTAGGTGTGGGCGAAGCCCGAGCGCCCGACGCCGAAGATCAGCCGGCCCTTGCTCAGCTGGTCGACGGTCGCGGCTTCCTCGGCGAGCCTGAGCGGATGGCAGAGCGGCAGCACCTGCACCGCCGTGCCGATCTTCATGCGCTCGGTGCGCTGGGCGAGGGCCGCCGCGATCATCATCGGCGAGGACAGCACGGAGCGCTCGGGCGCGAAGTGCAGCTCGGCGAGCCACATCGCATCGAGCCCCCACTCCTCGGCCGCGTCGACCTGGGCCAGTGAGTGGGCAAAGGACTGCGCGGCGGTCTCGCCGGGCAGCGCCTGAAACTCGTGGAACATTCCGAATTCCATCGGTCGTCCTCCAGGCCACCATGGTATGACCGATCGATGCCGACCAAAAGGGTCCTGATCGCCGGCGCCACCGGTCTTGTCGGCCGTGCCGCCATGAAGCACTTCGGCTCGCAGTGCGATGTGCTGGCGCTCTCGCGCCGCAAGCCGGGCGAGACCTTCGGCGCCCGCTGGCTGCCAATCGATCTCACCGACACTGCAGCCTGCGCCGGGCTGGCGCCCGAGCTCAGCGGCGTCACCCATCTGGTCTACGCCGCCCTCCACGAGCGGCCGGGGCTGGTGGCGGGGTGGCAGGAAGAGGAGCAGATCCGCACCAACGACCTGATGCTGCGCAACCTGCTGGGGGCGCTGGAGCGCGCCTCGCCGGCGCTGCGCCACGTGGCCCTGCTGCAGGGCACCAAGGCGTACGGCGTGCATGTGCGGCCGCTCACCGTGCCGGCGCGCGAGAACCGCTCGGAGATGCACGAGCAGCCCAACTTCTACTGGAACCAGGAGCGCTACCTGCGCGAACAGCAGCAGGGCAAAGTGTGGAGCTGGTCGATCCTTCGGCCGGTGCTGATCGTGGGCTGCTCGGAGGGCAGCGCCATGAACGTCATTCCCGCGCTCGGCGTCTACGCCGCGGTGATGCGGCGCCGTCATGGAAGCAAGGGTGGCAAGACCCGCCTCGACTATCCCGGCGGTGTCGGCCGCGTCGCCCAGGCGGTCGACGCCGACCTGCTGGCGCGCGCCATCGCCTGGTCCGGCGACTCTGCGAAGGCGCGCAACGAGATCTTCAACGTCACCAACGGTGATGTGTTCGTGTGGCCCAATGTGTGGCCGGCCATCGCCGACGCGCTGGGCTTCGCAGCGGGCGAGCACGTGCCGTTGCGGCTCGATGCCGAGATCCGGCCGCAGGAAGCGGCGTGGGCCGAGATCCGCAAGGCGCACGGATTGGTGTCAGGGACTCTGAAGGAATTCGTCGGCCTCTCCTTCGAGTACGCCGATTACACGATGGGCTACGGCCGCGACCGGCCGGGCCCGCCCGCCATCGTGTCGACCATCAAGCTGATGCAGGCGGGCTTCCACGAGGTCATGGACACCGAGGCGATGTTTGCCAAGGCCTTCGCCGAGATGCAGGAGAGGAAGCTCTTACCTCCCCGCTGAACAAAGGCACCTCACCCCGAGGAGCCGTGCGCAGCACGGCGTCTCGAAGGGTCGCTTCAGTCTCGTTGTTGCCCACCCTTCGAGACTCGGCAAGCGCGCATGTGAATGCGCGTAAGCGGGCGCTCCTCGGGGTGAGGTTCGTCGTGACTTATCGTTTCCGCTCGCAAATGACGATATGATCCGCCGGCGCAACACAACTGGCGGGGGATCGTGTCATGCGCTGGATATCGCACATAACAGTGCCGCGGCTTGCCCTGGCATTGCAGGCGTTCACCGTCGCCATCCTGGGCATCAGCGCTCTCGTTGCCTGGTCGAACTGGAACGCCGAGACCGGCAAGCGGCAGACCGACGCCACGCTGCGCTACTTCGATCCGCTGATGGATCGCGACTACGTCCGCTACCTGTGGGAGGTCGAGGAATTTACCCTGTGCTTCGAGCGCGCAGCAGGAAAGCACGTCTCCTATGAGCGCTATGCCGAGGTGAGCCGCAAGCCTGAATCGCTGAAGCTCGCCAAGGGCTGGTGGGAGCTCGTCGAAAACGCCAACAAGGACCACGAGGAGTGCGGCAAGCCGATGAACATCGAGGAGAAGCTGATGATCGTCTATGGCCGCCTCGAGGCTTTGGCCTCGTGCGCGCGCCAGAAGCTCTGCAGCTTCGCCCGCATCCAGGACATGATCGAGGCCATCGACCATCTGACGCTGCTCGCGATCTCCAACTACCTGCTGCTGACGCGGGCCTACGACACGCCGATCTCGCGCGACTGGACGCTGGACGGCGCCCTCATCGACCTGGTCGAGCTTGCCGAAAAGCATGTTTTCGAGGGGCGAGCCGCCGCCACGGCCTATGCGGCGGTGCTCGACAGGCGCGGCAAGATCACCGATGGCCAACCGGCGATCAAGCCGGAAGCGATCGAGGCGATACGCAACAAGCACACGCGCTGCCAACGGCCGGCCGTGGAAGCCTCGAGCGAATGGCGCCACTGCGTGACGGCGGAACGATAGCCGCGACCCTGGTCGTCCTGAGCGCAGCGAAGGCCTGCCCTGAGCGATGCCGAAGGGACCTCATCGCCGCTTGCAATCGGCATGAGATCCTTCGCTGCGCTCAGGATGACAAGGATCAGTAGAACACCGGCAGCTTCGGGGCCGGCGCCGCCGTGCCGCCGCCGATGTCGGGCGTGCCGTACTGGATGAAGCTCTCCGGCAGCGCTGCGCCCCAGTAGGTTCCGGTGCCTCGTTCGCGTTCGTTCCAGGTCACCGGCTGCCAGTCGGGCGCCAGCACGAGGTAGCTGCCGGAATAGATCTCCACGCGGTTGCCACCCGGCTCGTAGGAATAGAGATAGAAACCCTGGGAGTTGTTGTGCTTGGAGGGGCCGGCCTCGATGAAGATGCCGTTCTCGGCCAGGATGTCGGCGGCCCGCAGCACGTCCTCGCGATTGTCGACCCACAGCGAGAAGTGATGCAGGCGGCCATGCCCGCCTTTCACGTCGGCGACATAGGCGAGCTGGTGATGGATGGCGTTGGGGCTCATCCACGAGCCGATTTCGCTCCTGCCCTCCTCGAACAGGACCTGCTCGCGCAGCTGGAAGCCCAGCAGCTCCTGGGCGAAGCGGCGATTGGCGGGAACATCCGCCGCCAGCAGCGCCAGATGATCGGTGCGACGCACGCCGACGCCATAGCCGGGATATTTCTGCGGCTGGTTCTTCAGCGTGGAGCGCAGCGCGGCGGGCGCCTCGTAGCGCTGCTCCTCATGGTAGATCTCCATGACATGGCCGTCGGGATCGCGGAAGCGGAAGGAGCGGCCGCGGCCGAAATCGCCGTTGGTCCAGCCGAGGCCGAGGCCCGCCTCCTGCAACGCCACGGCGCGGCGTTCCAGGGCGGCAATGCTCTCCGCCCGCCAGGCGACGCAGCCGACGCCGGCAGCGGCGGCCTTGCTGAGCTTCAGCGTGCTCGCGGCATAGTCGCCGTAGCCGCGCAGCCAGGCAGCGCCCTCCGTGCGGTGGACGATCTCCATGCCCAGAAGATCGCGGAAGTACCACAGGCTCTTCTCGAGCCTGGGCGTCAGCAGCTCGACCGAACCCAGATGGGCGATGTCGTGCAGCGGCTCGGGTGACGTCATGCGTGAAGCCTGAACACGGGCTGCCGGCCTCGCCTTGACGCAGATCAAATTCGGAGGGAACGCTGGCCGCTGCTTCTGTCATCCTGAGCGCAGCGAAGGACCTCATGCCGATTGCAAGCGTCGATGAGGTCCCTTCGGCATCGCTCAGGGCAGGCCTTCGCTTCGCTCAGGACGACAATTGGACTGTCGCGAAACTGTCACGTCCGCCGCACACCTTGCGCCAACGAAGCAGGAGCCGCCGATGGATACCGACAAAGCCGATGCTCAGAGCCTCGATGACCGTATCCAGGCCGAGCTGGAGGACAATATCGACGAGGAGCTCGAGCAGGAGCTGGGCGACGACCTTCTGGCGCGCCTGCCGGACGGCATCGCCGTGCCACCGGACGGCGACGTCAACCGGCGCCAGTACTTCACCGAGCTGCTGCGGCTGCAGCGCGAGCTGATCAAGCTGCAGGACTGGGTGGTCGACCAGAAGCTCAAGATGGTGGTGCTGTTCGAGGGCCGCGACGCCGCCGGCAAGGGCGGCGCCATCAAGCGCGTCACCCAGCGGCTCAACCCCCGCATCTGCCGCACCGTGGCCCTGCCGGCGCCGACCGAGCGCGAGCGCACGCAATGGTACTTCCAGCGCTACGTCCCCCACCTGCCGGCCGGCGGCGAGATCGTGCTGTTCGACCGGAGCTGGTACAACCGCGCCGGCGTCGAGCGCGTCATGGGCTTCTGCAGCGAGGCCGACGTCGAGGAGTTCTTCCGCACCGTGCCGGAGTTCGAGCGCATGCTGGTGCGCTCGGGCATCGTGCTGTTGAAGTACTGGTTCTCGATCACCGACCCCGAGCAGAACCTGCGTTTCCAGATGCGCATCCACGATCCGCTGAAGCAGTGGAAGCTCAGCCCCATGGACCTGCAGTCGCGGCGGCGCTGGGAGGATTACACCAAGGCCAAGGAGGAGATGCTGGCGCGCACCCACATCGCCGAGGCACCGTGGTGGGTGGTCGACGGCAACAGCAAGCGCCGCGCGCGGTTGAACTGCATCCATCACCTGCTGCAGCAGGTGCCCTACCACGAGGTCGTGCACACGCCGGTCGTGCTGCCCGAGCGCGAGCACAAGCCCGACTATTCACGGCATCCGGTGCCGGAGTCGATGTATGTTCCGGCGGTTTATTGAGTGTCACGCCCGCAAGTGGACACGCCGCTCATGCTCCTCTCTCCTTTCATATTCCTCTCCCCCGCTAGGGGGAGAGTTAGGTGAGGGGGCTTCGAATGCTCTCTGTAGCCCCCTCACCCAGCCTCTCCCCCTAGCGGGGGAGAGGAGCCTGAGGGGAGAGGAACACGAGCGGCGGATAGCAGACGTTTTTCATCATAGGACTCCCCCATGGACTTCTTCCGCCGCTTCACCGTCCTGATCGCCGCGCCCGCGTTCGATGCCGACGATCTCGAGGGACTTCGCCTCGACGAGATCTCGCGCGCCATCGAGAAGCTCGGCTTCCAGGTCGTGCGCGCGCGGCGCATCGAAGATGCGGAGATCGCGGTGCAGACCGACACCGCCATCGGCTGCATGGTGGTCGACTGGGGCAAGAAGGGCCTGGAAGGCAAGACCGCGGCGCTGATCAACCTGATGCGCAAGCGCGGGCTCGAGCTGCCCATCGTCATCCTGGTGCGGCGCAAGCGGCTGGAGGACATCCCGGTCGAGGTCATGGACTACATCGACGGCTACATCTTCCTCGCCGAGGAGACGCCGGAATTCATCGCCCGCAACCTGGTGAGCCGGCTGAAGCAATATGCCGAGACGCTGAAGACCCCGTTCTTCGGCGCCCTGGTCGACTATGCCGAGGAGGGCAACCAGCTGTGGACCTGCCCCGGACACAATGGC